>Ga0209164_1005198_pt1 | contig 11186 bp, 11 predicted proteins | sample MTBNYHSulfiMetaG_FD_187458 | JGI IMG/M metagenome (GOLD analysis project Ga0209164, IMG submission 187458) | Enrichment culture microbial communities from rom New York Harbor, USA that are MTBE-degrading - MTBE-NYH (New York Harbor Sulfidogenic)... | ecosystem: Environmental > Aquatic > Marine >... | reverse complement strand
TACCGTCATATCTTCACAATCACCTTCCCCGCTTCCATCCTCAGCGATGGCTGTCGCCAGCTCGTCGGCATTCTGGGCAAACTCTTCACTTCCATTCAGGTCTATATCGGAGGTATATTTCACCCTGTCACGGACAAAATGAAATACGGCCTCTGCTCTCTGTAGCGGGTCTGGATATTTATCGGCAATCTGCTCACCCAGGCTATAGGCTGCGTTATCCTGTTCCCCCAGGCTCTGGAAGGCTATCACCGGACGAAATCCTGTCTCAGTTATTTGATAAAAACCATCTTCACCAAAGGCCCTGGTCCTGCATATCTCCCAATCATCAAAAATATCTCCATCTCTCTCGTGGAAACCTTCAGACAGAAATGCCGAAGCATAGCCAGCAGTCGCCAACACAGCTAATACGGCAATTATTAGACCCAGTAAAACCCAGAGTCTCTTCATAGCGGTCCGGTCAGTGCTGCATGGAGTATTAAGCCAAAGAAGACGAGATAACCAAAGATATGTAGCCCGGCAGCCACGGGGCTTTCGGTAATACTGCCAAACGGTATTTTAGGCGTTAGCTTGTCCACGATATAGAATAGGGCTACTCCAAGAAGTAAGCTTATGGCAAAGCTCAAAGCCAGTAACCCCCATGTCCTGAAATCGAAGATGTACCACACTATTGGAGCCGTGACCGCAGTCAGGGCGGTAAGAGCGCCGTGGATAACAAGACCAATCAGGATGAAGAAACCGGCTATGAACAAACCGATAGCCACCGGGCTCTCGCCTATGCGCTCGCGATAAGGGACATGAGGGATAAGCGCATCCAGCGCTCTGACTCCGAGCCATGCCAGAAGAGCAGAGACGAAAACCAGCAACACAACCTTAGCTAACCATATCAAAACAATTACCCAGAAAGGGATGCCTAAACCTAACTCTGGCATATTAGTGCCTCCTTATTGTCCATATTCGATTACTGGTAATGGCGCAACATGAGTTTCAACAACGGCCGCTGGTTATATAAAGTCTACAAAAGCAATGCATTTTTTCACGGCATTATGGGAGATTTCATAGTTCCTAGTACCACCAGCCTACAGCTCTATTCTATTATAGTGTAGCATTTTCTTGTCTCGAATGTGAATTTCAGGGACACCATACCAATCAGGCCTGCTACAAATCAAGTATCATGTCCTCGGAATACCTTTAGGAAGATGAATAGCTTAAGGAAGCCCAGCGGGGGAAGTCAGCTTCCTTCACGCAGGCGTTTCCCTATTCTTTCTGCGAGATAAGACTATATTATGCAATAAAAGTCCGGCGCATACTGCCAGGACCGGGATAAAACCTAATAAGGCAATGAGCAGTGGTCGGCCCTGACCAACAACGCTGACAAGTGTCAGCAAAGGAACTATAAGCCAGAAGAGAACTATACTCCATCTTGCGTCTTCGTTAACTCCGGCTTTCCTTAGCACGTTCCTCAGTATTATGGGAAGTGTGAAAAGGTTGACGAGAAATATCAAAAGTCCCAGAATGAGGGCAAGCTCTTGCGTCATAACCCCCGCGGATATGAGGTTGGCAACATCGCCGAACGGCTTTATGCCTCCTACAACAAGGTATCCGGCCGGGTTTATGAATGTCCAAAAAGCCAGCCAGAAAAGCATCGATGAAACCACCCAATTTCCCCTTTTCGAGACGCTCAACAGCAAGATGAGCTGTAATATGAACGAGACTATTAAGCACATAAGTATGCCGCCCCCATTGACTAAAACCTCCTGCCAGGGCTGGAAACCACCGGGTGGGGGGACAAATCCGATGTGGGACAGCTCATAGGGCCAGAGTAAAGAGATGCTTACGTTTGTTATTTTTCCACCAAACGCCAAGGCAAATAGACCATGGCCCATGACCTCGTGAACTACCTCGCCCAAAATCTTTGCTACGAAGCCTAGGGAGAGAAAGGCCATGAGGAACTTGAAAATCATCTATTTCCTTTTCTTTTCTGAATGAAGATGCCGCACGATGCCAGAACCACGCCTACGATTGCGAACGCAACAGTGTAATCGCGCAATGGGTAGGTTATCACCGGCAGGAGCCCGGTTGACCTCGATTCATAGAAGTAACTGAACAGGGCAAGTGCTACGAATATGACGGAAAGAACGATGCATACTAATGCGCTTCTTTTCATTACGGCGCTACCTCCATTCCGGGAACCACAAGCTTATACCTGGAATACCCGGCTTAATTCGGTTTGCCAAATACTATCATACTAAGGGGATGCTGTAACTCATAATTCACAGGGACAATATACCAATCAAGCCTGCTACAAATCAGGTATTATGTCCCCGGAATACCTGGCTCATTCGGAGTATAATAGGTTGAAAAACCAAAGCGCAGGTATATATACTTTTCACAGCATAATAATTAAGCAGGAGGTATATAAGCATGCCAGTTATTCGTACGCCAGATGAACGTTTCTCTAAATTGCCTGATTTCCCTTTTGCCCCGCACTATATTGAGGTTAACGGATTGCGGATACATTATGTCGATGAAGGCAAAGGAGAGACCATACTCTGTTTGCATGGTGAGCCCTCATGGTCATTTCTATACCGTAAAATGATTGCCGCTATGTCAAAGCAGCACCGTGTTATAGCTATGGACTTCATCGGCTTTGGCCGGTCTGATAAGTTCACCGAACGGGAGTCATATACCTTTAAGATGCATCTGGACACGCTTATGGGCTTCATAAAGGCGATGGACCTTGAACAGATAACTGTTTTGGTGCAGGACTGGGGTGGGTTAATCGGTCTGGCTGCGGTCGCTCATATGCCGGAACGTTTTGCCAGGCTGGTTATCATGAATACCGGCCTGCCCACAGGTAAGGGAAAGCCCAGCGAAGCTTTCCTGGCATGGCGTAGTTATACTGAGAATCATCCTGATTTGGAGGTTGGGCAATCGATACTTGGTGGTGTTGCTCACCCCGAGAAGCTTACGAAGGAAATCGTCGCTGCTTATGAAGCGCCTTTTCCCGACGTTGCATACAAGGCTGGGGCTGCTGTGTGGCCACTACTCGTTCCCATTAGCCCTGATGACCCCGCTTCCGCCGAAATGCGGCACGCTCGTGAGGTACTATCAAGATGGGACAAGCCGGCCCTGGTCATGTTTTCAGATAAAGACCCTATTACAGGTGGCGGTGACAAATTCTTTCGCTCTCTAATACCTACAGCCAAAGACCAGCCGGAAATTATTATCAAGGACGCCGGTCACTTTCTTCAGGAAGAGAAGGGCGAGGAAATATCTCAGCATATACTGGACTTCATAAAGAGAACGCCCATTGCCTAGTATTTCGGCAGGTCTTGTAGGCTAGGTGAATTCCAGGGGCACCATACCAATCCGGCCTCCTACAAATCAGGTATTATGGCCCTAGGCGGTTTAGAGTATTATCCCGATTACAACAAAAAGTAGGGCAAGATTCCATGCTGTTATGAACGAGTAAAACAATGGCCCAGGCTTCCCGGTTTCCTCCATTGTTATTTTTCGGTACTGTCGGATATATCCAAAGATCAATACTCTGAATAATAGATAATTGATTTTAATACCACGCTTGGACAGAAACGAAGCGATCATAATGGAAGTTGCAATCCCACAAGCAACGCTTATAAGAGCCAATATAAAAAATACGGTGCTCATAGCTCCTCCCTCCATAGAGGGTGATGCCAGGAAATATCAATTACGTACGCATCGATGTGTGATATTTTGCCACATAGTTCAGAGAATTGCAGCATATCTAGTAATGACAGAATTCCAGAGACACCATACCAATTTATTACAAGCCAGGTATCATGTCCTCAGAATACCGTGCTGGACACAGCAAAATATCCTGGGCGGCCGTTTTGGTCCTCCCTTTTAGCTTTCCTTTGTCACACTGAGTTGTTTCCGGTCTATTTGGCCCGACCCGGTCCTGGGCAGGCTGTCAACAAACCTGATTTGTTTGGGCACTTTATAATCGGCTAAGCTCTGACGGCAAAAATTGCGTATCTCGTCCACTATAGCACTTTGTCCTTCCTTCAGGACTATAAACGCTGTGGGTATTTGCCCTTTGTAATCATCAAGGACACCGATACAGGCCGTTTCGGCTACCGCGGGGTGCTTCAGGAGGACTTCTTCAACTGCTGTAGGGAGAATTTTGACTCCCCCTGAGGGTACTATAATAGATGAAGTTTTCTCTATAAACTCCAGATAGCCGTCCTCATCCAATTTGACCAGGTCGCCGGTATGAAACCAACCATCTTTGAGGACCTGGGCCGTAAGTTCAGGTGATTTGTAATATTCCTTCATCATCCAGGGGGCTCTGGCAACGGCTTCACCTACACTGCCGCGGGGCAGTTCCCTGCCTTTTTTATCCAGCACTTTGAACTCAGCCAGGGGCTTCCCTGCCGTACCTAATTTGCGGTCACCAAAAGCACCTATAGTGACTATTATCAACTCGGTTAGTCCATATATTTCACACACAGTTAAGTGAAACTTTTTCTCAAGCATCTCCATGAAAAGTGCCGAGGATTTTGCTCCGGCAGTAAGGACCCCCCTTACCGAACTAAAGTCATAGCTCATCATCGTCTCTTCGTCTATCATAGCCATGGCATTAAAGCTAGCCGGGACGCCTATAAGCAGGGTTGCCTTTTCTCGCTCTATCGTATCCAGGATGCTTTTGGAACTGAAATGAGGCAGGATTGCTATGGTGGCTCCCGCCTTTATGGGCATGAGGACAACCAGCCCAAATCCCAGAAGATAATTAAAAGGGAGCAGACCTAAGACAACACTGTCTCTCTCCAGCTCAAATTTTTCCACCACTATGGGTAGAATTGACATGAATGACGAGTGAGTATGCACTACACCCTTGTTCTTTCCCAGCACGCCCAGAGTGTAAAAAAGGATGGCTTCATCCTCGCCTTTTATATCGACAGAGGGTGATTCCGGTGAGCTATTGGCAACCATCTCCTTGTAGGCGTCTGTATCAATCTCGAGCACCTGCTTCAGCAGGGGGACATTGGGCAAAATTGAAGACAGCATAGGAGAGAATCTTTGTTCGGTGATCAGGATTTTTGAATCGGATTCACGGAGTTGAGGCTCGAGTTCGGGCGCCTTAGCTCCGGCATCGAGAAGCACGCCGGCAGCTCCAGCTTTAAGCGCTCCAAAGCAATTTATAACCCAATCAGGGGTACGGGACATTAGAATTGCTACGTGGTCGCCCTTCTTTGTTCCTAGACTGATAAGTGTATTGGCTATCCTGTTGGAGGTTTCATCCAATTCGCGGTAGCTGACTTTGCGAGAGCCAAGGACTATGGCTGTATTCTGTGGCACCTCGCTGGCAGTTCTTTCCAGCATCTGCTTGAGATTCACGTCATTCATTGTTTCCTCCGCGACTCTATGAATTTAAAGTAGGATTATGAGCCAATTTGTTGTTTCCTGTCAATGGAATTCCAAGGACACCATACCAATTAGGTATTATATTCCAGGAGAGGGCAGCGGAGAGATTAAGCGAAGCAGAATAATGCAACCTTTTTCGGCCTTCTGCGTTATATTATGAAAGGAAAACGGGATGAGTAACAAAAAGCTGGCAGGAATCATCGTAGGTTGTATTGCAGTTATCATCGCAGTAGTAGCCATAGCTGCTTTCCCGCCAACACCCGAATTTAGCATTAATGTAACACCTGAGCAGTTAAACGGAGAGTCCATTGCCGGACAGCACTGCGTATTCCTTGTAACAATCACCGATGAAGGACGTGAATATGAATTTCCTGTACGTATATCAGCGGCGGCTCCCGGCGCAGAAGTAGTCATTTATCAGGAGGATATAGTTGAGGGGCAGGTCGCCGAGGTGGTTGTCATACCGGAACAAGCAAGCATTGGAAAGACTGTCGAGGTCACTGTCACTGGGACTCGAGGTAGTGCAAGTGACGAAAAGGTTGTCAGCTTCGACGTAGTGGAAGGCGAAGACGATAGGCAAGAGTATGCAGGAGAGTTGCTGGATAGATTTGTTCCATGGCTGGCAACGAATCATCCTGAACTTGGAATCACAGATGATACAGCCTGGAATGGCACTATGGTCAGCCCGGTATGGTTAGTTGTATCTCACTATCTTTTCTTCTCGGATGAATGGGAGGTTCATATAGAATGGCATATAATGGTGCCTCCATACGACTGGGCAAAGATCGACCTCCGTCATCGGTTCGACGAACTGGAGCCATCATACGCTTTTGAGATTGCTTCAGTTAATGCTACCAGCGAACCTGTACCGATAGAACCGCCAGAGACAGTCTGGCGTTAAACTGGATTGGTGTGTATCACAATGCAAGCAATGGGTCTTACACGTTCGAGAATTGGACTCCTAGCGGGTATATCTCTGCTAGCAGTAATCTTCACTGGGGCACTGACTTTTGCCACGTTGCAGCTCCCGGTCATACTCGGCAACTGGCTGTCCAACTATTTACCCGACATTCATCCAATGATAGAACCGGAGCGAGTAGCCGAGTTTATGGTAGTTGCCCGCCCTATTGGGTATGCCTGCCTTGGAGTGGTAGCCATCTTGATAGTGGCCGGTTTTGTGACGGGTAAGAGGAAGCTATCTATCTTCGGTTCCTTTGCCTTTTTCTTGCCCACCTTCGGTTATTTCTTTGCTTCCATGTTTTTCCTTGCTGGTCTGGGTATATTGAGAGTCCCGTTTATCCCCTTCTGGGACCCCAGCGTAAACCTCATGAACTTTGGAGATATCAGCTACCTGCCGTATGTGGCTTTGGTCTACCCGTTCTGGCTTGGGGGCGTAGATATCAAGGAAGCCCTAGCCTGGATCGCCATAGGAGTTGGTCTCTTTATATTTGTTCTGGGGACTATCACATGGTTCTACGGCAGAGTACAAAGAAAAAAGACCGTTGACTTCTGGATATACAGGTATTCGCGACATCCCCAGTATCTGGGCTTCATTATATGGAGCTACGGGGTAATGCTATTCGCCGCCCAGCAGCCGGTTCCGATGGGTGGCTCAAATCCGGGAGCAAGTCTGCCCTGGCTGCTGACGTCGCTGGTCATAATCTGCATCGCCCTGGCTGAGGAGAACAAAATGAGAAGGGAAGACAGCGAGAGGTATTTGCAGTATATAGCCAGTGCTCCGTTCATGTTCCCCATTCCAAAATTTGTTTCTACTGTAATAACATTCCCGATAAGGCTTCTGCTTAAAAAGAACCGTCCGGAAACGGGAAAGGAGCTTGTGGCGACGTTTGCGGTTTACGCTACTTTACTTGTCTTGCTGTCTCTTCCTTTTGTTCTGCTGGACTTTCCTGCCGGCATTGGATGGTCTGGTTGGCCGGGGTATATGCCTGCCATTCTTTAAACTGAATTCTCAGGACGCCACACCAATCAGGGCTACTACAAACCAGGTATTATTTCCCCAGAATACCTCTTGCACCAAATTATCAGGCGTGCTTAAATTGTAAAGTGAATAATTTGTAGGCTAAAAAATTAAAGGGAGGTATCAATAACAATGGCAAAAAAAACATCAGAAGCATCAAAAGAGTCGCCGACCCCGCCCGCGTATCCCGTTACTTTGACAATCGACTACCCGGACAGATCTCTTAATCGGTTAACCACGTTCTTCAGGATCTTCACAGTAATTCCAATCGCTGTTATTCTTTTTCTGGTAAGTGGTGGGAACTTGGATTTTAGTGTACCGAGTGGTTGGACCTGGCTATATGCTACGGGAGGTATCTTGTTTCTGCCGCCCTTACTCATGATTCTTTTCCGGCAAAAGTACACCAAGTGGTGGTTTGATTGGAATTTAGCATTGACCAAGTTCGACATACGTGTTGCCACGTACTTTGGTCTGCTTACAGATGTATACCCGTCAACTGACGAAGAGCAGGCGGTCCACATTGAGATCCCATATCCAGACGTCCCCAAAGACCTTAACCGCTGGTTGCCACTTGTGAAGTGGTTCCTAGCTATCCCGCACTATATCGTCCTGGCCTTCCTGGGGATTGCAGCCTTTGTTTGCGTGGTGATAGCCTGGTTTGCCATCTTGTTTACCGGTCGCTACCCGAGAGGTCTATTTGACTTCGTAGTTGGCGTATATCGCTGGTCGCTGAGGGTAGCTGCCTACGCTTTTTTGTTGACAACCGATCGGTATCCACTTTTCAGTCTGGAATAGATGTGGCTGGCGGCTTCCAGGGACACCATACCAATTGGGGCCGTTACCAAACTAGGTATTACGTCCCCAGAATGCAAAGCTATCGTTATTCGTGGGGTTCTGGCTGCACATTGGCCTGGGTTCTCACCGGTAAGCCCCAGATGTGGATGAAACCTGGGGAGGCACTCTGGTCGAAGGTATCTCCCTTATCGTAGGTAGCCAGGCTGTAGTCGTAAAGGGAGTAGGGCGACTTTCTGCCCACTATCTGGCAGTTGCCTTTGAAGAGCTTCACCCTTATTGTGCCGGTGACGTACCTTTGCGTGCTTTCCACATAGGCGGCCAAGTCGTGACGCATACCCGTGAACCATAGCCCATTATAGATGAGGTCGGCATACTCAGCGGCCACCTTTGCCTTGAATCGGAGCTGCTCCTTTGCCAGCACCAGGTCTTCCAGGGCCTGGTGCGCTTTCAGCAGGACCACGGCAGCCGGCGCCTCATAAACCTCCCTCGATTTTATGCCCACGAGTCTATTTTCAATGTGGTCAATCCGGCCTATGCCATGCTGGCCAGCCAGGTCATGAACCTTCTGGATAAGGGTAACAGGCTCTAACTCTTCGCCACCGAGGCTTACCGGTATCCCGTGGTCAAAGCCAATCTCCAGATAAGCAGGCTGGGCCGGTGTTTTTCCAGGCGACTTTGTCCACAGGAAGACATCTTCGGGTGGTTCGGTCCAGGTGTCTTCCAAGACGCCACATTCAATGCTCCTTCCCCACAGGTTCTCGTCGATGGAATAAGGGCTGGCCCTGGTGATAGGGACAGGAATATTATGAGCCTGGGCATATTCAATTGTTTGCTCCCGGGTCATATTCCATTCCCGGGCTGGAGCTATTACCTTTAGCTCGGGGGCTAGAGCGGCTATTCCTACATCAATCCTTACCTGGTCATTGCCCTTGCCGGTGCAGCCGTGAGCTACTACTGTTGCCCCTTCCTTTTTAGCTGTTTCCACCAGCAGTCGGGCGATGAGAGGACGCCCTAGGGCTGTGGCTAAGGGATACCGCTCCTCATAAACGGCATCGGCCTGGAGGGCGGGAAAAACAAACGACTCGATAAAAGACTTTTTAGCATCAAGCACCAGCGCTTTTATGGCTCCGACTTTGAGCGCTTTTTGCCTAATAGCCTCATAGTCAGGGACATTGCCTATATCCACGGTGAGGGTGATGACCTTCGAGCTATATCTTTCCTCAAGCCATTTTATGGCCACGGAAGTATCCAGACCGCCGCTGTAGGCCAATATTACCTTGTCTGACATTTCATAACCTCCTCCGGAGAAGTCCTAATATCTAACCTCCAAATTGTTTAGCATTTCGCATTTTGCCCTAACACATCCCCTAAAATGCCTACCGCCCTATCCACTTCCTTTTCGGTGATGATAAGGGGAGGCATAAAGCGAAGGGCATTTGGCTTCACTTCGTTAACCAATAAGCCTCTGGCAATACAAGCCAGTACCAATTCCCCGGCGATTTCCTGGTTAAATTCTAAAGCTATCAGAAGCCCCCGGCCTCTTAGCCCAGTGATAAAATCAAACTGCCGCTTCAGGCTTTCCAGCCTGGTCATAAAATAATTCCCTACTCGTTTAACCTTTGCCGGTATGTCGTTGTCAATGATGTATTTCAGGGCGGCATAGGCGGCGGCACAGACCAGTGGGTTGCCACCGAAGGTAGAGCCGTGCTCGCCCGGGGAAAAAAGGGAGACATGTTCTCTGGCTAAGAGCGCGCCGATGGGCACACCGCTGCCCAGTCCCTTGGCCAAAGTCATTATGTCCGGCTCGACCCCGTACTGCTCATAGGCGAAGAGGGTTCCTGTTCGACCGATGCCCGTCTGGATTTCATCCAGAATAAAAAGGATTCCCTTTTCCCGACACCAGCTTTGCACCTTTTTGAGGTAGTCATCGTCAGGTATGTTCACCCCGCCTTCTCCCTGGACTGGCTCCAGTATTACAGCGCAGGTTTGCTCACTGGTTGCCCGCTTGACCGCCTCGACATTGTTGTATCCCACGTTGACAAAGCCCTCAGGCAGAGGTATGTAGGGCTCCTGAAACTTACTTTGCCCAGTGGCTGCCGTCATAGCCAGAGTCCGCCCATGAAAAGAACTATAGGTAGTAATGACCTCGTAGGCATCGTTGAGTCGGAGCTTTCCATACCGGCGAGCCAATTTTATTGCCCCTTCATTAGCTTCAGCACCGCTGTTGCAAAAGAAAACCCTATCGAGACAGCTATGCCCAATTAGAAGCTGCGCCAGCTCTATCTGCGGGATGGTATAAAACTGGTTTGACGCCTGGATCAGGGTTTTCGCTTGCTTTTCCAGGGCCTCGACTACCACCGGCGGGCAATGCCCCAGGCTGTTTACCGCCCAGCCGCCAACAAAGTCGAGATATTCTCGGCCCTGGTCGTCCCAGGCCGAAGCCCCTTGACCGCGGACCAGGGTCACGGGAACTCTTTTCCCCGTTCTCAGAAATAGCTTCTGCTCCAACTCTTGCCAATTATTCTGGGACAATTGTTGTACCTCTTGATTTAGCTTGCCGGGCCTGTCCGGTAATCTCATGGAGTAAGGCGTGGGAAATTTTACCATCTATGATGCGCACGACCTGCGTGGTCGTCAGGGCTCTAAGGCTGGCTTCTATTTTAGGGGTCATGCCCCCTGAAGCTGCTCCGGAGGCGAGCATATCCCTGGCCTCGGCTAATTTGAGCCTGGGGATTGCCTTCCCCGACTCATCGTGAATACCATCAACGTCGGTCAGGAATATAAGTTTCTCTGCAGCTAGTGCCGCGGCAATTTCCCCGGCAGCGGTATCCCCGTTAACATTGAGCAGCATCGTCCGGCCTTCAACCGAGCCGAAACTTACGGGCGCGACCACTGGCATATAGCTGGCACCCAGCAATAGCTTCAACGGAGTAGGGTCAACGGCGACAATTTCGCCAACATAGCCCAGCTCGGGGCTCTTGATACTTGCCCGGATCAAGTTGCCGTCGCA
>Ga0209164_1005196_pt1 | contig 11188 bp, 13 predicted proteins | sample MTBNYHSulfiMetaG_FD_187458 | JGI IMG/M metagenome (GOLD analysis project Ga0209164, IMG submission 187458) | Enrichment culture microbial communities from rom New York Harbor, USA that are MTBE-degrading - MTBE-NYH (New York Harbor Sulfidogenic)... | ecosystem: Environmental > Aquatic > Marine >... | reverse complement strand
GAATGACAGGAACATGAACCCAAGGAAAAAGAAAAGGTAGAAAAACAGGTGACGATATTTGACGTGGCCCATTTCATGGGCCAGCACCGCCTTGAGTTCCTCGACGGAGAGGATGTCAACCAGGGAGGAAGTCCGATCGACCCAACCGAAAAAGGAGGATGAATTATGCTGAAAAAGGTTCTCAAAATCTTGATGGTAGCCGTAGTTGCTCTTTCCTTGGCAGCTCCCGTAGCCCTGGCCGAGCCGATCAAGGGTGAAGTGATCGCAATCGAGGGAGGAACCTACACGGTCAAAGATTATGACGGCAAGGAATATCAGATCACCGAAGAGCTCGTCACCGGACTGGATCTTGAAACCGGGGACATTGTCCAGTTCGACCTGCAGGAAGCCAAACCGGCCAATGTCAAGGAAGTACCGAAGAAGTAACGATTAAAACCGATGGAGCGGCTGGGCCGTGCAGCCGCTCCCCGCAAAGGGGCAGGGAGCAGAGAGATAAAAGAATTGCCCGATTTGCCTCGAGCTGAACAATGTATGGTGCATTGAGAATGCCACTCTCATGTGGTATTTTGTTACAGGGTCTTAGCAGGCAGCCGGTCACGCCATTGGAGTCGAGGGAGAATGAAGAGCCAGCACAAAGTGTCAAGACTATCCGCAATAAGTCTTTTTAGTGGCGCCGGTGGGCTTGATCTTGGCATCGAGGCGGCCGGCTTTGATGTCCGCGCTGCAGTCGAGATGGATGATGATTGCGTCGCCACCCTCCGACATAACAGGGACTGGCCGATCCTTAAACGCTCTATCCATGAGGTGCCCTCGACCGAGTTGCTCGAAGCTGCCAAGCTTCGGAATGACGAAGTCGATCTTCTGGTAGGTGGCCCGCCGTGTCAGCCTTTCTCCAAGTCAGGGTACTGGGCAAGTGGTGACACCAAAAGGCTGGACGACCCAAGGGCTACTACCTTAGAAGCTTTCTTGAGGGTTCTACGCGATATCAGGCCGAAGACTTATCTGTTGGAAAACGTTACAGGACTGGCCTATTCGGGCAAGGATGAGGGGCTGTACTTCCTTACAGAGACCATCCAATCGGTAAACAAGCAATGCGGAACAAACTATAGCACCCAGTTGCTGCTCCTCAATGCTGTGGATTTCGGAGTGCCTCAAATACGCGAGCGCGCCTTTCTTATCGGCTCCAGAGAAGGGCTTAGATTTGGGAAGCTCACGCCCACTCATCATGCTACTACGCTGGCTGATCGATCCGGTCAACTAAGAATCTTTCCAGCTTTTGAGCCACACCGCACAGCCTGGGATGCAATTGGTGACCTCCAAGAGGATGCAGGCGAAGAACTTGCGGTATCCGGCAAGTGGGCCGACCTGCTTCCTTCAATTCCGGAGGGCAAAAACTATCTTTTTCACACCGATAAGGGCGGAGGGCTACCTCTCTTCGGGTGGCGTCGCCGCTTCTGGAATTTTTTGCTCAAACTGGCAAAAAACCTTCCCTCGTGGACCATCACTGCATCGCCGGGGCCGGCGACCGGGCCATTTCACTGGCATAATCGCCGTCTATCAGTGCGGGAGTTATGCCGATTGCAGACCTTTCCAGACGATTATTCTGTGATAGGTACCTATCGATCAGCCCTTCGTCAGATAGGGAACGCTGTACCTCCGGCATTGGCCGAAGTTATCGGAATTGAGATTCGACGGCGCATTTTGGGTGACACATCCGCAGGATACCTGAAGCCTTCATTTATCCCCCTCAGGAGCTCATTCACTCCACCGCCCGAGCCGGTAGCTCCCGTACCCGAGAAATTCTTTCGACTTATAGGAAAGCACGCACCGCATCCCGGAACTGGTAAAGGAAACCGAGCACGCAGGGAAGATCACAAGCCAGGGAGAGTCTCACATTCAAATGATGTATAAGAGCTACTCTGTCAGTAGACGGCATAAACAGCCTTTGTTGGATTTTGTACTGTCTTCTCTGAGGACCTGCGGCTGCACCCTACTGCATCATACTTCCCCGGCCGAAGCGCCGTTTCGTATCACCTTTGAGGCACCTGATGGAGAAAGAATGGGCATCATAGCCTATGCTTTCTTTGCCAACTCCAAAAAAACACGAAATCGCCCGGTAGACGAACATCGTTTTCAAGTGAAATATAGATCAGGTATCGTGGAAGTAATCCGCTATTCCTCGAGTGCAAGAACGTTTTACGTAAAGTGTATTCTGATGGATTGCCTCGCGTTGATTTCCAAAAAACCAGAGCCTCGAAGTCTGACCCATGCTCTCGCTATTACAGGCCGGAAGAATTTGATATTGTGGCGGCCTGTCTTCACCCATGCACAGAGAGATGGGAGTTTAAATTTATGTTGACAAATGAGCTCACTGCACATCCAAAGTGCCATGGCCGCCTTAGCAACCATGTACGCATAGATGGCAAATGGTCGGCAGATCCCCGGCCGGTGTTGGCCAAGGCAGTGGCATAATGTGATTGTATTTCAAAAATCTGCTTGATCATCGGGAAGTCAGTCAGACGCATGAGCTCCAAGAAAGTCCCACGATTCGGATCGTTCACCCCGGCTTCGGCTTCGGCCTCGTTTGCCAAACGTCGTAATAAATCAAAGGACACTGTTCCAGAAGTGTTGCTACGGAAGGCCTTGTGGAGTCGAGGGGTTCGATACCGACTGCACGTAAGCCAGTTGGCCGGAAAGCCTGATATCGTGTTTCCAAAGGAGCGCGTCGTAGTCTTCATTGATGGGGATTTCTGGCATGGTCGAGATTGGGAAGAGCTTCAAAAGAAGCTAAGAAATCGGGCAAATGCCGAGTATTGGATTGCCAAAATCGAATACAACAGGCGACGGGATCACGATCAGAGACGAGTGCTTGAAAAGGAGGGTTGGACCGTAGTCCAACTTTGGGAGACAGACGTTACCAAGAACATCGAGGGAGCTGTTGAAAAAGTTATCATAACTCTTAAAAGCAAAATCCAAGCCCGGTCGTCAGTCCCGCATTTCTCCTTCCTGACAGAGTAAAAAAACGGCTCATCGTGGATGAATGGGATAATTGACCTAACTGTGGTGTAGCGTCATTTATGTATTCAGTTCATGCTGAGGTATCGACGCATGAACGTTGCTGTTCGCTCCCCCTTCGCTGTCTCAGGACGGGTTAAACACCTCAGGCCGAGCGTCGGCGGTTGACGCTTCGCTTGCCGGCGAACCCGCACCGCAAAGTGCATGTCAGTGCCCCAGATGCGGGTTGATTTTACTTCGAACAAACAGTCGCAATCAAGACGCTCGCCAAACAGTTTCTACCCGCCTCGCAGGATCTTGATCCAACATCCAGTATTGTGTCGTTAGATCATCAAATAGGAATCCTCAGCCCACTAAAGTCCGGCACCATCAGCAACCAGATTTCAGTAATTGCCCGTACGTGCGGTCATCTATCCTCTGATCGCTGCCCTCTGGTATAGGTCTCAATCGCCCGAAGGCTCTGCTTATCTCTCCGAGTTGATTGATTTAAATGCTACTCAGGCGTGTTTGAGAGCAGGGTCTCAATCGCCCGAAGGCTCTGCTTATCTCTCCGACATGATTCTGCTGAGTTGCGCTTTTATGGCTTTCCTGTTTAGTCTCAATCGCCCGAAGGCTCTGCTTATCTCTCCGACGGCGGCGGCAAGGGCGGCAAGGGCGAAGGCGCGACAGAAAGGTCTCAATCGCCCGAAGGCTCTGCTTATCTCTCCGACCTCATTATGTCCTGCGTCGGGGAGACCTGCTTGCCGGAGTCTCAATCGCCCGAAGGCTCTGCTTATCTCTCCGACTAATCTGAGAAAAATGAAATCACCCCAATTTTGTCAAACAGTCTCAATCGCCCGAAGGCTCTGCTTATCTCTCCGACCGTGTTGCCGCAAAGCCCGCCCGCGGGAACATGGTTCAAGGGTCTCAATCGCCCGAAGGCTCTGCTTATCTCTCCGACAGAACAGTATCAGATGCCCATGATACGGGATGCTCAACCGCAGTCTCAATCGCCCGAAGGCTCTGCTTATCTCTCCGACAGCAAAATAGCCCCGTAATGTGTCATTTGCCCCAAATATCGTCTCAATCGCCCGAAGGCTCTGCTTATCTCTCCGACTAGTCCTAGAATTGGAGGGATTGTATTTTGAGGGAGTTAAGTCTCAATCGCCCGAAGGCTCTGCTTATCTCTCCGACGGATATAGTTTTGGGTTCGTCGGATTGGTCTGAAGAGAAGTCTCAATCGCCCGAAGAAGGCTCTGCTTATCTCTCCGACAGATGTAAAACCCGGTGACGCATAACCCCTCAAACCGAGTCTCAATCGCCCGAAGGCTCTGCTTATCTCTCCGACTCAGACGTTCGTCAACCTCTGGCTGGGAGAGCCGTGGAAGTCTCAATCGCCCGAAGGCTCTGCTTATCTCTCCGACTGATAAACATCAAAACAGGCCAGTGGACGAGAATCAAAGAGTCTCAATCGCCCGAACGCTCTGCTTATCTCTCCGACATCCGATAACCGGGAAATTCAGGGTGAGACATAACGATGGGTCTCAATCGCCCGAAGGCTCTGCTTATCTCTCCGACCACGTCATTGGTTATTACAACGATGGTGACAAAATTCTCGAAGTCTCAATCGCCCGAAGGCTCTGCTTATCTCTCCGACTGTGGAAGTATTCATTGAACCCGCACCGCGGGCACTCGAATGTCTCAATCGCCCGAAGGCTCTGCTTATCTCTCCGACTATTTCTATTGGTCGGAACTGGGTGCACATCGGTATACCAAGTCTCAATCGCCCGAAGGCTCTGCTTATCTCTCCGACAGATCTCCCGCAAATCCCTGCTTGCTCGAAAAGAGCAGAAAGGTCTCAATCGCCCGAAGGCTCTGCTTATCTCTCCGACTCATCGCCTCGGCCTGTTGTTGCGGCATAACCTGCAGATGGGTCTCAATCGCCCGAAGGCTCTGCTTATCTCTCCGACACTTTAACCAGAGAGAAGGGGGTTCGCGGCAGGTTCAAAATGTCTCAATCGCCCGAAGGCTCTGCTTATCTCTCCGACAGAGTTTGCGGGTGGGTTGTTGCTGTCCGCCAAAGCAAAAGGAGTCTCAATCGCCCGAAGGCTCTGCTTATCTCTCCGACACCAGTGGTAATCCAGACTACGCCAGAGCATTTAAAATGGAGTCTCAATCGCCCGAAGGCTCTGCTTATCTCTCCGACAGCACAGAAGTTATGTGATATGGTAAACACTCTGTACAGTCTCAATCGCCCGAAGGCTCTGCTTATCTCTCCGACACTGCGCCCGCCACATGATGTCCTGCGAGGCTCAAAACCGGGATTGGCGGTAAGCTCTTTCTCAATAAGCTATTCGGTACATCAAGAAGGTATATTTTGACAACCGAAAAACGATAAAAATAATTAGTTTTCCAATACTTACTCAAAAGCGGTAACCTCTGTCCATTTTCCACTTCCGGGAATGGCTCCCTAAATTACAATAACTTCAGGATCTTGCGTTACGACACCAAGCCCCATGACTTCAATGCGCTGCGAACAGTTGGCACATAATGGATAAGCTCTGAAACTGTCTTCCTCCGGGTCCAGGGCCTTTGCGACTCTCTTTTTCAGCAACTGCAATTGATCCGCATCAAGGATGGCCTCGAAAACCGAAAATTGCACCCTTTCGCCGAAGTCCAATAGGATTTTTGCCACCTGATTGCGGCGGCCGTCATCCCTGATATCGTAACAGATCGTGTAAAACATCTTCATCTACCGGCAAGACACCCGTGGCTCATCTAGAGGAGTGCGAAAACTACCAGGAAAATTCATAAGGCTCATACGCACCCGCTGAATTGACCGCGTCTCTCAGACGTTCGGCCTGTCGGCGAAACAGTTTGCGGAAACACGTTTGACCTCTACCGCAGTCCGGCATCGGCCGTGTTACAAATCGCTCATATTCGACGAAGTATCGTTTGCGGGATTCGTCCTTCAGGTAAAGCCCACCCGAACCCGTATGCAAAAAGAAATCCTCCGCATCGAAAATGCGGTTGTTCACCAGGGACAACGTCAATCGGCCGACCAGCGGACTGCGAAATTCCTCCAGGAGGTCAGAAGCGAGCGTGGCGTGGCCGTATGATGGTTGATGGTAATAGCCGAGGTACGGGTCAAAGCCGATGCCGTCCAGCAATGAGCTTATCTCGGTGTAAACCAGGGTGTAACCCAAAGAAAGCAGCGCGTTGACAGGGTCGGGTGACGGATGCCGCTTTCTACCGTCAAAGTTCAAAGACCCGCGCACCATTTGTCCGAAGGCCTGAAAATAGGCTCGCGCGGCCGCTCCTTCCAGTCCCAGCAGCGTAGCCAGATCGGTTCGTGCATCGGTCTGTCGCCACAAGGCTTCAATTTGACAGCTTCCCTCGCTTAAATCAAGGTCACGATGATTGTGCCCGAATTCTCGTATGAAGTGTAGGCTGTTGCGTAGCTTACCCGCCACAATGGACTTGGCGAAAGAAAGAACGAATAGGGGCTCAAGGCTCCTTGCATATTGTGCACGCCGCAGCGTAATATTCTTGGTATTGGGCGAAGTCAACTGCCCCAGGAGCTTTCCCCGGCGGCTCAACAAAGCCATTTCGATGCCCTGCTCGAAAAGGAGCCGAACAGCTTGGGTGGTGAACTGAACGTTGCCGAAGATCAGCACGCCTTCAATTTTGCCGGCTGGAATATCAAGCAGTTTCTGCCCGTCTTTTTCGACGACCAGGCGCCGGCCCACTTTCCTGAGCACCGCTCCCTGTTCAGTAACATAGAGGAAAGCCATACTTGCACCTTACGGCCACGATCTTTTTCCTGCCACATACCCCTGCAGGTCGAAGGGCGGCGGCATATAGAGGATCTTCTTCTCTTTGGGCGGCTTGTCAAATGGCGCCAAAATGGAATCGCCGATGAAGATCAAACCGAGATACTTGAAGCCGCCGGCAAAATCCGTGACACATGTATCTTCGGCATCGAGCACCAGGTCCAGCTCGGCCAGCACTTGCCCGGTCACTTCCAGCGCTCTGCATGCCTGTTCGCGAGTCTTGGCAAGCAAGATAAAATCATCCGAATAGCGGACAATCTGAATTCCCCTTGCAAGCATCGCCTCATCCAATTCATCCAAGAACAGGTTCGCCAGCATGGGAGAGACGACCGAGCCTTGCGGAATACCTCTCTGCAGCCGGTATACCCGGCTGCCGTCATATACTTCGGCTTGCACCCATAGGCGAACCAGATTGACCAGAGCATCATCTTCGATCAGGCCAGCGAGCTTAGTCATGAGGATTTCGTGCCGGACGTTGTCAAAGTAAGCATCGATGTCCGCATCGACCACGTAGCGATACCCCTTGTCGCGCAGCTCTTTGATGCGGTAGGCGGCCTGCCTGACGGAGCGGCCCTTGCGATAGGCGAAGCTGACGTCTTCAAACTCGGCCTCAAAGATCGGCTCGATCACGTTGAGCACCGCCGCCTGTGCAACGCGATCGCGGACTGTGGGTACCGTCAAAACCCTGGGCGATCCGTCCGGTTTCGCTGCGAGAAAGCGCAGCAACGGCAGCGGTCGATAAGTCGCATCCTGAAGCGCCAAGCCAAGCGTCGCCAGATTGCTTTTGAGATTCCGTTTGAAGGTCCTGATGCTCACCCCATCCACGCCGGCCATTCCGCGCGAGGCTTCGACCCGGGAAAAAGCTTTTCTTAAATTTGAAGGAGCAACTATTTTGGTCAACATAGAGGCAGCTCCGGATAAGGCCCCAAGCTCCAGGCTTAAGGGTAAAGGTTCTGGCTACGACCAGCTAGAACGGATCGTGGTCGAATATGACCACGTCTCCCGTCACCGGTGAGCGATATATGAGCTTCTTCGCCTTGCCGTGCAGAGCGTGAGCCACCGCCAGATATAGCCAAACAGGAGCTTTGCCGGTCAGAACGACTTCATCGCCTTCCCCGGCGATCTTCAGCGCCTGGCTCAGGTACGTATCGATGGCCGAAAGCTTCGCGGTGTCAGCAAAGAACTGGGAAAGATCGATCAGGATCATAGCCCAAGTTGCCCTGTGTCTGAAGATCCGTGGATAACATCATAAGTGATTACTGCCCAGGGAGGATTGGTTTGAATATACTGCGCCTTGATCTCACGGTTGAAGGTCATTACCGCTCCGACCACGCTGGCCGGCTTCTGCCCGCCGGTTATGTCAACCATGATGTCCTTTTCGGGACAGCCCCTCCTCTCGAAATCTTCGAGAAGAACCCAGAATGCATGAGAGAGCTCGTCAAAACCTTCAAAGTTGAATCCCTGACAAGCTTCCAAACTTAGGCCATCATCGAAAGGAACCACCTGTATGACACCCCGGAGACTTGCAAGCAGATTGAAGCTGCGGCTTGCGAGCAAATCATACTGGCGGCAGATGTCCACAAATGCACGAGATTGTACAATGGATTGCGGCGAACAGACCAACACGACGGATTCCAGGACTTGGGAGTGATGCAAAAGAGCTCTCAAGGGCATCTCCCAGGTCCAAAAGATGCGTGGGCTACCATCCTTGAGGCGCTCCAATTGCTTAATATCATCGTTCAGATTGTTAGAAAGCTCGATCCCTTCAGGATGGATTCGTTCGCCCTCGCTGAGGAGGTGAAGATTTGATGTCGACAAGAAAAGAACTTGATGTTTTCTGGGATCGGCGGGCTCCATCGTCATGTGCCGCGTGCGAGGCCGAAAAAAAGCTTTTCTTTGACGGTAAAGCAAATAAACCATGAAGAAGAAAAATCCTACGGTAAGACTGCGGACAATGTTCACTTCCACACCGCCATAACCGCCCTCAATCATTGCAGTGATGCTCTCCCAAACCGCCGACGCTGCACAGTTTGCACTGAGCACTGCAACAGCAGCGACAAACCAGGGAAGGATTTCTTTAAATTTAAGGTTCAGCTTGCTATCTCCGCACTTCATTTTCGTCTCCTGGTGGTTATGAGCGATCGTCCGAAATCCCCTTTCGGCGATGGGAGAGGAATTGTTCATTCCGGGCCAACCTCATCTGTTCCTCTGATCTTTCCCTGCTCGCAGACCTGTTGAAGAGCTTCACACCAGACACTCGATGCCGACGATTTTGAATGCATTGCCGATTGGCTCCACTTCCACTTTGGCGGTGGCTGACTTTTTCTTGCCGAATAGCTTGGGGTGAAGAGATTCCGGGACCAGTTCCTTGCCCTGACAGGTTGCCTTTTTGTTTTCGAAAGATGCGGCAACGGTCCGATTGCCAGGATTCCAGCTGAGGTTTGCACCATCCCAGATTTCTGTGGCCGGAGGTTTTATCTCCTCTGCCTTTGCGGGTTCTTGTACGGCACTAGCAGCCTGCTTGATTGGGGCTGTGCTTGCTTCACTGATAGAATGGATTGTGGCAGTGAAAGTCTTTCCGCGAGCGGCCGGGGCGTTGGCCAGGGGCTGCAAGAGCGCCCAACCAAACGGTTGCAGCGTATGGTTATTCACCGGATTGCCGGAAGGCGAAGCCAGCCATAAAGTGGTGCTCTCTTGTCCAAATTTCGCTTGCTTGCCGCCGCCTTGCATGATCCTTATGTCACGATGGCCTTCGATGGTCACGCATTCCGCTCCCGAATGCCTGCCCAAGCGCAGCAGAGAGGACCACTCACCATTTCCTTTTGGAGGTTCTGAGGTCGACACCTCGATGGCCGACAGGGACTGCTTTTCGCGCTGGTATTCTTTCTCATAGAAATTGACAGCACTTTGCAGGAGGGACTCCCAGGTGACGGTGAGGGTCACGCCCGACTGCGGTGGTGGCGTTTCCAGCGTAATGGTTCCCTGAAAAAGCGAGCCCGATTGTACGATTTCGAGGATCTGGTAAGGTCCTCGCGCTTCGTATTTGGAGGGTTTTTTCTTCCTGTTGACTGCATAGACCACTGTCGTTCCGATTTCACCCAGAGCCATGAAATCAGATACCTTCACCTTGCTGAACGGGTCCGTCTGAAAACTGCCGCCGTTCATCAGCTTTTTTTCCAATTCTTTGGCGGCAAAGCGCCCCTTTGGGGTGGGTATTTTGCGGCCAGCCGCCTGCATATTCAAAAAGGCCGTACGCAGTGCTCCTTTCACCGCAGAACCTGGAATGTAAGGTTGATTGTCATTGGGCTTGAAGGAAGTTCGAGAGATCGTAAAATTGTTCAACTCCTTTTGCACCCTGACTTTGTCGCGAAGGGAGATGGCCAATGTTTTGCGGTAATGCTCGACGAGCCCCGGCACCACATCTACAGGTCGTCCCCGCAATAACCTGCCGCGCATGAACTTGTAGATCTCCAGAATGGATTCAATCTTTCCCTGCCTGCAAATCTCAGAGAAGATTCCTTTGTCTGCGGGACTCAAAGTTTTGAGAAAATCAAACGGATCAAACACGATAAGTCGGCACGCCTGTTCATCCAACGTGAACGATGTCGGCTCATAGGCTTCATCGCAGCCGATGTGCAGCGGGGAAAGGACCTGAAGACAACATTCCATTTGCTGTTTCATATCAGATCTCCAATCGAAGCGGCAGATACGGAGAGTAACCCTGCACGACCGCTTCTTTTTGAGACTTGGATGTGTTCAATACAGCCCGACCGATGTAGGGCTTGGCAAAAACCGAATCATCATGAACAACCAACACACCGCCCTCATCCGCCATGATGACCGGATTCTTGAACGGCTGTCGGGCGTGTGCCAGGCGGTCCCCGTGTTTGCCGAAGCGGGTGAAAGGGCTGAAAAATGTATGCGCAAACAGCCCTTTTTCCGGCACGCATGGAGCCAACAAGTAACAGGCATTTGAACTGCCCTGTGCCGGCATGGCGAGCTCTCTGGCAAATCTGATTTGAAACCGTCCCTTCCCCGTAGAGGCATCCTTGCCGTAGCCAAAGCAACCGATGCGCCTCAAAGCGGTGGCAACTCTTTCGACATCGGTGGCTTCTTCATCGATCAGCCCAAATACCGACAAGACCGCTCCAGGAAAATAGACATTGCTCGATGTGGAAAACGGAGTAAACCCTGCCTCGCCTGTGGTAGAGGTCAGGCGGTTGATGCTGTTGTGCGGTTGAGCAAACATGGAAACGAATTGCCTTTCAGCTACCGGCACGGCACATCCTGTTTGCGGCTCCAGGCCGTTTCCGGCTGCCTGTCGGAACAATTCTTGATCGTCGATGAACTGCACAACGTCC
>Ga0209164_1005195_pt1 | contig 11189 bp, 10 predicted proteins | sample MTBNYHSulfiMetaG_FD_187458 | JGI IMG/M metagenome (GOLD analysis project Ga0209164, IMG submission 187458) | Enrichment culture microbial communities from rom New York Harbor, USA that are MTBE-degrading - MTBE-NYH (New York Harbor Sulfidogenic)... | ecosystem: Environmental > Aquatic > Marine >... | reverse complement strand
TCCAAAATCCCTTAATATCTCAATCTTTTATTCGAAGGGTCCACCATCGGTAGAGTAAAGGGCCGACAATCGTACACCCTATCGCCAATACCATGCCGACGAAAAGATCGATGACATAATGGTATCTCAGGTAGATGGTGGAGAGGATGAGGCCACAGATAACAGGCAAAAAGACATAAAAGAGAATTTTCTCATAACGATGGGCCAGGAATAAGACCATGAGGACCATTTGGGTATGGCCGCTGGGCATCACATCCCGTTTATTATGCTCCAAAGCATTCAAAGTATCTCTCACAAAATCAGTGATGAAACTCCCCTCGAGCGGGATGGAGTAGAGATGGGCCATCGCATAACGAGGTCCAATGGCAGGAAAAAAGATGTAGCCGATAAAAGAAATATAGTATCCAAAGGCCAAGACAAAGATGCACCGTTCAAACTCTATCATCCGACCTTTCAGATAAAGGACAACAATGAAAGCGACCGGGATAAAATAATAGCTCAGGTAAGCCAGAGACATGATATCCGTAAACCAGGGAGCGATCCATTGCTCCATCCATAGAGTGGGATGGACCCCGAAAATAAAGAAATCAATTTTGATCAACCAGGGGTCGATATCCGGTTGAAGATATTGGATCAAATTGCCGAGGGACTCATAGATGAATATGACAAATAGGATGGGAGAAAAATGATTGAAAAATGTGCTCACCCTCCCCATCCCTTTTCGACCTGATGATAACTTTAAGACAAAGAGAAGGCCCAATAACATGGCATAATTAAGGAGCAAGGATCGCCAGAGTGGAATTCGGCTTTGAAAGACGAGTGTCAGGCCGATCAATCCGATCAAGAAAAAAAGGGTCAACCCTTGGGTAGGAGTGATTCTTCTCATTAGTGAAAAATTTATATATACTAGATGCAAAGAAAAATCAAGGATGATGAGTTTTAAGTCATGAGGTAAATGATAGAGGCTTTGAATAGAAGCTTATTTAGGAGGAATGGGAATGCGATATTCACAATACCTGCTGCCGACCTTAAAGGAAGTCCCTTCGGAGGCGGAAGTCCCCAGCCATCAATTGATGCTTCGGGCTGGGATGATCCGAAAACTGGCCTCCGGTGTCTATTCTTACCTCCCCTTGGGTCTTCGATCTATTCGAAAAGTGGAGACAATCATACGAGAGGAAATGAACCGATCGGGTGCCATTGAAGTCTTGCTTCCCATTGTATTGCCTGCGGAACTTTGGCAAGAGACCCATCGGTGGGAGGAATACGGAAAGGAGTTACTGAGATTCAAGGATCGTCATAATCGAGACTACTGTATGGGCCCTACCCAGGAAGAGGTGATTACGGACATTGCTCGCAGAGAAATTCGATCTTATCGGCAGATACCGCTCAATCTCTTTCAGATTCAAACCAAATTCAGGGATGAAATTCGACCCCGATTCGGAGTGATGCGGGCAAGAGAATTTATCATGAAAGATGGATATAGTTTTGATGTCGATGGAAAAAATGCCGATGAGAGCTATCAAAAAATGTATGAGGCTTATTCTCGAGTGTTTGCTCGATGTGGATTGAAATTCAAAGTGGTCGAGGCTGAATCAGGTTTGATCGGAGGCCACTTCTCCCATGAATTTATGGTTCTTGCAGAAACAGGAGAGGAAACCATTGTTAGTTGTACTCACTGCGCATATGCAGCGAATATAGAAAAGGCAGAATTCAAACGATCGGAAAGAACGAGCTGGTCCAATGATCCAAACCTTTTCAAACCTTTGCAAAAAACCTTGACTCCGAATCAACGCACGGTGGAAGAGGTGACCCAGTTCCTCACCGTTTTATCAAAGGATTTGGTCAAAACCCTCATTTTCGAATCCGACAAAGGATGTGTAGCCGCTTTGGTTCGAGGGGACCATGAAATCAACGAAAAGAAGTTGAAAGCATTTCTGGCCACAGAAAACCTTCAATTGGCGAGTGAGGAGACGGTGGAAGAGATCACCCATGCCCCGAAGGGTTTTGCTGGGCCCTTGGGCCTCTCCATCCCCATACTGGCCGATCTCGATATTCAGAGTATGACTAACTTCGTCACCGGGGCCAATGAAAAAGATGCACATCTCCTTCACGTCAACATTGGACGAGACTTTCATATCAGCCAATTCGTTGATCTCCGGAAATTTACACAAGGGGACCTTTGCCCTCTCTGCGGAGGAGAAATGAGATGGGATAGGGGAATAGAGGTCGGCCATATCTTTAAGCTTGGGACGAAATACAGTAATGCCATGGGGGCAACCTACCTCGATGAGCAAGGAAAAGAAAAGATGATGGTGATGGGAACCTATGGGATCGGAGTTGGAAGGACGGTGGCAGCCGCCATCGAACAGTCCTATGACCAAAACGGAATCATCTTTCCAATGCCCATCGCTCCTTTTCAGGTTTTACTCCTCCCCGTTAATATTAAAATAGACCTCTTGAAGGAAACGGCAGAACAACTCCATCAAACCCTTTTGGCGAATGGAGTAGAAGTCCTATACGATGATCGCGAAGAAACACCAGGAGTAAAGTTCAAAGATGCTGACCTCATTGGGATCCCATTGAGAGTGACGTTGGGAGAGAAGAATTTAAAAAAAGGCCTGGTTGAAATCAAGAAGCGGAGAACCGGGGAGATCTTTCTCGTCAAACAGCAGGAGGTCCTATCGAAACTCAAAGAAATGATTGATCAGGAAATGAACTGTTAATAATGGAACGGACCCCAAAGGAAGAGATTGAAAATAGGATTGAACATTTACAATCCACCTTAAGAAAAGGGAAGATCGAATCTTGCTTGATCCTCCAGAATGTTGATCTCTTTTACTTTTCCGGAACAATCCAACGATCTTACCTTTTCATCCCTGCCGAAGGGGAACCTCTTCTCATGGTCCAAAAAGACTTTGATCGAGCCAGCAAGGAATCCCCCCTAAAAAACATCATCCCCATCGAGCGTCCAAAAGCGATATCCTCTATTCTTAAAAGACAGGGAGGATTAAAACGAATCGGTCTGGAGTGCGATGTCCTGCCAATGAACCAATTCAGACAGATGGAAAAGATGTTTCCTCAATCTGATTTTGTAGATATCTCAAAGGCCATTAAACAAGTCAGGATGATTAAATCTTCTTACGAAATTGATCAACTGAGAAAATCCGCAAAAATTCTTGATGAAGTATTTGAATTTGCCAAAGAAATCCTCAGCCCGGGGATGACTGAGATTGAGGCCGAGTCTCGTTTGATTCACCTGGGAAGGCGTCGTGGACACCAGGGGCTAACCCGAATGAGGGCCTGGAATCAAGATATGGTCAATGCTTGTGTGCTTTCGGGAAACTCAGGCAGCGTGCCCACTCACTTGGACGTATCGGTCATCGGTCCGGGAATCTCCCCGGCTTATCCCCAAGGGTCCGGTTTTAATCTGATGGAGAGAAATGTCCCCATCCAAATAGATTTCAGTATCGCCTATAACGGTTACATCACAGATGGAGCAAGGACCTATGTGATTGGATCCCTCCACAAAAAGCTTAGAGAAGCTTATAAAGTCACTTTAGAGATTCGGGATGAAATGGAAAAAATCGCGAAGCCAGGAGTTCCTTGTTCTCATCTTTACCACCTCTCTTCTCAAATGGTCAAGAAAAGAGGGTTGGAAGACCACTTCATCGGAACCAAAAAGAACCAGGCGCCGTTTGTAGGACATGGAATCGGTCTGGAGATCGACGAATTTCCTCTTCTCGCCAAAGGGTTTTCTCAACCTTTGGAGATTGGGATGGTCTTTGCCTTTGAACCAAAGTTTATCTTCCCAGAAGTCGGGGTCGTTGCTCTTGAAGACGACTACGTGGTCACCGAAAATGGAGTGGAAAAACTGACTCATGCCGATGACCAAATCATCGTTATTGAAGAATCCTAATTCCCTACCCTCCCACCTCCTTCTTTTTCTAACGGTGGCCCAAATCTCTCCTCAATGACCCGCTTAAATCTTGGACGATAGATCAATTCAAAGGCCCCCTCCTTTCCGGGGAAGAGGCTGCAAGCTACCCTTTTCACATCCTCCACCCGCTCAAGCGCCTCTTCGAGTAAAAGATCATCTTGTTGGATCGAAAGAAGGGAGAGATCGACCAAAAACCGTAAATAACGGATCTTCCGGTTTTCCTCTTTCGTTTGGCTCTTTTCTACTACCATCCTTCATCCCTTATAACATAATTTATCTTCCCCTCCCCCAGTTTTTTCAATCATTGGAAAAAATAGACGGCCTGGGCAAAGCCCTCGAAAATTTCGTCAGCCAATACCGTTTTTGGGTTGGGCAGATGGCTTCCAATAACCGACAGGAGTCTTCATGGCTGCAGAAGACTGGTGACCCCTGTCATCTGACCTGTCTTCGCCGAAGCGGCTACGCGCAGGCAGGAGCATAACCTTATGAAGCCTTGGAGAGGGATTTGTCCAGGCCGCTGAGGAAGGGAAGGCAAAACTGGGGGTGGGCAAGGATAAATTATTGATTGTGATAAATTATTGATTGACAGCACCTCCAGAACGTTTATATGATATAGTTTGAAAGTTGAGGAACATTTATTAATGGCGAGCGATCCAAAAGACAAAATTATTTTTGCCCTCGATGTCGAACACTTCTCGGAGGCCCAAAAATGGGTGAACCTCTTGAAGGATCGTATTGGAATATTCAAAGTCGGGAAACAACTCTTCACTCATGCCGGGCCAAAGGTCGTTGATATGATCCGTCAGAAGGGTCAAAAGGTCTTTCTCGACCTCAAGTACCATGATATTCCCAATACCGTGGCCAAAGCCGGAGAGGAAGCCACAAAGCTGAATGTAGCCATGTTCAACCTTCACGCCCTGGGAGGTTTTGAAATGATGAAAAAGACCGTGGAGGCTTCCAGGGCTATGTCTAAAAATCTTGCCGTTCCAAAACCTCTCATCCTGGCTGTGACTATCCTCACCAGTATGGACGAAGGTGCTCTGAAAGAAGTGGGAGTTCAGGGCCCTCTATTGGATGAGGTGGGCCGGCTCGCCCTTGTGGCTTCAAAGGCAGGGGTGGATGGGGTCATCGCTTCCCCTCAAGAAATCGGAATCATTCGGGAGCGATGTGGAGAAAAATTCCTCATCGTCACTCCGGGCATCCGTGCTCCTTCAGATAAAAAAGATGACCAAAAGAGAACCCTCACACCGAAAGAGGCTATCTCTGCAGGAGCCAATTATCTTGTGATCGGTCGTCCCATCAAAGAGGCGAAAGATCCTCTTGATGCCGTTCAGAAAATTATCGATGATATTTCATGAACATGAAATCCGAAACTCGAAATCCTAATTTACTACGAGAGGCAAGCTGTCAGGGGTATGGGGTAAACCCGCTTACGAATTACGCCTCCCGCTCTGACGGAATTCTAGATTTCGTGCTTCGAATTTATTATTAAATTATGGCTCAAATTATCTATGGAATTCATCCAATTGAAGAAGCATTAAAATCATCTCGCCTCCAAATTCGAAAGATTTTGATCAGCGCCCAATCACCTCATCCCCCTCTTCAATCCATCCTCGATCTCGCAGATAAGAAGAAAATTCCTGTAACATCGACTCAAAAAGAAATCCTCGAACGCATGACAAAGGGGGGCGTCCATCAGAACGTCGTGGGTCTTATCAAAGAGACTCCCTATGCGGATCTCAGAGGCATTCTTTCCCATTGGAAAAAGAAAGGGACAAAAGCCCTCTTCCTCATCCTCGATGGTATCCAGGATCCACAAAATTTTGGATCCCTCATCCGAACGGCTCTGGGATGTGGTGTTCAGGGTATTCTCATTCCAAAAGACCGCTCTGTCGGAGTCACCCCCGTGGTGATCAAAGCCTCTGCGGGAGCTGTCGCTCATCTCCCGATCGTAAGAGTGGTCAATATTGCCACCACGATTGATGCCTTAAAAAAAGAAGGGATCTGGGTTTATGGGGCCTCCGGGGAAGCCAAAGATTTGGTCTATCAGCTCGATCTCAATACTGATTTGGCCATTGTCATCGGTGCAGAAGGGAAAGGAATCAGACCCCTGGTAAAGAAAAAGTGCGATAGACTTTTTTCAATTCCCATGGTGGGGTCCATCTCCTCCTTCAATGCCTCTGTGTCCGGTGGGATGATCCTTTACGAAGCCATGCGGCAACGTTCTCTTCATCATAATTCCCCCTTGTCCCCCTTTAGTAATAGGTGAAAATTATGATCTCCATCCAGAGGCCCGGTCAGGGCAATTTAGAGATTGAATTTATTCTGATCGATTTTGAGGGAACCCTGGCCTCCGATCGACGGGTTCACCCCAAGGTAAAGGATAAGATCAACCTTCTCTCCAAACGGACTAAAATCTGTATCCTGACCAAGGGAGAAAAGGAAGGTGTGGAAGAGGCTCTAAAAAATGTCAAGGCAGAGATTGTTTATTTATATGAAGAAAATTCTTCACAACAAAAACTCGATCTGTTGCGCCAACGGGAGGTATCCAGGACGGTGGCCATCGGAAATGGATTCGATGACGCTCCAATGATTGAGGAGGCTGGCTTTAGCATCTGCGTCATAGGTAAAGAAGGAACCTTTTCAGAAACGATGAAGAAAGCGGATTTGGTCTTTATGAACATTCTCGATGCCCTCGACTTCCTGTTGAAGCCCCTACGCCAAAAAACCACCCTTGGAAAATAATCAATGCAAAATGGCTATGAAGATTTTTTTTAAAATGGTCTTATAGGAAATTTAATCCCCCTCTCCTTTTTAAAATGGAGGAGGGGGATGATTCAATTGAACAACCTTCAAGACGGCAAGACTTTTTAGCCTGTTAGCGTCGCAAGGTAGGCAGCCCCCAGCTTGTCAATATGGTCTTTGACGTTTTCAAAATAGTTGTAATGGTCTTCCTCATCTTTGAGGAGCTCTTCAAACAATTCTTTTGAAATCTGGTCTTTTTCGGCTGCACAGATGACAGAAGCATCGTTATACATTTTGATAGCCTGAGCTTCAAGACTCATGTTCGTCTTTAGCATCTCCGAGATTTCCTGACCTTTTTTAGGAATTGCATCAGGTTTTGAGGTGGGTACCCCTTTTAAATAGAGAATCCTTTCCGCCAGTTTCTCTGCATGTTTCATCTCCGCAACGCCAATCTCCTTGAACTTAGAAGCCAGTTTCCCAAAATCCCTGTCCTCCAATTCATAGTGTTGGGCCATATACTGGATGATGGCTGTTAACTCCCTTGAACGAGCCCCATTCAACAAATCGATGACCCTCTTGCTCATAATCTCTCCTTTCTATAAGTTTTTATTTCATTCTATTTTCAAAAGACTGATTAGTCAAGGGAAAAAGCTGGGAAAAGCTGGGGGAAAAGTTGTATTATTTGTGGAACTTGTAAAAGGCCTATACAAGTGTTAGAAAATATTAAATCTTCGGGAGCATTAAGATGATCGTTAAGACCTATTGCGCCAGAATGGATCATGGAGGATGTGGGATATTAGCCCATGTGGAGAACGGTAAAATTACAAAGATTGAGGGAGACCCCGATTCTCCAATAAATAGAGGAACCATTTGTGCAAAAGGGCTTGCTCAAATAGAGAGACTCAACCACCCCGATCGCCTCCTTTATCCAATGAAAAGGATGGGTGAGAGGGGAGAAGGAAAGTGGAAGCCTATCACTTGGGATGAAGCCCTGGATACCATTGCCGGAAAAATCAAAGAAACGATTGAGCGAGACGGCCGGAGAGCCATCTCCTTCGCCCAAGGAACACCAAAAGGTCTGGAACTTTATCTGATGATTCGTCTGGCAAATGTTCTGAATATTCCAAATATCTCCACCCCTGGAAATATATGCCACATGCCAAGGGAAACAGCTTCCAACATCACCTGTGGGTTCTTTCCGGTTCCGGATTACAGCGGTGCTCCTGCTTGTGTGATCGTATGGGGAAGTAACCTCTTCCAAACCAATGAAGAAGGGATCATTGGCTCCCAATTGAAACAGGTTATTGATCAGGGGGCAAAACTGATTGTGATCGATCCGAGAAAAACAGGCATCGCCTCCATGGCAGACCTCTGGCTTCAGCCAAGGCCCGGAACCGATTTGGCTCTGGCGTTGGGATTGTTAAGGGTGATGATCGATGAAAACCTTTATGAAAAAACCTTCGTGGAAAATTGGACCGAAGGTTTCTCTGAACTGACGGACCATCTTCAACAATACTCCCTCGATCGAGTTTCAGAAATAACCTGGGTTCCAAAAGAACAAATAGTGAAGACCGCCCACCTCTTCTCTCAAACAAAACCGGCCTGTATTCAGTGGGGAAATGCCCTGGAACATAACCGAAACAGTTTCCAATGTTCAAGGGCATTATTGATTCTGATGGCCATCACTGGAAACCTGGAGGCACAGGGAGGGAATGTGAACCGGCCGGGTCCATCTATCATGAGGCCGGGCGATTTGGTTCAGATCAAGAAGTTTCCCAATAAAAAAGAAAAGATGATGAGCCCTGAATTTCCTCTGGCAGCAATTATGGGCTTTGTGCCTTCTCAAATGATTATGAAGGCCATCCTCACCGGGACACCCTATCCCATTCGAATGATGTACATCCATGGAGGAAATCCTCTCCTCAGTTATGCCAATGCTAAGGAAACGTTTGCGGCAATGGAAAAGCTTGACTTCCTCGCCATCTCTGAAATATTTTTAACCCCCACGGCTCAATTAGCAGATATCGTCCTTCCGGCAGCGACCCATTTTGAATTTGACGATATTGGACATTTTGGGCTTCCCCACGGGTTCATCCTCGCCCGACCAAAGATCGTTGAACCTCGTGGGGATTGTTGGTCCGATTCAAATATCTTGAATGAATTAGGCAAAAAGCTCGGCTTTGCACAATACTTCTGGAATGATATGGGGGAGTGCCTTGACGAAATCCTTAAACCAGCTGGAATGACTTACGACGATTTCAAAAGCATAGGGTTTTTAAAAGGAAACTGGGACTATAAAAGTTATGAGAAGAAAGGCTTCCATACACCCTCTGGAAAGGTGGAGATTTATTCTCAACAACTCAGGGACTGGGGAGTTGATCCCCTGCCTCATTTCCGGGAATTACCCGAATCCCCTTACAGCACTCCTGAACTCTTCAAAAAATATCCGCTGATCTTTACTTCTGCCAAAGACCCCTTCTATTTTCATTCCTCTAACCGAAACATTCCCTCCCTTCGGAAACTTTCCCCTGAACCTATTGCCCTCATTCATTCCGAAACCGCCTCTCATTTGGGGATTGCTGAAGGAGATTGGGTTTCTATCGAGACAAAACGGGGAACCATTCGACAGAAGGCAAAACTGAACTCAGAGATCGACCCCGGGGTCATTATCCTTAGTTTTGGATGGTGGTTCCCGGAACGGAAAGACCTCGATCTTTCAGGATGGAGAGAATCAAACCTCAATATCCTGACAGAAAATGGTCCTCCTTATGATCCGGCAATCGGCTCTACCCCCCTCCGGGCGGTGCTCTGTCGGGTTTATAAAGCTAAGGGTTTTTAGTCATGATGGGGTTGAGGGATAAGGATCGTCATGCAAAACAGGACTTAAGGTTAGAGGTAAAAGAGGTACCACCTTAAATCTCATGCGGAGCAATCCGCCAACCTCTAACTTTCTTTCTTTGTTTGACATATCCCATCAGTTGTGATATCGCTAACCGAAAATGAGAACTCAATTTTTGAAAATTGTTTCATTATTTTTTATCGGAATATCCATTTCTTTATTACAACCTTCTCCCGTTCTCGGTGCCAGGATTACTGATGTCAGGTGTTGGTCCGCTCCAGACCACACCCGAATTGTTATCGATCTGACTGAACCCATTCAATATGAAACTTTTTCACAAGAAAATCCCCCACAATTCCATCTGGAGTTGAAAGGCGTTTCTATCCATATGGCCGAGAAAGAGATGGATGTCAAAGATCCATTTATCACTAAAATTAGTCTGACCCAACTCGGGAAAGACAAGGTGAAATTGGTCCTTCATCAAAAAAAGGCTTTAAATGCTAACACCTTCACTCTGAAGCCTTACCAAGACAAATCCCATCGCCTCGTGATTGATCTCATTGATGTCATTCAGGAAAAAAAAGAAATAGAAGAGAGACAAAAGCTGAAAGAAATTAAACCCAAGGGGACAAAGATTATCGTCATTGACCCTGGTCACGGGGGAGAAGATCCAGGAGCCATTGGTCCCCAGAAGACGATGGAAAAGGATATCGTATTAAAGGTGGGAGAGAAAGTGGTTCATCTCCTCAATCAAAATAAGGAGATTCAAGCCTTCCTCACTCGAAAGGGAGATTATTTCATTCCCCTGGAAGGAAGAATCAAGATTGCCAGAGAGTATGGTGCGGATCTCTTCATCAGCCTCCATGCCGATGGAAGTTTTAACCCGAAGGCCCGAGGTTCTTCTGTCTACTGCCTTTCCCTCTCCGGAGCAACGGACGAAGCAGCCAAAATATTGGCAGACAAGGAAAATATGTCAAATATCTTAGGTGGCGCCTCCTTAAGGCCTGCTGCCTTTGCCAAAGATCCCAATTTAAGCCAAATTCTTTTAGACCTCATGCAGAACAATTCGATGAAAGAAAGTTTTCAATTTGCTGAAATCCTCCTCGAAGACATTAAGGCTGTCAATCCATTAAAATACTCCTCCTACCGACAGGCTAACTTCATTGTACTGAAGGCTCCGGACATTCCTTCTGTCCTGGTAGAAATGGCTTTCATCACAAATAGGGAAGATGAACGTTTACTCAATCGTAACGACTTTCAGGAAAAAATGGCTAAAACTCTCAGCGCCACCATTAAAAAATATTTCGGACCGTAGTGGGTTAAATAACTGTGGTAACCCTTCAGTCAAAAGGCGCCGAACAGCCGATCCGTCAGGAATGCTTCCAAAACTTGATCAAATGCACGTTCGAAAGTGATGGGTTACAATCATTGCGACCTCGCTCAGCCTTGTACGAGCTGTTTTATCCTGGTAGGTACCATTAAGAAGTGGCACGATAAAGTTTTTCCGGCATCCCACCAGATCTCCAAAACCTCCTGAGACTGAAGAGGGGTTACTGATTGTTCTAAATTACTGTGCTCTAAATTACTGTGTTTAAGCAAAGTCAATATGTCCCCTCAATTGCAACATAAAAATGTCCCCATTGTTTGTTTTCATATTGTGGTTTGAAA
>Ga0209164_1005193_pt1 | contig 11191 bp, 8 predicted proteins | sample MTBNYHSulfiMetaG_FD_187458 | JGI IMG/M metagenome (GOLD analysis project Ga0209164, IMG submission 187458) | Enrichment culture microbial communities from rom New York Harbor, USA that are MTBE-degrading - MTBE-NYH (New York Harbor Sulfidogenic)... | ecosystem: Environmental > Aquatic > Marine >... | reverse complement strand
TCCAGGTCCTCCTGCTCGGCAATGGCGGCACGGTGGGCTTCGTCGCCGCCCGGGGTGGCCGGCCGTACGTCGAGGTCGGTGAGGACCGAGGCCCGGCCGTACAGGTAGAGCGTGTCTCCCGGATGCACCACCGTCCGCCCGCGCGGGGCGCCGACGAACTCCCCTTGGGCGCGGCGGACGGCGAGGACCAGCACCCCCTCCTCGGGGAGCTCCAGGTCGGTCAGGGATTGTCCGGCGAGCCAGTCTCCCGGCATCACCTGCAGTTCGGTGACGGCGTAGTCGCGGCTGAGCTGGAGCACGTGATGCATGTCCCGCACGTCCAGGTCCGAGAAGCGGCCCACGGCGCGGGTGATGATGACGGTGAGGCCGCGTTCGAACCAGCGGCTCCGAGCGATCAGGAGCAGGACGAGGAGGCCTCCTCCTATGATGCCCAACCGTTCGAGGGCATCGCCGGTCCCTCCGCTGGTGGCGAAGGACAGCACCATCGAGGCCACCACCACCACAAAGCCAGCGTTCCCCACCAGCATCAGCCACATGACGATGCGGCGGCGCAGCGGGTGTCCGACCACGGCTTCGGCTTCGCTGGTGGTGAAGCCCACCCCGGTGAGGGCGGAGCGGGCCTGGAAGCGGGCCACATCGACGGGCAGGCCGGTGGCCACCAGGGCGACGGCGGCGATGCGGGCCACCACCAATCCCACGATCACCACCACGAACAGCGAGATGACCGCAATCACGGCATGCTCCTCCCCAGGATCGACGCGCCGGGCAAGGGCACGCTAGCGGGACGGCCCCTTCTCAGACGGAGATGACCACCTTGCCCCGGGCGTGCCCCAGTTCCAGGTAGCCGAAGGCATCGGCGACCCGGCCGAGGGGATAGGTCCGGTCGATCACCGGCTTGAGGCTGCCGGCCTCGATGAGTTCGGTGAGGGCGCGCAGGTCCTCCGGGCGCGCCTGGGCGACGAAGGTGGTCAGCCTCTGGCTCACGAAGGGGGAGAGCAGCGCCGCCCGGGCGAGGAACCACATCGGCCCCAGCCACCGGTTCTCAGGCTGCCCGTGGGAGGCCAGATAGACCCCGTTGGGCTCCAGGGCTCGGCGGTACTCGGAGAGCTTGCGGTTGCCCACGTTGTCGAGGAGGAAGTGGTAGCGGCGCTCGCCGGCGGCGAAGTCCTCGCGGGTGTAGTCCACGACGTGGTCGGCCCCCAGCGACCGGACCAGGTCCAGGTTGGCGGTGCTGCACACCCCGGTGACCTCGGCGCCGAAGGCCTTGGCGATCTGCACCGCCAGGGTGCCCACTCCCCCCGAGGCCCCGTTGATCAGCACCCGCTGCCCCCGCTGGACCTTCCCCTGGTCGCGGAGGGCTTGCAGGGCGGTGAACCCGGCGAGGGGCACGGCGGCCGCCTCCTCGAAGGTGAGGCCGGCGGGCTTGGGGGCGATCTGCCTTTCGGCGACGGCGACGTACTCGGCAAAGGCGCCGGCCGCGGCCTCGCCGTACACCTCGTCACCCGGGCGGAATCGGGTCACGTTGCTGCCCACCGCCTCCACGTGCCCGGCGATGTCGGCGCCGAGGATGCGGTGCTTGGGCCGGCGCAGCCCGAACGCCGGGCGGAACAGCCTGGGGAGGCCGGTGAGGTAGTGCCAGTCGTAGGGGTTCACCGAGGAGGCCCGGACCCGGACCAGCACCTGGCCGTCGCCGGGCACGGGTGCCGCGACCTCTTCGAGCCGCAGCACGTCGGGCGGGCCGTAGCGGTCGATGACGATGGCTTTCATCTCGCTCCTGTTCTCCAACTCTCCAACCGGCCGAAACCCGGCCGGGCCGGCCGCGCTCCCCGAGGGAGAGGTTCTCGTGACCCTTCGCCCGGGTTACCTGATGATGTCTGTCGATGTCGACGCCGTGCTCCTCAGCCCGGCGGGGTCGTCGGGGCCCATGTCGAGGCGGAACGGCGGGTACTCGTCCCGCATGAGCCCCGCGTAGGCGGCGACCCTGATGACCCAGCGATTGAGTCCCATCAGCAGATCGAACAAGCCCTTCGGGTAGCGCCCGCTGAAGAGCAGCACCACCAGGGCGATGAGGGTGAGGATGCTCATCAGCCCGCCGCCGAAGCGGAGGGTGCTATCGCCGCCGAAGTCGCCGGCCCACCACAGCACCCCGCTGGTGAGCAGCCCCACGATGATGTAGTGGGGGATGGCCAGCAGCCACCACTTCACCAGCACCAGGCCCCGGGAGAGCCGCTCCGGGTAGGCGATCTGCAGGCGGGCCGGGTAGTCGGCATCCTCCAGGCTGAAGGGCGGGTAGCGGTCGGTGCCCGCCGGGTTGAAGGCGTAGAAGGTCACCCGCCAGTGCCAGCGGAGCACCCCCACGTTGAAGTCGAAGATGCCCTTGGGGTAGCGGCCGACGAAGAGGATGGCGAAGAAGGCCACCACCGTCAGGATGCCGAAAGCGACCCACAGGAAGGCAAGGCAGAAGAGGTGGGGGATGGCCAGGAACCACTTCACCAGCCACATGGCCCGGCTCAGGTTCGGGTCTCGGACGCCGGAGAGGGCGGCGGGGTAGGCGCCCTCGGCCACCGGGACCGCGGCGACTTCGGGAACGGTGGGCTCGGCGGCCGCCGGCTCGGCCGCGGCCGGCCTCTCTCCCTGCACCGCCCAGACGATGAGCAGGGCGGCCAGGGCCCCGATCAGCAAGCCGCCGAACAGCAGGCCCAGGGCGATGGGGAGCAGCAGCCCCACCCGGGCTCCGGCCTCGAAGGACACGGCCACTCCGGCCGAGGCGGTGGAGTTCATCACCACCACGGTCCACTCGCCCGAGACCACGTCCCAGGTGACCGTCTGGGTGCCCGGGCCGGAGGCGGAGGCCACCCAGAATCCCAGGTCTTGCGGAGGACCGGCGGGGGCGCCGCCGTCGTAGGCCCGGTAGTCCACGTCGGTGCGGCGGCCCAAGTGGGTGACCTCGTCGTAGGCGACGCCGTCGAGGTAGGCGGCGACCTCGGCCGAGGGGCCGATCCCCAGGAACACCCCTTCGCCGTCGGCTCGCCCGGCGGTGAAGCGGACGTCGAGCAGGTCGTCGGGCCACCAGTCGGCGGCGTTGGAGGCGATGTCGATGTCCCCCGACGCCAGGGCGAAGCGCGAGGTGACCAGGTCGTAGTCGGGGCTGGTGATGAACCCATCGGCGTCCCGTTGAGTGCCGTAGGCCCAGGTGAGGGCGCCGCCGCCGACCACCAGGCCAAAGGCCACCAGCACGATGATGACGCCGAAGACGAGTGCCACGATCCTGCCCGGCTTCATGAGGATCCCTCCAACGTGTCGTGCGCTACCCCTGCAGGGCGGGCCTCAACCTAGCCCAGCATCGGCGCCGGAGGCCGGCCGGGGGTCGGCCACCACCGGCTTGCGCCGGGGGCGCATGCCGAAGAGGAACCGCAGCCAACCCACCCGGCGCAACCCCTCGTAGACCAAGAAGGTCACCACCACCGAGGCGGCCAGCAGCAGCCACCATTGCGCCGTCCACGGCACGTCGACGCCGACCAGGTAGAAGGCGAGGATCACGATGACGGTCTGATGCAGGATGTAGATGGCGTACGAGCCCTCGGCCAGGTACTCGAGGGTCTTCGAGGGGCGGTCGAGGAGGCGGCTGCCCCATCCCAGCAGACCCAGGATGAGCAGCCAGCGGATGGTCATCCCGGCGGCCATCACTCCGGTCAGGCCCACGGAGGGGTCGGCCAGGGTGTAGCGCCAGTCCGCCGCCGCAATCCACCACACGTCCCCGGCCACGCCGAGGGGCAGGGTGAGCCAGGCCCAGCGCCGGGCCTCCTCCATGAACTCCGGGGAGCACAGCGCCAGGTAGCCGAGTACGAAGAAGGCGAAGTAGTAGAAGGGGTTCTTCCCACTGAGGTCGGGCAGGGCCTCGACGGCCACCAGGGCGATCGCGGTGGCCAGCCAGCCCGCCGGATGGGCCAGGAAGCGGGAGAGGCCCACCAGCCGGGAGCCCGGGCGGTTCCTGCCGCGCCAGATGGGCAGGGCGGCCAGGGAGAAGACGAACAGGAAGATGATGAACCACAGGTGGCCGGTGCCCAAGCCCCCGTAGTAGTCGTCCCGGCCGAATTCGACCTGCAGGAAGTCGCCGCCCACCAGGTAGTGCAGGTAGGAGCCATGAACCACAGGTGGCCGGTGCCCAAGCCCCCGTAGTAGTCGTCCCGGCCGAATTCGACCTGCAGGAAGTCGCCGCCCACCAGGTAGTGCAGGTAGGAGCCACCGTAGCCCGAGTTGAAGCGGGCGCCGTACCAGGTCTGGGGCGGGATGAGCACCAGGATCCCGAAGATGAAGGGCACCAGCAGGCGCTTCACCCGCTCCACGGCGTACTCGCCCGGGGTGCGCCGGCCCAGCGCCAGGTAGGTGGAGGCGCCGGCCAGCAGGAAGAGGAGCGGCATGTGCCACATGTCGATGAAGGCCAGGAAGCGCGAGGCGCCGTCGGACACCTGGGGCCCCTTCACATAGAAGGCTTCCCCCGCGTTGTAGACGCGCCCGGTGTGGAAGGGGAAAAGGAGCAGCACGGCCAGCACCCGCAGCCAGTCGACGTAGTGCACCCGGCGTGTTGCCATATGCTGCCTTGCCCGGCGCACACTACTCCGCGGGCCCCCGGCACGGGCAGACGATCAGCTCCCGGCTTCGACCTCGGCGATCTCCTCGGGGGTGAGCCGGAACTCCATGGCCCCGATGATCCCCTCAACCTGTGCGGCGCTCCGCGCCCCCACGATGGCCCCGGTGACCGCCGGGTGGCGCAACACCCAGGCGATGGCCGCCTCGGCGGGCGACAGGCCGTGCCGGGCCCCTACCGCCCGCAGGCGCTCGGTGGCGGCCAGGTGCTGGGACAGCTTCGGATCCGAGAAGTCCTCGCTGCGAGAGCGCCAGTCCTTCTTGGATAGGGAGGCGGCTCGTTCGTGGGTCATGGCCCCCGTCAGCAGGCCCGAGCCCATGGGGGAGTAGGCGATGACGCCGATGCCCTGCTCCCCGCAGTAGGGCAGTTCGGCCGCCTCGACATCGCGGCGGATCAGCGAGTAGGGGGGCTGCAGGGAGGTGATGGGAGCGATGGCCTGGGCCTGTTGCAGTTGCTGGGCGCTGAAGTTGGACACGCCGATGTAGCGCACCTTCCCTTCCTGCTGCAGCTCGGCCAGGGTCGCCCACCCCTCCAGGGTCTCTGTAGCGTCCTCCACGGGCCAGTGGATCTGGTAGAGGTCGATCACCTCGGTGCCCAAGCGGCGCAGGCTGGCCTCGCACTCACGGCGCACCGACTTGGCCTTCAGCCGCAGGCTCACCTTGCCCTTGCGATCCCACACCATGCCGCACTTGGTGAACACGTAGGGGCGGGGCCCCGACCAGGTGCGCAGCGCCTCGCGGACTACCTCCTCGGAGTGGCCCAGGCCGTAGACCGCCGCGGTGTCGATCCAGTTGATCCCGAGTTCGAGGGCCCGGTGGATGGCGGCGATGGAGGGCTCGTCGTCCTGATCCCCCCAGCCCCACTCCCAGTTGCCGCCGATCGCCCAAGCGCCGAAGCCGACCGGCGTGATCTCCATATCGGAGTTGCCCAAAGTCTTGTACTGCATGGGAGGGGAAGGTAGCAGCACGGCGGGTTGCCCCGCCCGCCGGGTGGGCCGCTGCACCGGGTTCGCCGGCTCGATCGGTTGCTCGCGGGGAGCCTCCCGGCGGGGCGGCGATGAGCCGTCACCGGGCGGCGACCGCGGGAGGCCGTCGGCTCCTCTCGGCCGCTTCCTACCGCCCGACGGCGTCGACGCCGCGGGTGTACTTGGAGTGCTTCGCCGGCCGGCAGGGGAACCAGGAGCAGACCCGGTCGGCCTGGGGGTCGGCGGCGGCGGCGTACTTCAGTTCCAGGACGACCCTGGTGTGGAGGCGCTCCCGGACCCGGGGGCCCTGCCGCCGCCCCAGGGAGAGGAACGTGATCTCGTCGTCCACCGTGGCCCGGAAGCTGCCGTCGGCGCTGAGGAAGTAGCGGCGCCGATACCGGTTCCCCGAGGCGGAAGCGGCGCCGTCGAGGAGGGCCCGGGCTGCTGCGGGGACCCCGGGCACGGAGCGGGCCAGCGCCACCAGGGCGGCCGCCCCGAAGTGCTCGTCGACGGTGAAGGGGGGCAGTGGGAAGCGCTGCTTGCCGCCGACGGCGCCGCGCTTGGCCTTGACCTCCAGGATGCCGTCGGCCACCGGTCGGAAGAACTCGCCGTACCAGCGCACCCGGGCCTTGGCGCGGTCGGGGTTGCCCTCCAGGTTGTCCTCGTAGGCGGCGAGCGCCGGTGTGTCCAGGTACAGGCTGTTCACCCGGCGGACGGAGTGCACCTCCCGAAACATCGCCGGGTGGCGCCGCAGCAGACCGCAGACCAGGCCGGCGTCGGGGGTATCGATGACGAACTTGCGCTCGTAGCGCCGGTCCTGGTCGTCGGGGCTCATGCCAGGCCCTTGTCGTCCAAGAAGGTGAGGGCCAGCCCTGGGTCCAGGCGGCGCAGCGCCTCGCGGGCCCGGTGCAGGGCGTCGGCGTCCCGGAACTCGGCAAGGAAGGCGGCTTCGGTGCCGGTGGGCGACTCGTCGTAGCGGCTCAGGCGCAGACGCGAGCAGTGGGGCTGTAGGGCGGCGGTGGCTGCGGTGAGGTCGACCGCCCCCGGGCCGTCGGCCGCCAGGGAGATGTGCAGGTTGAAGTCCACCTCGCGCCGGCGGAGAAGGCGGCGCAGGCCGATCACCGCGATGGCGGCGGCCAGGGCCAAGATGGTGATCAGCCGCTGGTTGTCGCCCAGGCCGATCCCGATGCCGACGGCGAGGAACATGTAGGCCAGTTCCTCGGGGTCTTTGATCGCCGCCCGGAAGCGAACGATCGACAGGGCGCCGACCAGGCCCAGCGACAGCGCCACCGACGAGCGCACCACCAGGATGATGAAGGTGGTGGTCACCGCCACCAGCACGAAGTTGGGGGCGAAGCGGCGCCGGTTGGCCAGGGCGGAGCCCCACAGCACGTAGGCCCGGCCCAGGATGAAGGCGAGCAGGGCGGCCAGGGCCAGGTTGAGGGCGAACTCCCCGATGTTCACGTTGTCCGCCTGGACGCCGAAGAAGTCGTCGAGCAGGTCTCCCAGGCCGCTGGAATCCCCGGCGGCGGCGGCCGTGGTGGTCGTGGCCGCGGCGGCCGCCGTCGTGGGCTCGTTGGGTGGGGCCCCGCCGCTCTCCCCGCCGACCGAGTCGATGCGGACCTCCCGCTCACCCTCCACCCGGATCTCCAGGCCGCCCCCGTCCCCGGGGGCGCTCCCCGTGGCCCGCAGCACGGTCTGCCCATCGAGGGCCACAGTGTGCTCCCCGGAGGTCACGCTCACCGTCAGGGTCATCGGGGTCGCCTCGGTGGCCACCGGCCCGCCGCTGGTGCCGATCTCGGCGGGCTGTCCGGCGGCGACCTGCTGCAGGACGAGGGCGCCGTCGTCGATGAGGAGCAGGGAGTAGCGGCTCTCCTCCGCGACGGCGTAGGAGATGAGGAGCAGGCCGGTGCCGCGGTACTCGAAGGTCACCTGGAGCCGCCCGTCGCCCCACCCCTGGGGGAGGAAGGCGGCCTGCCCGCCGCGCAGGACGAGCGACCCGTCTTCGACGGCGGCGCCACCCATCAGTTCCCATCCGGCGGGCTCGGGGGAGTCGAAGCCCTCCTCGAAACCGGCAGTCTGGGCGGCGGCGCCGGCAGCGCCGACGGTGAGGACGACGGCCAGGGCGAGCAGGACGAGGGCGGCGCGCCGGATGCGGCTCATGGGGTACCTCCGGGTCGGTAGGCGGCCACGGCCTCGGTGATGAAGTCGTGGCGGATGCGGGTCAGGTCGGCGAGGCCGATCCAGCCGGCCTCGAAGTCGGCGAGGGTGAACATGGGGCTGGGGCCCAGGTACATCGGGTCGCCGCTGCCGGCAGTGACGTAGGGGGCGATCAGTTGGTAGGCGGCCGCCGCCCGGGGGCGGAAGGCGGCGTCGTTGAACCAGTGGCGCAGCAGCAGGTCCACGTAGGCGACGTAGGCGGTGCGATAGCGCTCCACCTCGAAGACCTTCTCGAACAGCGGGGCGTAGGCCAGCGGCCCCAAGCTGTGGTCGGCGCCGAACAGGGGGAAGTCGGCCCCGCCGGCGAAGAGGCCCCAGGAGCTGTTCTCGTCCCAGGCGATCCAGTGGAATCGGCCCGTACCCGGGTCGTGGTACAGGTAGTAGTTGTTCCCCGTGTAGGGGTAGGAATCCAAGTTGAGGTGGAGGAAGGTGGCCGCCAGGTAGCGCAGGTACGAGTCGACGTCGAAGACCTGCTCCAGGGCGGCGGCGAACTCATCGGGCGAGGCGTAGGCGGTGCCGTCGATGGTGCGGCACAGGGCGATGATGTCGTTGTAGTCGGCCCCTTCGGTGTTGGGCATCAGCCGGTAGGCGACCCGCCCCCGGGGCATGGGGTAGGCGGCGATGTCCTCGCCGTAGTAGGCCAGGTCGGCGGCACCTTCCTCGAACCAAGCGTCGGCCTTGTAGAGGTTGCCGTCGTCGTTGCCCCGGCCGAAGCGGTTCCCCAGGTAGGCCCGGTCGGGCCGCTCCACCATGGTGTAGACGCCCAGGTACCGGGCAGGTTCGGCGTCGTCGGTGACATCGACCCACACCACGACGAAGCGGGTGAAGGCGGCGTTGGCCCCGGCGAAGCGGAGCATCTCGTAAGCCAGGGCCTCCCGCAGCAGCGACGGGTCGCCGAAGTTGTTGTGGAGCAGCACCATCGAGAGGCCCCGGTAGTCCTGCCGCTCGATGAAGGCGTTGAGGTCGAGCTTCCAGGATTTCTTCTCGCCCGAGGCGTCGAGCGAGGCGTTCCCCTTCATGCTCAGGCCGATGCGTTCCACCCGGGTGCCCAGGATGACGGCGTCGGCCTCGACCTCCACCTTGGCCGAGGGTTCCTGCCACATGCGGTCCCAGGCATCCCGGGTGACGAGCAGGTCGACCCGCCCCACCGTGCCCTCGAAGATGGTCCAGTAGTCCACCGTGCTCGAGGCGGGGTGGCGCACCAGCACCGGGGCGGTCGCGGTGGCGGTGCGGCCGGCGTCGTCGGTGACCCGGAGGCGCACCGCGAAGTCGCCGGGCTTCACGTAGGTGCGCTCGGCGTAGCCGCCGGTGGCGGTGGCGTCGGTCTCGAAAGAGCCGTCGCCGTCGAGGTCCCACTCGTAGCGGGCGATGGGCCCGCCGGCGGCGTCGGTGCTGCCGAAGGCGCTGAAGTAGACGGTGAGCGGCGCCCACCCCTGGTCGGGGAGGGCGTGGGCGGCGGCGATCGGGGGCGGCCCGGGTGGGACGGCGTCGGCGGAGAGGCCGCCGCCGGCCAGGCCGACCCCGAGGAGCGCGGCGGCCAGCGCCAGGAAGGCGGCGACGATCGCCAGTTCGGTGGCGCGTCCACGAGCCATGCCCCTCCTCCCGGGCAGAAGGTAGCCGAGGAGGGGTGCGGTGCCGTGTCAGACGGGCGAGGGACCGGCGCGTGCGCCGTGTCTCATCTGCTCCCCGAGCACGGCGGGCGCGGGCGGGGTAGGGTTGGATACCGGCGTCGGGGGAAGTGAGGACGCCATGGCGAGGCGTGGGTGGCCTACAGGGCGGAAGTTCCCTTCGGGCGATGTCAATGCCCGAAGGCTTTTCTGGGCGCGACTCGGCGCCGTTGCCCTCTTCACCCTGCTGATTGCGGGTCTTGTCCTGCCGGCGACGCGGGCGCCCGCCGCCGAGGTGGTGTCGGGGGTGGTGGAGGTTCGGGTGGGGGCGAGTAGTGATGATGCGGAGGAGTTGTCGAGTGGGTGGCTGGATTTGAGGTCGTCGGATTTGGAGTTGGTGTTCGAGAAGATGAGTCAGGTGGTGGGGTTGCGGTTTGTGGGGGTGGGGGTTCCGGCGGGGGCGACGGTGGATGCGGCGTGGGTGCAGTTCACGGTGGATGAGCCGTCGACGGGGCCGGCTGATTTGGTGGTGTGGGCGGAGGATGTGGGGAATGCGGCGACGTTTTCTGCTGGGGCGAGGATTACTTCGCGGGTGTTGACTTCGGTTGGGGTGGGGTGGGTTCCGGCGCCGTGGCCGACGGTGGGGGCGGCGGGGGTGGAGCAGCGGACGGCTGATTTGTCTGCGGTGGTGGAGGCGGTGGTGGGTCGGGGTGATTGGGTGGCGGGGAATGCTTTGGTGTTGGTTGTTACCGGGTCGGGTACTCGTACGGCGGAGTCGTTTGATGGCTCGGCGGCGCCTTTGTTGCATGTGGAGTGGCATGTGGGTGGCGGGACTACCACCACGACCACGACTACCGCTCCTCCGACCACGACAACAACGACCACGACCGTCCCGCCGACTCCCGGCACGACGGCGCGGTTCGCCGCTTTCGGCGACTACGGCACCGGCTGGCCCAGCGAAGCGGCGGTGGCGGCGCTGGTGCACTCCCTGAATGTGGACTTCATCGTGACCACCGGCGACAACATCCAGCTCGACGGAACCTACGACGACCTGGTCGGGGCCTACTACTCCAGCTTCATCGGCGCCTACCAGGGGGTGCACGGCCCCGGTTCGGCGGTCAACCGGTTCTTCCCCGCGCTGGGCAACCACGACTACACCAACGGGGGCGGGGTGGCGGCCTACTACGACTTCTTCACCCTGCCCGGCGACGGCTTCCATTCCACCTCGGGAACCGAGCGCTACTACGACTTCGTCTGGGGCCCGGTGCACTTCTTCGTGCTCGACGCCTACACCCAAACAACGGTGCAACGCCCGTGGCTGGAGGCCGGCCTGGCCGCCTCCACGGCGCCTTGGCAGATCGTGGTGCTGCACTTCCCGCCCTACTCCTCGGGCGGTGATGGCTCGTCGCAGTGGATGCAGTGGCCCTACGACGCCTGGGGGGCGGACGCCGTGCTCTCGGGGCACACTCACCAGTACGAGCGCATCCTGCGCGACGACGACGGCGACGGCATACCGCTCCTCTACATCGTCTCCGGGCTCGGGGGTGCCGATATCCGTGCCTTCGACACGCCGGTGGCGGGCAGCGTCGCCCGCTACAACGCCACCCACGGGTCGCTGGTGGTCGACGCCTGCGACACCGGGATGGCCTTCGCCTTCCATGCCGTGGGCGGCGCGGTGGTGGACCAGTACCTGGTCGGAACGCCCTGCCCGTGAGGGGCTGACCCGGCGGGCCGAGTGCCGGGGGTAGGCGG
>Ga0209164_1005190_pt1 | contig 11192 bp, 11 predicted proteins | sample MTBNYHSulfiMetaG_FD_187458 | JGI IMG/M metagenome (GOLD analysis project Ga0209164, IMG submission 187458) | Enrichment culture microbial communities from rom New York Harbor, USA that are MTBE-degrading - MTBE-NYH (New York Harbor Sulfidogenic)... | ecosystem: Environmental > Aquatic > Marine >... | reverse complement strand
ATCTTCGGCGGCACGCAAGACAACGCGGCGCTCTATGGACCCAGCAATGTGGCGCTGGGGGACATGACCAACGATCCCTGGGAGAACGTCTACCTGGACCAGTGGACCGGCGGGGATTCCTTCGACACCTACCTGGATCCCACCGACGAGCGCTTCGTCTACTACGAGCATCAGCACGGATCCATGCGGCGCATGGACATCACTCAGCCGAACGTTCTCACGGGGGCCGCCGAGAGCATCCGCCCCCGCTTCCCGGACGCCGACTGGCAATGGCGGTCGGGGTGGTACACACCCTTCATCATCTCCCACTACGATCCCGGCACCCTCTACGTGGGCGGGAACAGGCTGCTCAAATCCACGAATCGAGGGGATGAGTGGACTCCTGTCAGCCCGGATCTCGCGGATGAGGGGGACGGGCCCCGCGCCGTGGTGCCCTTCGGAACCATTACCATGATCTCCGAGTCGCCGCTGGAGCGAGGGCTCATCTATGTGGGAACCGAGGGAGGATCCCTCTGGCGCACCCGTGACGAGGGAGGGGCATGGGAGCGCATCGGCCACGGGTTGCCGGCCAAGTGGACGAGCAGGGTCATCGCGTCGGAGCACGTGGTGGGCCGGGTTTACGCAGCATTCACCGGGTTCCGGGAAGACGATTTCCGGGCCTATCTCTTCCGGTCTGACGATTTCGGGGGTACGTGGCGATCCATTGTGGCCAACCTCCCGGAGGAGTCCGTGAACGTGATCCGGGAAGATCCCACCCATCCGGGCATCCTCTACGTGGGGACGGATCTGGGGGTCTATGTGTCAGGAGATGGCGGGGAGAGCTGGCACTCCCTTTCGGCGAGACTTCCCACGACGCCGGTCCACGACCTGGTGGTGCATCCCAGAGATGCGGAGCTGGTCATCGGGACCCACGGAAGGAGTGTGTTTGTGCTGGAGCTGGAGGATGTGCGAGGGAGGCTGGGTGGTGACGTGGGCCCGGTGGCGGGCGGCGCCTGTGGTGGCGACCCGGCAGGGCAGGGGGCGATCCAACCATGACCCAGCTCCCCATCCTGCCGGCGGCCTCGCTGTCCCCGGGCACCACCTACCCCAGCATCTTCAACGACGTCATCGGCCCCGTCATGCGGGGGCCCTCGTCCTCCCACTGCGCCGCCGCCGTTCGTATCGGGCGGCTGGCCCGGGAGGTCATGGACGGGGAGCTGACATCGGTCCTGGTGGAGTTCCACCCTACGGGATCGCTGGCCACCACCCATGAGAGCCAGGGGTCGGACATGGGGCTCTTCGGCGGACTCTTGGGATGGGACGCCACGGACGAGCGCCTGGTTGATTCGGCAAAGGCCATCCGGGAGGCCGGCATCTCCGTTGAGATCCGCATCGCCGACTTTCCGGCGGCGCACCCGAATACCTACCGCCTGACGCTGACCAACGCCGCCGGGCGGCACCGGATGACGGCTCTCTCCGTTGGGGGCGGGATGATCCGGGTGGTGGAGGTGGATGGAGTGGAGCTGAGCATGGAAGGGGATTATCACGAGACGCTCGTGTTTCTGGGGGGTGGGGAGGGGGGCGCCGCACTTCCCGAAACCCTCGCCACCGCCTTGGAATCCGCTGGCATCCACGCCGACGAGATCCACCTTCTGACGGGCCCCGACACAGGCCTCCTCCAGATCAAGACACAGGAACGCGTCCCCGCGGAAACGCTTCTGCTGGTGGGGAAGAATCCGGCGGTTCGGGACGTGCGGACCTTGCCCCCGGTCCTCCCGGTCCAGTCCCGGAAGGGCATGGAGGTGCCCTTTATCACCGCTGGCGAGATGATGCGGTTTGCGGGGGGGTCCGTGGCGTCCGGCGATGCCGATCTCCCCCTCTGGCAACTCGCCGCCCGCTACGAATCAGCCCGGGGCGGCATCCCTGAGGAAGAAGTCCTGGCTCGCATGGTGGAGATCGTCGAGATCCTGGAGAATTCCATCCGGGAGGGGCTGGCAGGCACCGAGTATGACGACCGGATCCTGGGAGCCCAGGTGGGCTCCTTCCGGGCGGCCATGGAGGGTGGTTCCCTCCTGGGTGTCGGCCCCCACGACGGGGGGCTCTTCAACAAGATGATCCTCTACGTGACGGCCCTCATGGAGGTGAAGAGCTCCATGGGGGTCATCGTGGCAGCTCCGACGGCGGGAGCGTGCGGGGCCCTCCCGGGGGCCTGCCTGGCGGCGGCCCATCACCTGGCCGGGATCCCGGTGGGGGAGATCGGAGGCCGGGGCTCCGAGGTCCCGGCAGGCGCCGCAAGAGAAGAGGCCGCCAAGGCCATGCTGGCCGCCGGCATCATCGGCGTCTTCATCGCAGCCCACTCCACCTTTGCCGCTGAAGTCTGCGGGTGCCAGGCCGAAACCGGGGCCGGCGCGGGGATGGCCGCTGCCGCTCTGGTTCAGCTCGCCGGCGGAAGTGCGGAGCAGGCGCTGGCCGCCTCCTCCATGGCCCTCCAGAACACCCTTGGTTTGATCTGCGATCCGGTGGCGAACCGGGTGGAGGTCCCCTGTCTGGGCCGGAACGTCCTGGGGGCCACCAACGCCCTGGCCTCGGCCAACATGGCGCTGGCGGGCTTCGATCCCGTGATTCCCCTGGACGAGGTCATCCAGACCATGGACGCCGTGGGGAAGAGCCTCCCACACACGCTCAGGTGCACGGCCCTGGGCGGATTGTCCGTGACGCCGAGGTCCAAGCGGATCGAGGAGGAGTTAAAGCAGCCCCGGGTTTCTCCGCCGCCCCTCCCCATGGCCTGAGATCGTACCCAACGGACCTTTCCGTCCCCTAACGCCGAGGTGGGGTACCAGGAGACTCGTGGCTCCGCCCTTGTTCAAGCGGAGCCCGGTACCCGCCCGCGCTGGATGTACGCCACGGGATGGTCGGTGGCCCAGGCCGACGAAAGGTCCCCCAGCTCTGATCGAAGTCGTCTTCTGGGATGGGCTCGGCCTGGGGCGGCGCTCGAGCGGGGCGGAGGGTCGGGGGGGAGGTGGGCTCGCCGATGGGGGCGAGGATGTGGGCAATGGGCTCAGGATCGGTGCGCACCGCGATGAACGTGAGAGCCGTCTGGCAGGTGGGTGGGGGAGGGGAGCCTCTTGAGTGCGAAGGGAGGACCAGCGCAGTAGCGGATCAGCAGGTTGGGTATCGCTGCCCGAAGAGACGGAGATCCTCGAGATCGCCCCGGATTACCTGCTGGGGCTCCACCGGGACGGGCTGGGGGTGGAATACCTCCGGGTGTACGGAGTCACCCGGCCCGCCGGCCGTGCCTGACAGCGGCTGACCAACGGGCGGATTCCACCACGCTCACGAATCGCTGACAGAGCGGCGGAGCCCCCGTCTTTCCCTATTCCATTTCGATCCGCTTGCGAAGAGCCTCGATCTGCCGCACCTGGCTCTTTCGCACTTCCCCTCCCGCAATCCGCCGACTCAGGTTTCCCAGATCCGCGCTGCGGGAGTAGTTGATGTAATGGAGGGCCAGGCCGTCGTCCGTCGCTACGAAGGTCTTGAGAGACTCCTTGAAATACACGGGCTGAAGCCTGCCGTCCCCGCCGTTGCGGATGACCTGGGAATGCTCGGTGGCCAGATCGGAATGAGCGAGGCGCCTGACCCGGTTGCAGACCTCCGTGGGGGAGAGGAGAATGGGCACGCCCCGGGTGGCCAGGCAGAAGGCGTCCCCTTCCTCCCAGGTCCTCTCGATGCGGGATTCCACCTCCATGCGGAACGCCGGGCTGGTGAAGAGGTCCAGGGCCTCCTGGGGAGAGAGCTCCGTGCGGAAGCAGGCGACCGCCTCCGTGCGCACCAGGCCCGCGAGAAGGGCCCGCTCTGCAGCCCCGAGCTCGGAGGCGCCCCAGGCCTCCGGCTCAGGAAAGGACACCTCGACCCGGGGGCGGCAGCCCTCCCGTTCCCATCGTTCCACGCTCGCCTCCGCCGCCTCAAAGAGGGCCTGCCGGAGCCTCCCGGCCTGGGCCCGGGCAAACGGTGCGCCGAGGCTCCCGTCCCTGAAGCGGGTGATCTCCCGACTCACACCCGGATCCATCGGCACGCCCGCGCCCCACGCCGACAGGCGGGCAGCGGGAGGGGGAGTCGTGGGCGCCTCCTGGGCTTCGGACCGGGGAAGGAAGGCCGCGAGAAGGATCAAGGACATCACCCCGCCTCTCCAGTTCATAAGCCCTCCCCCGCCGCGCCGGCAGGTGGGCATCCACCGGGACGCGGTGGGGAGACGATGACGCGCCCCAGCACGGGGTAATGATCCGAGCCGTAACGGTTCTCCACGACCTGGGAAGAAGCACCCAACCCGTCGGGGAGGCGAAAGAAGAGGTGATCCAGCACCAGATCGGGTAGAGGTCCCGGAGCGCGCAGGGTGCGCCGATCCGGGGGCTTCTCGGGGAGAGGGAACGCTTCGCTCAGGACGCGAACCGCCCCCTCCCGGGCACCGCCGAGCCAGGTATTGAGGTCTCCCCCCAGCACCGCGGGATCATCTCCCGCGTAGCTTGATGCCGCCAGCCTGGCCTGGTCCGTGCGAACGTTGCCGAGACTGCGGTGGAACTGCCGAAACCGGGCCCGGAGGTCCAGGTGCAGGTTGATGAGCCGCAGCTCCGTGGGTCCGCCGGCTTCGGCATCGAGGTCAATCCGGGCCGAGACCGCTACGCGCCGTTGGCGTTCCACGGGGAATTCTAGAGCGCTCGGCTCCCGGAGAGGGAAGGTGGAGAGGATGGCGTTGCCCCGGTCCTCGGCCGGGGAGGCGTCCCTACCGTTGCGGGCGGACGGCACGTAGAAAAGGTGCAGGCCGTTCCGACGGGCCACGGCTTGGATGGAGCGGGCCCCCCGTTCCTCGGGACCGGCCCCGAGGCGCCGTCCGCTCCTTGTGCCCGGGCCCGGCTGGTCGGGGACATCGGGCCCCGCCGGCGGTCCCGGCGCCGGGGCCTCGATGGTGGGAGACCGGCATCCTCCCGTGGCCAGGAGGGCCAGAAACGCGAAGCGGGGCGCCACCCGGCGCGGCGACCCCGGGAGCAGCCGCCAAGATCTGTGGTTCGGGAGCATGCCCGTTGTACGGATCTCCGGGATCGCGGGTTCCGCGCCCTTCCTACCGCCCCTTACCGAAGGCCCGCCTCAGGCCCACCGTCCAACGCATGCCCCGATACCGATTGCGGCCCGAGAAGTCCCCCGATGTCTCGATGTAGAGCTGGCCCAGGGGATACGGCTCCATGGACACGCCGTAGCCCAGGGTGTGCAGGCTCCCCTCCTCTTCGAAGAACGCCCGGTGGGTTTCCCCATAGTCTCCGTTCCGGAACCGGGTGAGGTCGGCGAAGATGAACACGTCCATCTTGGGCCGTCCCCAGAGCATCATAGGGCCCACTGGATCCGATAGCCCTTGTGGAATCTGTCCGTCAGTGTCTTTCGGTGGTGGGATCGAGCAAGGAATGGATTGGCCGAAGGGTGGAGGGGCTGAAGCGGGGGACGCGCCGCACGGAGCCCGGCAGGTTCCACCAGGGGGGAGGCGTGAGCGGAGGCGGAGGCTGGTCGCGGCGGTAGCCCGCAACAACACGCGGACGCCCGCCCGTGCCGCTCCCCGCAGGTCCGCCGCAACGGCGGGATCGCGCCCTACATCAGATGGGCGAAGAAGTCGTTCCCCTTGTCGTCCACCAGGATGAACGCCGGGAAGTCCTGCAGGTGGGGGCCTCCTGGGAGTAGTTCGCCCCCTCCAACGTCGTCCAGCGACTCGGCGCCCACTGGGACACAGACGCCCGGTTCTGGGGGACCTACGCTGGCGCCGAACTGGACCTTCTCGTCCTGCGCGGCAACCGTCGCCTCGGCGTGTCAATTGGGCGATCACATCGAGGATATGACACGCCATCCCCTTAGGGGTCGGCATTATAAGGACCCTACGCGCCCTTGAGGCTACTGGGGGAGTGTGGACGAGGTGGGCGGGACGGGGGTCAGGAGAGGCAGGTGGGGTGGAAGTTGGGGTGCGGCGGTGGCGGACTGTGGGTCTGCGGGGCGCGCCTTCGGCGGGGCCGGAGGGCCTGAGAAGTCAGGCGCCCCAGCTCTGCTCGAAATCGTCCTCAGGCACGGGCTCCGGCTCGGCGGGATCGAACTCGGGCGTGTGGTCGAGGTGGTCGGGGAAGGACTCCTGGGCGGCCTCGTCGTATTCCGGCTTGCCGGGGCCCATGGCGAGCTCGGACTGGGGTGGTCCCCCGGCCGGATGGGTGGGGGGGGGCGAAGAGGGCTCACCGATGTGGGCCAGGATCTGTGGAATGGACTCCGGATCGGTCAGGAACGCAAGGAACGCGAGGGCCCGCCGAACGATGACTCCACCACAGAGTATGCGTCCGCCGCGCCCCTGAGACCAGCTAAGCCTACGGCAGGTATGCTCATCACCATACCGTCCGGAAGCCCGGGAGGCAACTAACTACATCGTAGACCGCAGCCGTGTCCAGTTTGGCTCTCGATGAGGGGCAATGCTGAAGGGAGTGGCGCCGGTCGGCTATGGTATCCCGCACCCCGCGAAGAGCATAGATTTCCAGGGAGGCAGGCCCGGTGAGGGCTCAGGGGTGGATTGGCCCCGTCGGCCATGTCTTTGCCGCCCGATGATCGATAGTGCCGGTGGCGGGTACGAGTTGAGCATGATCCTCTTCCTGCAGGAGATGTAACTTTGACACCCCGCATTCCCATGCCAAGGAAGAAGCTCGAGGCCTTCTGCGCCCGCTGGCGCGTTGAGGAGCTGGCGCTGTTCGGGTCCGTGCTCCGAGAGGACTTCGGAGCCGACAGTGATGTGGATGTCATGGTCCTATTCCACCGAGAGGCTCGACCCACTCTCCTCGACATGGCTTGCATGCAGGATGAGCTGGAGCACATTCTGGGACGCCCGGTGGATCTGGTGAGTCGCCGGGGTGTCGAGTCGAGCCCAAACTACCTCAGGCGCAACGCGATCCTCTCCTCGGCCGAGGTGGTGTGTGGAACGTGACCACGCTTTTCTGCTGGACATACTGCAATCTGCGAGGATGGCGCTCTCCTACATCCATGGCCTGGATAGGGAGGAGTTCTTGGTGGACTCCATGCGCCAGGATTCAGTGCTGCGGCGGCTTGAGATCATCGGGGAGGCTGCCCGGCGCGTGTCGGTACAGACGAAGTCATCCCACCCCGGGATACCCTGGAAGGAGATGGTATCCATGCGGAATCTGGTGATCCACGACTACGACGATGTGGATCTGGACATCGTGTGGGACACCATCCACCGGGATCTTCCGCGCCTGATCAGGGAGATCGAGCCACTGGTCCCGCCCGAGGGAGAATAGCCCCCCGGAGGAGAGGCGCGCCGAACCACCCCTCGCGGGCAGCTTCCAAGCCTTCTCATCCTGACCCCCGCTGCCCGCCTCGTCCCATTCCTCAGGCAGCTTCAGGGGCATTCCGCACTGTAGATAGCTGCGAAACTCGTCCTCCACGTGGTCTGAAACGCCGTCACCCATGAGGTCGGCCTCGTGGGCCAGAGCGAGGTGGGTCTCGAGGTGCTCCTGGACGATGCGGTAGAGAGAGGTGGTCTCGGGCTGGCGCCGCCGGTGGGGCGAAGGAATGGAGGGAGGGGAAGCGGTGCTCGGAGCCCGGCAGGTTCCACCAGGGGGGAGGCGTGAGCGGAGGGGGGTGCTGGTCGCGGCGTTGGCCCGCAACAGCGGGTGTAGTTGCTGGTCGCGGCGTTGGCCCGCAACAACAGGCGGGGACCGGCCCGTGCCGATCCCCGCAGGTCCGCCGCAACGGCGGGATCGTGCCCTACACCAGCGGCGCTACATCAATTGCGCGAAGAAGTCGTTCCCCTTGTCGTCCACCAGGATGAACGCCGGGAAGTCCTCCACCTCGATCTTGTAGATGGCCTCCATCCCCAGCTCCGGATACTCCAGGAGCTCCACCTTCTTGATGTTCTCCTTGGCCAGCACGGCGGCGGGACCCCCGATGGAGCCCAGGTAGAACCCGCCGTGCTTCTTGCAGGCGTCGGTAACCTGCCGGCTCCGGTTCCCCTTGGCGATCATCACCATGGAGCCCCCCTGGGACTGGAAGAGGTCCACGTAGGAGTCCATGCGCCCGGCGGTGGTGGGGCCGAAGGATCCCGAGGGAAGGCCCTCCGGCGTCTTGGCGGGCCCGGCATAGTAGATGGGGTGATCCTTCAGGTACTGGGGCATCCCTTCGCCCCGGTCCAGCCGTTCCTTGATCTTGGCGTGGGCGATGTCCCGCCCCACGATCATGGGCCCGGTAAGGGCCAGGCGGGTCTTCACGGGGTGCTTGGTGAGCTCCGCCAGGATCTCCGCCATGGGCCGGTTCAGGTCGATGGGGACGGCGCCGGAGTCCTTCCTTCCCCGGTACTCCTCCGGGATGAACCGTCCGGGGTTCCGCTCCAACTCTTCCAGCCAGATCCCGTCCTTGTCGATCTTCGCCTTCACGTTCCGGTGGGCCGAGCAGGATACGCCCATCCCCACGGGGCAGGAGGCGCCGTGGCGGGGTAGCCGGACCACCCTCACGTCCAGGGCGAAATGCTTCCCACCGAACTGGGCGCCGATCCCCGTCTTCTGGGCCGCCTCCAGGAGCTGGGCCTCCAGCTCCCGGTCCCGGAAGGCCTGGCCGGCCATGTTCCCCTGGGAGGGAAGCCCGTCCAGGTACCCGGTGCTGGCCAGCTTCACGGTCTTCAGGGTGGCCTCGGCGGAGGTCCCCCCGATGACGAAGGCGATGTGGTAGGGGGGGCAGGCCGCCGTCCCCAGCGTCTTCATCTTCTCCGTGAGCCACGGGATGAGCTTCTCGGGGTTCAGCAGGGCCTTGGTCTCCTGGAAGAGGTAGGTCTTGTTGGCGGACCCTCCCCCCTTGGCCACGAAGAGGAACTTGTACTCCATCCCCTTCACGGCGTGGAGGTCGATCTGGGCCGGGAGGTTGCTCCCGGAGTTCTTCTCCTCGTACATGGTGAGGGGAACGGTCTGGGAGTAGCGGAGGTTCTCCTGGGTGTAGGTGTCGAACACCCCCCGGGAGAGGGCTTCCTCGTCCCCGCCCCCGGTCCACACCTGCTGTCCCTTCTTGCCGTAGATGGTGGCCGTGCCCGTATCCTGGCAGAAGGGGAGGATCCCCTCCGCCGAGACCTCGGCGTTCCGGAGCAGGGCCATGGCCACCCCCCGGTCGTTGGGGCTGGACTCGGGGTCATGGAGGATGGCCGCCACCTGCTCCAGGTGACGGGCCCTCAGGAGGAAGGAGACGTCCCGCATGGCCTCCCGGGCCAGGAGGGCGAGACCTTCCGGATCGACCTTCAGGACCTCCTTCCCGTCGAACTGGGCCACGGACACGTATTCCGAGGTGAGGCGCCGGTAGGCGGTGTCGTCACCGGCGAGGGGGAATGGATCGTTGTATGCGAACTCCGCCATGTTCAATGCTCCTCTCGGGTGTTGTCCCGTGCCTTCGCTGGGTCCCTGCCGCCCCCGGTGCGTTCACCGGAAACGCCGGGCCCCAGGGCGTCAGATGTCGTAGTAGCGGGCCACTTCCCACGGATGGGGAACGACCCGCATCTCTTCGATGTCCCTTCTCTTGGTGGCGATCCACTCGTCCAGGAGGTTCTCTGGGAAGACCGCGTCCCGGGTCAGGTAGGCCCGGTCGATCTCCAGGGCGTCCAGCGCTCCCTCCAGGGAATCGGGGAAGGAGCGGATCTTGGCCAGCTCCTCCTCCGGGAGGTCGTAGAGGTTCGTCTCGTACGGACCGAATCCCTCCCGGGTGGGATCCAGCTTCCGGCGCACGCCGTCCAGCCCCGCCAGCATGACCGCGGCGAAGGCCATGTAGGGGTTGCAGGTGGCGTCGATGGTGCGGAACTCGAACCGCCGCTTGGCGGGATCCTTCACGTATCCCGGGATCCGAATGGCGGCGGAGCGGTTCCCCTCCGCGAACACGGCCTTCACCGGAGCCTCGAAGCCGGGAACGAGGCGGCGGTAGGAGTTGGTGGTGGGGTTGGTGAGGGCCAGGAGGGAGCTGGCATGCTTGAGGATTCCGGCGATGTAGTGCAAGGCCGTGGCACTCAGCTGGTAGAGGCCATCGGCGTCATAGAAGACGTTGGTGCCGTCCCGGGTCAGGAGATGGTGGATGTGCATCCCGTTCCCGGGCTCGTCGGCGAAGAGCTTCGGGAGGAAGGTGATGATCTTCCCCCGCTTCCGGGCGATGCGGTGGGCCAGCATCTTGGCGAGCACCGTGCCGTCGGCGGCTTCCGCGATGGGGGAGAGATTGAACTCCACCTCCGCCTGGGAGCTTCCCACCTCGTGGTGGTGGTACTTCACGTCCAGACCCAGCTTTCGGTACACCGAGACGATCTCGTTCCGGATGGAGAAGAGATGGTCGTTGGGCCGGGCCCGGAAATAGCCCCGTTTGGGGGCGATGCGATAGGCTTCCTCCCCGCCAGGGGGACTCACCATCTCGGCGCTCTCCACCCGGTACGACTGCTCCCGCGGCGTCCGGACGCTGAACAGCTGGTCCAGGACGTGGAACTCCAGCTCCAGCCCCACCAGGGCCTGGTCGGCGATGCCCTCCGCCTTGAACACCTCCAGCGCCTTGGGGACCAGGTGGCGGAGGTCCTGGGTGAAGCGGGCCCGGCTGTCCACCTCCAGCATGTTGCAGAAGAAGCAGAGGATCCGGTGCTCCTCCTCGATGGGATCCACGAAGGCGAAGTCCAGGTCGGGCTTCAGGATCATGTCCGAGCGCTCCACCTTGGCGAAGCCGAAGTTGGATGCGTCGAAGCCGATGCCCAGCTCCAGGACCTCCTCGGAAAAGGTCTCGGCGGGCGTGGTGACGCTCCGGAGCCGGCCGTCGATGTCGGTGAGGTAGAAGTTGATGAACTCGATCTGGTGCTCCGAGATGAACTGCTGCACCTCGGAGACGCTCTTGAACGAGAGCATTGTTCCTCCGTCGTCGGTCTGTCGGCGGTCCGTTCCGTCGCCGGGTGGCGGGGGCGGGTCGGCCGCAGGTCAAGGGAGAGGAGGATACTGCCCGGGGGGAAGGGGGGGCAACTATGGGGGCGGCCCGGCCGGCTGCGCCCCCTGGGCTCCCCCGCTTCGCTACGGACGCCTGCGGCGCCCGAGGGTCGCTACGGGGGCGCAGCCGGTGGGGCCGCCCTTCACCTCGCTCCCCCGCTTCGCTACGGACGCCTGCGGCGCCCGGGGGTCGCTAGCCCCGAT
>Ga0209164_1005189_pt1 | contig 11192 bp, 8 predicted proteins | sample MTBNYHSulfiMetaG_FD_187458 | JGI IMG/M metagenome (GOLD analysis project Ga0209164, IMG submission 187458) | Enrichment culture microbial communities from rom New York Harbor, USA that are MTBE-degrading - MTBE-NYH (New York Harbor Sulfidogenic)... | ecosystem: Environmental > Aquatic > Marine >... | reverse complement strand
GGCATAGATCTCCTCGGTTTTTAACCCCTCAGGTTCCAAAATGATCTGATGAAAATCTTTGTGAGGGAACTTCATCACCTTGTCTTCCAGAGACGGACAGTATCGGGCCGACACCCCGCGAATGGTACCGTTGTAAAGGGGCGAGAGTTGAATATTACGGCGCACCAGTTCGTGAGTTCGTGGGTGGGTTTTCCCGATAAAGCAGGAAACCTGCGGGAATGCCACCTGGTCGGTGAAAAGTGAAAAAGGTCTCGGCTGCAGATCTCCTCTTTGTTCATTGAACATTGTGAAGTCTATGCTTTGACGGTTGAGGCGTGCGGGAGTCCCGGTCTTCATTCGCCCCAGCTCGAAGCCAAACCTGACCAATTGACTGGCGAGAGCAATCGATGGAAACTCACCGGCCCGGCCCGAGGGGATTCGAGAAGCCCCGATATGAACCAGTCCGTTTAAGAACGTCCCGGTGGCTAGAATGACAGTGGGAGCTGCAAAAAAAACCCCCACCTGATCAACAATCCCTGCAACTCTATTGTTCTCGATCACCAGCGATTCTACCAGAGATTGCTTCAAATCCAGATTTTCCTGTTGCTCCAATCGGTATTTCATGATGGTTCGGTAATGCACTTTATCATTCTGGGTGCGAGTCCCTCTGACCGCCGGTCCTTTTTTGGTATTCAGCCAACGAAACTGAATGGCGGTCAGATCGGTGACCTTAGCCATTTCACCGCCCAGCGCATCAATTTCTTTCACCAAGTGCCCTTTACCGATTCCGCCAATCGACGGTGAACACGGCATATGGGCCACTGTGTCGAGATATATACAAAGCAAGAGCGTGCGGCAGCCCATGCGCGCCGCAGCCAGAGCTGCTTCACATCCCGCATGACCGGCTCCCACCACGATCACATCATAATGGTTTGCCATCTTCTCTAATCCTCGTCTTTGAGCTATCATTTCTTTGCACGACTCATAAACTTTACTATAATCAAGGAATACTTAATAAGAAACCGCATAATATGTCCGATGTTCTCTACCGGGATTTCAATTCCTACCTCCGCCAACTTTATGGTTGCCGTGTACAGAAAATAACTGTCGATGCAGGCCTGACCTGCCCTAATCGTGACGGCAGCCTGAGCTATGGCGGCTGCATCTACTGCAACGCTCGCGGATCCGGGACCGGTGCGGCTTTGCGTTCAATGAGCGTCAGCGACCAGCTGGATGAGGCAAAATCCTACCTTGCGAAGCGCTACAAAGCCAAAAAGTTTCTCGCTTATTTTCAATCCTTTACCAACACATATGCGCCCTTTCAGGTGTTGAAAGGGCTTTATGAGGAAGCCCTGTCCATACCTGATATTGTTGGGCTGACTATTGGCACTCGACCGGATTGTGTTGCGGATGAAGTACTGGATTATTTGCATGACATTGGCGATCGGTACCTGGTCTGGCTCGAATATGGGCTCCAATCGGCTCATGATCGAACCTTGGCACGCATCAATCGGGGACACAAGGTTGAGGCCTTCAGCAACACGGTCGAACGCACTCGCAGGAGAAATATTCCAGTTTGCGCTCACGTGATCCTGGGACTTCCCGGCGAAGGCAGAGAAGACATGTTGCAGACCGCGCGCTTTTTGGCTTCTGCAGATGTTCAAGCGGTAAAAATTCATTTGCTCTACGTCGTTCGCGGAACTGAGCTGGAAAAATGGTACCGATCGGGGAAATATGAATGTCTGTCGCGTGCCGACTATGTGTCGATCGTCGGTGATTTTCTGACACTCCTTCCACCTCATATAATCATTCAGAGAGTGACTGGAGATCCGCATCCAGAGGAATTGATCGCTCCTCACTGGGCGTTGGAAAAACAGAAAACCCTGCAGAAGATTCACCAGTACATGCAAGCCCGTGGTCTTTTCCAGGGAAAAGCGCTTGCTCCTTGATCGAAAACGAAACCTCTGGCCCTGACGTTCATTGACACTTGAAGGCGAGTTAGTTACAAGAGAACGTCAAACATGGTGTGCATATTAGAAGCTTGTGGCAAGCAACCGGGATTTCCAACAGATGGAGAGGAGTCAATGGTCCATACTATTAAGCCGAGAAGATTTGCGGCAAAAAGGCTGGAAAGGCTAAAATCTCAAAAAGGATTTACCCTCATTGAATTGCTCATCGTTATGATCATTCTGGGCCTGCTGGCTGCACTGGTGGCCCCCAAAATGTTCCAAAAGGTGGGATCATCCAAGCAAAAAGCCGCTAAAGCCCAGATATCAATGCTGGGCACGGCCCTGGATGCTTACCGCTTGGATGTGGGGAAATATCCACCCGCGGAAGAAGGATTAGACGGTCTACGCAAAAACTCGGGTCATGACACATGGGATGGCCCTTATATGTCCAAAGACATTCCAAAAGACCCTTGGGGTAAAGAATACGTCTATCGTTACCCCGGAGAGCACGGCGACTATGATTTGTACTCCATGGGCGCCGATGGACAAGATGGCGGTGAGGGAGAGAACGCTGACGTAGTGAGCTGGGAATAGATTTGTCAAGCATACGATTTTCTTGTTCTTGACTTTTCTGGTTGGAAGTGATTAACGATAAAAATTTGCGAACTGAATAGTTCGCTCTCCACAGTGCGAGAGTGGCGGAATTGGCAGACGCACTGGACTTAGGATCCAGCCCTGCTGGCGCAGGATGGGGGTTCAAGTCCCCCCTCTCGCACCATCAGCTCATTGGCCCCTGGCTCAATTTGAAAAATCTAAGAGAAAGGTCAAAAGTGGAAATGAATGTTTCCGTTGTCGATGTTAGCGCATTCCAGAAGAAGCTCCAGGTGGAGATTCCCGCCCAGAAAGTCCAGAAAGAATTGGACAGTAGATACCATGACCTGGCAAAACGTGCGCGGATTAAGGGATTTCGCCCTGGCAAGGTGCCTCGCAGCATCCTCAAATCATATTATGGCAAGTCTGTTGAAAGCGAAGTCTCCAATCAATTTATTCAAGACACATTTTCAGAAGCTTTGCGCCAGGCCGATCTAAAGCCGCTGGCCGAAGCGGACGTAAATGAGATGCGCTTTGAGGACAACGGGTCTTTTACTTACACCGCCACTGTGGAGGTCAGTCCGCCCTTCGTAGTTGAGGGCTACAAGGAACTGACAATCAGCAAACCGCCGATTGAAATAACAGCGGAACAAATCGAGGTTGAACTTCGACGTCTTCAAGAACAGCACAGTGAGCTGCGCACCTTGGAGTCCGATCGTCCCGTTGAACAAGGGGATGTTGCAGTCATCGACTTTACTCCCTGGGCAGACGAAACTGTCTTTGAGAAGGGAAAAACCACCGATTACATGCTGGAGATCGGCAAGAAATCACTGCATCCCGAATTCGACGAGCATCTGATAGGGCGCCGAAAAGGTGAATCTTTCAGCTTCGAGCTGGACTATCCGGAAGATGCTCCTACCCACGAGATTGCAGGCAAGCGGGTTCGCTTTGAGGTAACGATCAAGGAGCTCAAACAAAAGACTCTTCCCGAGCTCGACGATGAATTCGTCCAAGGGCTTGGCGATTATAAATCGGTCGATGACCTGAAGGAGCAAGTCCGGGAAAAACTGAGCAAGCAGCAGGAACAAAGAGCCAGTTCGGAAGCCAGACAGCAAATCATCGATCAGTTGGTCGCTAAGGTCGACTTGGAGCTCTCTAACAAGGTTGTTGAAAAGGAAATCGATCACCTTGTGGGACTGCTTCAACACCAATTTGAAAGTCAAGGTTTGAAAGTAGATGTAAATCGGTTCAATACACCGGAAGTTCGTGCCGAATACAGACCGCAAGCGGAAAAAAACGTCCGCTGGCGCCTCATATCGAATCGAGTTGCTGAACTTGAAGAGATCAAGCTCACGGACGAAGAGCTCGAGCAGATTTACGCGGACATGGCACGTTTGTTAAGATCCGACGTGGATAAGGTGAGGTTGGAATATGCGGACAGCCCGTTTGTCGAGCAATCCAAAGAAAGCAAGATACAAGAGAAGGTTTTGACCTTCTTAGAGAGTCTGGCTTTCCCGGAAAAACCCGCTGAGGCGGAAGAAATAGCCGCGCAGGAGTAAGAAAAAATGTCTTTGATCCCTATAGTTATTGAACAAAGCAGTCGAGGTGAACGAGCTTTTGATATCTATTCGCGACTCTTGAGAGATCGCATCATCTTTCTGGGCACGGCGATCTCGGACGATGTTGCAAACGTCATCACAGCCCAGATGCTGTTTCTTGAATCGGAAGATCCCGACAAAGATATCCATTTTTATATCAATTCGCCCGGAGGACTCGTAACGGCGGGTCTTGCCATTTATGACACCATGCAATATATCAAGCCCGACGTTTCGACTCTTTGCATGGGACAGGCGGCCAGCATGGGCGCAGTGCTTCTGACGGCCGGTGTCAAAGGGAAACGCTTCGCGCTGCCGCATGCACGCATCATGTTGCACCAGCCAATGGGCGGTTTTCAGGGACAGGCGACGGATGTCGACATTCAGGCGCGCGAGATTTTGCGCTTGCGGGAGGAACTGAACCGCATTTTAACAGATCATTCCGGTAAATCTCTTGACCAGATCGAGCGGGATACGGAAAGGGATTTCTATCTGTCGGGATGGCAGGCCAAAGAGTACGGTCTGGTAGATGAGGTGATTACCAACCGAGGCATCAAAAAACTCGTAGTGACTTAGACTTAGGGGCTTTCTGAAAATCGGCGTTATGGACCCTCCGGGTCATACCTGCGGACAGCCGCTATGTTGGCTCAGTTCCAACTGAATCGTTTGGACCTTAACACACCTTTGTTGTGGGCAAAGTCGAAGGCAGGACGAGAATTATCAGCTCATTTCCACGGCGCCAACGGAGTCGCCCGAAGGTCACCTTGGCTCAAGTCTGAGTAAACCAACGCAGAGCCCATGACCAACAAATCACAGTCAACATAAAAGGCCTCCGATGGCCTGCATCGATTTTCCAGCGAACGCCGTAATCCAGAAAGCCGGTCTGGATCACCGCGTTTGCCGGTATGATCGATTCATAAAAAGGCGCGCATCCGGCAATCAACATCTTCTGAATAATCGCCGGCAGGCCAACGAGGCCAAGCGCCATGGGTCGGAGAATCTTCTGAAACCGCGCATGAATGCCTCTCGCTGAACGATTCGGTTACCATCCCGTAGACACAGCGCCCCCAATCTCTGAATTAGGTTGACCTTTCCAGTTACTCAGGTTACCTCTGTTAGACTAAATCAGAAGTCGAAGCCAGTGTTTACTATAGTCAAGGGACGGCTTCATGATTATAATAACCTTGCCGAATTGTAACGACTTAGGCAGAGTTTAATAATAAGGCTGATGGGCGAGGGAAGTTCCTAATCCGGTTTTTCTTTCGTCTTTATTAAATAGCCAAGGAGGATTCTTAATGGCTAGAAAGCGCGATGACCGTGGTGGAGAGCTGAGATGTTCATTCTGCGGCAAAAGTCAGGATGAAGTCAAGAAACTGATTGCTGGACCGACTGTTTACATTTGCGATGAATGCGTTGAGCTCTGTAATGACATCATTGCGGAAGAATATGAAAGGGAAGAGGCATCCAGAGCTACCCAAATACCCAAACCGGCCGAAATCAAATCTATTCTGGACCAGTATGTCATAGGCCAGGAGAGGGCAAAGAAAATTCTCTCCGTCGCTGTCCATAATCATTACAAGCGCATCGAAATGAAACTGGACAAAAATGACGTCGAACTACAGAAGAGCAATATTCTGATGATAGGCCCCACCGGCTCCGGAAAAACATTGCTGGCCCAAACACTGGCACGAATTCTTAACGTGCCCTTTACCATTGCCGATGCAACCACTCTGACAGAAGCCGGTTACGTCGGCGAAGACGTGGAGAATATTCTTGTCAGTCTTATCCAGGCGGCCGATTATGATATAGAAAAAGCTTCTCGTGGGATTGTTTACATTGACGAAATCGATAAGATCGCAAAGAAGTCGGACAGCCCTTCCATCACCCGCGACGTATCCGGAGAAGGTGTTCAGCAAGCCCTGCTCAAAATATTGGAGGGAACAATTGCCAACGTCCCTCCCAAGGGCGGCCGCAAGCATCCACAACAAGAATTCATAAAGATCGACACCACCAACATTCTTTTCATCTGTGGCGGCGCCTTCAATTACCTTGAGACTATTATCAATTCAAGGATTGGAATTAAAGGGCTGGGCTTCGGAGCCGAAATTCAGAGCAAGGAAGACCGAAATATAGGCGAGATCCTGGTTCGGGTACAGCCTGAAGACTTGCTGAAATTCGGCTTGATTCCAGAATTTGTGGGTCGGTTACCGGTAATCGCTACCTTGAACGAATTGACCGAAGAAGAATTGATCAGTATCCTGACTGAGCCTAAGAATGCCTTGGCCAAGCAATATAAGAAACTGTTCGAGATGGAAGATGTACGTCTCAGATTCACCGACGGCGCATTAAAGGCAATCGCCCGAGAGGCTATTCGGCGCAAATCAGGTGCACGCGGGCTTCGTTCGATTATGGAAAACATCATGCTCGATATCATGTACGATTTGCCATCACATCCTGAAATTTATGAGTGCATTGTCAACGAGGAAGTAATCTTGAAGCAGGAGAGCCCTTTGCTGCTGTATCGAGGTCAAACGCAAGAGTCGGCCTGATAAGACGATGATGTCCCGTTTGTCATGAAACTCTCAGTTGGATTCATTCCGATTGAGAGAACCAATCCGATGGAGAAGCGCTGAGAATTATGTTTAAACTGAATCGCAACAAGGACGATCAACAACATTCGCGTGGCTCTTTTTCTTTGCCACTATTGCCTTTGCGCGATATCGTGGTGTTCCCGTCAATGGTGGTGCCTCTTTTCGTCGGCCGCGATAAGTCCGTCAACGCCTTGGAAAAAGCCATGAGCCATGACAAGAAGATCTTTTTGGCAGCCCAACGGAAGGCAAAAACAGATAGTCCGAGCGAGTCGGATATATACCGCATAGGGACGGTCGCCAATATCTTGCAGATTTTGCGACTGCCCGATGGGACAGTGAAAGTACTGGTAGAAGGGGAATATCGTTGTCGAGTTCTGAATTTTCTTCCCAGTTCCGAACATTTCTACGTCCAAGCGGAGGCACTGGAGGAAGTCAGTGCAGAAACAAATGAAATAGAAGCACTGCGTCGAAATGTCCGCGCCGCATTCGAGACCTATTCGAAGCACAACAAGAAAATAACCCAAGAAGTCTTGGATGCTGTTGCCGCCATTGATGCCCCCTCCAGGCTGGCAGACACGGTCGCCGCCTACATGCCGTTCAAATTGGAGAGCAAACAGAAGCTCCTGGAAACATTGAACGTTTCCGAGCGGATGGAAAAGCTGTTTGGTCAAATCAGAGCTGAGGTCGATATCATTCAGACGGAAGAACGCATTAAGGGTCGAGTTAAGAAACAGATGGAAAAGACCCAGAGGGAATATTACCTCACCGAACAGATGCGGGCCATCCAAAAGGAAATGGGGGAAAAAGACGACTTCAAATCCGAGCTTGAGGATCTCGAGAAACGCATCAAACGCAAGCGTTTGAGCAAAGAAGCAGGCGCAAAAGTTCGCAGCGAGCTCAAGAAGCTCAAGCTCATGTCCCCAATGAGCGCCGAAGCCACCGTGGTTAGAAACTACATTGATTGGATTCTTTCTCTTCCATGGTTCGAAAAAACCAAGGATAAAATCGACATCGATGAGGCTTCGCGCATCCTCGACGAAGATCACTACGGTCTGCAAAAGCCGAAACAGCGAATACTGGAATATCTGGCCGTACAGGCTTTGGTCAAGAAGATGAAAGGGCCAATCCTGTGCTTTGTGGGGCCTCCCGGAGTCGGGAAGACTTCACTAGCCCGGTCAATCGCTCGATCAACCGGACGCAATTTTATTCGCCTCTCGCTCGGAGGGGTTCGTGATGAAGCCGAAATTCGCGGGCACCGACGGACTTATATCGGGGCTTTACCGGGGAAAATAATTCAGAGCTTGAAAAAGGTAAAAAGCAATAATCCTGTATTCTGCCTGGATGAAGTCGACAAAATGAGCATGGATTTTCGTGGCGACCCGTCTGCCGCACTCCTTGAGGTTTTAGACCCCGAGCAGAATTATGCCTTCAACGATCATTATCTTGACCTTGACTACGATCTGTCGGAAGTCTTCTTCGTCACGACCGCCAATAATCTTCATGCCATTCCTGCACCGTTGCGGGACAGGATGGAGATCATCCAGATGGCCGGGTACACCGAATTTGACAAACTGAACATTGGCAAACAATTCCTGATATCCAAACAATCCAAGACCAATGGCCTGAATGCGGAGAACGTTGTCTTCAGCGACAATGATTTGCTTTACCTCATTCGGCATTACACTAAGGAGGCCGGTGTCCGCAATTTTGAGCGAGAAATCGCCTCCATCTGCCGTAAAGTGGCCAAGGAAGTGGTCCGCAATGGCCCTGAGACGAAGGTGCTACTCAACGAAGACCTGATCCAAGAGTATCTCGGGGTGCCCAAATACCGATACGGCCGTGCCGAAGAGGAGGACGAAATCGGCCTCTCGACCGGTTTGGCGTGGACGGAATTCGGCGGCGACACACTCGGAATTGAGACTGTTCTGATGCCCGGGAAAGGCAAGATCATCATCACCGGTAAGCTTGGTGAAGTAATGCAGGAGTCGGCACAGGCAGCTCTCAGCTATGTTCGATCGCGCGCTGCGCGACTCGGGATAGAAGTGGATTTCTACCAGAAACTGGACATTCATGTGCACGTTCCGGAAGGAGCGATTCCCAAAGATGGTCCTTCGGCGGGGATCACCATGGCTACTTCGATTGTGTCTGCCCTGACCCGCATTCCGGTGCGAAGCGATGTTGCCATGACAGGGGAAATAACTTTGCGTGGACGGGTGCTCCCCATCGGTGGGCTGAAGGAAAAGATCCTTGCTGCACACAGGGCCTTGTTGAAAACCGTTCTCATCCCTAGAGACAATGCCAAAGACTTGAAAGAAATCCCTGAAAAGATCCTGCAGGAACTTCATGTGGAATTAGTCGAACATATGGATGAAGTGCTGCGCAAGGCCTTGGTTCTAACATGCGACGATCAGCTTTTTCACGAGCCTCCCGATCCGGCGAAGCAAGGGGAAACCGTTCTTTTCGAGCGCGAAAAACCTGTAGTTGACGAGATTCGCACTCACTGAGGCGCCGGTTGCCGGTCACCCTCAAAAAAAACTTGACATTGGAGGGCCCATCGAATACAAGTGGGCAATCTCGCGAGCGAAGTAAATAATATCTGCTCAGGTGGGTATTAGAGGGCGGGTAGCTCAGCTGGGAGAGCATCGGCCTTACAAGCCGAGGGTCACAGGTTCGAGCCCTGTTCCGCCCACCAGTGCCAACCAAAATTAGGGGTCGTAGTTAAGCTGGTTATAACGCCGGCCTGTCACGCCGGAGGCCGAGGGTTCAAGTCCCTTCGACCCCGCCAGAAAAAACAAGGAGTTAGCCAACAAGGTTAACTCCTTTTTTGCTTTTGGGTGCAGATAGGGTGCAAGTGGGTGCAGTGATTTCATCATCCAAATGGTCGACGGCTGCTTTGTTCCCTTCCGGAGCCAAGTGTCCATAAATGTCCACTGTGACTTTAATGCTATGGTGCCCGAGCTGGTCTCTCACATACGCTAAAGATTCCCCTGCCTGGATAAGAAGACTTGCGTAGCTGTGCCGAAGGTCATGAACCCGGATTTTTCGCAAACCCGTTTTCTCGATCACCCGATTAAACACCCTATTTCTAAAATGACTTGGGTCCAATGGGGTCCCCGTTGTACTAACAAAAACCCAATCGGGAACACTTCCCCATCCTTTTTTCAACGCCTCCGCCTTTCTTTCGTGCCTTAAGTGCCTCAAGGTATCGGCAAGCTGTTGTGACATGTCCACCTTGCGGGACTTATGATTTTTGGGTGTTCCAAGCCGGCCGCGGGAAAATCCCCGCTGAATGTTTATGAACCTGCCCCGGAAATCGATGTCGCCCCATTGTAAGGCGAGCGCTTCACCTAATCTCATCCCTGTTCTTGCCAAGGTGAGAGCCAATGGGTACAGGCTTGGATAATTATCCTTGAATGTTGTCAAAAAATGCGAAAGCTCTTCCCGGTTAAGCGGATCAATTTCAATTCGAAGACTCTTTGAACGAATGACTTTTCCAAGACGGTGCGCCGGGTTCCCTGCAATTATTTCATCGTCAACCGCCAAATTCAAAACTCCTCCGATGGTATTTTTCATGTGAGTAACTGTGCTTGCAGCAAACCCGGCATTGGTTTTGTCCATAAGAAACCGTTTGACCATCATCCGGTTAATTTCAGTTACAGGAGTTTTGCCGAAAACTGGTAGCACATGATTTTTTAAGATAGTCTGGTAGTCTTTGAGGGTAGAATATTTGCAGGTAGCAGGGACCGTAACTGTTATCCAGGTTTGCGAGTATTCTTCAAATATGGGGATCCTTTTTTCTTCTTTCTCGTCAAGCCCCATATCCCCCAGAGCGAGCTTTGCCTCGATCTTTTTCGCCGCTTCAAGGGCAAGCTTCTTGTCCTTGCCGATCTTTTTTGATTTGCGCTTGCCATTGTGAGCAATGAAGATCCACCAAACGCCCGAGTTCTTCGGCTTTTCTCTAACTTTGACTCCCATGTTGAAAACTCCCTCTATTTTCTAGCCCTGAGTCATTCCCCCGGCCGGTGAATGTTTTCGCAGATAGTCTTCCAATGCCCGGATCATCAATTCCTTTAAAGTGATTTTTTCCGTTGCTGCCTGTATCTTCGCTTTATGGTGCAGTTCCTCTGGAAAGTCTCGAAGATAGATTGTCGCCATCACTTGCCTCCGTATTTGGTGTTAGCTTTACAACTAAGATAACATTGATAACATATCTTGTCAACAAAAAAGCCGGGCTTGATAATACCCAGCTCCTTGCCTTCCCTGACTTCTTCACCGCATGTTTTTCAAAAACAAAAAAACAGCGCCTGTTAGCAACGGCGTGAACATGTTGCCAAGTCAACGGTTTTAAAATGCATGTAGGGATAGCGCCGGTTTGAACAGAATTTTCAAGACCGGCGGGGGTTGGGCTGAATGGAATCAGGATTCGACTTCACCTTTCATACGATAACTCGTGCCCTCGATGAGGATGGTCTCGGAATGGTGGAGAA
>Ga0209164_1005188_pt1 | contig 11193 bp, 8 predicted proteins | sample MTBNYHSulfiMetaG_FD_187458 | JGI IMG/M metagenome (GOLD analysis project Ga0209164, IMG submission 187458) | Enrichment culture microbial communities from rom New York Harbor, USA that are MTBE-degrading - MTBE-NYH (New York Harbor Sulfidogenic)... | ecosystem: Environmental > Aquatic > Marine >... | reverse complement strand
GGTTTCGGTGACCCGGAAGCCGACGTCGGAGTTGTAGGCCTTGCAGATGGGGGTCAACACCTCCACCATGCCCCGCCATTTGTCCTTCCGGGTCTCGTCGGTCTCGATCTCGGCCCGGTCCCCGCAAACAGCCGTGAAATAGAGAAGCGCCCGCATACTCTCCACGTTGGATTTCATCCAGAGGAGCATCCGCCGAACGTCCGGGTGCTGGATGATCGGGACACGGGGGGCCTGCGGGTCCTTGAAATGGCGGATGGAAGACCCCTGGATCCGCTCCTTGGCATACTGGAGCGCATGGAGATAGGCGATGGATGCGCTGGTCACTCCCTGCATCCCTACGCCGATGCGGGCCTCGTTCATCATCTGAAACATGATCTTCATGCCCTGGCGCTCTTCCCCCAGCAACTCGGCATAGCAGTCGCCGTGATCCCCGAAGTTGAGCAGGCAGGTGGCGCTCCCGTGGATCCCCATCTTTTCCTCGATCTTGGCCACCTCGTAATCGTTGCGCCGGCCGAGGGTGCCGTCGTCGTTGACCAGGTATTTGGGCACCAGGAAGATGGAGAGCCCCTTTGTGCCCGGCTCGTCCCCTTCGATCCGCGCCAGAAGGGGATGGATGATGTTTCCCGTGAGATCATGGTCCCCGGAGGAGATGAATATCTTGGTCCCCTGTATCCGGTAGGTCCCGTCCGGTTGACGAACGGCCCGGGTCGATGAGCTGCCCACATCGGTCCCGGCGTTGGGCTCGGTCAGGCACATGGTGCCCCCCCACTCGCCGGCGATCATCTTCGCCAGATACCGTTTCTTCTGTTCGTCCGTGCCATAGGACTCGATGAGCCGGGCCGCCCCCTCCGAAAGCCCGGGATAGGCGAAGAAGGCGAAGTTATGGACAAACCAGTCTTTGACCGCCAGGGAGGCGATGTGGGGAAGACCCTGCCCTCCCGACGCAGGTTGAAAGCCCATGGCCCCCCAGCCCCCTTCGCAGTAGAGTCTGTAACAGCGGTGAAAGGCCTCAGGCACATGCACCTGCCCGTTTTCGAGCCTGCACCCTTCCCTGTCCCCCTCCTTGAGGGTCGGGAATATCTCATTGACGGCGAATTTGCGCGCCTCCTCCAGGATCATATCCAGCATCTCCCTTGAAAACTCCGCAAATTTCGGGGCATCGAACAGATGCTCCACATCCAGCATCTCGTACAACAAAAACCGCTGATCCCTCTCATCCAGAATGAGATTTGCCATAACCGCTTTTCTCCTTGTATTGGTTTCTGAGTCATCTAAATCGTATGGCCATCATAGGGGAGGCCGTTCAAACTGTCAACTGGGATAGATAACAAGCAGCCCTATCCGGAGGTCTCCCGGGCTCAGAAGACTGAGCTGAAGATGATTTTCATATAGCGGCGCGTGGCACCCCCACCCCTTCCTGGACCGTCGGTGAGTAACACCTCTCTTCATAGGGCCACGCTATCCTCAAAACGGATTCTTGTTGACCCGCAAGACGCAATTCCATATGATCCATGCGCAAAAGAGGAACTTCTTATCACCCTATCGGGAAAGCCAGAGACTGCCCCCAATTCACGTCCGGATACGGGGCCCCTGAGGCGTGCTGAAGGCCGTATGCAGAGCCCCCGAACGTTCGGCAGATCGCATGGGGAGAGCAATTAAGATCATGACCACCCAAAACGAAGGAAATGCCGGGCAACCGGCCTTAACGGATCGCCCGGCCTCGCAGTTCGCTGCGCCCCTTTCCTTGGAACAAACCACGGCGGAGATGCTGCATGGGGTCATGGAGGCGGCGAGTGCCGACGCGGCCCTTTTTGCTTTCACCGACGGCCGGCGGCTGGTCTTGAAGGATGTTGCACCCCACCTGGCGCGCCCGCGCATCGGGAGGGATCCGGAGCATTTCCTCGGCCAGTGCCTCTGCGATTTGGCCGTTAAAGCGGGCCGTCAGATTCACGTTATGGATGTTCAATCAGACGATTGCTGCGCGTGCAATGAATGCAAAGGGGCCGGCTTCGCTTCTTTTGCGGCCCTGCCGCTCAAAAACCGAGATACCGTTATCGGTGTCATCGGTCTGGCCACGGAGGCGCCGCGAGACTTCGCCGATCAGTCGGGCTTTCTTGAAACTCTGGCGCATTTGGCGGCCCTGGCCCTGACGAATGCCTTGTTTTGCGATGTGGCCCGACAGAAGCTGGCCCAACAACAACCTGCGCAAGGGGCCAAGCAACGGTTTATCGAGATTTTGGAGAACACCAGCGATCTGGTTTCCACTGCCACACCGGATACCAGACTTGACTATCTGAACCGGGCCGGTCGGCGACTGGCGGGATGGGGCATGGATGAAACCCTTGACGGACGAATCATCGCCGATTTGCATCCGGCGTGGGCCCAGGACAAAATCGAAAAAGAAGGCCTGCCCACGGCCTTGGCCCATGGGATTTGGCAAGGCGATGTAGCGATTGCAAGCCGGGAAGGGCGGGAAATTCCCGTGTCCCAGGTGATTCTTTGCCACCGCGGACCCGATGGCGCCGTGGATCATTTTTCGACGATCATGCGCGACCTCAGCGGGCGCAAGCGGATGGAGGACCAACTGAGGCAAAGCGAGGAGCGTTTCCGCCTGACCTTTGCCGCCAGTCCGGATGCAATTAACATCAGCCGCCTGGAAGACGGCGTGTTTGTGGACATCAACGAGAGGTTCACCCAGTTGATGGGATTTACCCGCGACGATGTCATCGGCAAGACCTCGCTATCGATCAATATGTGGTGTGACGCTGAAGACCGCCGGAGGCTGGTTCTCAGCCTGCAAGAGAAAGGGGGTTGCAACGATTTGGAGGCACGGTTCCGGCGTAAGGACGGTTCCATGGGCACCGGCTTGGTTTCGGCCCGGATCATCGAGTTGCAGGGAGTTGCCCATATCATCTCCGTCACCAGGGACATCACCGGGGTCAAAGAGGCCGAGGCAGAAAAGGAAAAACTTCAGGCCCAGTTGCGCCAGGCCCAGAAGATGGAGGCCGTTGGGCAACTGGCTGGCGGCGTGGCCCACGATTTCAACAACATGTTGACCGTGGTCATCGGCCATACGGAACTGGCCCTGCTCAATCCCGATTTGAGCCAGGATTTGCTGTCGCGCCTCAACATCATCCATCAGACGAGTCTTCGTTCGGCCGATCTGGTGCGCCAGTTGCTGGCCTTTGCCCGCAAGCAGACCGCAAACCCCAAGGTATTGGACATCAAGAACACCATCGGGGGGATGCTCGGGATGCTGCGACGGCTCATCGGTGAGGACATCGACCTGGCCTGGATCCCGGGCCTTGATCCCGGAAGAATAAGGATCGATCCCTCGCAGATGGATCAGATCCTGGCCAATCTCGTGGTCAATGCCCGGGATGCCATCGCAGGCGTGGGCAAAATCACCATCGAGGCGGCTCCTGTGGTCATCGACGAGGCATACTGCGCTACCCATGTCTACGCCAAACCGGGCGCATACGTTTTGCTGGCGGTCAGCGACAGTGGTTGCGGCATGGGCCAAGAGACCCTGGCCCAGGTTTTCGAGCCGTTTTTCACCACAAAAACCGTGGGGCACGGAACGGGGCTTGGATTGGCCACGGTGTACGGAATCGTCAAGCAAAACGATGGGTTTATCAATGTTTACAGCGAACCCGGCCATGGGACCACCTTTCGAATCTACCTCCCCCTTGCCGACGGCGTGCCCATCGACGATTCCATCGGGATGAAGTTGGATGCCTCTCTGGAAGGAAGCGAGACCCTGCTGGTGGTCGAAGACGATCAGGAGATCCTGGACCTGACCAGGTCCATTCTCGAAACACTCGGTTATCGTGTCCTGACGGCCATGACCCCGGTGGATGCCATCGCCCTGGCGACCCGTCACGGTCGCTCGATTGACCTGGTGATTTCAGACGTGGTGATGCCTGAAATGAACGGCCGACAACTGGCCCGTCGGCTTTGTGAAATCACTCCGGATCTGAAATGCCTGTTTATGTCCGGCTACACGGCCAATGTCATTGCCCGCAGCGGTGTACTGGACCCGGGCGTGCATTTTATCCAAAAACCCTTTTCCATCAATGAATTGGCTGTGAAGATCAAGGAGGTCTTGCGTAGCGACATAAAACCTCGCGGCAGGGGGACGTCAAGTTTTTAAGTTTTTCAAAGTCGCGATAGGGGTATGGTGAAAATCCTGTCAATTCACGAGTCTCATGGGACCCGGGATTGTGGCGGCCGGTTCGTCTCAAGTTGATCGCTCTGCGGTGACGCGGGCGGTCCGATGGATCTGAATCCGTGTCGCGCACATCCACCAGACCGCTATGGCAACGGCAGGATGATACGTACTGATTGGCCTGTTTGCTGGCACGCTTAAGATCATTAAATGTGGTTTTACCAATGTATTTTATGAAATGAGTTTTTTGTCTGGTGAGAAGGTGACGTTGGTGGTCATAGTCTGTTCTCTCCGTCTTAAAGGTCCTGATCTGGGTTGAGAGGCATCAGGGTAACCTGGAAGGTGGTCCCGCCCCATACCGCACCCGCCGCTTCCGCTGCTTGTCGGGAGCAACGCTTACGCAGGTCAATCCACAAGTCCGTGAAGATCTGATCGGCCCCCCCGGACAATTCCTTTGGAGATGGCTTCATCTGGCTTATAGCCCGGCTGATACCTTTCAATTTAATGTACAGCCAAATACTCCGTTCAACAGGATCTTTTGCAGGGGCACCGGCCGCCGGAATGCGCGATCTCATCAGGAACGAAGTTTTTCCAGTCCCTGGTCTGCCTCAGGGGTCAGTTTAATGAAACCGGTGAGGGTGTCACAAATATAGTCTTCGCACCCTGCACAAGGGATAACGTCAACGGCAGACCTATTTTTTTGAATCTCAATACGTCTCATTTTACGCCGGTGTGAAGCTGCGGGCAAGCCCGATCGGCCTGTGGCGTTCCGTCTGGGGCCAGGATCCGTTTTAGGAGGACCCGGCGCCTGAATCCCTCGCGGCACGGAAGCCGTTGTCACCTTCCGGACATATCGGGCGGGATTTTCGAGGTTGGGTTTTAGGCCTTGGCGGGCCTGATCACAAGGAGGGGCACCTCTGGGCCGGAAAAGGCCCCAGGATGCCTCCCTTGTGATTGTTTGGGCCAACGACGGGTTGCCGTCTGCACAACCGGTCATTCCACTTCAATGATCTCCACTTCCACCTCCCAGTGGTCGGCGTCTTTGACCCCGTTGACAAGCGGGTCGATGGCCAACAGGAAGATGTGGGTGCCGCTGCACAGCTCCCCGTCAAAGACCAGGGCGTTGTTGAATGTGGAGATCGGAAAAGCGCCTGAGTGGGTAATCCTGCTTGTCAACACCCAGGTGCCGTCCATCTGGTACTGGTATATCTCGCCCAGGGGCGTGATGTGGATCAGATACCATTCTGCATTGGTCTGTTCGGCGCTCATTCCATGGACAGACACGTACACCTTGTAGGAGGAGGCGCCTGCTTGCAGCCCTGTCAGGGCCGGCGTCTGCGAAACACCGGCAATCGTCGGCTTGGGAGAACCGTTCCAGAGGTCCTGGAAGGTGTTGTAGACAGGTTTGGGCGTCAAGACGTCCACGGGGTATTCCTGATGGGATTTTGTATAGGCAAAGGTGCTGCCGTGCGTCTTGGTGTTCATGCCGTAGGCCGCTTCTGTGCCGCCCTTCCAGTTCTGATTGGTGAATGAAAAGATGCAGGCGCCCAGGGCCTTGGGGTTGGAAGATCCTGTAACCCCCTTCCAGGCTTCCTTGTCGAACGTCGCCTGTTCGTCAAGACCGCCGCAGGTAATATCGTCCCTCCCCAATTCCGTTATGATGACATAGTCGTCAGGAAAGGCCGTGGGGAAGGTCTGGTTGAGCCATGTGCTCACATCGCTTCCCGGGTTGGAGGTCTGCATGGCAGCCACGTACAGCGTCGTCAGGAAGTTTTTTCCAGATAGATAGGAGCTTCCCGCAATGGCGTCTCTGACGGTTTGAAGCCTCACGATGCCCGGTTTGGTGGGTTCGCCGTACGTACCAAAGTCTTCGGGGACGGCGATGGGCACCATGTCGGCCGCGGAGACGTTCAAATCATCCGCGGCCTTAAGGACGCCCTCGATGGCCTGGACGACTGCCCCCGTTGATTTATTGTTGAGTTCGGCCTCGTTCCCCACCGTGATCATGCCGACCGCGGGATGGAACTTGCCGTTGGTGATCAACTCTCCGAGGATATTTTTGATAAACCCGTCGGCCTGGCTGGCTTGGCCCTGGTCGTAGAGCCCGACGAAATAATTGGAGATGGGAACAAGGACCTTGAGCCCGTACTTGTTGCACTCGTTAAGAAAGGGTTGGTGATTCCTTGCCTGGGGCGTGTTCCAGTCGTAAAGCCGAATATATCGGGCGCCCAGTTTCTGGGCGATGTTCTTGACATCCTCCCTCCCAACCCCGGTGCTGTCCTTTCCCCACAGGGCCTGGAAATCATCGTTGCAGAAATCGCTGTCATAATAGGTCCCCGCACCCGAGCCCGTGTAGTCTGTGGGGGTGGGTGAATAGGTAACGCCCCGCATGCCGGCCAGGCTTGCCCTGGCATCCGCAAGGGCCTCCGTCGTGAATGCCCCTGCCACGAGAAACACACAAAGCAAGGCGGTCCCTGTCCAACCAATGATTCGTTTTCTTAAATGTCCTTTCATAATGAAAGCTCCTTTGTTTGTAGTGTTGACTGGATGATGTTCAAGACCGCATCTGGATCGTCTTCGGTCAGCCGCCTCCTTTCTCTTCGTCTCGCCTTAAGCCCCGATAAAGGGATTCCATTCCGAAACAGAGCATATCATACCCCCTCACCAGACAACATGCCATGCTATCTGTTCATCTCCTGATATCTGTTCCGATGCGGGCTGTCGCCGCAACCCAGAGGGGTGACGAAAGTGCCAACAGTCAGTGATTCTTATCAATTCACAATTGTCCGGGAGAGATTCCACATCTGCCAGAACATCTCTTGTCTTTTGGACAGAAAACTTGGGAATATATATTTAAGAGACAGCAAAATGGCGCCGGTTACGGAAATCTTGAGGTTTTTTCCATCAGGCGGGGGCCGTCAAGTAAAGGGGTCTGCTTTTGACTCACCATCATGGTTAAATTCATCTCGCCAGTGTAACGAGCAGCCTTCGTGCAGTCGCAGGTTCGGCAGTATTACTCGCTTTCACTATCTTCCTTGTCCCCCCTGCGGCCATATTTCTCCTTCAACTGCCTTAAGGTTTCCTTAAGGACAGAAAGCCGCTGCTTATCCTTGAGATCCGTCGAGGCATTTTTGAGTTCGATTAACGTCTTTAGATCCAGCACTCGAAGGGTGTGGCCCCTGAAATCAATTTCTACCGTGTGCTCCAGGAGGTTTTCATAGGATCTCCCCCCCTCAATAACTGCCAATACATCCAGCGGGCCAATGCGGGTCGTAAGGAGCACGTGGCCCTTCCCCGACAGGTCGCGTCTCTTTGGTTCAATCAACTTGTCATCCAAGCGACGCTGAACAGCCTCAATAGATTTGAGAAAGGCAAATAACCTGGCGATATTTTCAGGGGATTGGTTGTGAACAATGTCCACATCCATTGTTGTGACCGGGGCTCCTTGGATTACGGCGGCAAGACCTCCGACCAAGATAAAATCGACCTTTGCCTTTAGAAGTCCCTCCAGAACTTCACTCAGGCTTGCGCTCGTCGGCTTTCCGCTGCCTGTAGGCATCTCTCAACTCCAGAATTGTACGAAAAGCGTTATCGTTTGCCAGCAATCGCTCCTCGGGCGACATCCTTAAGAACATGGCGACCAATCCCTTGTCCACACCGGATTGGTCATCAATTTTGGGTTCCTCAGACATGCCATGACCTCTTTTGAACTTTGAAGCGATCCTGTCGGCAACGAACCGCTCCGCTTAACTGGGACGCGCGTTTTAAGCGTACCTTATACACAGAATATGAGTCAAGCGTAGACTGGACCCCTCTAATGACCCTCTACAATTCCAACAATGCGTTTTTCCTGTTAAAAAGCGCGACATAAACCGAAAATGAGGGGGCATTTCGATAGTATTCGTTTTAATCCCTGATAGTTAGCTCGGCCCGGCTCCCGCCACTCCGCCACACCCAAGTCATTCATCGCCATGCTGCCTCAGCCACTGGTGACCCTTATCGGTAAGGCGGTATTTCTGCAGGCGGCTGTTGGGCTTATCCGGAATGGTCATTTCGATCAGACCGTCGGCCAAAGCCGGTTTGAGATAGCGCTCGCGAAAGGATTTGCGGTCCGAAAGGCCCAGGGCGGCCTGTAGCGCGTCGCGGCTCATCTCGCCTCTGATCGCCGCCAGCAACTCCCCGACTTGGGGGGTTACTTGAGGGGCGACTTGGGGGGTATAGGCGGTCACAGTATCCAGGATCATCCGCAGCATGAACGCTATCAAGGGCGCGGAGTCGGTCTGCCGGGTACTCTCCTGCAAGGTCTGGTAATACTCGGCCTAGTGTTCGAAGATCAGGCTCTCCACCGGGATGTCGGCAAACAAAGGGTTCCACCGGGCTAGAATCAGACTCTGCCACAGCGCCCCACAGTCTCGCTGATCGCGGGGACGCGGTTCAGGATCTTCGGGGTGATGGTGTCGTTACCGTCTCTTTTCGAGCGGGGGCGGAGTCGGTAACGGCCTGAGCATGGCCGATTCTTGGCCCCCAAACCATAACGCCTTCTCGCTTCAACCGGCCATTGAAACAATATCCCTTCTGGCACTATCCACCAATTATCTCATTCAACCCTTCGATTATGGTGACAAGTTCCTCTGGGCATGCACTGGCAATCTTATTTCCTATTCTCTTGGTGGATAATGTACGAACCTGGCTGATTTTGGCCCAAGACTTTTTGGGGAGTTTTGTATCTGAAAGTTCAAGCGTGAGCGGGTATCCTGCCCGCTGGGATTGGCTGGTGATAGCGACCGCGATAACCGTACCTGATCGGTCATTGAAGGTGTTATGGCTCAAAATCAGAACAGGGCGAAAACCGCCCTGTTCACTGCCAATGACAGGATATAAATCAGCCCAATGAATATCTCCCCTCAATATTCCGGCCATGCATCTATCTCCATTGAAAAACCTTCTTCAGCCATATTCTGTTCATACACAGGATCAAGTTTGGCACATTCCTGTGCCAGCCGCGTTCTCTCCAAGCGCTTGAGCTTGTCCTCGACAGCCTCTTGTATTGCCTTGCTGCGGTTGGGATACACCCTGGATTTTACCATTAAATCAAGTTGTTTTAACAGGGAATCATCGATTGTGATCGCAATTTTTGAAGCAGCCATGTGAATCACCTCCAGTACGATCATATATCATACCAGCTCATTTTTTCAATAGCAAATTACTGCATTCACACCTTCTGCAATTCCAATAACCCCATCCGGCGCTCCATCACCCAATTCCAGTTACAAAGCATCCACCTCTTCATCATAATGTACCTTTTATGCTACAGCCTCTTGGGGAAGCTCCCACCCCGGAAAAACCGGGGCTCCTGGATGGACCCTCAACGGAGAGGCCAAAACCCTGGCGCGCTCGACGCCTAGTTTGACGCGGTCATTCTCGATTGCGGAAATGGTTGCCTGGGGAATGCCTGCCATTGCGGACAGTTGATTCTGGCTTAATTGCTGAAGCTCGCGGAGGATCCTCTTCCCAATTTCATTGTCCGGTGTTAAACCTGTCCGGACCGCTGGAAGCTGTGGAGCCTGAAGAGCATCCTCCCAGCACTGTCCCGCAGAGGCCTGTCAGGAAAGGCGCCGCGGCAAGGGATCCGGCGCCTTTCAGAAAAGCCCGCCGCGACATACGGTGTTTGATTGCTTCGCCAACCAAATTCATGAATACCTCCTGTTGTCTGACCGATGGTATTTGGAGACTGTGCTCGAAAAGGAAAGAGGTGATAACAGGTTATAAGAACTCGCTTTTTTGAGCAAGAGATATAGCGAAAACGGGTTTGGGCGTCAAGGGAAATGTGTCCGCAGGATGTTGTAGTCCGGGCGAGTCGCCACAATAGGAGAGTCTTGGTTCGGGACGGGCCTGCATTTGGTGAGCGTGTCACGTACTCCTATGACACCGGAAAATCCGAAAATGATGGAAATTGGGGCATACGAACCATTGGAGGCGATCATCTCTATTAGATCAGACAGCGAATGTCTCTGAATACAGGGATCCCCCTCTGTACCAATTATGTTGAACCCAACATAATACCTGAGTATAGACTGACAGCTTTTCAATTTCGGCGAGAGAGCCCAATTATGGACGTTGAGACCATTTAGGATCTCGTGTGGGACAATACAGGGCCTCTCATCCCGCGGGACGGCGGGACAACCTGGATAGGGGATGCTGGGTGATCCCGCTTTGTTCAGCGGGATAGCGATTAGGTGCAAGGTTCATTTATAGTGAGAAATTCACCGAACAAACGACAAAAGGCCGCCAGAGGCTTAATGGGGAGGTATACCCGAAAAATTGTCGATTTTTATCTGATTGAATTTACAGTACTTTTTTGGGGATAACTTTTTTCTTGACAGGAACAATATAGGATGTCCCCATTCACGGCACTTAAATAGCCCGGTCCTCTCCAGCGCCTTGTTGGCGCTTCGTTTTTCATTTGGATGACTCAGCCCGCCCAAGCCAAGCCCCAGCAAGATAGAGAAGACCAACCGTGAGAGACGTGATTGAGGAAGCTAATCCTGTCGGAGGGACTTCACGCGTGGATTGAACCCATCCCGACGCAATGAGAATAACGGGCACCACCATTAACCCCCGCAACACGAAAATGGAACCAGTTCCGAATAGAACCCATTTCAGCAGCGGCAGAGAACGCAGAACCCCTCCGCCGGACAGCGCGTACACTCCGCACGCGACAAGAAGCACCGCCACGCCGAGTCCTGCCGCGAGTAGTAGTTCAGGTTTGGCAGTCAGTCCTTTCGGTGCACCAAAGTACAGACTCCAAGATGGGGAGAAGCTAATCACGGCTTGAAAAACCGCGAGAAACAGGGTACACGCGCCTGCCACCCTCAGCAGTATCCTCGACATAGGCCTACGGGACAATCCTATAATCTCCTGTCAAGAGAAAAACAAATATCTTTGAAAATTAGCTGGTTACAATTGTCCTCTGATTCTGGACAAACTACCCCATTCAGCCATAGGGCTGTTTTTGGCATTCGGCG
>Ga0209164_1005186_pt1 | contig 11194 bp, 10 predicted proteins | sample MTBNYHSulfiMetaG_FD_187458 | JGI IMG/M metagenome (GOLD analysis project Ga0209164, IMG submission 187458) | Enrichment culture microbial communities from rom New York Harbor, USA that are MTBE-degrading - MTBE-NYH (New York Harbor Sulfidogenic)... | ecosystem: Environmental > Aquatic > Marine >... | reverse complement strand
CGTGGGATATCCGGCATCGGCAAGGCGAATGATCCCTGTTCCCGGATCGTTTCGAAGCACCGTGGTGACTCGGAGCTCCGCTTCAGGCGTGCCGTCCGCCACCGAGACTTGACCTGCATGAAGAGCGTAGCCGATTCCTACACCCCCGCCGTCGTGAAAGGAGACCCAGCTTGCCCCTGAGGCGACGTTGACCATGCAGTTGAGAAGGGCCCAGTCTCCAACGGCGTCCGAGCCGTCCCGCATGGCTTCCGTCTCCCTGTAAGGCGAAGCCACGGAGCCGCAGTCCAGGTGGTCGCGGCCGATAACGATGGGCGCCGACACTTTGCCGGATGCCACAAGGTCGTTGAAAAGCTTGCCGGCTTTTTCCCTCTCGCCGTACCCGAGCCAGCAGATTCGAGCGGGGAGGCCCATGTGCTTGACCCTTTGGCCTGCCATCCGAAGCCATCGCACCATGCGCTCCTTTTGGGGAAAAGCCTCGATCAGGGTTTGGTCGGTTACTTCGATATCCTGAGGATCTCCGGACAAAGCGGCCCATCGGAAGGGTCCCTCTCCGTAGCAGAAAAGCTCGCGAATGTAGGCGGGGACAAAACCGGGATAGTCCATGGCATTATCAACCCCGCGCTTCATGGCCTGGGCCCTGAGGTTGTTTCCGTAATCAAAGGCCACGGCCCCTCGCTTCTGCATCTCCAGGATGGCGCGACAGTGAACAGCCATGGAGCCCAGGGCCATGTCGACATACTTGCGGGGATCGGTTTTGCGCAGGGCCAGCGCCTCTTCGTAAGGGACGCCCGCAGGCACATAGCCGTTGAGTTCATCATGGGCGCTTGTCTGATCGGTCACGGCATGGGGCACAAAGCCGCGCTCGATCATTTGGGGAAGCAACTCCGCCGCATTGCCCAGGACGGCAATGGAAAGGGGCTTTTTCTCGGCGGCGGCTTTTTGAGCCTGTTGAATCGCTGTATCCAGATCCGTGGTCATGGTGTCCAGGTAATGGGTGTCGAGGCGCCTTTGAATGCGGTTGCGATCCACCTCCACGCAAAGGCACACACCCTGGTTCATGGTGACGGCCAGGGGTTGGGCCCCTCCCATGCCTCCCAAACCGGCGGTCACGACGATGCGCCCTGAAAGGGGCCCGCCGAAATGCTTTTCCCCCATGGCGGCGAAGGTTTCATAAGTGCCCTGGAGAATGCCCTGGGTTCCGATGTAAATCCACGAGCCGGCCGTCATCTGGCCGTACATCATGAGTCCTTTCCTGTCCAGTTCGTTAAAGTACTCCCAGGTGGCCCACCGGGGCACAATATTGGAATTGGCAATGAGCACACGAGGGGCATGAAGGTGCGTTCTGAGAACACCCACCGGTTTCCCGGACTGGACCAGAAGGGTTTCGTCATTTTCCAGATCCAGGAGAGATCGCACGATGGCGTCGAAGCAGGCCCAGTTGCGTGCGGCTTTACCGATGCCCCCGTACACGATGAGTTCCGAGGGCTTTTCACCGCATTCGGGGTCCAGGTTGTTGCAGAGCATTCTGAGGGCCGCTTCCTGGTGCCAGCCTTTACAATGAAGGTTCGCACCCCTGGGCGCCTTTACAGGCCGTGGCCGGCCGAGGCCGATCCGGAGTTCTTTTAAAAGATTTTCTCTGGGCGACATATCTTCATCCACCTCCTTTTGGGTCTACCCTTTCGGCGGGAGAAGGTCCCTCGCAGATGGGATTTGAAAGCGAAAATCCGACCTTGACTCGCAAGCTAATTTTTAATAGATTTTCGCAGGATTGGCAAATTGAAAACAATGAAGGGAGGGCTCTTGAATCATGAGAAAACAAACTTTTTTGTCAAGGGGTGTGGCGGCGCTTGCTTTCCTGGCTTTTCTTGCGGCTGTTCCGGCGGCGGCCCAGGATATGATAAAAATAGGGTTTTTCGCCCCGATCACCGGTCCTGCAGCGGCCGACGGCATGAGTGCCAAAAACGCCGTAGAACTGGGGCTCAAAGAAGTCAATGAGGCGGGCGGCATCCACGGGAAAAAAGTGGACCTCATGATCTATGACGATCGTCTCAAGGCTGAAGAAGCGGTGGCGATCGCCAACCGGCTGATCGAGAGAGACAAGGTGGTGGGCGTAGTCAGCGGTTCCTACAGCGGGCCGACGCGTGTGGTGGCGCCCATTTTTCAAAAGGCGGGCATGCCCATGGTGGCCGGATACGCCGTTCACCCGGATGTCACCTGGAATCCCAACACCAAGACCCCCAATGATTTCATCTTCCGCAACGGCTTTCTCGGCGAAGTCGAGGGAGCGGCCGCTGCGGAGTTTGCCGTGAAAGACCTGAAGGCCAAGCGCATGTCCATCATTTCCATGGACAATGATTTCGGCCGTTCCATTTCAGCCGGCTTTGCGGAGAGGGCTGCGAAACTCGGCGCCGTCATCCTGACCAAGCAGATGTACAAGTTTCCGGGAGAAAAGGACTTCCGGCCCTATTTGACCACGATCAAGGAAGGAAATCCGGACGTTATTTTCGCGGCCGGTTACTATAATGAAGCCGCTTCCATTGTACGGCAGGCCAGGGAGCTGGGGATCAAGAGCCAGATCCTGGGAGAGGAAGGATTCGACTCTCCCAAGTTTCTGGAGATTGCCGGTGATGCGGCGGAAGGCGTCATTATCGCCACAAATCTTGACAGGGATGATCCCCGTCCGGTGGTGCAGAACTTCCTGAAAAACTACCGGAGCGCTTACGGCCATGATGCCGACATGGTCGGTGCCTCGAGCTATGATGCCTTCATGATCCTCGTTGACGCCATCAAAAAGGCCGGCACGGATCCCAAGGCGATCCAGAAAGCCCTTCTGGAAACAAAAGACTACAACGGCCTCACGGGCAAGATCAGCCGGTTTGCGCAGGGCGAGGTGGTAAAGCCCGTCCAGATCCAAATCGTCAAGGACGGTCAATTCAGGCGCAGGGCCGTTATCGACGACCCTGAGATTATTACGCCTCCGATGAAGAAGTGATCGAGGCGGATAAAGCCCGCCCCTACATTCTTGTACGCCTCTGGCGTATTCATGCATGGGGGTGATCGCGCCCACGTCATGAGCCTATAGGAAGCCGTCCATGGTGATTGAAATCAAGGTCACGGCCGCAGGGGGGAGTCTGAGAAGAGGATGATCTGGCAACAGTTGGCCAACGGCATCGCTGTGGGGAGCGTGTATGCGCTGATCTCGCTCGGCCTTACGATGGTGTACGGTATTTTGCGCATCCTCCACGTGGCCCATGCCGGCATCTACACCCTCGGCGCCTATGTGGGCCTGCTTTCATTCCGGCTCGTCGACAACTTCTGGCTTTCCCTGGTTGCAGGCATGGTGGGGGCTGCGGTTGCAGGATACCTGGTGGAACGTTTCTTGTACACGCCGATCCTCCATTTGACCCGGATCGCCCCCCTGATCGCTTCCATCGGTCTTTTTACCGCCATGGAAGAGGCCTTTCGAATCGTTGCCGGGCCCCACACCCTCGTATACAACGCCAGGGTGGGGCTGGGCGATCTTTCCATCGGCAGTTTTCGGCTCACGGAAACGCAAGTCCTCATTCTTCTGGTCAGCTTCCTCATCCTTCTCTTCCTGTGGCTTTTCCTGACCCGCTCCAAGATGGGTCTTGCCATGCGGGCGTGCGCGCTGGATTTGGAAACGGCCTCCTCCTTCGGCGTCAATGTGAGCGCCGTTATTGCGATGAATTTCATTATCGGCTCTCTCATGGCCGGGGCTGCGGGCGTGCTGATCGGGGTCTACGACAACCAGGTCTGGCCCACCATGGGGAGCATCCCGGCTTACAAGGCCCTGGCCATCGTGGTCCTGGGAGGCCTTGGCAGCATTCCCGGAACCGTGCTTGCCTCCATTGTCGTGGGTCTGTCCGAGACGTTTTTTATCGGGGTCCTCTCCGTTCCCTTTCCCAGGGATGCCGTCGCCTTTATGGCCATGATTCTGGTTCTCATGTTCAGACCCTACGGTCTGCTGGGAAAAGCCTGAGAGGATGGGATTTCGGTCTATGAAACCATGAGCGGTTATGTTGTCACCATTCTGATCACCATCACGATCTATGCGATGCTGGCCCACAGCCTGAACATCATCACGGGTCATGCCGGCCAGATCTCTTTGGGCCACGCAGCCTTTTTCGGCATCGGGGCCTACACGGCCGCTCTCTTTTACACCAAGGCAGGCCTGCCTTTCTGGCTCGATGTCCCTTTGGCTGCCCTGGTGGCGGGCGTTGTGGGCGCTGTTCTGGGCATTCCCTGCCTGAGGGTCCGCGATGACTTCCTGGCCATCACCACCATGGGCATCGGCTTTGTGGTCGAAGCGGTTTTTCTTTACATCCCCTTTTTCGGGGGCGCCATGGGCATCGGCGGCATCGACCTCCCCATGTGGGGTGGTCGTGAAATGACCAAGAGCGCGTACCTGGTTCTGATTCTGATTGTCCTTGCAGCTTTATATGTTCTGGACTACATTCTCGGCCGCTCCTGGATCGGCCTTGCGTGGTCCTCCATTCGCGAGGATGAACAGGCCGCATCGGCCCTGGGCGTGGACATTGTGCGCTTCAAGGTCATGGCTTTTGTTCTCGGCAGCGCCCTGGCCGGGCTGGCAGGCGCTTTTTACGCCCATTTCCTCACCTTCATCATGCCCTATAATTTCGGTTTCGGGCAATCCATCATGGTTCTGTGCATGGTCGTTTTCGGCGGGATCGGCACACGATGGGGGCCGCTGGTAGGGGCTGTTTTGCTGGGCCTTCTTCCTGAAATTTCCAGGCCCATCATGGAGTACCGGACCCTGGTGTACGGATTGCTCCTGGTGGGCATGATGCGTTTTCAGCCGAGCGGACTCCTCGGCGCCGATTCCATCCTGGTGGTGTCGTTCTCCAGGGGGTTGAAACGGCTCCGGGGAGGGGAGGCGAAGCCATGACCCTCCTGCAAGTGACCGCTTTGAGCAAGGACTTTGCAGGACTTCATGCCCTGGAAGGGGTCAGCTTCTCTGCCGAACCCGGCAAAATCCTTGGGATTATAGGGCCGAACGGCGCCGGAAAGACCACGCTCTTTAATGTCATCTCCGGGATCTACCCTCCCACGGCAGGACAAATCCTGTTCCAGGGAAAAAACATTCTCCGCATGAAGCCCCACCGGATCAGTCACCTGGGGATCGGCCGGACTTTCCAGATTGTAAGGCCCCTCAACAACCTCGATGTGGAGACCAATGTGCTGGTGGCTTACGGGCATCGCATCTATCCTTCTCTTCTCAAATCCCTAAGAGCGTGCCGGCCACCCGAAGCCCTCCAGGAGGTTCGTTCGCTTGTGGAACGGACGGGGCTCAAAGCCTATTCCAAGACCCTGGCCAGGAACCTCCCGCTGGGTTTCAAAAAACGTCTTGAGATTGCGCGGGCCCTCGCCCTTGAGCCCAAGCTTCTTCTTTTGGATGAACCTTCCGGAGGGTTGCGCTTCGAGGAGTCCTTTCAGCTCATGGAACTGATCCGGGTGCTCCGGGATCAGGGAATCGGCATTTTGCTCATCGAGCACAACATGCAGGTTGTCATGGATCTTTGCGAGCGAATCGTGGTGCTCGATCACGGCAGCAAGATCGCGGAAGGCGCCCCTCGGGAAATCCGCTCCAACCCCCGGGTCATCGAAGCCTACCTGGGCAGGGAGGCGGAGCATGCTTGAGGTGAAGGCATTGGAGGTTTCTTTCGGGGAATTCCTGGCTCTTCGGGGAGTGAGTTTCGCGGTCCGGGAAGGGGAACTGGTCACCATCATCGGCGCAAACGGCGCAGGCAAGAGCACCATTCTCAAGTCGGTCATGGGCCTGGTGAAATGCAGAAGAGGAGAAATCCGTTTTCAGGGGCAAAACATCACGTCCATGGTTGCCCATGATCGGGCGCGTCTGGGAATCAGCCTGGTGCCTGAGGGCCGCCGGGTTTTCGGGGACCTCACGGTGAGAGAAAACCTTCTCATGGGCGCCTATGTACAGAAGGACCACAAAGAGCTGGACTCGGCCATGGACGATGCGTTCCGGCTCTTCCCCGTGCTCAGGGAGCGGCGCCGGCAGGTTGGAAAAACCCTGAGCGGAGGGGAACAGCAGATGCTCGCGATCGCGCGCTCCCTGATGTCAAGACCGAAGATGATATTGATGGATGAAGTCTCCCTGGGATTGATGCCCCTTTACGTGGAGGAGACCTTTAACGTCATCCGGAAACTTCACAAGCAGGGCGTGACCATCCTTCTGGTGGAACAGAATGCCCGCAAGGCGTTGCAGGCGGCAGACCGGGGCTACGTGCTGGAGACGGGCGAAATTTTGATGAGCGACACGAGCGGCAACCTCGCTCAAGATCCCATGATCCGGAAAGCCTACCTGGGCGCATGATGTTCTAGAATGATGGATATGTTTCTTACAATCTTCCTTATCACCCTGGGGTTCATCCTGGCCGTAGCAGGCTTTCTCGGGTGTTTGATCCCTTTTCTTCCCGGGCCTCCTCTCAGTTTTGCCGCCTTGATCCTTCTCTCCCTTGTGAAGGGATGGGAACCCTTCAGCCTCACCTTTCTCCTGGTCATGGCGGGACTCACACTCTTGGTGACCTTGCTCGATTATGTGATCCCCTCCCTGGGCGCCAGGAGATATGGAGCATCACGACTGGGGGTATGGGGTTCCGCGATCGGGCTGATCGTGGGATTGGTGTTTTTCCCGCCCTTCGGCATTTTCCTGGGCGGCATGGCAGGGGCCGTGCTCGGTGAGCTCCTTGCCGGCAGGCGGGGAAGCCAGGCCTTGCGGGCGGGGTGGGGCGTGCTCCTCGGAAACGTGGTCGGCACCGGGTTCAGGATGAGCCTTTCCGCCGTCATGCTCTTCTTTTACGTCAAAGAAATGTTCTGACGAAAATCCTTCCTTTGCCATGAAAATGCCTTTGCTTCAGGCTAAGAGAAATCGTGACTTTGAACCTGAATGAAGGGAGAACGCCTATCCGCGTTGAAGCGTTGGCCTGGGATGTTTTGTTTTTCTCGATGGTGTGTTGGGGAAAAACCCCTTCTCCACCACTTCCGCGTTGTTCTTAATAAGCCGTTTTACGAGGGCCAGAATCTCATGCTTTTCCTGTCTGGAAAAGCCCTTGAGGATTCTGTCCAGCCACTTGTCCTTCTCTTTTTCAATTTGTTTGAGGGTCTTTTTCCCTTTTGGGGTCAGTTCGAGGATCGTCACTCGCTCGTCGGAAGGATTCGACTTCCTGGCTATGAATCCGTCCCGTTCGAGCCTTTTGGCAATGCCCGTCATGTTCGCACCCGGAACCAGCATAATCCGACCCACTTCACTGATCGTGTTTCGCCCCTCGAGGGAAGCCTCCAGAACCCGCAGTACATTGTACTGGGGAAAGGAAAGGCCGTAATTTCGAAAGACCCCGGAATGGACTCTCTTGAACATCTCCGCCGCCCTCACAACCGCCATCAAGACTTTTTCATCAGGACTCAGATTGCTTTTGTAGGTTCTGACAGCCATTCTGTTTCTCCACGTTGCGGGTCTCCCATCGAGATCATGTTTTATTAACCATGCCCGGAGGAAAAAGACAAGGTGAAAAATGATGGAACACCAAAAGTGAACTCCGGATTGACAGGGAAAAGAATTTGCTCTATTGGTTGTTAACGTATTGAATAATTGAATAACGATTATCTCGGTTTACAAAAAAGCGGAGATCCCTATGACGGAATCCCTGGTTCATGCCCTGGTGGAGATGCAGGAACAGGAAGCTTTGGAGCAGGCCCAACATCTGCTTCAGGATGGAACCGACCCGCTGGCTATCCTGGAGGCGTGTTCAAGCGCTATGGAGAGGGTAGGAGCGCGTTTTGAGAAAGGCGAGTACTTTCTCCCTCACCTGATGATGGCCGGCGAGATGCTTAAACAGATTTCCGGCATGATCAAACCCTTGATCCGGGGAGAAAGGGGCGGGAAAGGACAGGGGAGGGTGTTGATAGGCACCGTTCAGGGCGACATTCATGACATTGGGAAAAACATCGTCGTCTTCTTGCTCGAAACCAACGGCTTTGAGGTGCGGGACATCGGCATTGATCAGCCCCCTGAAAAATTTGTGGAGGCGATTCAGGAGTTCGGCCCTCAGGTTGTGGGCATGAGCGGGTTGCTTACCCTGGCTTTTGACTCCATGAAAAAGACGGTGCAGGCCATCAAAGCGGCAGGACTTCGAGACAAGGTGCGGATTATGGTCGGCGGAGGCCAGGTCAGCGAAAAGGTCAGAGACTACTGCGGCGCGGATGCGTGGGGTCCGGATGCGGTAGCCGGCGTGCGACTCGTCAAAGAGTGGACCGGAAGGGCATAGCATGAAGGAACGATTTGTGGAGATCTCTGCAGAGGCGGATCAGAAACAGGAAGAGCGCTTTGAGGTGTGGGTCAAAGGGGAGGGCATTCCTTTCGTCGATCTCAGTGCCGAGAGGGCATACCGAGAACGAGTCACGCTGCTCAAAGACGCGATCCAGCTCAGGAAGATCCCTTCGCGTATCCCGGTCTGCCCCTCGGCTGGATTTTACCCCATGCAGGTCGCCGGGATTCCCATGTACGATGCCATGTATGACTACCAGGCTCTCGGCAGGGCATGGGATTCGTACCATCAGACATTTCGGCCTGATGCTTACAACAGCCCCGCCATGATCGTCCCCGGCCGGGTATTGGACACGCTGGACTTGAAAACCTATCAGTGGCCGGGCCACGGCGTTTCCAAGGAGCGGGAATACCAGTATGTCGAGGACGAGTACATGAAGGCTGAGGAGTACCAGGATCTCATCGATGATCCCACGGCCTTTTTTCTGAATCGCTACCTCCCTCGCATTTTTGGCGCATTGAAGCCTTTCACGGCCTTTCCCCTTCTTCCTCCGATTAACGAGATTCCTCTGGTGCCGCCCATGGTGATGCCCTTTGGGACGGAGAATATGAAGGCCGCCCTGGATTCCCTCGGCCGGGCAGGGGAGGAGGCCCTCCGATGGAGAACGGCGGTGCGGGAAATCGGGGAAAGAATTATGGGAAACGGATTTCCGGCCTTTTCCGGTGGGTTCACCAAGGCCCCCTTTGATGTGATCGGCGACAGTCTTCGCGGAACCAAAGGCATCATGATCGACATGTTCCGCCATCAGGATGCGTTGAAGGAAGCTTGCGAGCGTTTGATTCCGAGCATGATCAAATGTGCCGTGACGGCCTGCCGGGCCACCGGCCACATCATGCCCTTTATTCCCCTGCACAAAGGTGCGGACGGGTTCATGTCTCAAGATCAGTTCAAGATCTTTTATTGGCCGAGCCTTAAAAAGCTCATTATCGGCCTGGTCAACGAAGGATTGGTGCCCCAGCTTTTTGCCGAAGGGGCCTACAACAGCCGTCTCGAAATCATCAGCGACGTGCCTAAGGGCAAAGTCGTGTGGTGGTTCGATCGAACCGACATGAAACGGGCCAAAGAGACGGTCGGGCGGGTGGCCTGCCTTGCGGGGAACGTCCCCCTGGATCTGCTCTGCACAGCAACACCGGATGAGGTGAGAGCCTATTGTAAGGATCTCATCGACACAGCCGGCCGGGACGGAGGGTTTATTCTATCGAGCGGCGCCGGGATGCAGGGATCAAAGCCTGAAAACGTGAAAGCCATGATCGACTTTTCAAAGGAGTACGGCCTGTATCGATGATCCATGGTCTACGGATCATAAAACATTAGGGATTGCACCTATGAAAAGCGAGAAGAGGATTTCCCTGACCGTGCAAGCGTGACGATGGGGGACGTTGACAAAGGCTTCGCCGAGGCCGATTTCATCGGTGAAGGGACCTATGCCTACGAGAACGTATTGAACCCCCTTCCTCTCGAACTTCCGGGCGTAATTGCGGAATGGGAAGGCCCCGGCCGACTCACCGTGTGGTCCGCAACACAAAGCGCCTCCGGGCATCGCTTCATCGTGCTTTCCAAAATGGGCTTCCCCGACATCCGGGCCATCAGCACCCATTGCGGGGGAAGTTTTGGGTCAAATCTGGATCCCCTGGAATTCTTCGGGAAGAATCATGCAATTAAGGGCGAGGACCGCTACCATGTTCTCCTGGGCGCCAAGAAGTGCTTTACCGTATACCCTTCAGACACGGCGATCGCGCTTTCAGCTTTGCAGGCGAACATTGACAGGACGAAATATTTAATGTATAGATGATCGATATATTGAGTATATCGATCCGGCAGCGCCGGTTTTCACCGCACCTTTTGCTCACGCCGTTTCCGAACATGAGCGAGCGATATGGCCTTTAGCCTGACCAGGGAACAGAGGGATATCCAGGGAGCTGCGGCCGCCTTTGCAGAAGGGGAATTCCGCGCCGTGGCAAGGGATCTGGATGCCAGGGAGACCTTTGACGACCGTCTCTGGAAAAAGGCGGCCCAACTCGGCTTCCTTGCTGTTTTTGTTCCGGAAACCTACGGAGGGGCGGGGCTCGGGTATCTCGATCAGTGCCTGATCATGGAGGAGTTCGCCCGGGTGGACCTCGGCATCACCCACGCCATCGAATCTACCTTTTTCGGGAGCCAGCTCATTCTCGCCGCAGGCACCGAAGAGCAACGGCAAAGGTACCTGCCGCCCCTTTGTGCGGGTGAGATGAGAATGGGCGTGGCCATCACTGAAGCGGATGCAGGGAGCGATGTCGTCGCCGTCGCCACTTCGGCAAGAAAAGACGGCCGTGATTACGTGATCAGCGGAAACAAGATCTTCATCACCAATGCAACCCTCGCGGATTTTCTGATCGTCCTCTGCGTGACCGACCCGAATCATCCCAAGAAGCACGACAGGCTCAGCACAATTCTCGTGGAGACCGACAGGGCCGGCTATGAGGCCAGCGCCTTTCACGGAAAGCTCTCCATCCGAACGTCCAACACCGGAGAAGTGGTTTTCAAGGACGTACGGGTTCCCGATAAGAACCTGGTAGGCGAGGAAGGCAAAGGGTTTTACCACATCATGGGGTTTTTCGACCGCACCCGGGTCCAGGTGGCCGCCCTCGCGCTGGGGACCGCCCAGGGAGCTCTGGACAAGGCCGTTGCCCACGTTCGCCGGCGGGAGCAGTTTGGAAAACGCCTTTCTGCCTTTCAGATGGTTCAGGGGAAAGTTGCAGAGATGGCGACGCTGACAGAAGCGGCAAGATCCATATGCTATCGCGCCGCCTCAAGGCTGGATTCCGGAA
>Ga0209164_1005185_pt1 | contig 11195 bp, 12 predicted proteins | sample MTBNYHSulfiMetaG_FD_187458 | JGI IMG/M metagenome (GOLD analysis project Ga0209164, IMG submission 187458) | Enrichment culture microbial communities from rom New York Harbor, USA that are MTBE-degrading - MTBE-NYH (New York Harbor Sulfidogenic)... | ecosystem: Environmental > Aquatic > Marine >... | reverse complement strand
CTGAGACCATGGCTCCGTGTAGCTGAAGAAGAACCCCTTCTATTTTCCCCGCTGTTTTGATTCTCTCAAGCATTTTATCGAGCATATAATCAAGTGCCTCGTCGGTAACAAGCCCCCATGCGAACACATTATTCCAGATGGTGGGTATAAGAGTGAAGCCCTTCTCCTCTGCCACTTCTATGAAAGCTCCACCGATGGAGCGTGTGTCTCTGTATATTTTGAAGAATTCCTCTCCTTCATAAATACCCGTTTCTTTGAACTTGTTCAGATCCGAGATCACATTTGAGAAGGTGTTTGTTTCATGACCAATACAACCAGTTACGATTTTCATAACATATAATTTTCTGTATTGGTTTAATATTTATATATTATGAGGATTTCGATTAACCTCTTGTTTTGGCTCACTCCCCTTCGGTTAAGCTTATAGATCGCCCCCACAACCAAGACTCATGGACTCCTTCAAATCCTACCTCTTCCGCCAAGCCTACAAGGACGTAGAGAAGCTAGGCGACCACCTAGCCGAAGCCGAACCCCATATAAACTGGGAGAAGTTCAGACCCATCTGGACGGCCTCTACCTGAATGACGCGCGCTGCCCTGTCCCGAAATAGACACGCAACACAAACACCACCCCCAAACAAGTCCACAATAAACCATAAAACCACCGATAGCATCCCCAAAAACCACCATTAAACCAATGAAAACAGGAAACCGAGTCATCTAAAACGAACACATGCACAGCACCACCTAGACACGCCCCTCAAAGCCTCTAGATAGCCCCACTCACGTATTGAAGAACGTCGGAGACACAGCCTTCTCCGGCCGACCCAGGTTCTCAGCAGCCTCCCTCACCAGCACATAGCACAGCACACTCAGCAGAGCATACACCGAGACATTCGCCAGACGCCTAACCTTATTCACCGTCAACCCGTACTGGGTCTTCAGATAGCTGAAAGCCGACTCCACCATCGGTCTCTTATGGTACTCCGAGATCAGCTCCCCTGGGCCGTGGGTCCGGAACCTCCTGTCAACCCGGAGCACACCCACACCCCTCTGGTTAGACGTGTAAGGTATCACCGACTCCTCGACCAGGCATCTAACCGCTTCACTGCTGAACTGGCTGTCACCGATGAGCCTCCTCAGCCTCACACCAGCCCTCCCCAGCACCATTCTGGTTCTCTCTAGGAGGGACGGCACATGCCTCTTCTCGTTATCATTCGCCGGGGCGACCAGGACCGCCAGCGGGAGGATCCGCTTGGGGTCTACCGAGAGGTGGAGCTTGTAGCCGAGATCATACCCGCGGCCGTTCCTCCCGACCATCGCGTCGGTATCCGAGAAGCCTACCCTGCTGTTATCTGGGTGTCTGGTGCTCCAGGCCTTGACGAAGCTCGGGTCGAGGACCGCGTCAACCTCCTCGACGTGGCTCCTTCTGAGGAGCATGACCACCTTCTCCTCGATGATCAGCTGAAGCCTCTCGGCTCCAATCCTTCTTGTGAAGCGGCTGATGACGGACCTGGTGTATCCACGCTTGTTACTTCTGATGAGGCAGAGCCTTCTGATTCTCCTGTCTACGTCGAGGATCCTTGTGAGCTCTCTGAGGCTTCGGATGCCTTTCATGCCCATCACTAGGAGGGCCCTGAAGATGCCCAGCGGGTTCCTTGGTGGCCTCTCTGGGCCTGTGGTGTGGTAGCAGCCGGTGAGCTGCTGCTGAGCAATGCTTAAGTCGGTGTTTCTGAAGAGTGTCTCTAGGGTCTCGTGTTCATCTTGTCCTAAGGTGACTCACCTCCTCTGGTTGGACGGACCATTGGGGACGAGACCCCAACTATTAAGATAAAGTTATTCTAAACGTGTATGAATTTAGGGACAGGGCAGCGCGCGCCAATAGGAAGATAGTTTTCGTGTTTAACATAAGCTCCTTAGCCAAGGTACTAGTTTAGTTTTGGGTAAGTATGAATGTTGTTCTAGTTAAATAGGATTATTATCTTTGTTGAGTGAAGATTTCATCCTTTAGTATGAGTATTATCATGTAATAAAAGGTGACATTAGATCGATTTATTATTATTATTATTCTTTCCATTCCTTATTTGGGTAGTCTTTTATTTTATAAAGAAAAATAATACGGGATTGGAAAAATGGGTGAAAGAAAGATCCTTATCGTGGGTGGAGGTATTTCACATGAATCTTGCACCTTCGTTAAACGATTCATACCTGGAAGATGGAGAGGTTTCAGTCAGGACGCCCTAAACTTCCATAGAGGAAAAAGAACCAACTTGGGTGGAATGATCGATGTTTGCGATAAAGAAGGAGTTGAGCTTATCCCTACAGTTTATGGTTCGCCTGATTCCAATGGTAGAGTTCTGAACAAGTCCTATTATAATATGTTAAACTCCCTTCTGGAAGGCATCGAGAAAAATCTACCCGTCGACGGAGTTCTCCTATGGCTCCATGGTGGTGGTGCTACTGAAGATGAAGACGACCTGGAGGGACACGTCATCGAACAAGTACGCAAAATAGTAGGCCCCAACATACCCGTAGTCACACCCCTAGACATGCACGCCAACATTGGCCCCAAGATGATGAAACACGGCACCTTCTTCTGCGGCTACGACACCTACCCCCACATAGACGGCTACGAGAGATCAGCGGAAGTAACCCAGCTCCTTATAGATACAATACGCGGCAAGATCCACCCTACTATCGCATACGCCCAGCCAAACATGATCATCACGCCAGTCATGCAGAAGACCGGCTACCACCCCATGAAGACGGTAATAGAGAAGGCCCACCAAATAGAGGCTGAGCCCGGTGTCCTCTCGGCCACCGTCTCGGCTGGGTACCCCTACGCGGATGTGCCTTACCCTGGGGTCACCATGATGGTAGTAACGAACGGGGATCCTGAGCTTGCTCAGAGGAAGGCGGACGAGCTTAGCCGGTTCTGCTGGGACCTGCGACACGACTTCCTAGCCCGGGTGGTCCCCATGGACCGGGCTCTGGATATGGCGCTTGCTGAGCCGGAGGGGCCGGTTGTGCTCACAGACCAGGCGGATAACCCTGGAGGTGGTCCGCCTCAGGATGGTACTATTGCCTTGAAGGCTATGCTGGATCGGGGTATAACCAGCGCCTGTGTGGCTGTTATGAGAGACTCTGAGGCGGTGGCTTTAGCTATCGAGGCGGGTGTGGGGAACTCGGTGACTATGAAGATAGGAGGAAAAACTGATCTGTGGAGTGGTGAGCCTCTTGAGGTGACGGGCACGGTAAGAAGAGTATCGGACGGCAAGTACGTGCCCAAAGGACCAATGGGGAGAGGTATGACTAGCGACATGGGTAAGACAATCGTGTTAAACATTAAGGGAATAGACGTAATTCTAACAGAGAAAAGTCAACAAGCCACAGATTTGGTACTCTACCGAAGTCTAGGTTTGGAGCCTACGGACTATAAAATTCTACTAGTCAAATCATGCGTCCACTACCGCGCAGCCCACGAACCCATAGCCAAAAAGATAATCGAGATAGATCTCCCTGGATGGCATGGAACACGCCTGGCCGCCTTCCCTTGGACAAAGGTGAAGAGGCCTGTGTGGCCTCTTGATGTGGAAGCATTAGGCATCTCCGAGTTGATGAAGATATAATTATATAGCTGTTTTTTTTTTTAATATCACTAAAAAGTACCTTAATAGATTTCGATTAATTCCTGTTTTCCATGTAGAAGCCGCGTTTGGGGAAGGAAAGGTCCTAAGATATTTCTCCGCGCGCACGCAGCGAACTTTTAATTTAAAAGTTCAGCATTAATATGTCATGATGTACGATAAGTTCAAAGTCGCAGCAGCTCAGTTGGCACCTATTTATCTTGATTCTATGGCTACAACAATGAAAATGTGCGAATATATCGAAAAAGCAGCTGACCAGAACGTCAAGCTGATAGTTTTCCCAGAGTTAATGATTTCCATGTATCCAACCTATTGTACTCCAGAATATAGAGAGCTGTATAAAGAAGCCGCCATTGATATTCCAGGCCCTGAAACAAAAGTTTTATGCGATATCGCTAGAAAGCATGATCTCTGTGTTGTCACAGGATTGATCGAGCGTGACAAGGACAATGATGGAATAAATTACAATTCATCTATTGTGATCGCAAATAATGGACACATTGTTGGCGTACATAGAAAGATAATTCTACCTAGCGAAGAAAAAATTTTCTTTACTGAGGGTAGCAAAAGGGACGTAAGAATATTTGATATGCCTCCAGGTAGAGTTGGCATAGCTATGTGCTACGAACATTTGAATCCTCTATATAGAAAAGCATTATATCTGATGAATGAGCAAATGCACTGTGCGTTATGGGTGAACACTGAGAAAATAAAGCATATATTGGATTCTACGACAAAGGTTACAGCGATCGAAGGAGTAGTTTTCGTCGTCTTAGCTGCACAGGTTACGCCCAAACGCGATAAACTAGGCAAATGGGGAGTGAAAGGAGCCCCAAGACAACTATTACCTTTCATCGGCGGTAGCGGCGTTCTAGATCCGAACGGCGAGTACATAGAGGGCCCAGTATACGGGAAGGAAAAATCATTTAAGCAGACATCAACCTAAAACAGTGGCAGAAATTCAAGCCGGGAATAGACCAAAGAGAAGATATTTTTAGTCTCCAGATAAGAAATCATCATGGAGTTGTTGATGAATCACTATTGGGTTATAAATAGAAGAGAATGATCTGACAATCCAGCGCGCGATTATGTTGACATTAGAATGTTTTCGTGCGCGCGCCTACCCCAAGAATAAGAGGTGCATAGCTGAAACAAGAATCAAATCTGACCGCATAACGTGGGCATGCTCTCGATTCTTCCATTTTTACCTAGCTTAATTTCTACATTTAGATATTCTGTGTATAATGTTGGCCTCAAAGTGTCACAGGTGCACTGTTTTCTTCTTTCATTTATTCATTGACGACCACCAATAAAGCAATTAATTCTCTAAATAGTCTCAACAATCGATCTAAATTTATATTATAAAAATTATAAAATTAGAGGTGTCCCTATATTTCCCATATCTCTGGCGACAGCTGCAAAGAGAGAGCGTCATGACCATCTTCTGTGATAAGGATATTATCTTCAGGAAAAAGATCATACCCTTCGAACACAACTAGAGTTTCGATAGTCTGATACATGCCAGGCTTGAACTCAAATTCAGGCTCCTTGGCGTATTGTGGGCCCGGCAATCCATGACCCACGCATGGCATTCCTAGCTTGAGATTATGTTTTTTGAGCGTGTTTACCATCACTTTCTTAATATCTTTTGCCCTGACACCAGGTGCCAATGCGTCAATACCTGCCAGTTGGGCCTCAAGAACCCCTTTATATACTCTTTTTACCTTGGCTGGTAATGGTGCTATAGCGATGTTCCTCTGCACATCTGTGGACTGTCCCTTGTATCTAGGTCCATAGTCAGTGTAGAACATGTCCCCTTTCTTGAATCTATATTTCCATATTATCGGGTTCAAAACTCTCCCGTACATCCATATGTGCTCCAATGATCCTGGACCAATACCATTGATAGCTATGCAGCTACCTGTGGTTGGATCTAGATGCAATCCCTCATCGATAAAACACCTACACAATATTGTATACCATTCCCCAAGCGTCATACCCTCTCTTATCTGAGGTATGGCTTTCTTCATAGCCATAGAAAACTTATCGTTGTGTTCTCTAACAACTTTTTGCTCATAAACCGTCTTGAACATCATCTGCTCTAAGATAGGACGCGATGAATCCACAATTTTTGCGTCCGGCAGATCGGCCTTTAAATCCATGTACTGAGAATACGGAATTTGCCCCAATCGCAACCCTAGGTTTTTGCCCTCCAAGCCACTATCTTTGATCGCATCCTTAAACTCGGCATAAAAATCTCGTGAGCCAGGAACAGGCTTCCACAAGCCGTTGTCCCATGCCCTTATGTTTTCAACCCAACTAGTTAATTTATAACCTTCGTAGTCATCGTTGAGAACGATAGCGACTGGTTCACCATCCCTTGGAAGAATAAGACTTCTAGGGCCTCCAACAGCCCCCAGAAACCCTCCATAATAATACAAAGTATCGGTCTCAAATAGAACGAAGGCATCGAGGTTATATCTCTCCATTTTTTCTTTTGCTTTCTCAACCCTAAGTTTATATTCACTATAAGGAATTTCGGGATAATTAACTTGTTTTTTACTCATATCGAACAACTCCATTGAAATATCTTATGTGTATATTTAGTTTTTTTTACCAAGATGTACTTATGATTTTCTGCGCGTGTATTCCTTTTCCGAAGAGGTCCTAATAATCTAGCGTGTCCGTCTTGACGCCGTTCTTCTCCAGCGCGCGCAGCATATACTACACAACTTGAAGTATCTTGTTCGCGATACACACCACAACCTTCCGGGTGCCATGCCTCCGTTGAGTCCCAAGATATATTACATATATGTTGAAGTGAGAGTTAATAAAAAATGAGGCTGTATATCTCAAGAGAAAATGCCCAAGATGCCAAGCTTTCTTTTTATCTTCCATAATAACGATATTTTCCCTAAATTATAGCCCTCTAATGCTCTATATAGAGCCCAGTATCTTTTCTCCCTTTTTTCGGTTTCAACAATATCACGAATGCTTTCAAGCTCATTAATTATATTTCTATCGATCTTTAACTTTTTTCTTTCCTGTTCAGCTTGATCCTGAGAAACCAAACCAACTGAATGATAAAAATTGATCATTTGCTCCCTAAAGGTGATGGGGGATTCCAAGAGTGCTTTCCGCTTCATTGTATTAGTCTCGTAACTCAACCAATCTGTCCATGACGGCGATGACATACCATCAATATAATCTTGAAGAGACCTAAATATGAGATTGTAGTTATATTTTTCTGGATTTTCAAATGCTAACGAGCCGGGATCCATTAATAGCATTTCTCCAAACTGCGTTCTTATTCCAGGGCCTTTACCACTTTCGAAATTAAGTCTCATCAGATTAGTAGATACTCTATAGGTATCTTCGAAAGCTTTCTTTGTTTGTTGTGCCAAACCAAACATAAAAAACACGACAAGTCCGAGTCCGATCGTCCTGCAGGATCTTGCTGTTTTCATTAGGCTATCTGTTGTATATTGTCTGCCCTGTGCGATTCTAACCATCTCACTCCCTGATTCAGGTGAGATAGTTAAACTGACATGTACCTTGTTGTTGAGATGATTTAAGGTAGATAAGTATTCTTCATCTGCTGGAGTGAATAGTTCAATATTAAGATATTTTACTCCTATATCTTCAGAAGCTAACGTTTTAAAAAGAGGTCCCCAATATTTCTTACCCCCCATCCTAGGGTCCATGAACAGAAATACTGATTCTATTCCTTGCTCGGATAATTTTTGTAGGTCTTCAACTATTTTTTCTTTACTTCTGAAAATGGGTTTATCTCTGTGGAATAGGCTAGAGTAAGCATACTTTGATCCCCCACACGTAGCACAATTGAATATGCAGCCTCTACAAACTGGGATCATCCAGTGCTGTTGTGTTCCAACCTCAGTTGTAACAGTAATTAGATTTTTTCTTGGTGTAACCAGATCGATTCGCGTGAAATCAAATTCGTTAAAATCTTTTGCGATCCAAAAATGTTTATTTTCTATTATTCGTTGATCTTTATCTCTGAAGATTAAATTTGGTATTTCTAATCTGGGCCCTGTTTCCAATATATTAAGAAGAGGAACTTCGCCTTCTCCGGTTATTACATAGTCAACATAAGAGTGTTTTTCCATTATTTCATTAGCGAATCTCGTCGCGGTTAGTCCACCAATTATGATATCCGAGTCTTTGTGGTGATTCTTGCACATTTTTGCGACCTCAAGGGCACCTTGAGAATGGACACAGAAATGGAGATCGATGCCAAAAAAGCGAGTTTTAATATTTTTAATGAACTCTTCTGGATCGAATTTTTGGCTAGTCGCCATCAGCTCTGCTATATTAAATATTTTTACTTTATAACCACTCCTTTCAGCGTATTCTGCCATACTAATGAGCCCAATAGGTATTCCCTCAAAAGCGGGTGTAAAGTGCACCGTTTTAGATATCGGCCCTGGAAAGAAGGGTCTTCTTCTGAAATCATACATACTCGGAGGATGAAGGAAAACGATATCATATTCCATTTGCATCTATTCCTTTTTTCGCTCACTATATACTTAACTCTATTAGGATAAAGAAAAATATTTTTTATAACCAAATACAATCTTAAAAAATTAAAGGGTTTTCAGCTGTGCGCGAATGTAAAAATAAGTGAAAATAAACAGGGCGCGCGCGTATCTAGGCTGTACACGAGCTACCAGATAGGCATAAACCTTGAAAATATAGGATGACGGATTTGGGACTGGAACGCACAACAATGAAACTGAATTAGGCTTGTATAAATGCTATACCCCCACACGCATTACTTTCTAAAGCATTCAAAGTGTGTGTATGGGGGGCAAAATTTTTTAATTATTTATTAACTATCGAATATACTAGTGTAAAATAATGTCCCAACTTTTTACAGAATACATAAATAGGTTAAGACCAAAAAATAGAGTGTATCTAGTTAAGAATAATTCTCGTTTCTTTAACGGGCATGAAAACCCGTTCGAAAAGGGATTAGTACCTTTCATGGGAGATATTCTCGACGAGAAAGAACATACCTCATTAGATGTCCATGAAAGCGGCAATAGATCGATTATTTTTAAAAAAAATGGTGAATGGATAAAAGCAAAAGGCATAGGAATACCAGATAGTTTTACTAGGCCAATAATGAGGCTCCAGCAAATCTATACATATCAGCTCTATGATGACCCGGGTATGTGCCATAAAAATATACTATGGGGATTAATGCATGAATCTGAATATAACTGCGAACTATATGGCTATCGCATTGCACAGCATTTAGGTCAAAGAATTGAACTGCTGGGTGTGACTTGCTTCAATGATGTCAAGTGCATTGCTTTCAAGGATAGAATGGAAATGTTAGCAAAACTCCCCAAATTATCACGTGAGAAACTCATTAATAAGTTTATGAATGAAAAAAATAAGATAAAGGCGTACAGCGTGTACGCTAAAGTTCCCACAGACATAAGAGTAGGGGAGCTATTCTATGCTTTTATGTTTCCCGAGTTAATGGATATGATAGATCCTGTAATGTTACAAGACTATGTTAAGTGGTTGGGGTTTTCTTGTGGAAGGTTATTAAGGGATTTTCATGATGTTAATACGCTTCATGGTACATGGACAGATAGTAATACCACAAGCCTAGGGCTTATTGATGTACATACTAACGCCTATACGGGAAATTACCTAGTTGATGAAGTAGGTATTACTATGTGTGATTTTGATCTCTCTAATCCTGTTGGGAATGAGAAAATGAAGGAGATAGAAAAGTGGGCTCTTGTGAACGTTGAGAACCCTCTACATTATGCAGGTAGCAATACACCTGAGGATGCCATTGAACAAGGCATAGCTAAAAAGAATCCCTTTAGAGAGAAAATAGCTTATATATTTAAGAAATCTGTTGATGGAGGATACGCAAATAAGCTCTATGAGCTTGAAAAGAATCAAAAAAGAGAGTGTCTAAAACAGTTAATTAAATCTAAGTATCTCTTATGGGAATTATATGAATTACCCTCTAATCTGACAGGCAAGATAGATTATATTGACTTCATTGTGGCTCATAAAAAAATTGATAGACGAAAACGACTTGAAATAATGAAAAAAATAAATTAACCTCCACTTATCACTATGAGTATAGCTACATTACTTGACTCATTCAAACGTACGTCTCTTTTCATAATATTATCGACGACTCTACCATTTAGGTATAACTTAATATATCGATTCATTTCTCCAGATTCCTCAAATAAAGCATTTTTAAAATCTTCGCCATAGTATTCAATAAGTTTTTCAATTAATTCATTAACACTCTCCGCCTTAATTGTGGTCCTTTTCTCACCGGTTATTTGCTTGAGTATAGAGGGAAACTGGACATTGACCATTTTATTTATTCCTTAATATTATTGAATATTTATTAATAAAAAGAGATTTATAAATTCTATTAATTACCAAAGATATTCAGCAAACGTAAAAAAAGATATGCCCTTAGAAAAAGTTATTTTGTTGATCACTTGGTTAGTTCGCTTTTAAACATGGTCCAACGCCATCAAGGATTAGACTGAGCGAAGCTCGAATAGCTAGTGAGGTGTTCTACAAGAACAATATGTGATTGCTACCCGAAGCCAGCCTAGAGGTGGATAGGATGAGGTACGTAGAAATAGCGGTATCCAAATGAAAGTGCAAAGAAGCCTTTATAGATTCTTGAGGATTCATCCACACCAGCCTCATAATAGAATCACCACTTCACCGTGGAGAGCCACAAGCTGGCAGAAAAGAACAGAGTTCTGGCGCTACCTAACAACACACAAGAACCACCACATGCCTCATCAAGAAAGATAATTTATCTAATAATAGATAGAAGTTCTAAGGTATCACAATAGAGCGCGAGTGCTTCCACAGGCCGTCCTTGTGGAGGCCTGTTCTTAGAATCGGGTGGATCGGCATTAAATCATGTGCCCCAAATAGTAGTTTGGAGAATCCATCTCTTTTAAATTTCAAGATACGCGCACTTGCCTATGTAGTTAAATAATTAAGGACGCACTTAGTATTTTTAATAACTAGAGTATAGTTTTGTCAGATGTTAAGGTGACCAAAATGGAAGAGGAAGAGATAATTAAGAAGGCTGCAGATATAATCTATGAAAGAAATTTTGATATGCCTGCAATTTATTTACTGGAGTTGGTTAGACCTCTTGCATATATAGGTGGACAGATGAGTAGTATCTTTATTTCTCCTTACTTACTGCTCTTCGGCGAGAGTTTCAGTCAAAAGGGGGAGAAGTTAATAAAGATCTTTCAAAAGAAAGAGAATATTGAAAAGTTACAGCTTTTACTAGAGAAAAAAGTACAAGAAGAGAAAGAAAAGAAAGAAAAACAGTCACCACATAAGAATGGTTGGAAAAAAATATTACGTTTCTAAGCATTGTATAATTTATCATGCGTAGGCTGTTTAAACTGTAACTATTTATTTCTTCAATTTAATAAATTTAAATAGTTACATCAATTCTATATAAAATCAAAAACACAATATTTACTATAAATTTGCTCTG
>Ga0209164_1005183_pt1 | contig 11199 bp, 5 predicted proteins | sample MTBNYHSulfiMetaG_FD_187458 | JGI IMG/M metagenome (GOLD analysis project Ga0209164, IMG submission 187458) | Enrichment culture microbial communities from rom New York Harbor, USA that are MTBE-degrading - MTBE-NYH (New York Harbor Sulfidogenic)... | ecosystem: Environmental > Aquatic > Marine >... | reverse complement strand
TCGAGAAAATAAATGAAAGCGAAAAACATCCTCATCACCGGGCCGCCGGGATGCGGCAAAACGACTCTCATTGAAAGAGTAGCCGCTCAGATCGGCATTCAACCGGTTGGCCTCATTACTCGAGAGCTTCTGGAAGGGGACAATCGAGTTGGTTTTTCAATCGAAATCGGAAAGGCAATCGCGAAATGGCTGCGCAATGTGTAATTGGAAAGCGCTACGTTATGATCAACCACTATGAATAAAAGGGGAATAAGTTATGGCAGTCGGTTGGTCCCGCGATGGGGCGGTGCAGGAACAAATAGATGCTACAGTGGAATCCGCAGTCCAATTGGCTAAAAGCCGATTACCGACCGGCGAGAGCTTGACTCATTGTGACGATTGTGAGGTTGCCATCCCTGAAGGGCGTCGCAAAGCAATTCCTGGTGTTAGATACTGTGTCAGTTGCCAATCAGAGCTCGAAAAGAAGCTGCACAAAGTCGCACTCTACAATCGAAGCGGTAGCAAAGATAGTCAACTGAAGTAAATCCTTGAAAGACGGGGGGCCGAGTCTGCCGTTGGCTTTTCTGCAGAGGTCAGGTTCGAAAAGAAGCCCGGTACAACAGCCACCGAAGTGATGCAGAACTTTTTCCCTGCCATATCTACTCCAACCGACACACATCGATGGCTCATTTTTCGGATCGCAAGTCCTCAACCTTCGTCCGGAAAATAGGAACGATCCTGAGTGGAAAGCGCTCCATTTGCAGCGACTTGCCTGTAAATATTTTCGGCCTTTTCTTTTTCTCCGGTGCTCTCATGGATTTCTCCCAACAGCGCTTACCCATTCCCAAAGGTGGGCTGGTTTTTCACCAGCCCCTCAAACAGTGTGACTGCAGTGTCGATATTGCCGGCTTGATGTTCATAGTATGCCAGGGTGTCGCCATATTTTGCGCTTTGAAACGGGGGGCAAGTCTGCCCCTTACCTTTGACTGACCCAGCAACCTGAAGGTTGCTTTTGAAAGAGGCCGAAATTTTGAGAGGGGTATTTTAATTTGATTGAATTCAAACACGGAGATAATTCGAGCGCAATGAGCCCATCTCTCTGGCACGTTCATTGCTTAATAGCAGCTGTTCGAGTCCGTTTTTGGGACTCCGCAAAGCTTTCCTTATACCCGACAAACACTTCCCCACGCTGAAACACAGACTGCGGAAGTGCTGTAAAAAACGAGCACTCTTCATTGACGACGAGAATACGGTTCAACCGGAAGAAATTGCAGGGGGATCCTGATGGAAAGAATTAATCTCAAACCGCATTTCCCAACGGAATCCAGACGGGCTCCCGCAATTGGTTTGCTCAAAGTCCTTACAGCCGGCTTTTTGGCTCTGCTGATCGCTCTTGTAAGGCAGGCAGAGGCAGCCCCATCGAACCACCGGATTCTCATCATCCACTCCTATCATTCCGGCCTGAGCTGGACCGATTCCGTCATGAACGGCGTCCGAGATACATTTGCTCGCAGTGGAGTAGATGATATTCAAGTCGGCGCAGAGTATCTCGATGCCCGGCGATATACAGCCCCGGAGCAAGCACGCCGGATTCAGGAAGGCATCATCTCCAAACTGGAGGGTACCAATCCAGGCCTTGTGATCGTTTCGGATAATGCCGCTTTCGATTTCGTGCTGGCCGAGCGCAACCGACTTTTTCCCGACGCCGCGATCGTCTTCTGCGGCATCAATGGTTTCACGCCCGCCATGGTGGAGAATCATCATCGTATCACCGGCGTCACTGAAGACATCTCCGCCGTCGAGACGATTGAGCTGGCCAAACGGCTTCACCCCGGGGCCAAGGAAATCATTGTCATCGGACGCACCTCCGTGGCCGCCGACAAAGCCAATCGGGACAGCTTCACGGCCGCTTTGCACGGACAGCCTGCTCGACTCAAGGTCACCTTCTGGGACGATCTGCCGCTTTCCGAATTGAGAGCCAGACTGAAGGCTCTGGAGAACAACTCCATCGTTTTTCTCAACGGGTTGATCACGGACGAGACCGGTCGGCAGCTGATGTACGGGGAAGCCACGAAATGGGTTTCCCGACACAGCCGTGTTCCGGTTTACTCGCTTTGGGATGTTTATCTCGGATATGGGATTGTGGGTGGAAAGCTGATCAGTGCGTACCGGCAAGGCCGGTTGGCCGGAGAAATGGCCTTGCGCATCCTTAACGGCGACAGCGCCGATCGCCTTCCCGTGGTCAGCGCCCGCGAAGCAAATCAGTATATGTTCGATTTCCGGCAGCTCGAAAAGTGGGGTATCCCCTTGGCAAAGCTGCCTGAGAATGCTCTTTTCGTCAATCGGCCCGAGTCGTTTTACCACAAATACCAACGCCTCGTATGGACGATCGTCACCATCGTCTCTGTGTTGAGCGCTTCCGTGGTCCTGCTCGGTGCAGCCGTCATCCGCCGCCGAAGGGCTGAGGATGCGCTGAAAAAAGCAATCCTGGTGGTGGAAAACAGCCCGGCGATGCTGTTCCGCCGGAAAGCGGAGGAAGGCTGGCCGGTCGTGTTCGTCTCAGAGAATGTCACTCAGCTCGGCTATTTGTCCGAACAACTGCTCGACGGATCGATTCGTTTCGCCTCGATCATCCATCCGGATGATCTGGAACGGGTCGGCCGTGAAGTACATGCCCATTCTGCCAGCGGCACAGGGCACTTCCAGCAAGAATACCGCATCGTCACTAAGCATGGGTCGGTGCGCTGGGTGGACGACCGGACCGTCTTGGAACGGGACACCGAAGGTCGAATTACCCATTACCAGGGGGTCCTTGTCGATATTACCGACAGGAAACAGGCTGAGAACCTGGCCCGCGCCCGGCACCGCCTCTCCATGCGACTGGCTTCCGCCTCCTCGCTGCATGAGGCGCTTTCGTCTTGCTTCGATGTGATGCTTGACATATCGGGTATGGACTGCGGCGCCGTCTATAACGTCAATCCAAAGACCGGCGATTTTGAGCTTATTTCATCGACGGGCCTTTGCGAGAGCTTCCTGACCGAGGTTTCACAGCTTCCGGCTGATCATCCTTCAGCCCGGCTTGCTTTGGCCGGGAGCCCGGTTTACGCAACCTGCGCGACGTTGGGATCTTCATTAGACCTCCTGCAGAAGGAGGGGTTGCGAGCCATAGCTATCGTACCGGTCTGCCATCAGGGAAAGGTCATTGCTTGTTATAATATCGCATCGCACACGCTCGATGAAATCCCTGCAACGGTCCAAGAACTGCTTGAGGCCGTTGTGCCTGAAATGGAGAACGCCATCACGCGAATTCTGGCGGAACAGGCCCTGAGGGAGAAAACCGAGGAGATCCACCGTTACTTCACGAATAGTCTGGACCTACTGTGCATTGCCGACACAACGGGTCGTTTTATCCGTCTCAATCCCGAATGGGAGAGAGTCCTGGGGTTTCCACTGTCGGAGCTGGAGGGTAAACTGTTCGTGGATTTCGTGCATCCCGACGATCTGGAATCCACGCTCGAAGCGGCCGAAAGAATGAGATCCAAACAAGATGTGCCCAGATTTGTCAATCGTTTTCGACACAAGGATGGGACATACCGTTGGCTCGAATGGAATTCCTACCCTTCCGGAAATCTGATCGATTCCGTGGCGCGCGACATCACCGAGCGCAAGCAAGCGGAGGAAGATCTCCAGAAGCTTAGCAGACTGCAGTCCGTGATTCTCGACAACAGTCCGGTGGGAATTGCCTTTACGCACAACCGAATTATTGGGTGGGTCAACCGGAGAGTACTCGAGATGTTCGGCATCTCCATCGAACAGTGCCACGGAGCTTCCTCACGCATCCTCTATGCGGACGACGAAACCTATGAGCAGCTGGGCTCCGAGCTCTATCCGCTTCTCGCTCAGGGCAAAAACGCCAGTTTTGAAGTGGAGACACGCAGGGGCGATGGCTCATTATTCTGGTGCCGTTTTGAAGGAAAGGCTCTGGATGCCTCCAACCTCGGGGAAGGCGTCATTTGGACCGTGGAGGACATCACCGAACGGAAGCGGGAAAGGGAATCCCTGCTGAAGACCCAGTTCGCCATGGACAAAGCCCGGGACAGCATCCTCTGGGTTGATGATGAGGGCCGTATTGTTTACGCAAACGACTCCGCCTGTACCTCCATGGCCTATAGCCGTGATGAACTGCTGACCCTGACCGTCTTTGACATCGATCAGGGCTTTCCCCGCAGCCAATGGGAGCAGCATAAGAAAGATATGCAACAGCATGGAACCATGTTGTTCGAGGGGTGCCACATTGCCAAAGACGGACGTATTTTTCCGGTGGAAGTGAGCAGCAGCTATTTCGAGTTTGCCGGTCGTTGGCTCGCTTGCGCTTTCGATCGCGACATCACCGAGCGCAAGCAGGCACAGGAGGCCCTGCAGAAGATCAGCAGGATGCAGTCGGTGATTCTTGAAAACAGCCCGGTCGGGATCTCGTTTGTGAAGAACCGTGTATTCGAGTGGGTGAACTCGAGAATGCTCGAGGTTTATGGCATTCCCGGGGAACATATCCAAGGAGCTTCCACGCGCATCGTCTTTCCAAGCGATGAAGCGTATCAGAAGCTGGGTGAGGAGTCCTATCCATTGCTGACCCGGGGAAAGAAAGCCTCTTTTGAATTGGAGATGCGCAGGGGGGATGGCTCGCTGTTCTGGTGCCAGTTGGAAGGGAAGGCTTTGGATCCGTCCAACCTCGGTGAGGGCGTCATTTGGACGGTGCAGGACATCACCGAGCGCAAGCGGGCAGAGGAAGCATTGCAGGAAAGCGAGCAGAGGTTCCGCGCGGTGGTGGAAAACGCACCGGCTATCATCTCCATCACGGACGAAAATGGCATCATCCGACTCTCGGAGGGGCTGGCACTGGGCAGGCTCGGACGAGCTCCCGGTCAGACGGTCGGGAAGTCGGCGTTCGAGCTTTACAAGGATGCTCCCGGCGTCATGGAGGGGCTTGGACTTGCGCTTGAAGGCAAGACCCATCGCTCAAGCGATGTGTTTGGCGAGGTGGTTTTGGAGACAGTTTATTCACCCTATTTTGCGCCTGACGGTAGGAAGAGCGGTGTCATCAGCATCGCCCTCGACACTACCGAACGGGTGCGCGCCGAAGCCGCCGCCAGAGAGAACGAGGAGAAGTTGGCGGTGGCTCTGGAGGGGGCAGACCTTGGCAGCTGGAACTGGGACGTGCAAAGCGGTGAGATCAGCTTCGATGAGCGCTGGGCCGGAATGCTGGGGTATCGAATAGACGAGATTGAGCCGCATGTGAAAAGCTGGGAGGCACTCGTCCATCCCGACGATTTGCCTCGGGCGCTGGAGACCCTGAACGACCATCTGGAAGGCAGGACTCCGTTTTATGAAACGGAGCACAGGCTGCGGCATAAATCCGGCGTCTGGGTCTGGGTGCTGGACAGGGGCAGGGTCGTCGACCGTGATGCTGATGGCCGGCCTATCCGGGCTGCCGGTACGCACCTGAACATCAGCGAGCGCAAGCGCGCCGAGGAGGCACTCGAAAAACGTCTCGTGGCATTGACCCGGCCGCTGGATTCCGCCGAAGACATAGTCCTGGAAGACTTGTTCGATCTGGCCGACCTTCAGCGCCTGCAGGATTTGTTTGCCGATGCCTTTGGCGTCGCTGCCCTGATGACAACTCCGGATGGCAAACTCATCTTGCATCCCAGCAACTTCTCCGAGCTCTGTCTCAACATTATCCGCAAGACCCCGAAGGGGTTGGAAAACTGCAATTACTCCGATGCAATGATCGGGCGGCACAATCCCTCAGGGCCCAATATTCAGCCATGCCTGAGCGTCGGTTTGTGCAACGCGGGCGCCAGCATCACGGTAGGCGGTCGTCACATCGCCAACTGGCTGATCGGTCAGGTGCGCAATGAAGCCCAAAAAGAAGAAGAGATTATGAAATATGCCCGGGAAATCGGCGTAGACGAAGAGACGTTTCGAGCCGCTTATCGCAAGGTGCCCGTTATGTCACAAGCACAGTTTGACAAAACAGCCCGGATCCTTTTCGAGATGGCCAGTCAGATTTCCAGGACAGCTTATCAGAACGTTCAGCAGGCGCGCTTCATCACTGAGCGTAAACAGGCAGAGGAGGCACTTCGCAAGTACGAGCGCATCGTTTCCACTTCCCTCGATCTGATGGCCCTGATCAATCGCCATTACATTTATGAGGCCGTAAACGAGAGCATGCTGAAGGCACTCGACAAGCCGCGCAGGGAGGTAGTGGGCCGCATGGTACCTGAATGCATCGGAGAGAAGGTTTTCAGGGAAAAAGTCCAGCCCCGGATGGATCAGGCTCTTTCCGGTCAAGTCGTCCATTTTCAAGAGACGCTCGACTTTGCGGGGATCGGCCGAAGAATCCTGGACATCAGGTACATACCCTTCTTTGACGAGACGGGGGAAGTAGGGGGAGTCGTTATGAATGCCCGGGATATTACCGACCGGCGAAAACTTGAAGAACAATTGCTGCATGCTCAAAAAATCGAGTCCATTGGCACCCTGGCCGGCGGCGTAGCTCATGAGATCAACAACCCGATCAACGGCATCATGAACTATGCTCAGCTGATACTTGACGGGACCGAAGAGGAGAGCCCCGCCATGATATACGCAAAAGAGATCGTCCACGAGACTGAGCGGATCGCCAAGATCGTGCGAAACCTGCTCACTTTTGCCAGGGACGAACGGCAATCCCACAGCACGGCTTTGCTTTCGGATATAGTCTCCTCGGTGCTTTCCCTGATTCAAACAGTGATGCGCCGCGACCAGATCGTCCTCCAGTTGGAGATTCCCGACGATCTACCCGAGATCAAATGCCGCAGCCAGCAGATTCAGCAGGTTTTGATGAACCTCATGACCAATGCTCGAGACGCCCTCAACGAGCGATTCTCCGGATACAGCGATAAAAAAAGACTCGCGCTCCGTGCAGAGTTGATCGAAAAACAGGGCCGCCGCTTCATTCGGACCACTGTAGAAGACGCGGGGAAAGGCATACCTTTGGAGATCCTGGACCGTATCTTCGATCCCTTTTTCACCACCAAGCCCAAGGAGATCGGGACCGGTTTGGGGCTTTCCATCAGCTACGGCATCGTCAAGGACCATGGCGGAGATCTGAGCGTGGAGAGCGAACCGGGCAGGTATACCCGGTTCCACATGGATCTGCCCGTGGACAACGCCTAGACTCTCTCAGCAAAATCAACCGAATACGAATGGGAAATTGCAGCCGTCGAAAGTCAGAGCCTTTAATCAGTGTCCATCTGAGGTAGGTGGATGGGGGCGTGTAATAGATTTCACCCGGATTGATCAAAATAAAATAGGCGGATTGTCCCCCGTATCACCAGGCTGCGGGAAAATTTCGATGTCTCAGGTATTCAATGACTTGACAGACCCCGGGCATCTGGCCTAGGCATAAAAATACGCCCCGCATCCGCGGAATAAACCCGGATGCCCGGTTTTTTGCATGCAATGGGGATTCGCCGGACCGTGGCATGTTTTGACTTGGTTTAGGAGACCAGCATCATGGAGCCGCAACATGGATAGGAAATCAAAATCCAGACAATCAGCAGCAGACATCGGCAGCCGTTCGGACATCAGTATTGAAGGCCTGACCCGCACTTTTCGCGAGCACGTCTTTTACACTCAGGGGCAATTTCCGGAAGGCGCCACTTTAAACGACCTTTACATGGCTCTTGCCTATACGGTAAGGGATCAGCTTTTGCACCGCTGGATCATGAGCATCGAGCAGCTGGGCAGAGAAGACCTGAAAATCGTCAGTTATCTCTCCGCTGAATTCCTCCTCGGCCCCCATTTGGAAAGCAACCTCATCAATCTGGGCATCCACGAGGAAGTTTGCAGGGCTGCGGAAGAAACGGGTCTTGATATTCAGGCCATCTTCGACCAGGAGGAGGAGCCCGGCCTCGGCAACGGTGGACTGGGCAGGCTGGCAGCTTGCTACCTGGACTCACTTGCAACCCTCGATGTGCCCGCTGTCGGATACGGCATCCGCTATGAGTTCGGTATCTTCGATCAGGAGATTCGAGACGGCTGGCAAGTGGAGAAAACAGATCAGTGGCTTCGATTGGGCAATCCGTGGGAGCTGGTGCGGCCGGAGAGCACCTACCGGGTGAATTTTGGCGGGCACACTGAGCCCTATACCGACGATCAGGGCCGCTATCGGGTTAGATGGGTGCCTCACCGCACCGTCAAAGGGGTGGCCTATGATACGCCCATCCTGGGATACCGGGTCAACAGCTGCAATCTGCTGCGGCTCTGGAAAGCCGAAGCGATTGAATCCTTCGAGTTTGAAGCATTCAATGTGGGTGATTATTACGGAGCCGTGGACGAAAAGATTTACTCGGAAAACATCACCAAAGTGCTCTATCCCAATGACGAACCGCTACAAGGGAAGCAATTGCGACTTGAGCAGCAGTATTTTTTCGTTTGCTGTTCTCTGCAGGACATGTTGCGCATCCACCAGCTGCTCGAACTGGAGTTGAGCCGGTTTTCCAGCCACTTTGCCATCCAGCTCAACGATACCCATCCCGCCATAGCCATTGCCGAACTGATGCGCCTTCTCGTCGATGACAATGATATGGACTGGGAGACGGCATGGGAGATCACGCGCAACACATTCGCCTATACCAATCATACCCTGCTTCCGGAAGCTCTCGAGAAATGGCCGATCGATCTGTTTGCCGGTCTCTTCCCGCGGCACATGGAGATCATCTATGAAATCAACGGGCGCTTCCTCGAGGAAGTCGGATCGAGGTTCCCGGGCGACCAGGACCGTGTGGCAAGAATGTCGCTCATCGACGAAAGCGGCGGACGCTATTTGCGCATGGCCCATCTGGCCTGCGTCGGCAGCCATGCCGTAAACGGCGTGACGGAGCTTCACACCCGCTTGCTCAAGGAAGACGTTTTGCGCGACTTCTACCAGATGATGCCCGAGAAATTCAGTAATAAGACCAATGGGGTAACTCCACGCCGTTTTATGGTCTTGAACAATCCCGGATTGAGCCGATTGATCAGCGGCAAAATCGGCGATGCCTGGATAAGCGATCACCAGGAGCTCAAAAAACTTGAAAAGTTTGTCGACGATGCCGACTTTTGCGCGGAGTGGCGCCGGGTGAAGCTCGAAAACAAAAAGAATCTTGCCCGGCTGATTCGTGAGCGTACCGGCATCGAAGTCGAGCCGTCCTCGCTGTTTGATATTCAGGTGAAACGGATTCACGAGTACAAGCGCCAGCATCTGAACGTTCTCCACATCATCGCCTTGTACAATCGGCTCAAACAAAACCCGGCATGCGACCTGTGCCCCCGCACTTTCATCTTCGGCGGAAAAGCCGCGCCGGGGTACTTCATGGCGAAGCGAATCATCAAACTGATCAACTCGGTCGCCGAAGTGGTAAACCATGATCCCGATGTGGCCGGGCGGCTCAAGGTCGTCTTCTTTCCCGACTTCAACGTGAAGAACGCAAAATTCATCTACCCCGCTGCCGACTTGTCCGAACAAATCTCTACCGCCGGCAAGGAAGCCTCCGGAACCGGCAACATGAAATTCTCCATGAATGGCGCCCTGACGATCGGAACTCTGGACGGAGCCAACGTCGAAATCAGGGAGCAAGTGGGTGCCGAGAACTTCTTCCTGTTCGGACTGACAGCCGAGGAGGTGAGCTCGCTTAAGAAAAACGGCTACCAGCCGATGGATTACTACCGTTCCAATGCTGAGCTCCAGGGGGTAATCGAGCGTATCCGGTCGGGCTATTTTGCAAAGGGCGATCGGGAGCTGTTCGGAGCCCTGGTCGATGCACTGCTTTTCGACGATACGTTCATGCTACTGGCCGATTTCGGCGCTTACATCGATGCCCAGCAGCAGGTCGATCAGGCCTACCGGGATCAGGAGCGCTGGACCCGAATGTCCATCCTCAATACGGCTCGCACGGGCATGTTTTCCTCCGACCGGGCAGTTCGTGAATATTGCAGGGACATCTGGAATGTCAAACCGGTCCCTGTCCAATTGGATGATCGGCTTTCAAGAATCTAGACTAGGAAGCCAATTACACTCGATTTTGCAGCTTAATTGATGGAGAGCGAATGCGCGCAGATATAACGTTGAGAGGGTTTGTGCTCGCTGGATTGACGGCAGCTCTTTTGTCGGCCCCTGCCTTGGCTGTTGAGCCCGAGGAGTCCTGCTATAGAATTGGCTACCGTTTTGGCAGGTGTGCAGCCCAGGTGATGCTCAATGATACATGCGCCCGGCAAGAGGATCTGGAAATGCCTGAGCGCTGCAAGGGTCTCAAAGAAACGGAGGATGGAACCAGGGCGGGCACCAGGGAGTTGTTTGAAGCACACGGGTTGAAGGCAAAAAAATAAGGGGAGATGCATTCCGCATGGCTTCCCCTGTCCCCGTCTTCTCTATAACGCTTTTCTGTGGAGGGTCGCATGAGAGACACCGTTATTGCTTCAGCTTTCTTCCTTTTTGTCGTGCTGCTCATGGTTGGCCTGAGAATGGAATACGGTTTTCCGAACGGGGTCATTGAGGTAAAGAGCCCAGATATTCTCTTGGGCCTGATACCCATCGCAATATGGCTCATCTCAACACGAAGGATCAAGCTGCTCGAGTTCGGCGGATTCAAGATCGAGTCGGCGTTCGCGGCTGCATCCAAGTCTTCTATATCCAAGGATTTCACCAGGCTTAAGATTTCGGCCGATCCGTTGCGCGTGGGCTCCAAAGTAACTATTGGCGAGCTCCCTAAAATCATTGATGAAAAACCTGAGGCTTTGCTCTTCGAGCTCGGCAATCAACGCTACGAAGGAGTGGCCATCCTTGAATACCTTAAAGAGCTGGGATCAACGTGGCATGCTTCAGGTACGTCTTAATGAGAGACTCGGACCAGACTTTTTTCGGGTTGGCCGGAGCCGATGAGATACTCGCATCGTATGGTCGCATCGATGAAAAGTATGAGGAGATGGCTAGATATCTGAGAGAAAAAGATAGAGAATCGTTGACCAAAATTCCCGGCTTTATTGGGCGGGAAGCGGCCATTGAATCCGGCATGTCCCGGAAAGAGGCGCTCGACAGGATGCAAGCTTTTCCATTCGACGAATACCCGGTAATTGATGCGGAGCAGAGATTCGTCGGAATTCTGCGCAGATCGCGCCTCACATCGATTTTACTTTCAG
>Ga0209164_1005181_pt1 | contig 11207 bp, 8 predicted proteins | sample MTBNYHSulfiMetaG_FD_187458 | JGI IMG/M metagenome (GOLD analysis project Ga0209164, IMG submission 187458) | Enrichment culture microbial communities from rom New York Harbor, USA that are MTBE-degrading - MTBE-NYH (New York Harbor Sulfidogenic)... | ecosystem: Environmental > Aquatic > Marine >... | reverse complement strand
TATAATGCAGACACGTAGGACTCAATTGCGGTGCCGGTGATGGCCGCGGTGCCACCGCCATCGTCGGTGATGGCTATCGAGGTAATCTTGTAAGTGCCCTCACCCAGATACTCTATAGATATTTGCAGGCTTTTGCCATTAACATCGGTAATGTTGTAAGACCAATCCGGGTTGGCAGGGCAAACCGGGGTGGCTCCGTGCTGTATTTTCCAGATAGCATCCTCCGCCCCGGCATCGGCGGCATAAAGCTCATCCGTCCTCGTCTCATAGACTTCACCGGTGATAAGCCCGGTGCCCATATAAGACAGCAGGGGACCGATGATTAGCCCGCTAATCAGGAGCAGAATCAGGACCAGGACCAGCACCGCCCCCTTTTCATCTCTTGCTAATTTCTTCACAATAGTTTTCATGATTTCACCCCTCCAATCCTACCCGATTATGGTCCATTAGTAACAGTATAGCCATGGTTTTTTCTTCTGTCAATTTAGTACGCCGTTCCTGTTAAATCCACTGCCCACCGCAGAGATTGCTTCGTCGCTCCGCTCCTCGCAATGACGTGGTAAAAAGGCGCCTCGCAACGACATGGAGGAAAGGCGCCACGCAAAGACGGAGTCGGTAATTGCCTCGCAAAGACGGGTGGACAGAGATTGCGGAGCCTGTTCCGAGCGTAAGCATGGAATCTCGTGCCTCGCAAAGACGAGTGGAGCCGAGATTGCCAATAGCTCTTCAAGACCGCCATATTTTTTCATGCCCCTCATAGTATTAATAACCTATTACCTTCGTTATATTATTAGTCGCTGGAAAAGCGAAAATCCCTTGCCTTTCCCGGTACTTTTAGGGTGTTTCCTACGAATTACCAGGAAGAAACCCAATTCCTAAATCCAAATGACAATTGAAATTCAAATGCCTAAATGCCAGAACGGCCTTTTCCCTTAAATCTCCCCCTTAAAGTAAGGGGGATTAAAGGGGGTTACTTTCATAACTCCCCTTGCCCCTCTTATCTTAAGAGGGGCAATATTGAAAACATTGATGAAATCAGGTTGCTAGGGTGGCAAGACAGGGGCGGGGCTCGTCCCCGCCCGGGTAAGGCGGAGATAAACTCCGCCACTACATTTTTGCGTTACGGTTTCCGCAAACCGCTATATTTCTTTTATCATTGCTAGCACCTCACTTTCTTTGTCATTGCGAGCACCTGAAAGGTGCGCGGCAATCTCCACTGCCGCCACCGAGATTGCGGAGCCTGTTCCGAGCGTAAGCAAGGAATCTCGCTCCTCGCAAAGACAAGAAGGAAGGGTGCCTCGCAACGGCAAGGGGGCAAAGTTCCTCACAATGACATAGCAAAGGTCAAAGTTTTGGGTTTTGATTTGTCAGTTTGATTTTTGACCTTTGATTTTTGAATTTCTATTGCGAGCCCGGTCTGGTTTCAACTTCATATTCCCGGGTCTCGTTTTGTCCGCCCACGGTGGCGGTCACCGTGAATTCAAACTTCCCGCAAAACGGAAATTCGCAGGCATCGTTAGGGTCAATACTAGTCTGGTCCGGGTCAATATATTCAGCCACTATGGTAATAGAAGGAGGGCCTGAGCCAATTTTGTGCTCTCGCTGGAGTCTCCTAAATTCGCCAGAAGGCATATTCTCCAAAGTATAAGTTACCTCATGCGTATCATTAGTCGCCCAGTCAATCCAGGTTAAGGTGAGAGGGAAACCCTGACTTCCACCGGGGTCCACGTCTCGAGCCATCTGGAAATCGGGGGTGACCCAGAAGCCGACGTTGCGCACTTGGCGAACAGCCGCCATGCGGTTGGCAGTGCTGAAGTTCACATTAAGCACGTAAAGAATGGTCCCGGTGATGGCGGTGGCGACGATGCCGGTAAGGAGGATTGTGATCAACAGCTCAATCAGGGTAAACCCCCTCTCACCTTTCTTTAGCTTTTTCATCTTCATTATGATTCAGCCGCCGTTTGTAATTTGGGATTTCTGAACTCTTTACACCTCTGTGTAGTCCGCCGGCCGTCTTTTATAACCCTCCAGGATAAATTGTTCTTCCACTACTTTTCTGTCAGGGCGTAGAATCTCATATCTGACAACCACCGTTATCTTCTGAAGCCCGACGTCCTCAGGCGCAGCTGTATTATTCCCGCTACTCCAGGGTACACCTACCACACCAGGGACATATTCGTCGGGTGTGCGGTTCTCACTCCAGATAGAGTAACCGTATGGGATACTTATGCTTGGAATTTCATCATAGTTGCCTACGCCTCCGAGCGGAGCTTCTTTATACTCCTGGTTCTTAACATATTCCATCTGGCTTTTGGCCAGGCTTTCGGCAGTGGCCTGCCTATCAGTGATAATGAGAACCGTGGATGCATAAGATAGGGAACCCAGAATGGCGATAGAAAGTACCCCGATAAGGGCTATGGCTATCGACACTTCAATCAGGGAGAAGCCTCGAGAGCGTCCTTGAAGTACCTTCCTTGCTTTGCTACTTAGTCTTACCATTTTCATCTTCCCGCATTTTCCCAATTGAAATCCAAATTCCAAAATCCGAATGACAATTCAAATCCAAATGCCCAAATGTCGAATCTAATCATCACTCCTTCCCGGTCTTGAGCTTTGTAATTTGTCATTGCCTCCGTCATAATCCTCACTTAGATATTTAGCTGATTGTAGACAGAATACAGGGCTGAAAACATGGCTAAAACGACAAATCCGACAACCAAACCCAGAATTATCGTTATCACCGGCTGAATAAGCCCCACAGCCGAGCTGGTCTTATCATCAGCTTCGGCCTCAAAGCTTTCGGATACGGTATTTAGCGTATTCTCGATATTACCGGTTTCTTCGCCAACTCTCACCATCTGCGTCATTAAGGGCAGGAAGAACTCACTCTTCTCCATAGGTCTAGCCAAGCCCTCGCCCTTGATTAAGTCCTGCTGAACTTCGTTTAAACCCTGATTTATAGCCTTATTTGTAATACTGCGGGCGGTTACGGCCAGGACTTCCGGCAGTGGTAAACCGACTTTGATTAACAATGACATAGTCCGGCAGCAACGGGAAAGCTCACTGAGGTGGACAATACGCCCGATCACAGGCAAACCAAGCATCATTTTATGCCAGCGGTATTTCCCGGCCGGGGTCCTGATATAGACATAAATTACGACAGCAGCAATTAGAACCGCAAGCAAAATATAAAGCCCATATTGGTTAAGCACATCAACAAGGCCTATAAGTATCCTGGCGGGCAGAGGCAACTCGGCCCCGAGTTGAGTATAAAAGTTGACAAAGGTGGGGAAAACAAGGAGAACCAATGCCAGTATCACAACAATAGCGACAACAACCACGATAACGGGGTAGGTCAAGGCACTCTTTATTCTCTTCGTAGTGACGACTGCCCTCTCTATATAGTCGGCCATTTGCCTCAGCACCACCTCCAGGTTACCACCCTGCTCACCCGCAGCTATTGCCTGGGCGTACATTGTAGAGAAAGCCTGAGGGTGCTTTTCCAGAGCCTTTGACAGTGCACTACCGCCGCGAATATCCGAGGCAATATCAGCAACTATTTTCCGCAGGGTTTGATTAGTTATCTGGTCCTGCAACAAATCCAAAGAGGTAACGATATCGGTGCCGGATTCCAGGAGTAGAGCTAGCTGGCGGGAAAACATGCATATTTCTGCCGGCTTTATCTGGGAAAAACTGGCCAGCAGTTTTTCCTTATTAAATAATGGAGTGACTTTCTTAAGGGTAACTACCCGATAGCCACCATAGCTCAGCAGATCGGTTGCCGACTCTTCACTGGTAGCCGAAACCTTGCCATTAACTAATTTCTTGTCTTCAGTATAGGCTGTATAAGCGAAATCCATTTATAACCTCCAAACGGCTAAGTTGTAGTGTAGGCATTACGCAGCACCTCAGCGGGGGTGGTAATACCTTCCTTTACCTTACGCATGCCATCGTTCATCATAGATACCATACCGTCTTTAAGGGCCCGCTCTCGGATAGCACTACTGCTGGCGTGATTACAGACCATCATTCCTATAGTGTCATCCACGGGTAGAATCTCAAAGATTCCAATCCGCCCCATGTAACCGGTATAGGCACAGGACTTACAGCCGGTACCGTATAGGAACTCAGTCTGCTTCCCCCCTATTTCCTTTTCGTAAGCCATCTGCTCGACCAGGGGGGCCTCGATAAGGCGACTACAATCAGGGCAGACGCGGCGCACCATCCGCTGGGCGACAACACCAATAACTGCCGAGGCTATCAAGAAGGGCTCTACTTTCAGGTCAAGGAGACGGGAGAGCACACCGGCAACATCGTTAGCGTGGATAGAAGACAGCATCAGGTGCCCGGTTAAGGCTGCCTGGACAGCTATGTTAGCTGTCTCGGCATCGCGTATCTCACCAACCAGTATTACGTCAGGGTCAAGACGAAGTATAGACCTCAAGCCGCTGGCAAAGGTAATGCCAGCCTGGGTATTAACCTGAATCTGGTTAATATCCTTAAATCGGTACTCAGCGGGGTCTTCAATAGTAATGATATTTCTACCGTGAGTATCAAGGGAATTGATTGAGGCATATAGAGTGGTAGTTTTGCCAGCTCCGGTGGGACCGCTAATCAGAATCATACCATAGGGAACCTTAAGCATACTTTCATACTTTGCCAGGCTATCGGGTAGCATACCAAGCTCTGATAACCCCAGCGTAGCCAGTGACTTATCCAGAAGCCGCAGGGTTGCTGTCTCCCCCAAGACAGTGGGAGCGGTAGCGACCCTGATATCTATCGGCCGCCCTTTAGCCACGGTAGAGAATTGGCCATCTTGAGGACGAAGATGGTCGGCAATATTCATTTCACCGAGGATCTTAATTCGGGAAATGAGTGCTCGACTTACATTTATAGGTAGAGACATCGTATCTTGAAGAGTGCCGTCTATCCGGTAGCGTATTCGCACTCTATCTTCTTCTGGCTCAACATGAATGTCAGATGCGCGGGCTTTGACTGCTTCATCAATTATAAGGTTGAGAGCCTGAACCAGGGGGGTATCAGTGGCAGCACTAATGACAAGTTTCTCATCGGTTTCTTCACCCGGGACAGAGACACGAGAAATCTGCTCTTCAATTGCGCCATAGGCTTTATAATTGAAGTCAATAGCGTCCCTGACTTCCTGGAGAGTAGCGGCTACAGGCTTGATCCTCATTCGGCTCTGGGCTGCAATAGCCTCCAGGGCAAAGATATCAGTCGGATCTGCCATAGCCACCTCCATTGTCCTACCAGATATAGTCATGGGTATGGCATTGTATCTCCTCGCTATCACCTCGGGAATCAATTGTAATGCCTCAGGCTGGGGCGTCTGCCTCAGTAGCTTGCCCTTGAGCTTATCTAATTTAGTTGACTTCTCTGCTGACCGGACAGGCAACTCTTCAGTCACCCGTTCAGAAACTAGTTTTTGACCCAGCTTAAGGACTTTTATCTGCTGGTGCTGGGCAAATTGCTGTGCCTCGGGGCTGAGCTCCACTGATATCACAATGACCTTCTCATCAACGCCAGCCTCATAGGCTTTAGTATCAAATAACATTAGCTGCTCCAGGCTAACTTCTTTCTCTCCATTGAGGAAATCTATAGCCAGCCTGTGCTCAACCTGATCGTTTTCAGTATTAGCCAGTATATCGAAGGTATATTCAACTCCTGACCTGCCTTTAATTTTGGCTTTCTCTTTTATTCCATAGCCCCGGTTGGCTAAAGATTTGACCAGGTCCTCCTTTGTCTCAACCTTAACCGGCTCCTCGGACTTAACTGGCTTCGTGGGTTCCAGGGTTAATAGTTGCTCAATTCGTTCTCCATCAATAACCTTTATTCGTTGTTTGTGTGCCAGCTGTTTCGTCTCCTGACTAAGTTCAGGGATGGCAACAAGAATCCTGTCAAGTATGCCGCAATCATAGGCTTTATTGGCAAAGCTAAAAATAATGCCCGCTTCTGCCTCCCTATCACCACCAGCAGCAATGCCGATAGCAGTATTGTGGCTAGTAAGACCATCGTCTCTTCGAGCCAGCATATCAAAGGTATGCTCAATCCCTGACTTCCCGAGGAGCTTGGCTCCCTCGTTTACTTCATACCCCTGCTGCTGCAGATACTTTCTAATCTGTGCCCTTATCTCCGGACTCATTTCCATCCTACGTCCATTCCCATCCACTTTCACCGATTTGGGTGAAGTGTAATTCGCCACCTGGCTAAAGTCAACATTATTCGCCATATCTTAACCCAAGCTAATCAGGGCGTAATAATACACCCCTTACATAACCTAAATACAATTTAGCATATCCTATTACTTTGTCAATAGAACTTTTGGGGGATACCTTGTGGGCTCTAGTGGATCGGGAGGGATGCCGTCAGTCGTTATTTTCCATAGGGGCGATACTTTAGCGTCGCCCTGCGGGTCTAATGACCCGCAGCTACATCAGCTTGGCAATGACAGAGGGAGGTGTCTGACAATGACTTTTGTGTCACTGTTTCTGTAAATCACTATTACCGGTAAAGCGGCATTTAAATTTCATCAAAATCTTCTAATGACTTCCGTGGTTTTGCTTCCGGTGAAATCCAGCCGCTGTGCAGGGCGAGAGCAACGGCGTGGGCTCTATCATTAGCATTTAGCTTACGAAGGATGGCACTGACATGATTCTTAATTGTTTGCTCGCTGATTTCCAGGATACGGGCTATTTCTTTATTTGAGTTGCCCTCGGCAACGTAGGTTAGAATTTGCGTTTCCCTGTTGGTAAGGGGAGCGACTATGCCTTCCATAGTTCTCCCCATACCTCGAAATTGGTTTAACACCTGCCTGGCAACCCTGGGTCTGGTCATCAGGCTTTCATTTATGGGGTATTCACCTTTACGGGCTCGTCTTATAATGCTAGTCAGTTCGTCGGCAGTAGCGCTCTTACTCAAGCAGGCTACGGCCGCAGTTTTAATGACTTCAAAAAGCTCCTCATCATCAGGGTCAGGGCTTAGCACCACTACCTTAGTATTCGGGTAATATTGAGCAATTTTTCTACCCAGCTCAATTCCGCTCAGGCTGGCCAGGTCGGAGCCAAGTAGAACAACATCAGGGAGATTAGCTTCAATTAGCTCGAGTGCATTCTGGGTCGGGTCGCATTCTAATATCTCCAGGTCAGGTTGTTGGGACAGTGTCTGATGCACCCCGGCTCTGAAAAATGCTTGCTCATCAATTACCATTACTTTAATCTTATTCATCAGCTACCTCCTGGTGAAGCTTTACATCTTTAATAATTCAAACATCCTCTTGGTTATTTTAATTTAGCTACAGCGATTTATCCTATAATGTAATGCTCTTTGGTGTCAATAGTCTCTATTATATCACTTTGCGCTGACAAGTATTTGGGGGCTTGACAAGCGCCATTGAGATAGTATAATAGTAATAGGCTAAAGGTACTACATAGTGGGATGGAATAATGAATCGGCGAAGGTCTAATATAGAGATAATAGCTGATATGCTCAGAGTTGGGGAAAACGGCGCTGGCAAGACGGAGATTATGTATAGCGCCAATATGAGCTATGCCCAGATACAGAAGTATCTGGGTTTCCTGTTGAGCCACGGGTTCATTAACAAAGTGAAGGTGGGAAATCCCTCAGTTACCTATCAGGTAACGGACAAAGGGGGAGAACTGCTCAAAAATATAAACTACATAATTGAAGTACTAGAGTTCCACAATGGCCACAATGGCAATGGAGCTTGAGGCTTAAATTTTGTGGAGTTATAGAGGGGTGCCTGGAAGTAGAGTGAGGTCACCCCTTGTTTAACATAAAAACTAAGGAGTGTTGCTTATGATAGGAGTGGTACATGTCTGAAAAAAGGATGCTAATAGTAGATGCTGAGCTGGTGAAAAAGGTGGACGACAATCGTGGTGATATGGGTCAGTCTGAGTTCATCAACTTTCTTATTGAGACTCAGTTGAAGGAAAAGGAAGAAAGTAAACAGCAAGGCGGCGTAACACGAGAAGAATTTCACCATTTTCAGGAAGGCACGAAAGAGCTATTGCGCAATTTCCTGGAATTCTTTATCAGCTATGGACTGGAGCTAGGCAAGCAACCTGGCGATAACGAATTCGCGCAATTAGCTCAGAAACTACAAAGTCTAGGCAGCTCGGCAAAAGTAAAAAGCTCCTGACTTTCTTTCCTCGCATTTTCCCCCCGAGGCTACATTCTCCACAGATTCAAATAGAACTATCTTCTAGAACATAATCTCTTCCCAAGCTATTCTAGCCTTGTCATACTATCTTCAGGATAATGAAGTTCCTGCGTTGTCGTCTTGAATGACATGAGGGAAGGCAGGGGGTATAGCTATGACAAGGCCAATTGACTTACTGCGACAAGGGAAGAAAGAGGAGCTCTGGCAGATGTGCTGCGGCTTTATAGACCTCAGTCTGGAACAGTTTATGTCTGTCCAGAAGAGGTTGTTATTGGAGCAAATCAAGCTGCTGAAGAACTGCGAGCTGGGCAGGAAAATGATGCGTGGCGCCATGCCTGAGACAGTTGAAGAGTTTCGGGAACAGGTACCATTGACAACCTATGCCGATTACTTGCCTGATCTTGCAGAGCAAAGAGAAGATGTGTTGCCGGTTAAACCTGCTCGTTGGGTACGCACCTCAGGCTACACTGGTAAATATGATGTTAAATGGGTACCCATCTCACAGGATTTCCTTTTTGAACATGGGAAGGCAGCCACTGGCACTGCGCTTTTCGCTATGTGCAACGGTCGGGGTGATACTTCCAAGGTTAAGGAACATTTGAAGATGCTATATACAGTGGGGCCTCCGGAATATGCAAGCGGTCTTGGTGTAGAATTGACGCAGCAAGCGCTTGCTTATGATTTGCTTCCTTCAAATGCTGAAGGGATGTCCTTTCCAGAGAAGATAAAAGCTGGCTTTGGAGAAGCCCTGTATAGGGGGCTTGATGGCTTTGGCGGTTTGGCCTCTGTCCTGGTTGCTGTAGGGGAGCAGCTCAAGCAGCAATCGGGAAATATAAATATTCGCTCTCTGTTATCTCATCCAAACGCTCTATTCCGGGTAACCAAGGCATTAATTAAGAGCAAGTTGGCTCGTCGCCCTATACTGCCCAAAGACCTATGGTCAGTCAGATTAATCGGTGGCGGTGGAGCAGATTGCGCCATTTTCGGGAAAAGAGTTGAGGAGCTATGGGGGCGGCGTCCCCTTGAGGCGTATGGTGGTACAGAAGGGGGGATGTATGCTACCCAAACTTGGGATTATGGGGGCATGACCTTTTTCCCCAACCTCAACTTCTTCGAGTTTATCCCGGAAAGGGAATGGTTTAAGTGGCAACTGGACCATTCTTATCAACCGAAGACCGTTTTGCTGGATGAAGTGAAAGCTGGTGAGAATTACGAAGTAGTTATTACCAATTTTCATGGTGGTGTTATGACGAGATACCGGGTTGGCGATATGATAAAGATAACCTCATCGCGAAATGAAAAACTCAATATCGATATTCCTCAAATGGTATTTCATAGTCGAGCTGATGACCTTATTGATATTTTCGGCTTTGGCCACATCACGGAGAAGATAATCTGGGAGGCGATTGAGAATACAGGCGTCCCCTATGTAGATTGGACAGCGTGTAAAGAAACTATTGATGATAAACCAGCATTACATATTTACCTGGAGCTAAAGGATAACTATATCGCCAGTCAAGAAGGTGTAGCAGCGGCAGTGTATGAGGAGTTTCAGAAATTAGACAGCGTGTATAATTTCAATCTCTACAAGTTTGCCTATGGTGATGCAGTGAGACTGCTTGATCTCAAACCCATAAAAGTTACCTTTCTTCCTAAGGGTGCCTTTCCCAATTATATCTCTCAGCGGCAAGCCGAAGGCGCTGCTCTAGGTCACTTGAAGCCGCCTCATATAAACCCTTCGGAAAGGGTTCTTTCCTTGCTAGGGGCTCCCAAGGTTGTGGTAGAAGCTGTGCCGGTGACTGAAGGCGAACGGGTTGAGGCTCCCTGAGCTGGGACAACCTTGGGCTGCGCCGCAAGCAAAACGGAGCAAATTCCCCTTTTACGCGATTGTTTTGGCACTTTGTGCCACCCAATATAAAGAAGGGCGAGGTTAAAACCTCGCCCTTACATTATCAGGTAACACTGTGCCGCTGAGCTTTCTGCAGCGGGCAGTATGGGTCCGAAGCTCATCCACTTGCTCGCCACCACGTTGAGAGAGCGTGTGACTGAAGCCACCTAGTACTTTTGAAGAGTACTATAGTCCATCTTGACAGCTTGCAAATTTGTATCAATAATAAACTCAACTATGAATATTTATGCTTTAATTCCCTTAGTTGCCACGATTGCTTATATCCCTCTCCTTGTCATTTTGCTGGCTAACCGCCCGTGGCAATCAAGACAAAAGCTTTTCTTCCTGTTTCTGATCTCAGCCATGCTTTGGAGCGCAACCGACATATTATTCCGCAGCGATTTCCTTATGCAGGATAAACTCCTTTTGGTTAAAACTGGCCTTTGCATTGCTATCTGGATGGTAATTCAATACCGTTATTTTTTGCAATCTTTCTACAAATCAGATGTGGCCAAAAAGCCCTTTGCTTACGTCTTCCTGGCAGCCTTTATTGGCCTGGCAGCACTGGGCTATATTCCACGGAACATTACTGTTACTACCGAAGGAATCGATATTAGCTATGGCACGTGGCTTTTTTTGATGGCTGCTGTCCTTTTGATTATCACCAGCAAGGACTTCTACCATTTGATACGAAAGCTTAAGGTCACGGCTAATGCAGTAGAGCGTAACCAAATTATCTATTTGTTTGTGGGGCTGGGCTGTTTGGCCATTTTTGGCTTCACTACTTTCGTATCCCCTGCACGGGCATATCCTACGAGCCATATTGGAAACTTTTTGAGTGCCTGTGTCTTGACCTATGCTGTTATGGCCCACCGTTTGCTTGATGTCAGAATTATATTCCGCCGGGCCATCGTTAACGTAGTCCTCTATGGCGGTGGTGTTGGCATGGTGGTACTGATGTTCTGGCTCGCTCACCGGTTCATTGGCTTTGAGCCTAACTCTGCCTCCGTAGCGTTAACCATTGGTCTGGGAATTCCCGCTATCCTGTATTGTGTTTACAAGGTGCGCGACCTCTGGCAAAGGAAGGTGGAGGAAGCCTTTATCGGGGCAAGATACTCCTAT
>Ga0209164_1005178_pt1 | contig 11210 bp, 11 predicted proteins | sample MTBNYHSulfiMetaG_FD_187458 | JGI IMG/M metagenome (GOLD analysis project Ga0209164, IMG submission 187458) | Enrichment culture microbial communities from rom New York Harbor, USA that are MTBE-degrading - MTBE-NYH (New York Harbor Sulfidogenic)... | ecosystem: Environmental > Aquatic > Marine >... | reverse complement strand
CCCGGACGTGTCGCATCTCCGATTGCAAAGACCTTCACATCTGAGGTCTGACCGATATCATTGACTGTCAGCCATCCCCTTTCCGTATGGACGCTCTGCGGCAAAAAGTCGAGAATCGGGACATCGCCGACAGACATGATCACCATGTCTGCATCGAGCGAGGTGCCGTCCTTGAAATATAACGTCTTCCCCGCATAGTCATACCGCTCCGATATCCTGGGCCAGGCGATCTGTGTGCCTTTTGCAACGGCGGTCTCCATCTCTTTTCCGAAGGCCGCCGGCTTCTGGATATCGACTGCGGTTACGGATTCTGCGCCGCAGTTGTATGCCTGCGAAGCTACATCCATGCCGACATTCCCGGCCCCGATGATCACAATCTTTTTTCCTTTGAGGTCAGGTTCGTCCCCTGTATTCATGCCTCTGAGAAAATCATACGCCGATACGATATGTTCGGAGCCGGGGAACTGAATTATTCTCGGCTTATGAGCGCCGCATGCGACAATAACGACCTCATGGTTTTTGTAAATCTCCTGAAATTTGTCGAGGTTGATCATTGTGTTAAGGTGGACTGAGACACCTATCTCCCTGAAGCGGGAAAGTTCTTTCTGGAGCACTTCCTGGGGAAGACGTTCCCGTGGTATACAGAGTTCGAGTTTGCCTCCGAGTTTGCCCGTTGCCTCATACAGATCGACAGAGTGGCCTTTCAGGCCGAGTTGCCAGGCAGCACTAAGGCCTGCAGGACCTCCGCCTATGACCGCGATCATGTGGCCGGTGGCCGCTGCTTTTTCCGGTGCGGGGAGATCGAGGGCAAGCCTTCCCAGCTTGTCGATCCCGAGTGGTTTGTCAAGTTTGCTCCGCGTGCAACTCTGCATACAGAGGTTCGGGCAGATCTGTCCGCATACCGTAGCAGGCAGGGGACTATACTGGAGCACCAGCTCCAGTGCCTCATGAAGCTTCCCCTGACGGATTAAAGAAGCCCGCTTGTGGGAAGGGATCTTCGTCGGGCAGTTGTAGGCACAGGGCGGCAGATATTTTTCGTTCGCCCATACAGGTTTGTTCCTCCTGTCCTCTCCCGTAGTGATATACGGCAGGATTGTGAGTTCATGATTCATGAAGGGAGAGAAAATTCCACCCTGGCCGACTTCTTTCTCCCAGAAGTTTTTTCTGAAATCAGAGGAGGACATCTTGAACCATCTCCTGGCCCTTTTCTCCTGAGGGGTATACGCGATGAGTTTTTTCCAGTCGTCACGTGAACGGGTAAGTTCCTTATAAAAAGACATCCTGTCGATGGCTTCAAGGTATGGTTTCATGTTTTCTGTGAGCCATTCCCAGTCCTGAGGGGTCAGATCAAGAAGTTGCACATCCCGTTCGCTGTATTCCTTGTGAGTGCCTCTGAAATAGATGGTCCCGCCGACCATTCCGACACAGGGACGATAGCCGAGGACGTTGTCCGGGTCCCGGGGATTTATTCCGCATACAACCGCTATTCCGCCAGCCTTGAACTCGGCGAAGGAATCACCCACATTCCTGAAATACCAGGACTGCGGAGGATCGAACCGGGGGTTATGCTTTGTCATGGTGTCGCACCGCGCCCCACCGCTCCCCTGGACATAGAGAACGCCTTGTGCTGCGGCATTGAAAGCGCCGTTCGTGACATCGCCCAGAACGGTTATCTTTGCCCCGCAGTTGATCCAGCCGACATCGTCAGACGCGCTGCCATGCAGAATAATTTCTGTTCCCGGCATGCCCATGCTTCCGAGTCTCTGCCCTGCAGGACCGTCTATGGTGATTGTTACGGATTCGTCCCGGGGCCAGATCCTCCCTCCGATCCCATGCTGTCCGTCGGCATGAACAGTGAGTTCACGCGCGCCATCTCTCACTGCCTGTTGCATCTGTTCTTCGAAGATACGGGACGGCACCCGTTTCCCTTTGACGATCCCATGAATGGTCACAACATTTTTTGAAGGAGTAGATTTGGGCGAATACCCCCCTTCAATCCCCCCCTTGCCAAGGGGGGGAGCAGGGGGGGTCTTTTTTGTCTTTTTATTTCTGATTTCTGACTTCTGTTTTCCGTGGTCTGTCTTCTTAGCACGCATAGCTTATTTCCAATCTTTCCGCCATAGCCTTGTCATCGATACTTAATCCATCCGACATGCCGATAGGCAATTCTGTGCTCCTCCCCATCGGGGCAAATATTTTCTTTAATTCCACATTCGAAGACTTGAATACTTCAACGACGCGTTCCGCGACTTTATCGGAATCAAGCCTCCGGTAGAGTTTCGGGTCCTGGGTAGTAATCCCTCTCGGACACTTTCCTGTATTGCAGAGGTTGCAGCGGTTGAATTCATCGCCCAGGCAATTCGCCGCAGCCTGCATGATGTATTTTCCGATCGAGATAACCGATGCCCCGAGCATGATCAGTGCAGCTGCATTCGCTGCGAGATTCCCCTTTTTCCCAACACCTCCGGCCGCAATAAGGGGCAGTTCATTCTGCTTCCCCTGTTTCACAAGGTCAAGATAACATTCCCGGATATTCGATGCGATGGGATGTCCCATCTTGTCGAGGGACACATTGTAAGCTGCGCCGGTGCCGCCGTCCTCACCGTCAATGGACAGGGCAGCGGCATAGGGATTTCGTGCGAGGTTGTTCAGGACGGCGCGCGCGGTCTTTGTCCCTGAAATCTTCGGATACACGGGCACTCTGAAGCCCCATGCCATGGACATAGACTGGATCATCTTTGCGACCGCCTCTTCAATTGAGTATTTTGTCTGGTGAGTCGGGGGAGATGCGAGGTCTACAAACTGCGGTACCCCGCGGATGCCTGCGATAAGCTTGAGGACCTTCTGCGCCATTAAGAGGCCGCCGTCTCCCGGTTTTGCCCCCTGGCCGTATTTGATCTCTATCGCAGCAGGGTCTTCAACCATGTGAGGGATTGAATGGATAATCTCATCCCATCCGAAATATCCCGACGCAATCTGCAGTATGAAATATTTCAGATATTTTGATTTCAGCAATCGTGGCGGAACCCCGCCCTCACCGGTGGCCATAACCACCGGAAGCCCTTCCACTTCGTTGAGGTACGTAACGCCCATGGCAAGTCCTTCCCACATCGGAGGTGAAAGCGCGCCTATGGACATGCTCCCGATCATAATCGGGAATATTTCGCGGACAGGCGGAATGAACTTGCCGTTCTCATGGGTCACGACGAGCTTGCCGTTCACTTTTTTCAGCGGCAGTTCGTCCGCAGGCAGAATCCTCCCGAGGAGCGTCCTTACCCGGAACTCGTGCCGCCCTGCATCGAGAGCAGGGTCTGTCAGCATCGAGATCCTTGTGAATTTCAGTCTGTCAATGGTCGATACAGACGGATCGTTTCTCCGTCCTCCGCGCTTATATCCTTCGCCGCCCCTGTTCTTGAAATGCAGGAACTTGTTCTGCGGGTTGTACTCGGGTTCAATCGCCTCATTTGGACAGACCAGGGTGCAGGTGCCGCACCCCGTGCAATAACGTTCTATATCAGTTACCTGTTCGACGACATGGACGATTTTCCGTGAGGCCGCCGGCGTGGGGACAGGCCCTTCGGACTGTACGACCCGCTGTACTTTCACCGCAGGTTCAATCGCTTTCACGGGGCATGCCGCGGTGCAGCTTCCACACCGCTTGCAGCGGTCGTCCCTCCAGCGGACAATATAAGGGAACTCCCGTAACGAGAGCTGATGGTTAACGTCTAATTGTGCAGCTGGTTCCATACCGTAACCTCCTCTGCTTTAGGCCTGATAATTACCATATCGTGTTTCATCGGAAATATATCCTGAGTTTTGTCCCGCTTCGGAATGGCGCTGTCAAGTCCGCATTCTTCCGACATTAATGCATACTTGCCCTTCAATCCGCCGACGACCCCCGGACGGAGCTTCTTGGCGTCGTGCACCATGAAACAGGTCCCGTCGGGCGTAAACCCTATGACAACGTTCGGGCCGTCTATGCAAAGGGGACGCAGGGATTGTTTGATCAGTTTCAGTGACTCTCTGTCCTCCCGCGCTTCGATCTCTGATTCCTTGAGCGGGGTGATAACATCCTTATAATAGGTGAGCGGATATCCCAACTGCCGGGAAGCATAGTGAAGGATATGGGTAAACACCTCGCTGTCGCTGTTGTACCCGATATACCCGGGAAAATGTCTTCCCGTTAAATACTCCCTGATCGGCACGAATGCCGTATTCTCTCCGTTCGTCATCGAGCAGTAACCCTGAATGAAAAACGGATGGCATGCGTACAGGTAAATCGCATAATTGGTGTTCTGCCGTCCCTGAGCGAATATTACTTTTGCTTCCAGCGCATCCTTGTCGAGCCCGAAAAATTCGGCAACCTGGAGAGGATCACCTACCTCTTTCAGGGTAAGGACGTCGGGATAGAAAGAAAAGACAAAGATCGACTCGTCGGCTTCTCCCATTTTTCTCAGGGCGATGCGGATGTTCATGAGAAGATCTTCCCTCTCCCTGACCGGTTTGTGTTTGTATGACGCGGGATAATCATACACGCGCGCGAAATAGTGGTCACGGGCTGCAAGCATCCCCTTCACCGCTTTTATCTTCGGCGCCCAGATGTCGATCAGCTTGAACCCCGCCTTTTCCATATAGTCGTCAAGCATCTTTGCGCCTTTCTTCGAGCAGATCCCCGAGAGGATGGGGTATCCCTTCATCTTCTCGAAAGGGCCGCCGAGATCCTTGAGGGTCAGGCCGAGACCGGAACCGTCATGGCCTTCCTTCATGGTTTCGAGGGCAAGGATATTTTCCATAGGTGAAAAATAGTCATGTGATGTGATTGCGGCAAGTCTGCACATAAGTTCTCTTCCTCTCTTTTTTTAATAATGTTTGCCCGGCAATCAAAAATAAAGTCGGCAAACGGTTACCGTATGATTATACCTTAAAGAAAACGGAACAATTATGTCAATAGAAAAACAATTTTGTCGTAAAAATAAGGTATTTCATACAAAATTGCAGTGTCAAGCTGTGGAGAGACGGCAAAAAAATAGCTTACACAGAGAAGCGCAGACATTGTTCAAAAATTTATTTAACTCGATGAATTATTGAAAATATCTTGTATTGTGCTCTGGATTAAGTCATTCCTTTAACTATTCAGAGAAGGTGCACTAAGGTCTCGAAAAATAAATTTCTTCACAACATCTGCACTTCTTTAAAGGCACTTTTGGGAAGTCGTCCGAAGTATTTATTACGATGTTTATAGGGACTCATACCCTCTGCCCCTGTATCCCTATCTTCACCTTACCGGACGGAATATCTTTCCCCGAATCTTTTACCGCCTCATCAAAAAGTTTGACCAGACCCATGCAGCACGGCACTTCCATATAGGCAACGGTTATTGACCTGATATCGTTTTCTCTCAGGATCGTTGTGAGTTTTTCCTTGTACGCCCCTGTATTGTCCAGTTTTGGGCATCCTATCGCAAGTGTCTTGTCCTTTATGAAATCATTATGGAAACCGCCATAGGCGAACGCACAGCAGTCCGCTGCGACGAGCAGATCTGCACCCTGATAATAGGGAGCTTTCAGCGGCAGGAGAGGTATCTGGACAGGCCAGTTCCTCAACTGAGATTCTGTCGTTTGCTTCTGCATGTCAGTTGTTTCCTGTGTCCTGTGAATCGTCTGTGCCATACTGCCGGGACATCCGCATGCCAGAGGTGCATGATCTGCTACGGTATGGGCTTCATGCTTGTTCTGCGCTTCTTCCATCTTCCAGACTGCTTCTTTCCCTTTCGTTTTCAGGAGAAACTCCTTTGTTGCCTCAATATCGAACGGTACCGATTCCCTTTCCTCGATAATGAGCGCGCCTGTCGGACACTCGCCGATGCAATCGCCGAAACCGTCGCAATAATTTTCCTTGACCAGCTTCGCCTTTCCGTCAACAAGCTGTAGGGCGCCCTCTGAGCAGGCACTTACGCAGTTGCCGCACCCGTCACAGAGTTCTTCATTTATTGTGATGATTTTCCTTTTCATAATGACCTCCTATACCGTCCTTGTTTATAGAATAGAACAGGGAGGGCTGAGAGTCTTTGACTTAAGTCAAGCGTACTTGTCCAAAGGGCTCCGGACGCCGAGGATATTTTTTTAAGCCAAGAGGGAATTAATCTCTCTATTTTTCAAGAGGTTCAATCAGCGTTCAATATAATTTGCATTGATATATCCTTTGAATTTCCCTGAAATTATCACAAAAAGGCGCATGCGACATAAAAATAATGTTGTACGAAACAAAAATTGAAAACCAAAGGTACTAATACCATCGAGGGAATGGCACATGTTGATTACAAATACAGTTTTTGAAGAACTAACGGAAGAAGAATTAAGACTATACAGGGAATGCCTGCATTTTATCTATTCAAAGCCAGAAAAGGAGCATGAGAGAATGGCAGCAATATCATGTAAAATGCATAACAATCTCTTCCAGAGGAGCGCAAAAAGCCGCGCCCGCTGTAGAGCAACGTATAAAACAAAATTAAACTTATATGCTGATTTTGGTAGAATAGGGTATCACTTTATACTATAAGTAAGGAGGTGCTTTAACTATGGAAGGCATACAATATGTTACGGATGATAAAGGTCAAAAAATAGCAGTTCAAATAAACCTAAAAAAATTTGGTGAGATTTGGGAAGATTTTTTTGATAATCTGCTTTCAAGGCAACGTTCAGATGAACCAAGGGAATCCATTGCTTCTGTCAAGGAACGGCTAAAGAGACAGGGCAAATTGCGTGTCTAAGTATGCGATAACTTTTGCACGCTCTGCAAGGAAAGAACTTGAAGCACTCGATGAAAAAATAATCAATAAGCTTTTCCCTAAAATAGAAAATCTATCCGTAAACCCTCGCCCCGCAGGTTGTCGAAAATTGACTGGCAATAAATATCTCTGGAGAATCAGGGTCGGCAATTTCCGCATTGTTTATTCTATCAATGACGATAAAAAGCTCGTTGATATCATTGCCGTACGTGACAGAAAAGACGCATATCAATGAGCATGTAAAAAACGCTCCACCAGAGCACGGCTTACCAGCCGTGCCCGGTGAGCTTTGGCCGTTTGGTGACAACATATCATGAAATTGAGAGATATAGGTTTCGATCAATGGTTTGAAGCGCATATCACTTCATTCCACGAGGACAACCGCAGCATAGCTCGTGTATCGGCAGTTGACCGCGGCTCGTATCTGATAAGGAACGAACTGAAAGAAGTCCCCGCTGAGCTCTCGGGGAAGCTCTCTTACCAGACTGAGAATTCCGTCGACCTGCCATGTGTGGGCGATTGGGTTACGGTGAAATATCACAACGATGATACCGAGGCAATTATTCATGGAGTTTTTCCAAGAAAAACATTTTTGCGCCGCAAATGCGCTGGTGAAAACGTGGATTTCCAGCTGATTGCAGCCAACATCGATATCGCTTTCATTGTTCAATCGTGTCATTTTGACTTTAATATGAAAAGATTGGATCGGTATTTGGTAATGGCAGCTGACGGCTACGTTAAGCCGATTGTTATTCTTACCAAGACGGATTTGATCTCTCACAGTGAACTGGAACAAAAAATTGCGGCTATCAAACAGACTGGCGTCATATCCGGAGTCTTTGCCCTCAGCAACATAACCGGAGCCGGATTTGACGAATTCCAACAGGTATTAATCCCAGGAAAAACATATTGCCTGCTTGGATCATCGGGAGTTGGCAAGACAACCCTCATCAACCGCTTAATCGGGCAGAACACTTTCAACACAAATGCCGTCAGTGGAACGGGAGAGGGCACACACACAACGGCGCGTCGGCAGCTTATCTTCCTTAATCAAGGCTCGATGTTGATTGATACGCCCGGAATGCGAGAGCTAGGTCTTCTTGGTGTCAGCGATGGGGTCAATCAGGGTTTTGAAGATATTATTGAACTTTCCGGGAAATGTCACTATGCAAATTGTAGCCATACACAGGAAACTCACTGCGCAGTTCTCACTGCAGTTACAAACGGTGAGTTGAGTGAAGAACGCTATTCCAGCTATATGAAGCTTAAGAAGGAATCTGAGTACCACGAGATGTCGTATGTGGATAAACGGAAAAAGGACAGAGCGTTCGGACGCTTTATCAAGTCGGCAAAGAAGCAGATGAAAGACTGAAAAACTAACACCGCCCAACTTGTCGTTAGCCCTTGAAAAGAGAATGATAACGTGAGCAATGAAAGAAATCGGGTGTGCCCGGTTGAACTGGCTGGCAGTCTCGATAATAGACTGCGAAGATGGCTACAGGATCCTCGGAAAATATTGAAACCCTACATAAAAGAAGGAATGACCGTCCTGGATCTGGGTTGTGGCCCGGGCTTTTTTTTCCATCGACTTGGCTCGATTGGTTGGCAAATCGGGCCGGGTCATTGCGTCTGATTTGCAGGAAGGGATGCTTCAAAAACTGAGAGACAAGATTCAAGGAACGGAACTCGAGGAACGTATCACACTGCATAGGTGTCTAGTAAACAAAATAGGCGTATTGGAGGATGTCGATTTTGTTCTGGCGTTCTACATGGTTCACGAAATCCCCGATCAGGAAGGATTCTTAAACGAGATAAAATCGATACTGAAATCGGATGGACAACTTTTCATCGTGGAACCACCATTCCATGTATCAAAGACGACATTTGAAGAAATGGTCAAAAAAGCCAAAGCCGCTGGTTTTACCCCTGTTGAAAGACCGAGGGTACTTTTCAGCAAGACCGTGATTTTGAAAAAGGGCTAACAATAAAATGCACCTGACTTTTATTCCGCTACGCTCTGTAAAAGCAAGTGATTTTAACGTTATGGGAAATAGATCATGTTGATCGATGAATTCCTTCCACGCTTCGATGTAAACGCGCGGTATCAAATCGACGTTCACGCTCCTTTATCGGAAGTGTATTCAGTCGTCCGCTCTCTTGATATGCGAAGTTCCAAGCTTGTCCGCTGTCTCTATCGCTTACGGGGACTTCCCCAAGATAATCTTACCTTTGATGGTATGTTGAAATGGGGGTTTATTTTACTTGCGGATAAGCCATCGCAGGAGGTGGTTTTTGGATTGATCGGACGCTTTTGGACTCTTTCTCCTAAGTTTCAGCGCATTACCGCCGACGCCTTTATCACTTTCGACCAACCTGGATTTGCAAAGGCGGTAGGGAACATAGCATTCATTGCCCAGAACGATGGGAGTATTCGAGTCACAACAGAAACCAGGGTTCACTGCATAGATCATGCAAGTCGACGTTGTTTTCGCCTGTATTGGCTGCTTATTAGTCCTTTCAGCGGCATAATCCGCAAGGAGTGGCTACGGTTGATCAAGCAACGGGCAGAAGCAACAACGCGTCATGTGAAAGAAGACACCTGCAAAGCATGACCCTAAGAGACATATGCATCGCCCGGCAAGCCAATGAAGCTGCCGAGCAACCACGCAGCAAGTTTGTTGGCAGCGTTATATGTAAAATGGATTAAATTTAGCGTCTTGACGCTTTGCCGTCATAATGGTATATTAGAACCATGAAAACAATAGCCAAGAAATCAACAATTTATTTTGATCCTCAGATCCATAAAGCCCTTCGTCTAAAAGCCGCTGAAACCGATAGTTCCGTCTCTAATATCGTCAATGAGGCGATCCGGATCGTCTTTGCGGAAGATGCAGAAGACATGGCTGCATTTACAGAAAGAGCACATGAGCCCAACCTGTCTTTTGAGGAAGTTCTCAAGAATCTGAAGAGGCGTGGCAAAATATAATCTTTTTATCAAGCCATCAGCTGTTAAAGAAATTGAGAACATATCCCGGAAAGATCGCCTCCGGATAGTTCAAAAGATTCAGGAATTGGCAAACACACCCCGGCCCCAGGGATGTGAAAAACTTGCCGGAGAAAACAGATATAGAATTCGCTATAGAGTATACAGAATAGTCTATTCAGTTTCCGACAGGGAATTGCATATTATAGTTGTTAAAGTTGGACATAGACGAGATGTATACAAATGAAACCCATGACGAATCACGGAAGCCGACCCGGATTAACTCTGGCTTGGCTTTCTGTAAATTTATACAAATTATCTCGCCCAACATAACATACCGACCGGCTTCACTCGGCAAATGCCTTTAACTTCTCCGGGTCCGGAACAAGAATCATGTTCTCTTTCTCGATAATAAGCTTTTTCTGTTTCAGGAACGCGAGCGCCCGCGAGAGGGTTTCCGGGATGGTTCCGAGCAGGGACGCAAGCTCTTTCTTCGAATAGCCGAGATGGCAGACGGTTGTCCCTTGTTCGACCGTGCTGTGATCGAGAATGTATCCGGCGAGCCTCGCCTTGATATCCTTTAGGGAGAGTTCTTCTATTTTTGCCACGAACTGTCTCAGCCTCCTCGAATACCCGCTCATCATCTTGAACGCGAGTTCAGGATTCATCCTGACGAGATTCCGGAACCCTTCACCGGAGATGCGGACCAGGGTGGAATCCTCCAGCGCGGCACATGAGGCCGGATAGACCATGGCGTCAAAGATTGCTGCTTCCGCAACGAGGTCTCCGGTGCCATGGATGTGCAGGGTATGCTCTTTGCCGTCCGGGGAGAGTTTATAAATCTTGACCTTCCCGTCGACAATAAGAAAGAACGCAGTAGCTTCCATCCCTTCTGAAAATATCTGCTCCCCTTTCCGGACTTTTTTCGGAGCAACTGATGTTTCCAGCAGGTCGATCTCTTTTTCCGAGAAGGAACTGAAGAGGAATGTATTCAGAAGAAATGTGCGTATATCCATTATTATTACATCCTGTTGAGACAAAGATATGCTTTATAGAATTATACCTCATAGAACATTAATGAAGAGAGACTCATTGCTGTCATTGCACGGTTCTGGGTAAGAATTGCTATTTCTCCGTTTCAGGAGTAACAATATGCCATGAACTTCGATGAAGTAAAAGCTATGAAGAGAGCGTTCAAAACAGTAAAGGACCGGCAGAGACTGCACCCTCCGCCGGACATTGATGAGAAAATAAAGAGACTCAAGGCGGTCAGGGAAAACTCGGTCGGCAACAGTGAACTCCTTGCCAGGGCTGTAGAGAAGATGCAGGAAAACGGCTTCAGGTTATTCATGGCTGAAAGCAAAGACGAGGCCGCCGGAATAATACTCCGGGAAACAGGCGACGAAAAGCTGGTCGTGAAATCGAAGTCGAATGTCACAA
>Ga0209164_1005177_pt1 | contig 11212 bp, 13 predicted proteins | sample MTBNYHSulfiMetaG_FD_187458 | JGI IMG/M metagenome (GOLD analysis project Ga0209164, IMG submission 187458) | Enrichment culture microbial communities from rom New York Harbor, USA that are MTBE-degrading - MTBE-NYH (New York Harbor Sulfidogenic)... | ecosystem: Environmental > Aquatic > Marine >... | reverse complement strand
CCAGCTTACCGACCTGGGTGCTGACAGTAGACGGTGAAAGCCGAAGCTTTTTACACGCTGCTGTCACACCTCCTTCATGCATAACAGTCCAGAAATAGAGCAAATGATGATAGTTCAGCCATTCCATCGTTTCTGCCTCCTCTTTCGATAAATTAGAAAGATAATATCGCAATTTTCTAATTGTGCGAATAGTTATTTTTCTTTATGCTTTATCGCGAAGCCGCTTTAATAGCGGGCTTTAACCTCTGCAATGACATGCGCAGGTTTCAATGAAATTGGTTGAATAAGAGCTTTCCTAATAAATTCCAGTAAGTTATAGAAGTTATCAGGCTACACAATTCACCCTTTAGCAAAAAAATCGGGATTCTTCCGTGACCTTCTGAAATCCTCAACCTAAAGGGGGTTTGAAGGAATAATCCCTTGAGAACCATGAACTCTCAAGTTGAGGAGGAACAAAGGAAATGGAAATACCATGGCCCAAGTGGATGGAATTTGTGGTAGTCGGCATATCGATCGTCGTTTGTGTGATTATCTTGCCTATTATTGATCGTTTTCAAAAGCCGTCAGATGATTGAAATGCTCAAGAGAAGCTATCTGGATGCCGCCGGATTTCAATAATCCGAAAAGGGGCGATAAATGCCATTTTCGGTTCAGCCTTTTCATATAAAAATATGCCATTATATCAATAGGGTAATCAACTGAAAGGAATAAAAATCTCTTTTCCAAGATCCGGTTGCTGGAAACCTCCCGTGACAACTTCGAATTGCCCTATTTTTGTTCCGCTAGATTTTGCGAACTTCAGAACCGTGCAGACTGACTTGGTTTTTCTCAAGGCGCTTAAAGCGAACATTCGCGACAGTCATCCCCCCTATCGAGTGCTCTTTTCGTGATGGGTAACGTAATCAGAGTTTTCGATCTTGTCATAGGCAACCATTTGACAGCGTGAGAAGATGTGCAAGGCAGACGGCGTAATAAGAAGACCGCACCGGTCAAAAATGAAACTGACATTCTCGATTAACGCACAAATACGCTCAGCTGATAACGGAAATGGCCACAACATATGGCAGCATTTGATAGCCACTTGCCGATTCAATTTGATATACCCATGAACCGATTCCGAAGGTAGAAATGTATCCCATTCGCAGTTCCTTCTCATCTCAACTATTTGGTACTACTCGTGTAAACCATCGCGTCCCTCCAGATTCTTATTTATCCTAACCACGGTACCTTGTTCCGCATGATCCGGGCTTTATCTTTTTTTAGTTGGGTTTCAAGAATGAGGCTGGTTCCCATCTTTATCCCTACCCCGCTGTGACCAAAAAATGTCGAAACAGCGTTTTTTTCTTGACAGAAAATCGAAACAATGTTTTTCTCTTGGCTTGATACAGGAAGATTCCCGATTCGAGGTACAGAAGATGGAACTCAGCTCTTCCATCGTGGGTACATGCCTGGCGCCGTATCACGCAGAGGTGTCGTGGCGCCATCTCATGAACTATGCGGCGGCCATCCACGATGACAATCCCATTTACTTTGACGACCAGACCCGGGAGGGCATTATCGGGCACCCTGTATCATGCGCGGCCATTACATGGCCTGTCATGGGAAACCTCTCCGAATACCTCGAAGCCAAGATATTTCCCAGTAAGGTCCTTGATACCCAAGTCCACTATAGTGAATACCTGCACCTCCTCCGGCCCCTCCAACCGGGTGACCATCTGACAATTAGCGGAAAAATCGCGGCCGTCTTGCCGCACAGGTCGGGGACCACCCTGTTCGTGCGACTGGATGCCACCGATGCATCGGGTCAGCCGGTTTTTACTGAGATTGCAGGGGCGCTTCTCAGGGGGGTTCGGTGTGAAGATAAGGGGAACGTCGTCGACCTTCTGCCCCCCATCCCTGAAAATCCACATCATCCCAGGACTCTCTGGCAGGAGCGGGTTTTCATCGACCCCATGCAGACCTATATCTACGATGGCTGCAGCAATATTTTCTTTCCCATCCATACGTCAGGAAAGTTTGCGACAGAAGTCGGCCTTCCTGGGATTATCGTACAGGGAACCGCCGTACTCGCTCACGCGGTGAGGGTACTGATCAACAGGGAAGTCGGGGGCGATTCTTTCAGGCTCAAGATCCTCTACGGTCGATTTTCCCACATGGTTTTTCCCGGAACTGAAATAATTGTTCAACTCCAGGGCGCCGTGGATCAGGGAAACGGCAGGGCCCTCCATTTTGATGTTGTGAACGATCGGGGACAAAAGGCCCTGAGAGATGGGTACGCTTTTGTGAAAAACTGATCGAAGTGTCTCAGCTGGTTTTCAAAACAGCACGTTTTGAATCCAACGCTGGTGTCAGCGACAGGACAGAGCATGCTCTCTGTAAAAAACATCGAAGTTGTCTACAATGACGTCATCAAGGTGGTCCGGGGTGTCTCCTTTGAGGTCCCCGACCGGGCTATTGTGGCGCTTTTGGGCTCTAACGGGGCCGGCAAGAGCACGGTGCTCAAGGCCATCAGTCATATCCTGGAACTGGAGGATGGGGAACTTACCGAAGGAAAAATTGAATTTGATGGTCAAGACATAGCCGGTGTGGCGCCTGAGCGGGTTGTTTCCATGGGCATCGTCCAGGTCCCTGAAGGGAGGGGCATTTTCGATGACCTCACTGTAGCGGAGAACCTTCGCGTAGGCGCCCATACGCGCTCGGACGGGGCCCGGGTGAAGCAGGACACGGAAAAGATCTTGGACTATTTCCCGGTCCTTCGCGGGCGGATGTCGCAGATGGCCGGATATCTAAGCGGTGGGGAACAGCAGATGCTGGCTATTGGCAGGGCATTGATGACCCGGTGCAGCCTCCTCATGTCGGACGAACCATCTCTGGGCCTGGCCCCTCAGATTGCAGTTGAGATCTTCCGCATCCTGCAAAGGATCACCGAAGAGGAAGAGGCCTCCATTCTCCTTGTGGAGCAGAATGCGCACATGGCGCTGACCATCGCCAGCTACGGTTATATCATGGAAAGCGGAAAGATTGTACTGGACGGTCCCAGCGAAAAACTGATTCAAAACGAAGATGTGAAGGAATTCTACCTGGGGCTCACCGAGGTAGGGGCCAAGAAAAGCTACCGCCAGGTGAAACACTACAAGAAAAGGAAGCGGTGGCTTTCATGACTCCTCCGCCGAAACTGGCAGTGACAGACCTTTCCATGAGCTTTGGCGGGGTAAGTGCCATAATGAACCTCTCCTTTGAACTGAAAGAAGGAGAGATTTTTGCCCTCATCGGTCCGAACGGAGCGGGAAAGAGTACGGTATTCAACTGCATCAGCGGGATCTACAGACCGAACCGGGGTCGGATTTATTTTGAAGGGGAGGAGATCACACATCTGAGGCCCCACAAGGTTGCCCGGAAGGGTATTGCCCGTACATTTCAAAACATCGCATTGTTTCGCAATATGACCGTTTTGGATAATCTTTTGCTGGGCCGAAACCCTTCCCTCAAGGCCGGCGTCATTCGGGGAGGAATCTTCTGGGGCAAGGCCGTCCGGGAAGAACTGGCATCCCGTTTGGCGGTGGAAAAACTGATTGATTTCCTCGAGATTGAAAGCGTTCGGAAGAAGGTCGTAGGCACCCTCCCTTTTGGGATTCAGCGGCGGGTGGAACTGGGACGCGCTCTTGCCCTGGAACCCCGCCTGCTCCTCCTGGATGAACCGGTTTCTGGAATGAATGTGGAGGAAACCGAGGACATGGCACGATTCATCCTGGATATCAACGAGACGTTTGGGATGACGATCCTCCTCGTAGAGCATGACATGGGGGTGGTCATGGATATCTCCGATCGCATTCTGGTCATCAATTTCGGAGAGAAAATTGCCGAAGGAAATCCGAAAACCATCGGCAGGGACCCTCAGGTCATCAAGGCCTATCTCGGTGAAGGGGCAGATGGAATCGACCCGTAACAGCATTGATACGTACGATACCCTCCCCCGTCTCCTGGCCCGCAACCGTCGGCACTACGGAAAGCGGGTGGGGCTGAGGGAAAAGGACCTGGGTGTCTGGCAGGAAGTCTCCTGGGATCAGTACTACGAGCATGTGAAGCATTTCTGCCTTGGAGCCCTATCCCTCGGACTCCACCGGAACGACAAACTGGCCATCCTTGGGGATAACTGCCGGGAGTGGCTCTATGCAGACCTGGGAACCCAGGCCGCAGGGGCCGTGACCGTTGGCATTTACGCCACCAACCCACCCAGGCAGGTGCAGTATGTGCTGGATCATTCCGATTCGGTGATGGTGGTGGTCAAAGACCAGGAACAGGCTGACAAGGTTTTGGAGGTAGGGGGATCGCTTCCCCTGTTAAAAAAAATCATCGTCATCGATATGAAGGGCCTTCGACACTACGATGACCCCCGTATCCTCTCTTTTCAACAGGTGGAAGATGTGGGCAAAGCCATGGCCCTGGAAAAACCGGGACACTTCGAGGAACTTGTCTCCCAAACCCGGGCCGGGGATGTGGCCCTCATGGTCTATACCTCGGGCACCACCGGTCCGCCCAAGGGCGCCATGCTCACCCACAGGAACCTTCTCTCACTGGCAGCCGCTTTTTCACAAGAGGCACCGATTTCCAGTGAGGACGAGGCTGTCTCCTATCTCCCGTTGTGCCACATCGCTGAGAGGCTCATGTCGGTAGTCCTGGCACTTTATGCCGCATACACCGTCAATTTTGCGGAGAGTCTGGAGACCATTCAGGAAAACCTCTATGAAATCGCCCCCACCATCTTTGTGGGGGTTCCAAGGATCTGGGAGAAGATGCATTCGGCCATTCAGATTCGCATGAAGGATGCCTCATGGTTCAAGCGACGTGCCTACGCATTCTGGATGCCCATCGGTCGGAACATCGTGGAGCAAGAGATCCAACAGGGGAGGTATTCCCTGCTGCAAAGGATGCTTTACAGACTCGGCTACCTGTGTATGTATCGGTATCTTTTAGACAAGATGGGACTTCTTCGGGTCCGGCTGGCCCTCAGCGGATCCGCCCCCATCTCCCCTGAAATTCTCAAATTCTACCGAGCTCTGGGACTCAGGATCACTGAAGTCTATGGCCAGACGGAAGGCTCGGGCGTATCCCATATCCATCACGGCCGTGACAGAAAAGTCGGGTCTGTGGGAAAACCCCTGCCCGGTGTCGAGTTCAAACTGGCAGAAGACGGGGAGATCCTGTTCCGGGGCGATACGCTCTTCAACGGATATTATAAGGAACCCGAATCCACCGAAGCGGTCATGAGTGATGGATGGATGCGAACAGGGGATGTGGGCATTCTGGACGGGGAAGGATATCTCTATATCACCGATAGAAAAAAGGACATCATCATCACGGCCGGCGGAAAGAACATCGCCCCTTCGGAAATAGAGAACCGCCTCAAGTGCAGCCCCTATATCAATCAGGCCATTGTGGTGGGGGACGCAAAACCCTACCTCTCCGCCATTATTCAAATCGAACTGGATACCGTCAGCAAGTGGGCCATGGACCATAAGATCGCCTATACCACCTTTAAGAGCCTGGCTGGGCACAGGGACGTATTTGAACTCATTAAGCAGGAAGTGGCGGAAGCCAATAAGGAATTCGCCCGCGTAGAGGGCATTAAGAAGTTTGTCCTTCTGGAAAAAGAACTGGATCATGATGACGATGAGTTAACCGCCACCATGAAGGTCAGACGCAAAAGTGTTGAGAGAAAATTCAGCGATGTCATCAATGCCATGTATGGGAGGTGATAGGAGAAACGATGAATGGTTTTTTTCGGTCAATAAATCGGTCGATCCAAATCGTAATCGAATGAAAAGGAGGGGGATATCATGAAAGGAATCGCAAAAAGATTTTGTGTCCTGCTGACCATTGTTGCAGTCCTCTGGAGCGCGGGGATCCAGGCAGAGGTTGGGGTGACCGACGATACCATTAAGATCGGTGTGGTAAGTGACTTGACGGGCCCTACGGCCATTGGCGGTGTGGGCATGGCGGATGGGATCGTTTCCTTTTTCAATGACCTGAATGAAAAGGGGGGTATTCACGGACGAAAGGTGGAGGTCATTGTGGAAGACTGTGCCTACAGCCCGGCAAAGGCCGTGGCCGCTGCAAAGAAACTCATGGCCAAAGACGGGATCTTCGCGTTTGTCTCTCCATGGGGTACGGCACCCAGCACGGCCCTTTTTCCCATTGCCAAAAAGGACAAGATCCCCATTGCCCCGGCTTGCGCCCTTGCCACCAGCATGTATGATCCCTTGAAAAAGTACGTTTTTGCCGTTGGGACCAACTATGTGGATCAGTCGCTTTTTGTGGTGGACTATGTTCGAAACAAGATGGGCATCGAGAAACCTAAAATCGCACTGTTCTGCCAGGACGATGACTGGGGAAGAGACCATCTGAAGGGTCTGGAGATGGCGCAGAAAAAATACGACCTCCCGCCCATTGCCGTGGAGACCTACAAATACGATGCCGTTGATTTCAAGAGCCAGGCCATCAATCTTAAAAAGGCCGATCCTGATGTGGTACTGGTCGCCTCCGCTATCAAATCGGGCGCCATGTTCTTGAATGAAGCCCATAAGCTCGGCTGGAAACCGACATTTATCGGATCCAACACCTTAGGCATTATCATCACGCTTCAACTGGCAGGAGAATACGGAAAAGACCTGCTGGTGGTGAACATCTTTGCCATGCCCGGAGAGGATATCCCAGGAATGAAGCGTCTGGAAGCTGCATCTAAAAAATATTTCGGAGACAAGTGGATGCCCGCGGAAGCCAAGATTCATCCCTATTATGTATATGGCTGGATCAATGCCATGGTCTTTGCCGAGGGTGCTAAGCGGGCCGGGAAAGACCTGACCCGGGACGGCCTGGTGAAGGCCCTGGAGTCGTTGAAAAATTTTGATCCGGAAGGCCTGATGGGCCCCATTACCTACTCGGCCACCTCCCATGGATCGCCCGGATTCGCCCGAATGACGAAGGGAGATCTGGAAAAGAAATGTTTTGTCCCCCTGAGCGATTGGACGGCCGTCAAGGAGTGATTCAGTGTTCGGGGCCTGGCATGTTTCTGCCGGCCCCGAAGCCGTAAGAACCAAGACAGTGCAGCCTGTCAACCCAAAGATAACCGAGGACCTGGCTTTTAGACGCCGGCAGGGCCTTCCGGTTGGGGATGAGAGATGAGAGCCTATGGACGGTGGAGACCTTCAGATTTTTTTTCAACTGATTTTGAGCGGCCTGATTGTCGGGAGTATCTATGGCCTTGTCGCCCTCGGTTTTGTCCTGATCTACAAGGCGACCAATGTGGTGAATTTTGCCCAGGGCGAGCTGATGATGCTGGGGGCCTATTTCTGCTACTATCTGGTGTCGAGCTATCAGATCCCCTTCGTTCCGGCCTTCCTGATCACTCTGGTCTTTTCATCCCTCCTGGGCATTCTGATCGAGGTGGCTATTCTCAGGCCCCTGGTGGGCGAAACGGTTTTCAGCGTGATTATGGTCACGGTGGGGCTTTCCACCCTTCTTCGAAGTGTGGTGGGGCTGATCTGGGGGCATGATCAATATGTCTTTCCATCGCCCTTCTCGCAGCAGACGTTCCGCTTCTTCGATCTCGTGATCTTGCCTGTAGAGCTCACCACCATCGTAACGGTCCTAGGACTCTTTGCCATGTGCTACCTCTTTTTCAAATACAGCAAGATCGGGGTTGCCATGCGGGCCACGGCCTTTAATCAGAAGTACGCCTTTCTCATGGGCATCAGTGTTCGAAAGATCTTTTCCCTCTCATGGGTCATGGCATCGGTGGTGGCCTCCATCGGCGGGATCCTCTTCGCCAGCATGTCAAATCTGGATACCAATATGAGCCTTATCGGGCTCAAGGTCTTCCCTGCCGTGGTCCTGGGGGGTATCGACAGCATCGGGGGAGCCATCCTGGGGGGGCTTATCGTGGGCTTGACCGAAAACCTGGCAGGAGGCTATCTCTCTCAGATTTTTGGATCGGGGGTCAAAGAGCTCTCGGCTTTTTTCGTACTGCTTCTGACGCTCATGATCCGGCCATACGGCCTCTTCGGCAAAAAAGAGATTATTCGCGTGTGAACCATCGAGGCAAGAGGATCTATGGGAAGCGGGCAGTTCAAGACGTGTTATCGTGACGACATAAAGATTTTCCAGACGGGCTTTATTCAGTTCTGGTTGTGCGTGCTGGGGGTCTGTCTTCTTATTTTGCCCTTCGTCGTAGGGCAGTATTTTCTCTATACCGCCAATCTGTGCGGCATTGCCGTCATTGGGGCGCTGGGCCTCAATATCCTGTCCGGCTATACAGGTCAAATCTCGCTGGGCCATTCAGCGTTTATCGCCATCGGTGCCTACACCTCCACCATCCTTTCAGTGAAGTGGGGATTTCCGTTCTGGCTCTGTTTCCCCATTGCCGGCCTGGTAAGTGCCCTGAGCGGTCTGGTGATTGCCATCCCATGTCTGCGGCTGAGAGGCCTCTACCTTGCTATTGCCACATTCGCCTTTTACTTTATTGTGGAATACGCCATTATTCACTGGGACAGCATGACCAACGGCACCGGCGGCATAACGGTTCCGGAGGCCTCCTTTTTCGGATTTGCGTTTGACTCGGACCGGAAGATCTATTTTCTTATCCTCTTTCTGGCAGTCTGTGCCACGGCCTTTGCGAGAAATCTGTTCCGCACAGAGGCGGGACGGGCGTTCATTGCCATCAGGGACAACGATATCGCCGCAGAGATTATCGGTGTTGATGTGGTCAGGTACAAGATTCTCTCATTCATGGTCTGTTCCTTCTACGCGGGTATTGCAGGCAGTCTGTATGCCGTGAGCCTCTCCTTTATCGGGCCTGAACATTTTACCTTTCTCATGACCATAGAATACCTGGCCATGTGTCTGGTAGGCGGCGTGGGCACCATCATCGGCACCATCTACGGGGCCATCTTTATCACCCTGCTTCCGGAAGGCATACGCCTGCTCAGAGATGCCCTGAGTCAGGATTACCCCTTTCTTATCACGCGAATGGCAGACCTCCAGGCCAGTTGTTACGGTCTGGTGATCATTCTGTTTCTGATTTTTGAGCCGACCGGTCTTTTCGGCATCTGGTTACGGATCAAGAAATACTGGAAAGCCTGGCCCTATACCTATTGAAAAAGCGGCTTCTTATCCAAGAGGAGTCAAAGGGAAATCCGTGAGCCAGTCAAAGGATCATTCCGAAAAAAGCCCTCTGCCCCAACTGCCGGACAAACTGCGGGACCGGCTTTATCCCGCGGTTCTGGATCTCTTCTCCCGAAACGATTTTCACCAGGTTAATATGAGGGAAATCTGTAAAATCTCCGGGTTGAGCCTCAGCACGGTCTACAAATACTTTCCCTCCAAAGAGGCCCTCCTGTTCAACATATTAGATCAGAAGATCAGCGAGATAGGCAAACTTATGAAGATGCATCTGGAAGGCCTCGAAAACACGAAGGAACTTTTCAGAAAGGTCTTTTGGGTGACCATGGACTATTATGACAGAAATCCTGGAGTCGCTATTACGGCATTTATCACTGTGCCGATGCGGACCTGGATGAGAGAGGCCTCTTACCGCCGGAATGACGCACACGATATCATGACCAGGATCACCCGGCACGGTCATGACCGCAGGGAGATAGCGTCGCATATTAAACCCGGCCAGATAATGGATCTTTATTTCATGTTCTGCCATCGCCAGATACAGCTCTGGTATTACCATGGGATGAAATGGAGTCTGGTGAGCACCATCCCCAGTTTCTTTAATCTGTTCTGGAAGTCTGTGTCCCCGGAGTAACAGAGAGATAAAGAAAAAACCGTAAATGCATCCGTGGAGAACAAAATGGTTCCTTACGAGACAATCCAATGCGAGCAAATGGGTGAAATTCTGACCGTGACCCTCAACCGACCCGAAATGAATCTCTTCAACCAAAAGATGGTGGAGGAACTCATTGAAATATGGCACGGCCTCAGGAGCAATCGGCACGTGCGTTTCGTCATTCTGACCGGACAGGGACGCCATTTCACAGCAGGGGTCGACCTTAAGGAGTACGGGGACCGGGACATCGACCCGGAAGAAGCCCGTATGCAACAGTTGGCCGGCCACGAACTGATGCGCAGTCTGGAAAACCTGGAGCAGGTCACGGTGGCGGCCCTGCGAGGGATCGTCTGCGGGGCCGGGATGGCGGTGGCCCAGGCCTGCGACTTCCGGATCATGACAGAGGACAGCTACTTTGTAGTTCCGGAGACCAATATCGGGACTTATTATACCTGGGGTTGTACGCCAAGGCTTGTCAGGATGGTAGGGGCGTCCAAGGCTATGGAGATCATCATGACCTGCGAGCCTGTTCCGGCACCGGAAGCTTACCGACTCCATCTGGCAAACAGAGTGGTTCCGAATGATTCCTTGATGGAAGCCACGCATGCATTTGTCAGCAAAATCGCTTCCAAGAGTCCAACCAGTATTAGGATCACCAAGAAGATCGCCCTGGCCGCTTCCATGGAAGGATTCGGGAACCTGTTTGTCTGCGAGCCTGAACTTATGCAGGGATTGGTGTACACAGGAGAAGCAAGAGAAGGCATAGCCTCCTTTTTAAACAAGAAAGCACCTGTCTTCGGTCCCAAAAAGGATCAGCATCCCCATCTGCCGTCTTCCTGATCATCCGGCCATCTTTGAGGAGAAGTCTTGCAGACTGAAAGTCTGCGCTGTAGCTCCGTTCTGAATCCGTGGCTTCAGGGCGCGGCACTGCTTAAGGACGGGCGGTTCCGGATAGCCCGGATGCGGTCCACGACAGGGGGATGTCTGTAGCGCAAGAATACCTTGAGGGAGTGGGGCGTCAGGTTGGAGAAGGTTCTTGTAAGGGTCGGCACACGCCCAGGTTCCACTTGCAGATAGCGGATCCCCAAGGTTTGGCGAATCGGCGATGGCCTCACAATGATGTCCTCTTTCATCTTCACTCTGTCTGTCTGTTGATCCATTGTACAGCCTTGTCAATCCCTGAGCAGTTCCCTGGCGATAACGATCTTCTGGATCTCGCTGGCGCCCTCGTAAATCCGTACCACGCGGGCATCCCGGTAGATGCGCTCAATGGGGAATTCCTTCATATACCCCGTCTTCTTCTCGTGCCTCCCCACGGTAAATCTCGGGGTCCCCTTTCAGACGATAAAGGCCGTGATGCCCCCTCTGGACCGCTTCTCC
>Ga0209164_1005176_pt1 | contig 11212 bp, 11 predicted proteins | sample MTBNYHSulfiMetaG_FD_187458 | JGI IMG/M metagenome (GOLD analysis project Ga0209164, IMG submission 187458) | Enrichment culture microbial communities from rom New York Harbor, USA that are MTBE-degrading - MTBE-NYH (New York Harbor Sulfidogenic)... | ecosystem: Environmental > Aquatic > Marine >... | reverse complement strand
TTATTCGGAGCCCGGGGGCGGCCGCCGAACGATACGACCGCATTTTGTTGCAGCTCTTGAGCAGAGACCCCCACGGGCGTCCAGAACGCTTCCGGGACTTGGGTGAAACCTTTTGGTTGCGGCTGTTTGGCCGCCTTGGGGAATTCAGGGCTTACCGACCGGCGAGAGCATCGGGTTGGGTTTACGCTGACGGCTCAAACGAGGAGAGGGCATTGAAAACGTATTGTCAAGCCATCCGTCTATGGATTGCGGCGGGCATATTTTTTCTTAATATGCTCCTGCCGGCCGGGATCTCGGCACAGTCCGTTCCGCAATCGGCTGGAAAGGACCCGGGATCGCAGAACCAGGCCCATATGGGTATTGACGTCTCTGAATTTACCGAGGTGGATGCCCTGGGATTCCTCTCCCCTGAAGAGGTCAAGCCGTGGGGGCATCTCTTTTCGGATGAGACCGAGAGGGTTCTTCTGGCACGGGGGGACACGGTCTATGTCGTCTTTGAAAAGGGGCACGATATCAAACCGGGAGACCTCTATACGGTTTTCAACAGCTCGTCCGAACTCGACCATCCCCTTACCGGAAGGGACCTGGGATATGTCATCTCGTTTATGGGGAGGGTCGTCCTGAAAAGGGAGGTCAAGCCCCACGTATTCAAGGCGGAAATTGTCGAATGCTACAGGCCCATGCAAATGGGAGACCCCGTACTTCCCTTTCAACCCGTATCTCCCTGCGTCCAGCTCGCCAGTCCTGAACTAAAAACGTCAAACCCGTCCAAACCTTTTAAGATACCGGTGGTCGCCGCAAAGGATTTGAGACAGGTTATCGGTCAGTTTTCTGTCCTCTACATGAATCATGGTCACGAGCATGGCATTCGGAGGGGCAATCTGTTTCAGATCGTGAGCCGCGGAGAACCCGATCAGCCGGAGGAGCCGGCCCTTCCGGATCAGGTGATAGGCTATCTCCTTGTCCTCGAGTCGAGACCGGGTACCTCAACCGGCCTGGTTATTACGGCTAAAAGAGAATTTTACAGCGGCACAATGCTTAAGGCCATCCGTTTAAAGGAGGTTCTCAAGGAGCTGTTGACACATTATGGGCTCGAACATGACGAGACAGACCTTGAAAATCACCCGCTGCATGTTCTGAACCGGTTGGCAGAGGCCGTGGGTTCCCGAACCGATCTTCCCGAGGCATTTATTCTCTTGTCAAAGATGCCGAAATGTATTATCAAATAGAGAGGTTACGACGACATCGAGAAAAACCTTGACGAATCCACGGTCGCCTGTTCTATACTCCCGCCATCCTGACACCCTTGAAAACCGTCGGGTTTACCCCGGCAAACTCCTCGCGAAAATGGACATGCATGTGCCTTTTGGCGTCTTCAGGCATATTTCATGGGTCGGTGCCGGCGCAGGCCTGTTTGGGGAGGTTGTTGAGCCTGTTGTATTGGGTTCGTTCGCCGGGTCTATTGGGTTCACGGTTCAAGGATCGGGCATTCCCGCTGACGTGATCTTCCACCGGCAACAAGGATCAGAGGTCAGCCCTGCCGCTGGCCGCCAAAGCGCCCAGTTTGATCAACCAAGAAACTGGATTTGTAGGTTTGCATAATCCAAGTTTCATACAAGGTGTTAGAGATTGCAAACGGCGCCATCACGTACCGATATCGGGTATCCAGGATCCAGCAACCAGAAAACCAGAGGCCTGATTGTAGACCATGAGCACATCGCAGGATAACAGACTGGCATGGCTGGCCCTCTACATGATTCCGGGTCTGGGCAATGCGGTACTAAAGAGGCTGATCGAGACATTCGGGGATCCGGAAACGGTCTTCAATGCAGACATCCCAGGCCTGATGAAAGCAGAAGGGATGCGCAGGGATATTGCCCGAAAAATTACACACCGGGCACTTGACACGGAGGCTGAAGCTGAAATAAGGAAGGCGGAACAGTGTAATGCCAGGATTCTCGTCTACACCGACCCCGCTTACCCTGCGTTCCTGAGAGAGATCTACAATCCTCCCATGGTATTGTATGTCAGGGGAAAAGAGATCCCGCCCCAAAAGACATTGATCAGTGTTGTAGGATCAAGGAACCCCACCCACTACGGCCGAAAGGCGGCGGAAACGATCGCCCTGGGTCTGGCAAGAAGGGGGGCAGGCGTGGTAAGCGGCCTGGCAAGGGGGATCGACGCCGCCGCCCACAGCGGGTGCCTCATGGGGAATGGGTTCACCATAGGGGTTCTGGGGACAGGCATCGATGTGGTGTATCCCGAGGCCAACAAGGCGCTGTTCAAGAGAATAGAGGAGAACGGCGCCATTGTGTCCGAGTTTCCCATGGGGACTCCCCCCGAGCCCAAAAATTTCCCCATCCGAAACCGGATTATCAGCGGATTGAGCAGGGGAACCGTCGTGGTGGAGGCCACTCGGAACAGCGGTTCCCTGATTACCGCATCCACAGCCCTGGACCAGGGCCGTGAGGTATTCGCCGTGCCCGGCAGTATTGATTCTTTCAAGAGCACCGGCTCCCATTTTCTGATCAAGCAGGGTGCCAAGCTGATCGAGAATGCCGATGACATACTGGCCGAATTCGGGTTTTTTGGGAGAGCGGCCGGGGGCAAATCCATTTCGACACACCCTGACGGAACGCCTCGGGATATGAATGAATTCGAAAAAAAAGTATATGAGATAGTTGGGGATTATCCCGTGCATATGGACGACATTGTAAGGCGGGGAAATATGGATGCGGGCAAGGTGGCAGGCATCCTGATGAAGATGGAGCTGGAAGGGATCGTGAGGCAGCTTCCCGGCAGGATGTTTGTGCGGTGACAGACGGCGGGAGATGGGATCTCTTCCTTGGGCCTTGCGCCCTGCGCCTTTGTGTAAATCAGGCAACTCAACAAACCAGCAACCCTCAACGAGCAACCAGCAACCCTCAACGGATACCAAGGAATGCCAAAGAAACTACTTATCATCGAATCGCCCGCCAAGGCCAGGACCATCAAAAAGTATCTGGGGCCTGACTTCAGGATCATGGCCTCGGTCGGACATGTGAAAGATCTTCCCGTCAGCAAGTTGGGGGTGGATATTGAAAACGGTTTCACGCCCTACTATGTTACGATTAAAGGAAAAGGTAAAATCCTGAAGGAGTTGAAGGCCGCTGGGAGCGATGCCGAAGTGATATATCTGGCCCCGGACCCCGACAGGGAAGGAGAGGCCATCGCCTGGCACATTGCCGATGAGCTGAAAAAGGGTGCGGCCGATCAAGACAAGAGGATATTCCGGGTCCTTTTTAACGAACTCACCGCAAAGGCCATCCGTGAGGCCGTTGCTTCACCGCAGGCACTTGACAGAAACAAGTTTGATTCTCAGCAGGCCAGGAGGATCCTGGACCGCCTGGTAGGCTACCAGATATCCCCGCTCCTCTGGAAAAGGGTGAAGGGGGGGCTAAGCGCCGGACGGGTTCAGTCCGTGGCCGTCAAGATGATCTGCGACAGGGAACGCGACATCCAGGCCTTTGATCCCAAGGAATACTGGTCCCTCACAGCGCACCTCCAATCCGCCGAACCCCCTCCGTTTGAGGCCAGATTCTTCAAATACGGCGGCAAGAAGACCGAACTGCACAATGAGGAGGAGACCCTCAAGATTGTCTCGGAGGTCAAGGATCTTCCATTCAGGGTTTCGGAGGTAACCAGGAAAAAGACCCGCAAAAACCCCCCGCCTCCCTTCATTACCAGTCTTCTTCAGCAGGAGGCCTTCCGCAGGTTGCGCTTTTCCGCAAAAAAGACCATGTCCGTGGCGCAGGCCCTTTACGAGGGGGTCGATCTGGGAGAACGGGGTCTGGTGGGGCTCATCACCTATATGAGGACGGATTCCTTCCGGCTTTCGAACGACGCCGTTTCAGAGGCCCGGGCATTGATTCAGAAAAACTTCGGCAAGGATTACCTCCCCGAAACGCCGAACCGGTTCAAGAGCCGTAAGGGGGCCCAGGAGGCCCATGAGGCCATCCGGCCCACTTCCGCAGAGATCGAGCCCGGGAATGTGGCGAGTTACCTTTCAAAAGATCAGTTGTCCCTCTACACACTTATCTGGAAGCGCTTTGTGGCCTGTCAGATGAGCCCGGCCATACTGGATAAGACCCAGGCCGACATCCATGCAGGAAAGGCGGCCTTCAGGGCAAATGGGTCCGTGGTCGTATTTCCGGGGTATACAACCCTTTACCAGGAGGGATTGGATACTGCCGGGGATGAGAAAAACGGAGACGCACAGCTTCCCCCGCTGGAAAAAGATCAGATCCTCAGCCTCATTCAACTGGATCCGGCCCAGCATTTCACCCAGCCCCCGCCCCGGTTTACAGAGGCCACGCTCATCAGGGCCCTGGAGGAAAACGGGATCGGAAGGCCTTCGACCTACGCGGCTATCCTGGCCAATATCAGCGGCAGGGAATATGTATCCGTGGAAAAGGGGCGCTTTCGGCCGACGGAGCTGGGGTTTCTGGTAACGGATCTCTTAGTGGCGAGTTTCCCCGACGTCATGGACACGGCATTTACCGCCCAGATGGAGAACAACCTGGACAGGATAGAACAGGGCAAAATCCGATGGACCGACATCCTGGAGAGCTTTTACGGCGCATTTGAAAAGGACCTTGAAAAGGCAAAAGACGAGATGAAGGGGGAGGTCCTGACCGACATCATGTGCCGAAAATGTCATCGGCCCATGGCCATCAAATCAGGACGAAACGGCATTTTCCTGGCCTGCACCGGGTATCCTGAATGCAGAAGCACCGCCAATTTTACGCGGGATGAAAAGGGCCAAATCATCCTCGAAGCCCCTGCCGAGACGGGCAAAGAAGAGGGCGTCTGTGAAAAATGCGGCCGGCCGATGGTGATGAAAAACGGAAAATTCGGGTCGTTTGTGGCCTGCTCCGGATACCCGGAATGCAGGAATATCTGGACCCCGGCGCCGGTGAACACGGGTGTGCCATGTCCTGAAACGGACTGCCGGGGAATGCTGGTGGAAAAGACATCCAAAAAGGGGAAGAAGTTCTATGCCTGCGACCAGTACCCCAAGTGCACCTTCGCCACCTGGGACGAACCCTATGATAATACCTGCCCTGACTGCGGGACCCCGGTGTTGAGCATCAAGCAGACGAAAAACGGGGCATCGGTCCTGGTCTGCCGTAAAAAGGGGTGCGGGTATCAGAGGCCGTTAGAGAGGGATTGAGGAATTGAGGAATTGGGACGCTTTCCGCATTATTATTTTCATTCGATGTTGGATGTTCGATGTTTAACGTTCGATGTTTATCTTTTTGCGCCTTTCCGCATCTTACGGGCCTCCTCCTTCCATCCTTTTTGCTTTTTCCTCCTTGTCTTCCGATAGAGATCAGGGTCTCTGGACAGCTCCAGGATAAAGGTCCCCGGGGTGGGGGACGGTTGGCTTCTTGGGGGCTTCTCTGCGGCTTTATCCTTCTCTTTTCGACCCTCCAGCATCTCTTTGGATACGGGCGGACCGGCAATAAACCGGCCTGGGATCTCGCGGCACAGAAACAGGTCCCCGAACGGATAAAACAGGATCCGCTTCTCTGCCGCCGCCTCTGCCATAATCTCCAGGACGACGGGGTCCTGATCGCGCCTGCGACCGAGCCTCACGGCCATATCTTTATCGGGCGACAGGACCAGGGGCCTGTCGCCGACCCCTTTCAGGCCCTTTTCCATGACCACGGGATGGGCCCTTCGCCGGATGGCCGTAAAGAGGATCTTGGGCAGGGACGCGACCGGGTGATGCAGATCCAGGTCCCACCGACGTTCCATTGACCGAATGCGACCGTTCTCCGATTCAAAGAGGGATCTGTCATTTCCCAGAAGGATCTCATGGATATGGGATTGGCGCACATATTGCCACGCCGCTTCCTCGTGAAGGGCCTGGAGCAGTTCCTTGTAGGGGACGAATCCCTCCTCGTCAGGAACCAGACCGAACTCATCCGGTCTGTGCCCCAGCACGTAGACGAGAAACCGGCTCAGCCCCTCTGTCCGTATCTGCTGATGTCGTCTGCCCAGGATGACCCTCCCATCGAAGACATTTCTGTACGCCAGCGAAGCATCATATATCCGAACCACGCCCTTTTCAGGCAGACACTGCCCACACCGGCTATCCTCAGGGTTCGCACCATCAATCTATAATGAAATACATGATATTGGAATACCCGCTGCTCCCAGCACTGTTATAGGCCTGAACCGCCACATAGAAGGCCGCCCCCGACGAAAGATTGACGAAAATCCCTGTTTGCGTCCCCATATCAATGGTCCAGATCTTCTCGACAGATGGATACGGGGCGTAAGAGAGGGTGTATCCAACGGCGCCGGGCACGGAACTCCATAAAACCACAACCATGGTTCCGTAGACTGACAGCGTCAATGTGGGCGCAACAGGCGGAGCCTCGGCAATCGGAGCCAGCCGGAGCACGCTCACGCCGTAATGCTGCATGCCCAAATAGACGCCGCCCCAGGTCATCGAGTGGCTGCCGTGGTCCCATGTATCATGTAAATAGACAGTCGATCCCAGATCGTCGTATCCGTATCCCAACATCGTATGACCTGCAACATGTATCAGCACAGGGCGGCCGGCGTCAATTTCGGCAGTGTAATCGGCAAAGGTAAACCCTTGGGTATTACCGTTATAGCCATAAATATACTGGGAAAAATTTCCTGAGGCCTGTACGGCGTATCCCCTGGATTCGGCAAAAAGGCGCAGACCGTGGCAGCCGTCCCGTTTGGCCGGTTCAGAGGAGGTATAATCATAGATAGGGGCACCGTTGGAATAAAACCAAAATCTCGTGAATCCATCCTGGTTACTAAACGAAGACTGGTTGGTTCCCATGTAATCGCCGGTGCACTCGCCATGGGTATGTTCCGGCCACTTGCCGATAAAGGGGTCCGGCCCCGGATCGTTCATCCTTACCCAGTAATCATCCACATGTCCGTAGGCGGTTCGACCGTCAAGGCCCAGCCGTGTGGCGCTGAGGGGACACAAGGCCCTTGTCTCCCCGTTAATCAGCGCCGTACCCCATATGGCGTTCGTCATGGGGAACACGCCGCCATTTGTTGGGCCTGTGTACATGTTGGGATACCCCGCGTTGTCATAATGGCCGAACATCATGGCCGCGGATGTGGCCGAGCACCCGAAAACCCAGGTGATGGCAGGCACGTTGGAAATAGTGTTGGTCCCGGCGGAGACATTGGATTCAGGGACCCGTGCAACCTCACTGCTGAAGCCTTCCGGGGGGCTCGGCCGACCCGGGACGATGACCTCGTCGATGAGGTTTCCGTCCTCTACAACCCTGTTCACAACATACGGGTTGGTTGAGCGGATGCCATACGGATTCAAGGGTATTCTATCGGCCGCGGGATCACCTGCAAGTGCCGGAAGGATCCAGACAAAACATGCCAAAACAAAAACGGCAAAACAGCAAAAAATACTTTTTAGCGTCTTAGACATCATTCAGTCCCTTTCTTTGCGTTTTCATTAATGAATGCCCTGATTAAACCGATAAATTCATCTTCAGATGCAACATGCGGCAATAGGTCGTCCGCAAATCTGAAATATACCGCCTTAATGCCGTCAGTCTCCACCAAAAATTCGCAGAGGTGCTTGTCATAGGTGCCGGAGCCGAGGGGCTTATATCCGCAGGTTTCTTTATTGTCTTTCAGGAATACGATTATTCGGCCGCCTTGCTCATATCTCCCATGGTAACAACTGGGCCCCGCCCCCAGGGCGACAACTCCCTTTTCCGGTGCACGGTTCTCTTTTGACAACCGTTTAGGAGGCTCCGACAAATCAGGCGCCGGATAGGTTTCTTCGATCAGGACAGGGCTGCCTGAAGGCGCATCCCCTTTTAGCGTCTTTAGAACGCTCAAGACAGCCGTCACGCCCTTTCTCCGCTCCCCTCCCTTCACACAATCGCTTTCCCGGACCCTGACAATCCGTCCGGTGACAATAAGATCGGCCTCCGAGATAAGCTGTTTCAATTGGGGAAGATCTAAAGGAGGTGGAGGGGGCTGCATAGGATATCCTGTTTCAGCAAAAAAGAAAAATAGAACAGAGGCCAGCACCGCGGATGCCGCCCACCTTGATTTTCTGTTTCGAACGGATGACGACGAACCCATGCAACCATCCTCATATCCGATCCCGATAATGTCCTGCCGGAACGGGGCAGCGAGGGCAAAATGATGTGTGTACCTCTATTATTTTTTCATCTCAGATCGCGGGGCTCAACGAACGCTTTAGTGAACAAGGGGTGTAAACGATAGACCGCCTGTCGGCCCTGCCGCCGCGTTCCAACCATTCCATGTCAAAAGATTTCATTTAAAGGAAATTCCGAGCCTTTCCCCTTCATATTATTCGGTATTCAGGGCTGAGGTCAACAGATTTTTGCGTCTCCGGGACCGATGTGGGACCGATGGAATGAGGAAACGAGATGGGTCGGCAGACTGGGAAAGCGCGGAAAAGGAGCTGCCGCTGCCCGCACTCCTTCAGCTCGCGCCTTCCCCTCGTTCGCAAACTTCCGAAATCCCTCGTTCCCAAGCTCCAGTTTGGGAACGTCCCGGTTCATGGAAGCTCCGGCTTCCTGTACTCAGCTATATGGGCAATGGATCAAGCTCCAACACCCCTTTCTCGCCCTTCAACAGCGACCCCGCACTCGAATACACCCAGTCCTCCGGCCGTCTTACATATCCCCTCCTCACCGGGTTGTAATGAATATAGTCAATCTTCTGCCTCAACATCCCCTCACCCGCAATCTCCTGCGGATGAAACCCCTCCTGCCATACCTGATAATGGCTCTCCTTATTATGCCGCGCCTTGTGGTAAGCCAGTTGCTTGAGGAGCCGGCCCATCTTCTTCTTTGTAATGGTCTCGATCCGTTGTCTGGCCGTAACGGATTCTAAAGACTGGACGGTCTTCGACACATCCGAACTGGAAGCGATCAGAACAGTCCTTGGCTTAACCCTTATATCGGAATTCCAGATCCCAATAATCACATTGAAATTGATGCGAGTATGAGGTAAGATTTGACGAAATGACGCGATATAGCGTCATGCGCTGCACGCTGAACTGAGGGAAGAGGGGGCCGGAACCATGGCAGGAAGAAAAGGGGAGGAGCGGTTGGACCGACTGGAGAAATTGGCCGGAGAGATGCTTGCGGGGATCGCTCAGTTGAGGGAATCCCAGGCGACTTATTCTCAGGAGCGAAGGGAGGCGCAAATAAAAATTGATGAAGGAATCCTTTCTCTTAAGGAATCCCAGGCCAAGACCGATGAGCAGCTCAACAGAACCGATGCGCAGCTCAGAAAAACCATTCAAAAGCTCGATAATATTGGCAGTCAGCTTGGGGAATTGGGGCTTGTTCAAGGGGAAGTTGCGGAGGATTTGTTTTTCCGGAATCTGAGAGGCGTATTCAAAAAGGCCAGAATTGACCTGAAGAAAGTCAAGAGGAATTTGAAGCGGAAAGGTGAGGGGGAATTCGACCTGGTGGCTGAGAATGGCGACAAGGTGTTGGTGGTGGAAGTGAAGAACAAGCTGGAGAAGCGAATGGTGGACAGGTTTCTTGAAAAGAAGTTGCCCCGTTTCAAGGAGCTGTTTCCGGAGTATGAAAAGTATCAGGTTATTGGAGGGATGGGTGCGCTCGTGGTGAAGGACGATGTGGGAAGATATGCGGAAAAGGCAGGCCTCTATGTGCTCACCCAGACCGATGAGGGCGGAGCCGCACTTCTGAACCGGGAAGGCTTCAAACCGAGGACATTCAACTGACGGAGGCTCTCTCTGGAAACGCATGCTGAAAGGCTCTGCCCGAAGACCGAACGGCCCCACTTGCTTCGTTTTTGTCTTTAGTTGGTGTCAATCGGTAAAACCTTTGGAGGGTTTTCTTTGGCTATTGTCCAAAATTCGCGGGGTGTGACGATATGGACATCCCTGTACCGGCCCAGGGCAAGAAGATCTTTGTCGCCGGTAACAATATAATCTGCTGAAGCATGTTGCGCCAATCCAAGGACGTGGAGGTCGTCCGGGTCTCTGCACGAGGAAGGGTCCACCGAATCAATTTCTGAAACAGAACAATTGCCTCTAAGATAAGCATCGATCATGCGGCATTGGGCGTCAGGGAGCCTAATTTTGTCCTTTAAATGCGCCGCCGTTTCTTTCAACAAAGGCTCGCTCAAAAAAACCTCAAAACGGTCCAGACACAACTCAAACAGGGCGCTGCAAAGCCCTCGGGTCGCAAAGGCCGCAATAATCACATTCGTATCCAGAATGATCTTCACGAAATCATCCTGAAAACGTCTTCATCTGACAATATGCCCTGCGCCTCTGCAAATGGGAGTGTCATGCTCCGCAATCGCCGGAAGCGATAGATCGCCAGATATCTTTTTAGAGAATCGCGGACAATATCACTGACTGCTTTGTTCTCACTGATGCTCAATTCATGCAGGCCCTCTTTGAGATCGTCGGGTATGCGTATGGTAATTGTCTGGTTCATGACCAACCTCCTTATTGTGTTACAGTGTAACACGCATCGCACCGGGTGTCAACTCCTTGCTCCACATGGAACGCGTCTTCCCATAGCGGGTTGAATTCGATGGTCATGCGGGATCTGCATGTCCTTTCCTTTATGTCTGAGGCAGCGCCTCGCAGTGCAGTGCATGGGAAGCCGGAGCTTCCCGGCAGGTGCGTTCCCAAGCCGGAGCTTGGGAACGAGGGGGGTATAGGGTGGGAACGATGGATCATAATGCCTGAATCATGACCAACCGGAAAGTCTTTCCACGAGCCGAACGACCATTTTGATATCGGTTGATTTGAGTTGATACCTTCGCAATACATTTACCAAACTGTCCTTTTTTGGCGGCATGAACCATTCAGCATCATTCCAAAAATCCTCAGTCGTTTCCGGAATATCAGAAAAATCGATATCTTCATCCGAGAGTCGATTAACTCTTTCCCAATCTGTTTGAGAGATATTTTTCATAGGTGTTCCTCTCGCGTTTTGTCGCCTTTCGAATCGATATGATCCGGATCGTTTCTTCATCAGGTTCGGCATACACTACCAAAACGACGCATCGATGTGTAATACCCAATCCAATCCATCGATCTTCATTATAATACCGTTTGTCGATTTTGGATAGCAGGGGATTGCCAAAAATCTCATCGGCTTCTGTAAAATCGATCCCATGTTTT
>Ga0209164_1005173_pt1 | contig 11221 bp, 4 predicted proteins | sample MTBNYHSulfiMetaG_FD_187458 | JGI IMG/M metagenome (GOLD analysis project Ga0209164, IMG submission 187458) | Enrichment culture microbial communities from rom New York Harbor, USA that are MTBE-degrading - MTBE-NYH (New York Harbor Sulfidogenic)... | ecosystem: Environmental > Aquatic > Marine >... | reverse complement strand
TGGCCGCCAGAGACATGGATTCGTCTGCTTTGCAAATGGGCGCTGCATCTATGCCATCCTCCGGCTGTTTCGAGGCCGAAGGCAATGGCCCGCCGATAACAACTTCCACCGATGCGTCGAGCGGTTGGCCCATCTCTGCCACCATGGCCCTGGCCCCGGCTTCGACCGGAATCAGTGAGATGCCGGCCCCTTCGAATACCCGTTTCAACGATGGGGTGACCATGCCACCGTCCCAAGGTCCCCAATTGATTGCAACAACCTTGCATCCCGGTCTTTGGTGGGCTTGCTGCAAAGCGATTTTGTTGAGCGCTTCGTTGGCCATGGCGTAATCGGCCTGACCGGTGTTGCCCATTCGGGCGCTGATCGATGAAAAGAGCACCAGATATTTGAGTTCATCGTTTTCAGTGGCCTCCAACAGTGTATTCAAGCCTTTCACTTTTGTGTCATAAACCACTGAGAATTGGTTTAATTTTTTATCTGCGATCAGCCGATCTTCGAGAATGCCGGCCCCGTGAATGATGGCCCTGATCGGCCCGTGCTCCCTGCGTAGTTTCGACATCACGTCAAGGACGGCCTTGGCGTCACATACATCGACGCTGAAATAGAACACATCCATTCCAAGGCTACGTAAACGCTCGACCGTTGACAGAACTTCCCGGTTGGCCATCCATTGACGATAGATTTTTTCCAGGTCCCGGGGAGCGAGCGATTTCCCTGCGGTCGAATGGGCCAGGATCGCCTTTTTGATGGCAGACTCTTCGGAAATCCCGTGCAACCATTCCGGTTCGCGCGTCGGTTGCGGTGATCTTCCCAGCAGAACCAGACGACACGGCGCCTTCATCGCCAAGGCCGTTGCGGCCGCAGCTGTCACACCGCGTGCGCCACCGCTCACGACAACCACATCATCGCGATCCAGACTGAGCGTCGTACCTGAGACGGGTGCCTCGGCAACCAACTGGAGGCCTACCCGACGCTGGGGACCAAGTCCGATTTCGATTCCATCGGCCGGGTCTCGAAAAGCCACTTCGTCGATCGCAGCTCCAGCGGCCGCAGTTGTATCATGCCATTGCGGATCGACATCCAAGGCCAAACAACGAATCTCGGGCCATTCGATGGCAGCGGTTTTCACCAAACCGGCCAGGCCACCCTGTTCAGGATCGGACAATGGTTTTTGAGCGAATCCGAAGGCGCCATCCAGCCGGGTGACCGTGCAAAAAAAAGCGTCGCAACCCGCCTTCGCGGCTTCCTGCAAGGCGGGGTGGCAAAGTTGCGCCCATCGGAAGGCGTCGCTCGGTTCCTGTGGGGCCGATATGACGAGCCCTGCCAGTTTTGTTTCTGGTGTGATTTGGGAGTGTTCGGTCAAGCGGAGGACGGACCAACCGGCCGATGTCATGGCCTTCTCCAAAGCATCCCCAAACTCGCCTTGCAGAGCCGCCAGGCCGATGGCAAAAGGTGCGCCTGATCGAATCGGACGCGCACCTTGCACCTTAGGGTTTGAGGGCAGATCGATCACATCGATTCGATACCGAGGAACGGATTGGGAAGCCTCCTCCTCGACTCGCGACGAGGCGCAGGCCTGCGGCTGGGGCGGGTTCAATGCTGGCTCATTAGCAGATAAGGATAATCCCGATGGCGGCGATGCGTCCGCGCTGTCTGTGCCGCACAGATACTGACAGATCTGCCCGAGTGTTTTCAAGGTACCGACCATATCGGGCGTCACCTTCGGCAGATTGGGCATCTGATCTTCCATGGCCGAAAGAATTTCAACGCGCTTGATCGAATCGATGCCCAGATCGGATTCGATATCCATGTCCAGACCCAACATCTCCTCCGGGTAGCCGGTCAAGGCCGCCACGACTTGCAGCAGTGCCGTTTGCACCGCACCCTGATTCCCCGCTTTGGGTGTTGCGTGGGGTGGGTCAGCGGGGGTGGAAGATTGGACCGATGCCTGCAACTGGGGCGCTTGTGAAACACTTGATCCCAGGTAATCACAAATCTGGCCCAAGGTTTTCAAGGTTCCCATCAGGTCAGGCGTTACCCTGGGCAGGTCCGGCATCTGCTCCTCGAGCGCGGACAATATTTCCACCCGTTTGATCGAATCGATCCCCAGATCGGACTCGATGTCCATATCCATGGCCAGCATGTCATCAGGATATCCCGTCAGTTGGCTGACGATGGCCACCAACGCTTTTTGGATCGCTTCAAGCTGTCCACCGGAATGGCGTTCGGTGGTCATGGGGGCTTTCGCATCCTCCTGGCGGGATGCCGGCTGCACGGACGCGTCCGGAACCGCGTGGCTTCGGTCGACGATGGTGCGGGCCGGGGGGGCAGGGGGTGACAAGCTGATAGCGGGCGCACTCTTGGGCGGCTGCATCGCCGGCATTGTGCCATCAGCGTGGTCGTACGTCCCAGCCGTCACGCCACCCAGGCCGGCAGCGGCCAGCTGCTGTGTGCTGCGCAACATCTGTTGAAGTGTTCGACTGGCTTCGGCCTGGGCCTCCAAATATTTTTGATGCGCTTCCGAGGTCTGGGATTGAAGCGCCTGCATGGAAGCGAGTCCTTGTTGGACGGTGGTCAAGGCGTGACTCAAATAATCTCTTTTTGAAGGATCCATTGTCTTGATCTCGTGCTTGATTTCATTTTGGCGACCGCTGGGCATGTCGATCGCTCGTTCTCGTGTGGGTTCGGGCCGGGTGGGGGCCGGTCCAGTTTTTCCGGGCACCGTTTTGACGGTGTGAGACGAGGTCGCCGTTTCCACGTTTCGATTCGTATCGTTGCGATTCTCTCGTCGTGTCACCGGTGGCCTCGCGGGTCTCGGTGTTTTGTAGTTAGCACCGGACAGAGGGATGCGCATGCGCTTGGGCGTTGCTTCCGGAAGGGGTTTTTCCCAGTGCTGCAATAAAACCGGATATCCCAATGCGGCCAACCTGGCCAGTGAATGGGCCAGATCGCCCACGCCGTTGGCGCGACCTCCCGACCGATCCAGTGCCATTGCGTGGAAAAAACGGCCATCTAAAATTTTCTCGACCAACCGCGTCAAAACCGCCTTGGGTCCAACCTCCACGAACGTGCGGACGCCATCCGCATAAAGATGCTCAATGTTGGCGATAAAATCCACCGGCAAACCCAATTGTTTGCCCAGTACCTGTTTGGTCTGGTCGATTGGATCGGGATACGCACCGCCCAGGGAGTTGCTCATGACTGCAATCGAACTGCCCGATCGCCAGTGGACCTGATCCACCATCTTTTGAAAGGGGGTCTGGGCGTCGGAAACCAGTTTGCTGTGAAATGCCGCAGCCACGGGCAATCGAATCGTTTGATAACCTTTTGTTTTACAGATTTTTTCAGCAGTTTCGATGGCGGCGGCAGGTCCGGAAAGAACCCCTTGTTCAGGACTGTTGCGATTGGCCAGAACAACGCCTTCGGGCAGTTCCGCAACGAGATGATCCAATTCCGCGATGGGGCCGCGAACCGCGAGCATGCTGCCCGGATCCGCATCTTTTCCTTGCTTTCCGGCAGCGGCCATCAATCGGCCCCGCGCCTCCGATAGCTGCCATAAGGCCTCTCGATCCAGACGACCGGCGGCGTACAAGGCCACCAACTCGCCGTAACTGTGACCACAAGTCGAATCCGGCGCAATCCCGTAGGTTTTTAATGCTGCCATCATGGCGGCACTAATGGCACCGATGGCTGGTTGCGCGATATCGGTACGTCTGAGCCGGTTTTCGGCTTCGGCCGGGTCGTCGAGCAGCTTGGGATAGATCGAGTCGGAGAGGCGTAAATTGTTGCCCATGGCCGCCTCGGCCTCTTGAAAGACTTGCATCGCTTCGGGAAAACAACACACTAAATCGCGCCCCATGCCGACGTACTGGCTGCCTTGTCCCGGAAAAAGAAAGGCCAATTTGCCCGGTGTATCGCCAAATCCAATGAAAATCCCATCTGCTGCGGACCGCGCATGATCGTTTCGGGTCGCCAGTTTCTCCATGGCGGCATCACAGCGTTGCATCACATGCGCGACATCGTTTGCCGAATCAAGGACCATCACGAGGCGGTAAGGATCCTTCGAGTCGAATCGCATCCGGCTTTGGGCCGCCCATCGGCCCACCTTATTCTCTTCGCTACTTTGGGCAACGTTGGCGCGCCAGGCTTCGACCATTTGGGCCAGCGATTCTTCGCTTTGTGCAGAAAATGCGGCGATTTCGACACTTCCGTCCCAGGAGGGTTCCTTTTTATGGGGGTCAAACTCTTCGAGAATCGCGTGGAAATTACTGCCCCCGAAGCCAAAGGCGCTGACGCCGGCGCGACGCACGCCGTCTTTTCCGGAAATCCAGGGTTTCAAGTCCTGGTTGATGTAAAACGGGCTGTTGGCGACATCCAGATTGGGATCCGGCGGATCTGCTTTCAAGGTCGGTATCAACACCTTGTGATAGAGGCAAAAGGCCGCCTTGATCAAACCCGCGGTCCCGGCTGCCGCTTTGGTGTGACCGATATTGGACTTTACCGAACCCAAGGCACAACGGTCGCCGTTGGAGGCGACCGAACCGAACACCTCGCAAAGGGCTTTGAACTCGACCTGGTCGCCGACGCGCGTACCCGTGCCGTGTGCTTCGACCAGCCCGATGTTATGCGGCCCGATGCCTGCGCTCTGAAAAGCCCGCCTGAGGGCCGCGACCTGACCACTCTGACGGGGCGCATAGATGCTTTGGGATTTGCCGTCGCTGGCCGTCCCCAAGCCCTTGATAACGGCGTAAATACGGTCGCCGTCACGCTGGGCGTCATCCAGTCGCTTCAACACCAGCATTCCGACGCCTTCACCGAGGACCGTGCCATCCGCATTTTTTGAAAAGGGCCGTATATTCCCGCTCTTGGAAAGAATTTGGGTTCTGGAAAAACACATGTGCATGAAGGCGTCGCTGATGGTATCCACGCCGCCCGTGATCGCCATATCCGACCGGCCGGTGGCAAGTTCCATCAGCGCCAGGTGAATGGCGCTCATGGAGCTGGCGCAGGCCGCATCCACGACACAGTTGGTACCTCCCAAATCCAATCGATTGGCGATACGGCCGGCCACCACATTGCCTAAAAGACCGGGGAATGAACTCTCCTGCCAAGAGACGTAGCCCTCTGCGATCCTTTGGATAACATCATCCGCCGTCGTTTCGGTCACGCCGGCGTCCGCCAGGGCCCGCCGCCACAGCGGGTGACCGAGTCTGGCCCCTAGGGGAATCACCAACTCCTGGGTGCCGGTGACACCGAGGATCACGCTTGTTCGTTCGCGATCGAAGGTTCGTCCGTTGTTTAGGCCATAGCCTGCATCATCGAGCGCTTGCTTTGCGACGACGAGCCCTAAAAGCTGCGAGGTGTCGGTCGCCTCGAGGGCCGTGGGCGGGATTCCGAATTCGGAGGGGTCAAAATCAACCAGAGGCAGATAACCACCGCGGTTGCAGTAGATGTGATCCGGTTTCTTGGGATCGGCATCAAAATAGTCATTTAGATAATGGTGCGTCTCGGGAGGATCGCTGATCGCATCCACACCTCGCATCAACAGTCTCAGGAAAGACTTTTGATCGGCTGTTTTTGCAAACATGCAGCCGATCCCGATGATGGCCACCGGAACCTGAAAGGGGTCTCCATTTTTCATATCGAATCAAACCACTGAATAAAGTTGTCTGCCTGGTCGGACGAAAGTCCGAACTTGGCACAAATTAAAAAAACCAGCCATCGTGATCGATTGCCGGACCATAAGCGCCTCGATGCCATGCAAAAATTATACATAATCCATCGGCCGTTAATTTGCAACACTTGACGATCGATTCATAAGTTGTTAAACAGATATCACAATCAAACAACTCGGGGTTCGAATGATTTATTATAATAGCAGGTACTTGTCCAGTAAGTTACAGATTAATTTGGCGAGATGGAAACGGTGGGTTAGGGAATTTTTACCGCCGGACCCATTAGGGGGTATTCAATCCGGGGTGACACGTCAATTCAATGCCAAAGATGCTTTCAAGGTCTACCTGGCTGGACATCTGGTGGGCGCACTGAAACTGACCATTCCGGACGCTGCTAACATACTGAATGATTTGACCCCCTGGCTTAAATCGCAGGGTTTTTTTCAAATCCATGCCCGTCCCACTTTGAATGGCGCCAATAATATGCCGCAACATTTTCTCTTCATTCATCCAGGAAACGAACAGCAATTCAGCTATTGTATCCGAACCTTGATCCAAACGGAAAACATTGAGATTGAAACAGCGGTCAAGCGAACCACCTTTTCGGAAACCCACATAGGACAATCGAAAGTCACCGGAGATGAGGACCATCCCGTTTATGGTCACGTGATCGCGGTGACCCGGCTCTACACTGATTTTTTAAACAAAATCGAAGCGGTTTAGCAGGTCATGCGTCGTTGGATTTCCGCCGGTTCCATCGGACGAAACACGGCTGCCTGGGATGGGACGATAATCCCCTGGCTGCGCAACCAATTGCATCGCATCAGGCCGGCCGCGCCGTAAAGCAGGTTGATGCCGATGGTCGCCACGTGACGGTTTTCGGGCGGGTCCAGAATGGACCCCTTGGCCCAGGCGTTGAACGCTCCCATGGCAGGCCCGCACCAGATTTGATAGTCGATTCTACGGGCCGGATCACCGCTTTTGGCCCACAACGACGCCCTTCCCAAGTAAGAACGAAACACAAGGGCCATTTTGTGTTTCGGATCACGTTCCGCACGCTCGATCTGGGTTTTGTCGCGTTGTTCGAAAAATTGACGCGTATGGCCCCAGGACGCTTCAAAAGAGGCCTGAAGAAAATCTTTCTCGAAGGTGGTGCGAACTGTTTCGGGAATCTGCTCGTAGCGGTCGTAGGTGCGATACAGGTCATAGAGGCGTGCCGCCCGCATGGCAAACATCGTCCCCCGTTTGAGCACCTGCACCTTGACCCCCATTTCGAACATATCGGCGGAAGGCGCCATGGTGACGTCGGCCTGCTCGGCCTGGGCGAGCATCTCGCGTACCACCTGAGAAGTGTCCGCCTCCACGCAGGCCTGGTTGATGGAACCGGTCAACACATAGGCCGCGCCCATGGCAAAAGCCGCTGCTACGGCATCCGGCGTTGCAATGCCGCCCCCCAGTCCGACCCTCAATTGGGCAGTGAAACAGTAGCGCTGCATGGCTTCATCCCGCAGGGCCATAAACGTAGGCAACATGGTCAGGGCAGGCCGGTTGTCCGTGTGACCGCCGGAGTCGGCTTCGGCGGTCATGTCCTGGGCCAGCGGTATCCGTTCGGCCAGATGCGCTTCGCGCTCGCTGATTCGGCCTTGCTCGACAAGCGCTTTTAGCAATTTCTCCGGTGGGGGTGCAAAAAATTTACGCGCCACCTCGATGCGCGACACCTTGGCGACGATATGGTTGGGGCAGATGATGTTGCCGTCCGGCGTTTGATGGATGCCTTTGACGCGATAGTATACCAGGGGGAGGGTCAACCCCAGGTAAGCCGAAGCGCTGACCAGTCGAATATTTTTGCGAAGGTACAGGTCGACGACCGCCTCTTCCAGCTGGGGATCGTTGGGGCTATGAATGAGATTGATGCCAAATGGAATTTCATCCCTTTCGGACCCGAGACGATCGATGGCGGATTCGATTTGTCCGAGGGAGAGCCCGCCGGCACCGAAAAAACCGATCATCCCAGCCTCGCCTGCCGCCCGTACCATCTCCACGGAGGTAATGCCATTGGCCATGGCGCCGACCACATAGGCATATTTAATTTTTAGATCCCGTTTGAAAAGAGGATCGCCAAGGTTCATCGGTTGGACAGGCGGCGCAAATCCCAACAACGGCTTTCCTTGAGACTCGATGTCAGAGGCCGATCCCCATATCATCGTACCGTTATGGGTCACGGCGGGTGCGTCGGATTGTTCGACGACGAATAGAGGGCGGCCAATATTGGCCACGGCCTCTTTGAATGCCGTCACACCGGTGCGAAGCTCCTTGTCATTTCCGATCCAGCGGGCCGAAGAAGCGCATGAGGTAGATTTTTTCACAATCGAGATCCTTTATGTCACGTTTTTTTGGGTCATTACCGTTTTGACGCCATCACCAGTCGCGGCACGAGAAAGTATTGATGGTTATGTAAAAAGTCGCTTTTTAAACATTATGAAGATGACTGTCAAACTGGATATCTTTGGGCCTGGGATTCTGACTGGATACGATTCATTAAACCCGGCGTGGGTAGAACAAGTGGCCGATGCCACACGCCAAGCGGTCAAGTGCCGCTAAGAATGCTCGGCGGGCGGCCCAGAAACTCGCTGCGCTCAGACAGTCTGGGCCGCTTTCCCGCCGTTTGCATTCGAGCGGCACTAGGACCGCAGGCGTACGTGGCCCTGGCCACCTGCTCCACCCATGCCTGCCATGCCCGTTACGATTCGAATCTTAATATTAAAATATCATTGGGAAACGGGCTCTTCAGGGCGAATCACGTTCATTTTAAATTGCTGTCTTTGGGTATCCAGGTTCATCCCCGCGGATGGTAATGCCGGTGAATTTCGATCAGGCGCTGCTGGGCTACGTGGGTATAAATCTGCGTTGTGCCGATATCCACATGGCCAAGCATCATCTGCACTGCACGCAAATCGGCGCCCCCCTCCAGTAAATGACTTGCAAAAGAGTGACGCAAACTGTGAGGCGTGACGCGTTTGGTGATACCGGCTTGAAGGGCGTAACGCCGGAGCAGTTTCCAGAAACCCTGACGGGTCATGGGCTTGCCGGCCCTGGCGACAAATAAAAAACGGCTGCTCATGTTTTTGAGCAACAAGGGACGCCCATGGTCCAAATAGTCGTTCAGACACGCTATGGCTTTTCCGCCAATTGGAACGATGCGTTCCTTGCTGCCTTTGCCCATGACGCGGACGAATCCGGCTTCCAGATTGACGGACCCCATCGGCAAGTCGATGAGTTCGGACACGCGCAGACCGGCGGCATAAATCATTTCCAACATGGCCGCATCACGCAGTCCCAAAGGCTTTCCACGATCCGGCGCCATGATGAGAACGGCGACTTCCTCCTGGCCGAGCACGTCGGGCAATTTGAGGCCACTCTTGGGCAACTCGACCATTTTGGCAATGTTTTCGGTCAAAAGGCCCGTCCGGGTCAAAAATTGAAAGAATCCACGAATGGTAACGAGATGCCGGGCGCGTGTCCGCGCACCGCGGCCGGTTTTCCTGAGATCGATGACGTATTTCAAGATAGCGGTCGTATCCGCATCTTCGAGGCGCTCGATATTTTCCGATTTGAGAAACTGCAGAAAAGAGGCCAGATCCGCGCTGTAGGCCTCGATGGTTTTGGCGGCCAAGCCCTTCTCTACAATCAGGTGATTGATGTATTGATCAACCCACCGGTCGAATGAGGGCTCAATTGGCTGCATAAATCGATATTGACCTCTTAGAATCAATGTCGTTAACTTACGCGGATCTTACGGGCGGGCGTAAAGGCCGCCCCTACGATATTAGATAGGTGATACAGTTACTGGCTATACACGGGCGCGTAGGGGCGGGGTTTATCCCCGCCCGTGTGGAAACCTGAACGCCTTGACTTAATGTCACCGCGGCTAATATAACAATTAAATCCGGTCGATTTGATATGTCGTGCTCAACCGGCTCAACACTTCGGCACCGTCGCCGGTGACCGCCACCTGATTCTCGATGCGCACACCACCCCATTCGGGCAGATAAATGCCAGGCTCCACGGTGACGATCATGCCGCTTCGCAAAACAGACTCTCTCAGCGGACTCAAACGCGGCGCTTCGTGAACGGCCAGTCCGGTGCCGTGACCCAATCCATGGCCGAATTTGCCTTCGAATCCCTTGGCGTGAATGTAATTTCGGGCAACGGCATCGACCGCCTTGGTGCTGGCCCCCTCCTTGATTGCCGCTATGGCCTTTTGCTGCGCTTCCAGCACCGTATGAAATACAGCGAGAAAGGTGTCGTCCGGCTTCCCGAGAATCAGCGTGCGCGAGGAATCCGAACAGTAACCGTTTAACCTGGCACCCCAGTCGAACAGGATCGGCTCACCCGTCTGGATTGGCCGATCGGTGGGAATCGCGTGGGGCAGAGCGCTGTTGGGTCCGGCAGCCAATATGACTGGGAATGAGAGGCTCTCGGCGCCTGCATTGCGCATGCCCGACTCCATGGCCCAGGCCACGGATTTTTCACTCATACCCGGTTTCAGGGTTTTGGCCACATGGCGGAAAACATCTTCGGCCAGTAACAAGGCGTTTCGGGTCTTTTCGATTTCGTCTCTCGATTTGATCTCGCGCAGGGCTTCGACGAATGTCTCCAATGGTATCATTTCCAGACGGTTTGCGGTTTTTCCCAATTCTTTTTTAAAATTGAGATGCTGCTGAACCGACACCCGACTGCTTTCGAACCCGAGGCGGTCGATGCCCAACGTTTGGGAAATTTTTGCAAGTTCCCTGGCCAGTCCGTTCGGATAGATCAGAACCTGGTACGCCGGTGCTTCATGGCGAGCTTGAAGCTCAAAACGGGAATCGGTCAGCAGGAACTGAGACCGATGGGTGATCAACAAGGCACCGGCGGATTCGTCAAATTGATGGTCCTCTCCAGTGAACCCACTGAGATAACGACGGTTTTCCTCGACCAGGACAAGCAATCCATTGAGCTCCTGTTCATGCATCCGCCTGCGGATTTCCGCCAGACGGTGCTGAATAAGATCTGTCATTTCCATATTTTTCAGTTGCTCCTGTATTGGATCATGTGGGAAGAATTTTTCGTTTGAGATCTGTTTGACTTCTTCAAGGGCCTTTGCCTATAATCGCGGCTGACTATCCCGAGTGGTCTTTTACCACGGAATATATTGGTTTCCCATTAAATTCAAATCGTTTTCTCGAAGGTTGCCGTTTCAACAACAGGTTTTGTGGCCATCGTCCAGCATTGCCTTTAAAGAGAACCGGAAAGGATGCAAATGATGGATATCATCACCCACCAAGCCATTGACCCTGATCTTTGTGGACACCCCCTTGAAGTGAAGGAGGGTTACAGTCAGGTACGACTCGAGACCCTGTCGTCCATGGCGGCCGATAAGACCGGGTTGGTTCATGGCGGTTTTATTTTCGGGTTGGCCGATTATGCCGCCATGATTGCCGTCAACCATCCCAATGTCGTCTTGGGTGCCGCGGATGTCAAGTTTCTGAAGCCCGTTCGCGTCG
>Ga0209164_1005170_pt1 | contig 11225 bp, 8 predicted proteins | sample MTBNYHSulfiMetaG_FD_187458 | JGI IMG/M metagenome (GOLD analysis project Ga0209164, IMG submission 187458) | Enrichment culture microbial communities from rom New York Harbor, USA that are MTBE-degrading - MTBE-NYH (New York Harbor Sulfidogenic)... | ecosystem: Environmental > Aquatic > Marine >... | reverse complement strand
CCCCTCGGCCGCGACGTACTCGAGGAAGCGCCGCCGGTCGACACCCGAGCACGAGAACACCACGCTGACACCCATGCGCTCGGCGGCCGGCGTCTCGCGGCAGGGGGCGCCGGCGCGCGCCGCGATGTCGGCGTCGCCGGTGGCGTCGATCACGCGGCGCGCGAGGACGGCCCGCCGCCCCGACTTGCTCTCGGTGAGGACGCCGATGATGCGGCCGTCGGCGACGAGGGGCTCGACGGCCAGGCAGTGGAGCAGCGGCTCGACGCCCGCCTCGCGAACGAGCTCGTCGGCGACGTGCTTGAAGAGCTCCGTGTCGAGAGCCTCGCTCAGCGACTGCGGCTCCGGCTGCGTCGCTCCCATGGCGGCGGCGCGCCGCTCGAACTCGATGCCGAGGCCCTCGCTGTCGATCGTGCCCTCGTGCCGATACCAGGCGATGGTCTCCACCCCGGTCTGGGTGATGAGGCCGCCGAAGCACCCGTAGCGCTCGAGGAGGATGGTCCGCGCGCCCTCGCGCGCCGCGGCGATGGCGGCGGCCAGACCGCCGGGCCCCGCCCCGAGGACCAGGACCTCGGTCTCGGCGAGCACCGGGACGGCCCGCGCCCGCTCTTCGATGTGCCTCATCCGGCCTCCTGAGCCCTCCGCGCGCCCGCCGTGGAGGCGAGGGGCCGCGGCGTCGGTCTCTCCGGCGGGGGTGCGGGGAGCGGCCGACGGTCGCCGCCGGGGCGGCCCCCGGACGACGGTCCCGCGCACCCCTGACGACTCACCGACCGGGCGTTCCTCGCCCGACGTTTGACAAAGCATAGCGCAGCCGTCATGGTACATACCAGTAGGCGTGGTACATACCAGAGACCGCGCCGTTCGGCGGCGCTGAAGGAGCGTGTCGATGGGTGACGAGAGCTGCGCGGAGGACCCCGCGGCAAGCGCGCGCGTGGACGGGCGCGGCGGCGGGTCGCCGCCCGCGGCGCTCTCCGGTGGAGGCGGCGAGGCGCCGGCGCTGCGCGAGCGCAGGGCCACGCTGGAGCGCCTGGCCGGCGAGACCTTCGACGTCCTCGTCGTCGGCGGGGGTGTGACCGGCTGCGGCGTCGCCCTCGACGCGGCCAGCCGCGGTCTCTCCGTGGCGCTCGTCGAACGGCGCGACTTCGCCGCGGGCACCTCGAGCCGCTCGAGCAAGCTGATCCACGGCGGACTGCGCTACCTCGAGCACCTCGACTTCGGGCTCGTCAGGGAAGCGCTGCACGAGCGGCGTCTCCTCGTGGAGAAGCTCGCCCCCCACATGGTCCACCCCACGCCGTTCCTGCTGCCCCTGAAGCACGGGCTCCGCGACCGGATGTACATGGGCGCCGGGCTCATGCTCTACGACGCGCTCGCCGGACGACGGCTCGCGATGCCGCGGCACCGGCACCTGTCGCACGCCGCCTGTCTGCGCGCCGTCCCGTCCCTGCGCGACGACGCCCTCACCGGCGGCATCCGCTACCACGACGCCCAGGTCGACGACGCGCGCTTCTCGGTGATGCTGGCGCGCACCGCGGCAGCCGAGGGCGCGGTGTGCGCCCCGGCCGTCGAGGTCACGGCCTTCCTGCACGAGGGGCTGAGGGTCGCCGGCGTGCGTGCGCGCGACCTCGAGGGCGACACCGAATTCGATGTCCGCGCGCGCACGGTCGTCAACGCGACGGGCGTGTGGACCACGCACATGGAGCGTCTGGCCGGCATCGAGCGCCCGTTGCTCGTGCGGCCGTCCAAGGGCGTGCACTTCGTCGTGCCCCGGGAGCGCATCGACTCCGAGTACGCGCTGATCCTGCCGACCGAGAAGAGCGTCCTCTTCGTGCTCCCGTGGGGTGAGCAGTGGATCGTCGGCACGACCGACACCGACTGGGAGTTCGGGCTCGACCACCCCTCGGCGACGCGCACCGATATCGAGTACCTGCTCGAGCACGTGAACGCCGTGCTCGCCGACCCGCTCACGTTCGACGACATCATCGCCGTGTACGTGGGGCTCCGTCCGCTGCTCGGCGGAGGGGCCGGCGAGACCGCCGAGGTGTCGCGGGAGCATGCCGTGCGACGGAGCGCGCCGGGGTTCGTGAGCGTGGCCGGCGGCAAGTACACGACCTACCGGCTGATGGCGCGCGATGCCGTCGACGTCGCCGCCGCGGACCTGCCCTTCGCGGCGGACGCGAGCCGCACCGCCGATCTGCCGATCCTCGGCGCCGTGGGTCTCGCCGGCGCCGCGGAGCGGCTTCGCGGCCACCCCGCCGCGGCGCTGCTCCGGCCGGGGCGGCTCGAGCATCTCGTGCGCCGGTACGGGGCGCTGGCCGGGGAGGTCCTCGACCTCGCCGCCGCGGACCGCAGTCTGGCGGCGCCGCTGCGGGGCGCCGAGAAGTACGTCGCCGCCGAGGCGGCCTACGCCGCGCTGCACGAGGGCGCTCTGCATATCGACGACGTGCTGACCCGGCGCACGCACATCGCCTTCGAGCTGCGCGACCGCGGCCGCGAGGCGGCGACGCACGTGGCCGCCCTCATGGCGCCCGCGCTGGGCTGGGACGAGGCCACCGTGGCGCGCGAGGTCGCCCACTATCACGCCCGCCTCGACGCCGAACGCGCCGCCCAGGCGATGCTCGACGACGCCGGCTCGGACGCGGCCCGCTCGCCGGTGCTCGACCTGAGACTGACCCCCCCGCCCACCACGACCGGGCCCGGAGGGCCGGCGGACAGCGGGCCCACGACCACGGAGGATCGCAGATGAGCCAGAGCGCGACCGGTCCGGCCCGCGGGGCGGGCTTCACGAGCTTCACACCTCCCGCCCGGATCCTGATGGGGCCGGGTCCCTCGGACGTCCACGAGCGCGTGCTCGCGGCCATGGCGCGGCCGACCGTCGGGCACCTCGACCCGGCCTTCGTCGCCATGATGGAGGAGCTCAAGGAGCTCCTGCGCTACGCCTTCCAGACCTCCAACGCGGTCACCTTCCCCGTCTCCGGCCCGGGGTCGGTCGGCATGGAGACCTGCTTCGTGAACCTGGTGGAGCCCGGCGACACCGTCGTCGTGTGCCGCAACGGCGTCTTCGGCGGGCGCATGCTCGAGAACGTGACGCGCTGCGGCGGCCTGCCCGTGGTCGTCGACGACGACTGGGGCGCGCCGGTCTCCCTCGACAAGGTCGAGGAGGCCCTGCGCGCCCATCCCGAAGCCAGCCTCGTCGGCTTCGTCCAGGCCGAGACCTCGACCGGGGCGCACACCGACCCGAGGCCGCTCGTCGCCCTGGCGCACGCCCACGACTGTCTCGCCGTCGTCGACGCGGTCACCGCGGTCGGCGGCGTACCGGTCGGTGTCGACGAATGGGGTGCCGACGCCGTCTACACCGGCACGCAGAAGTGCCTCTCCTGCCCTCCCGGCCTCTCGCCGGTGACCTTCGGCGAGCGCGCCGTGGCGCGCGTCAAGGCGAGGACGTCGCCCTGCCAGAGCTGGTTCATGGACCTCGGCCTGCAGCTCGGCTACTGGGCGTCGGGTTCGCGCACGTACCACCACACGGCGCCGGTCAACGCTCTCTACGGGCTCCACGAGGCGTTGCTCATGCTACGGGAGGAGGGCCTCGAGGCGGCGTGGGAGCGGCACCGGCGGAACCATCTCCTCCTCGCCGCGGGCCTCGAGGACCTCGGTCTCGGCCTGCTGGTCGCCGAGGAGCACCGCCTGCCGCAGCTCAACATGGTCGTCGTCCCCGAAGGAGTCGACGAGGCCGCCGTGCGCGCCCACCTGCTGAACGAGGCCGGGATCGAGATCGGCGCCGGCCTCGGGGCGCTCGCCGGCAAGGTCTGGCGCGTCGGGCTCATGGGCTACGCCAGTCGCGAGGAGAACGTGAGCGCCTGCCTCGCGGCGCTGCGTGCCGCGCTGGCCGCGCAGGGCCGGACCGTCTGACCTGTCCGGCGGCGGGCCCGGCCGTGCGGCCGGGCCCGCCGCCTCACTCACTCCGCCGCCTCACTCGCTCCGTCGCCGGGCTCACTCCCCCAACGGCTCCTCCGCCGTCGGCGCGGCCGGGATCAGCACGAACTTGCCGACGTGCCGCTTGGCGAGGAACTCGCGCTGTGCCTCGGCGATGCGCTCGAGCGGGTAGGTGGCGGCGACCACGGGCCTCAGGTCGCCGCCTTCGGCGGCGGCGACGAGCGCCGGGAAGACCGGCTCGTCCCACGCCGTGCAGCCGATGAGGGTCAGGTCGTTGAGGTACAGCGTGCGCTTGTCGAGGGCCACGAGGGGGCCGGCGATGGCGCCGGAGGTGACGTACCTGCCGCCCCGTCGCAACGGCGCGAGCAGAGCCGCGAACCCCGGCCCCTCGACGTTGTCGACGACGACGTCGACCTCCTCGCCGAGGCCGCCGGCGAGGCCGGCCTCGCGGTCGAGGACGCGGTCGGCGCCCAGGGCGAGGACCTGCGGCGTTTTGGCGGCGCCGGCGACGGCGACGACGACGGCGCCGCGCCGCTTGGCGAGCTGGACGGCGGCCGAGCCCACGCCTCCCGAGGCGCCCGTGACGAGGACGCGCTCCCCCGCGCACACGCCGGCGCGGGCCAGCATGTTCTCGGCGGTGCCGTAGGCGCACGGGACGGCGCCGAGCTCCGCGTCGCTCAGGTCGGAGTCGACGACGAACACCTCCGAGGCCGGGACGCGTACGTACTGGGCGAAGGCGCCGTCGAAGTCGGAGCCCATCCAGACGGTCTCCATGGAGGCGAAGCCGCGGACGCGCATGCAGGGACGCACGAGCGCGCGCCGCCCGAGGATCCCTTTGTCGCCGCCGGGCCCGACCTCCACCACGCGCCCGCAGCAGTCGGTGCCCTGGATGAAGGGGAAGGGCGTCGGGGCGCTCCACCCGCCGTCCGCACGCGCGCCCTCACCCGGGTCCGGCTCGCGGGTCAGGCTGTCCGTGCCGCCGGTGACGCCCGCGGAGTACCAGCCGAGACGCGTGTTCACGTCCGTCGTGTTGACCCCGGCGGCGAGGACACGCAGTAGCGCCTCGCCCGCCGCGGGGCGGGGCTTCGGTACGGCACGCCACTCGAGCCGCTCGAAGCCGCCGTGCCCCGTCGTGACGACCGCTCGCATCGTCTCGCCGCCGCCGGGGTCGAAGCGCTCGCGACGCACGGCGGCGAGCCGGCGGATCACCTCGTCTGCGGCCACGCGGCCCTCCTTCCCGGGTATCTCCGGAGAAGCGGCGCGTCGGCGCCGCTCGGTCCCGACGCCGGCGCCACCGCGGCTCCGAGCGGTCGTTGCGCGGTCTGGTAGGATGCCGACGCCGGGCTAATCAACCGGTCGGTCAACCGGGATTGCATACCGGGTGTTCGATGGTGTCAAGGTGAGAGGCGCGGCGGCTCGGGCTGCACGGCACGCCGGTCCGTCGCGGGCAGAGAGCGAGAGGGTCATGGCATCCGAGCAGGGTCCGGGCACGGGACACAGGACGGGGGGTCGCCGCTCCGACGGCCGGGGCGACGGGTCCGCTCCACCCGCCCGCGTGTTCGGCGATCCTCTCGCGGAGCTCCCCGAGACGGCTCGGGAGCTGCTCCTCGCCGCGAAGCGCATCATCGCCGCCGACGGGCTCGGCGGCCTGACGCTGAACGCCGTGGCGGCCGGATCGGGCGAGAACAAAGCCATGATCTCCTACTACTTCGGCAACAAGGCCGGGCTGATCGCCGCGGTCCTCGACTCCGTGATCCACGACGAGTACATGGCCTCGCGCCGCCGGATGAAGGACCTCGATCCCGGGCAGCGGCGCGAGCAGCTGGTCCGGGAGCTGCGGCGCATGACCGAGGCCGCCGACGAGTTCGTCGTCTTCTTCGAGCTCCTCCCGTACGTGCTGCGCGACGAACCGCTGCGGCGCCGTCTGGCCGCGCTGTACAAGTGGTACTGGAACGCCAAGCTCGAGTGGCTCGGTCTCGCCACCGCGCGCGACCCGGGATCCGACCTCCTGGGTCTGAGTCAGATCTTCTCGGCCGTCATCGACGGCCTCGCCATCCAGGCGGCGATCGACCCCGACGTCGACCTCTCCGTCCCCTTCCGCGTGTTCGAGCGCATGCTCGCCGGAGCGGTCGCGCTGTCTGGCGACGGCGTGCCCCCCGCGGGCGAAGCGGAGACGGGCGGCCCGGCGCCGCCGTCGGCGGACGGCGCCGCCGGGCCGCCCGCCGCACCCGCCGCCTGACCCGCGCGCCGCGCGCGGGTCACCCGAGGCAGTAGGCGTCGAGCTGACGCCGCGTCGCGGCGTCGAGGTCGTCGGGCGGCGTGTAGACCTGCAGCAGCTCGTCGACCCGCGCCGCCGCCGCCGCCGCGAGGTCGCGGCCCCCGAGCGCGCGCCATGCCCGGAAGGGGGCGCGGTTCATGAGTGTCGCGCGCATCGTCTCGCGCGCGTGGCGGCGCGTGTGCGCGTGCCCCAGGGTCGACCCGCCGGGCCCGACGGCGGCGATGACGTCGAGGGCGAGCGTCTCCTCGTCGACGACGAGGCCGCGCCGAGCCGCCCGGAGGCTGCTCACGACCTCGTCGTCGATGACGAACTTGAGCGGCGAGTAGCAGTTGAAGGACGACAGGATCCCGGCGGCGTGCAGCACGAAGTCGACGTCCAGGTCGAGGACCGTCTTGAGCGCGAGGGCCGACTCGATGCCCGCCTGGGCGTCGGGCACGTGCGCGTCGGTGAGCGAGCCGCCGGCGCGCACGGGCACGCCCAGCGCGTGACCGAGCCGGACGGTCGCCTCCATCAGCGTCCAGTACTCGGGCGCGCCCATCATGAGAGCGCCGGTGTGCATCGACGCGAGCGACGACGTACCGCCGTACAGGAACGGGCAGCCGGGGCGGGCGAGCTGCGTGAGGACGAGGCCGCAGAGCACCTCGGCGTGCTGCACCGTGAGCAGGCCCGCCGGCGTCAGCGGAGCGGTCGTGCCGCCCATGGCGCAGACGGCGAAGCAGATCGGCTGACCGAGACGGGCGAGGCGCAGGAGCACCTGGCCCGCCTCGGCGGACACGGTCAGCGGCGACGTGCTGTTGATGATCGTCCAGAGCCGGGGCCGTTCGTGCCAGCCGGCGCCGTACACGATCTCGCAGACGTCGGTCGCGACCCGCAGCTCGGCGAGGGTGGAGACATTGGGGCGGAACCCCTTGTCGCTGCCCACGAGATGGGCGTGGGCGCCGACCGCCGCACGTCGCTCCTCGGGCACGTCGGTGGGCTCCACGCTGAAGCCGTGGACGGCGATGTTGGGCGAGAGGTGGGCGAGGGCGATGGCCGTGCGCAGGTCGTCCAGCGTGCCGTGACGCTGCTCGGTGCCGTCGAGGACCAGCGCGGGGCCCGAGGCGGCGCCCAGCACGGTCGGCGCGCCGCGCCCCACCCGCAGGTCGAGCTCGGTCCGCCGGCCGGCGACGGTGTAGCCCGCCGGCGCGGTCTCGAGGGCGCGCGCGACGAGCTCCTCGCCGAAGCGCACGCGGCGGCCGTCGACGGCGGCGCCGTGGGCCGCGAACAGCGCTGCCGCCTCGGGGTCGGCCACCACGCAGCCGACGTCGGCGAGCACGCGCAGCGCCGCCTCGTGCACGCGCCGCAGGCCGGCGTCGAGCGGCGCCGTCGCCGCCCCCTCGGGGACTCCCGGCTCGCGGGGGGCGCTCACGCCGCCCCGGTGAGCCCCTTGGCCACGGCCACGGCCTCGATCGCGTCCTCGGCGTAGCCGTCGGCGCCGATCTCGTCGGCCCAGGCACGGGTCGTCGGGGCGCCGCCGATCATGACCTTGACGTCGGCCCTGAGACCGGCCTCTTTCAAGGCCTCGATGGTCTTCTGCTGGTTGGGCATCGTGGTCGTGAGGAGGGCGCTGAGGAGGAGGAGGTCGGGCTTCAGCTCCTTACACTTCTCGATGAAGCTCTCGACGGGCACGTCGCAGCCCACGTCGGTGACCGTGAAGCCGGCCGCCGAGAGCATACTGCAGACGATCGTCTTGCCGATCTCGTGGATGTCGCCGGCCACGGTGCCGGCCACGGCGACCCCGGCCGTGGAGCGCTTGGCCCCGGCGGCGTCGAGGGCGGGCTGCAGGACGGCCACGGCGGCCTTCATCGCCTCGGCCCCCTGGACGAGCTCGGGCAGGAAGAACTCCCCGCGGCCGAAGAGGTCGCCGACCTCCTCGATGCCCTTGACGTAGCCCTCCTCCAAGATCTCGACCGCGGAGAGGCCCGAGTCGAGGCCCTTCTGGGCGAGCTCCTCGGCGAGCTCGACCTCGCCGTCGATCACGGACTGCTTCATCTGCTCGTAGAGTTCGGCTGACACTGGCTCCTCCTCGGGCGGCCGCGTCGGCGGCCGGTAGTCCGTCTCCCTCGTGGTCGCGACGGGCGTAGGGCACGGCGCGCGACGCGCGCCGCGCCCTACGCCGGCGTCACGCGCCGGCGCGGACGAAGTCGTCGACGAGCCCGTCGATCTTCGCCTTCATCTCCGCCGGCAGCGGCTTCGGGGTGTGGTTCGTCATGATGTCGGTGAGCTTGCGGTGGGCCTTGGCGGTGAGGTCGAGCGAGCCCTCCTCCTCCCACTTCTTCTGCGTGCTGCGGTTGAGGATCGTGGGCCGCCACTGCAGGGAGCGCACGTGCCGCTTGGTGTGTCGCGCGCCGAGGAAGTCGCCGCCGTGACCGGCCGCGGCGATCGTGTCGAGCGCGAGGGTCTCGTCGTCGACCTCGATGCCCTCGAGCGTGCGCCGGTTGAGCGAGATCACCTCGTCGGCGATCACCACCGCTTCGCCGGCGCCGGTGAGGCCGAAGTCGAGGTAGCCGATGTCGTGGTTGAGGTTGGAGCCCGCCTGCATCGAGAGCAGTGTGAGCTCGGCGATGTCGAGGCCGGCCTGGGCGTCGACGCACTGCGAGTCGCTCGTGCCGGCGTAGCCCCAGTTGGGGATGTCCATCCACTTCGCCATCTCGACGATGCCGAGGTAGGTCGTGTAGTACTCGGCCGAGTTGTAGAGCGCCTGCACCGTGCTCATGTCGAGCTTCACGGGCCCCATGCCGGTGATGACGGGCGACCCGGGGCGGCGCAGCTGGTGGATGACGATGCCGAAGAGCGACTCGGCGACGGCCTGGACGATGTGGCCCGCGTGGGTGATCGGCGCCGTGGCGCCGGCGATCGGGGCGGGCGAGTAGATCAGCGGGATACCCCAATCGGCGCAGAAGAGCAGCTTGTCGAGCACCTCGGGGGCGTGCTGCAAAGGGCTGACCGGCTCGCCGTACTGGATGAAGTACGGCCTGGCGCGCAACTCCTCGGCGCCGCCGCGCAGCTCGCAGGCGATCTTCCACATGACCTCGAGGTCGTCGACCCCGGCCGCCGTCATGACCATCGGCTTGGTCGTGTTGGTCACCATCTGACGGAAGCTCTCGAGGTACGAGGCGTACGCCTCGACGTCGTGCGGGTGGGCCATCGACATGATGAAGTCGATGTTGGGCAGGCCGTCGCAGAGGTGCGCCATGCGGCCGACGTCGGCGATCTCGCTGAGCCGGCGCTCGCCGGTCTCGAAGTCGTAGACGCTCATCAGGTCGGAGCCGGTCCCGAAGTACGAGTTGAAGCCGCCGAGCCGCATGGCGAGCTCGCCGTCGCGGTCGTACACCTCGATCATGTCCGGCACCGTCGCGCGGGCCCGCTCGACGAGCTCGCGCGGGATGCGCACCAGGTCCTCGCCCTCGACGGTCGCCCCGGCCGCCGTGAGCAGGTCGCGGGCGGCCTGGTGCGGCACCTTCATCCCCATCTCGGCGATGATGGTGAGCGCGCCGTCGTAGATCGCCTGGCACTTCTCGGCCGACAAGAGGCGCAGGCGGCTCTCCGGCACGGACGTGGGGTGATCGTTCATCGTGGCGTCTCCTCCAAAGGTCAGTCGCAGCTCTCGATGAGGGCCTTCATCGCGCCGAGACCCTCTCGTATGTCGTCGATGCCGAGCCCCGAGTAGGCGAGTCGCAGGTAGAGGCACCGCTCGCCCTCGAGGGCGTGTCCGAAGTGCAGGCGCGTGCAGAACGACACGCCGGTGCGCTCGAGCACGAGACGGCGGAAGCTCTCGTGGTCGGCGCACCCCAGCAGGCGTGCCGCGCCGCTGACGTCAGGATACAGGTAGAACGTGGCCTCCGGCGTCAGGCAGCGGACGCCCGGCGTGTCGTCGAGGATCTCGAGGGCGGCGTCGCGACGCTCCCTGAGGACTGCCATCATCGCCCGCGGCCCGCTCTGGTCGCCGGTCAGCGCTGCGACCGCCCCGTACTGCGAGAAGTGCGTCGGGCACGACTCGAAGTTGACGTTGAGTCGCGTGATCACGTCGACGACCGGCTCGGGGCCGATCGCCGCCCCGAGCCGCCAGCCGGTCATCGCGTACTTCTTCGAGAAGGTGTAGAGGATGACCGTTCGCTCGCGCATGCCGGGCAACGCGGCGATCGAGCGGCTCGCGCCCGCGAAGCGCACGTCGAAGTAGGCCTCGTCGCTGAGCACGAAGAGGTCGTGCTCGAGCGCCAGCTCGGCGAGCCGCGCCAGCTCGTCGGCCGTGCACTCGGCCGCGGTGGGGTTGTGCAGGTCGTTCAGGATCAGCAGGCGGGTGCGCGGGGTGATGCTGCGTGCGATGCCCTCGAGGTCGAGGTGGAAGCGGTCGGTGCCCTCGACGTAGGTGTAGGGCACCGCGACGCCGCCGAAGAACTCGATCAGCGAGCCGTAGATGGGGAAGCCGGGGTTCGGGTAGAGCACCTCGCCCCCGCGGTCCATGAGCGCGAGCAGGAACTTGGCGATCACCGGCTTGCCCCCGGGTTGCACGGAGACGTTCTCGCGCCCGTACTCGAGGCCCCTGGCACGGCCGGCGTCCGCGGCCAGGGCGTCGCGCAACTCAGGGATGCCGGCGTTGGGGCAGTAGGTCGTCTTGCCGGCGCGGATCGCCGCGAGCGACGCCTCGACGATGTGCTCCGGCGTCGGCAGGTCGAGGTCGCCGAGGTGAAACGGGTAGACGGTCCTGCCGCGAGCGGCGAGCGCCGCGGCCTCGGCCGAGACGGCGAACACCGTCTCCGTGCCGAGGCGCTCGACGCGGGCGGCGAGGGCGGGACCGTCGCCCGCGCGCCGCCGCGCGCGCCGCGGTCGCGTGCCGACGACCTCGTTCGTCATCCGCCCCCCCACGCCCGGAACCGCTCCGCCTCGCCCTCGAGCATGCGGTAGCAGTGGGCCTCCTCGGGGAAGCGCCTGCCGCGCACGTCGGCGACGTAGGCGGTGAGGGCCGCGGTGGCGACCCCGG
>Ga0209164_1005166_pt1 | contig 11227 bp, 9 predicted proteins | sample MTBNYHSulfiMetaG_FD_187458 | JGI IMG/M metagenome (GOLD analysis project Ga0209164, IMG submission 187458) | Enrichment culture microbial communities from rom New York Harbor, USA that are MTBE-degrading - MTBE-NYH (New York Harbor Sulfidogenic)... | ecosystem: Environmental > Aquatic > Marine >... | reverse complement strand
TCCACACGCTATGGTTCGGCATCATATAATGGGCAATTCCTGGTCGGAACGGATAGCGGTCTTGAAAAATTAGAAGACCTCGCCGGAACGGATATGTGCCGGCCTTATCCTCTCAGCACGAGCGGCGATATTATCCCGACCATTATGCTGAAAGGTGTTAGCGTGGATATTAATGAAATGAACCAGATCATTGATACCGGTTCGCATGAGGCTTCTGCAGTAGCTGTTTATAACGGCGATTGCGATTGGGCAGCTACATATGTGGACGCCCGTTCCCGTGAGGAAGAGAATTACCCAGATATCATGGACAAGACTGTGGTAATCGCCATGGAACCCGATATCCCTAACGATGGCATTCAATTCCACGCTGATTTTCCAGAAGAACTGCGTGCAACATTAGTGCAGGCTTTCCTAAAATTGACTGAAACTGAGGAAGGTCTGGCAGCGCTGGATGAGGCATACCAATGGAGTGGATTGGAAGAGCATGATGACACCTTCTATGATCCTTTCCGCCAGATACTGGATTCAGGCGGTTATTCCGCAGCTGACATCGCTGCGCTGGCTGATGAATAGATCAGACAAGCGTAAATAAAAAGATTATTTAACAAAAGTAAGGAAGGGTCTAATCCTTTCCTTATTTTTTTTGTATTCGTCTATAATACAGCATATAGCCAGTCTGGAGTGTTGAATGCTTGAAATAAAAAACCTCACAAAAGTGTACAACGATGGAACAGTTGCGCTGAAAAATGTCAGCTTTACTGTTCCTGACGGTGAATTTCTTGTCATTATCGGGTTGAGCGGTGCAGGCAAATCAACCCTACTACGCTGTATCAATCGCCTGGTTGACCCCACAGAAGGTCATATCATCTGGAATGGGATTGATATCACTGCGTTAAAAGGTGACGACTTGAGAAAAATGCGGCGCAAGATCGGGATGATCTTTCAGCATTTTAATCTTGTCAAGCGTTCTACGGTCAATAAAAATATTCTATCTGGCCGTTTAGGATATTGCCGGACATTCCCCAGTCTGCTCAACAAATTTTCTCAAGCGGATTTAAAAAAGGCACAAACAGTTCTTGAACGCTTGAGCATCACCAGTCAAGCAAAAAAAAGAGCAGATGAATTAAGCGGTGGCCAGCAGCAGCGAGTTGGCATCGCCCGTGCGTTGATGCAGGATCCTGAATTAATCCTTGCTGATGAACCAGTCGCAAGCCTGGACCCAGTGCTTGCACACTCAATCCTGTTGAACCTCGAAAAGTTGAATCAGGAAGACAGATTAACGGTTATTTGCAGCCTGCATTATCTGGATCTGGTACAAAGGTATGCTGAGAGTGTGATTGGTTTAAGAAATGGGGAAATAGTTTATCGAGGTACACGCGAGGATATCCGTGCCATGACTGACGAAGAATTTCAAGAGATTTATGGGGAGGAAGCCATACGAGTTGGCGAAAGTGTCGATGGGGTTAGAAAATAGGAGCTGATTCATGGAAAAAAAGAATATGCAAAAAAATGAAGAAATAAAAAAGAGCCTATTGCCTCCGATCGTCAATGCAATTATTTCAGTTCTAATCCCAGGCGGTGGTTATTTTTTCGCGCGGGAGGTAAAACGCGGGATCATTCTCATCATGAGTTTTATTACCATAGGTGGTCTACTGCTATGGCGCATGCTAATAACGACCACACGCTACCCTGACCTTCAAACCAAAATTCAAAAAGCTTTTTATTTAGAACCAATACTGCTTGTGGTTGCCATTCTCTTTGCTTGCTACTACGTGTGGATCATTATCGATACCTATCTTATTTCAGTAAAACATAATCAGGGGAAAAGATATCAAAATACAGGCGCCATCCTTTTTTTCACATTATTAATATTCTTTATTCTGGGATGGCAGATTGGCGATATCAATCTTTATTCATTGTTCACACAGGCTGATGAAGCCCTGCCCACATTATCCCGGGTTCTTTGGCCTTGGAAAGCTGCTATCGTATATCCGGAGGAATATCAAACAGTCATTGCTGAAGTTCAGTCACCCTGCTCAGATGTGCCATACCCTGAGAATATGCCGGTTGAGGGAGAACCATTCCTGCATGTCAACCCCACTTGCGGCAATACTTCCGAAATAGATGGTACGCAGGGTACAACCTTTACACTGTCAGGGACTGGTTTTGAACCAGGTGTAGTGGTTGAATTCTGGTGGCGTGATCCTATAAACAATGAATTCAGGCAAAGACAGGAAGGTGAATATGTTACTGTCGAACCTGACAGCGCAGGCAGTTTCAAGATTGATATCATCATGCCCTACAGGATACTTCCGCCGGTAGCAGGGGAGGGACCAAAAGTTTGGCAGTTACAGGCAAGACAATTGACACATGTCGGAGAAGCGCAAATCAGTGAATCACTCAGGCTGACCATCGAGAAAATGATCGAAACAATCATCATCGGCATGATGGCAACTTTCTTCGGGATTATTTTTGCCCTGCCAATCAGTTTTCTGGCGGCTAAGAACCTGATGTCGGAAAATGCATTGACAAAAAGCATCTATTATGTCGTCCGAGTGATTTTGAACGTTATCCGATCCATTGAACCCTTGATCTGGGCAATCATCGCCGTCATTGTCGTTGGTTTAGGGCCATTCGCCGGTATTATTGCGCTGACCGTTCATTCCATTGCTGCGCTGGCGAAACTATATTCTGAAGCGATAGAGAACATTGACTCGGGACCCATAGAAGCTATTCATGCAACTGGGGCGAACTGGCTACAAACTGTAGCCTTTGCTGTAATCCCCCAAATTATCCCTCCATTTGTGTCATTCACAATCTATCGTTGGGATATCAATATTCGCATGTCAACCGTGATCGGCTTTGTCGGAGGAGGAGGTATCGGATTCCTGCTTTCACAATGGATTCGGCTGTTGGATTATCGATCGGCGGGGATGGCTGTCTGGTTCATCGCTTTGACAGTTATGATTCTGGATTATGTCAGTGCTGAAATACGTGAGCGTTTTGTGTAAAAAAAATAGGATCATAGAATTGCATTGAAGCTGGCTGTATTGTTAGCCAGCTTTTGTGTAAAATAGGTTGTTATGTTATTAAAGATTGAGAACCAGTTGCGTAAGTTTTATCACTGGATAAATCAGCGCACCTTTGGCGCCTTGCGCATGTTGCGCATAGCTTTAATACAGTTCGGAGATTCAAACTCCACCCAAGCAGCGGCAGGTATGTCATATTATGCTTTCTTTTCACTTTTCCCGCTCTTATTATTTCTTATTGTGGGGGCGAGCTATATTCTTGAGGTGCAGTCAGCCTATGATTTCATCATGGAAAATGTTTTCCAGGTGCTGCCAACTGCACAAAATATGATCGATGCCAATTTGCAGCAAGTTTTGGAATCAAGAGGGGCGGTAGGCTTGTTGGGCTTGATTGGTTTTTTATGGTCAGGGTCAAGTTTTTTTTCAATATTAGCGCGCAACATTAACCGTGCAAATCCCAATTCTCATAAACGGAATTTCTTGGAAGATAAAGCGGTTGCGTTCATTATGATTGGCATGCTTACCTTATTATTGGGGTTGTCTATCCTCTCAAACACCATTACCGGCATATTGCCTAAAACTGATTTTTTCTATCTTAATGACAAACCTATACACGAAACCATTCTCTGGCGTTATTTCATCAAAACCGTTCCTTTTATCGTTACCTTGGCTCTCTTGGTTTTGCTTTACCGGTATATTCCAAAACGGCGAATTGGCTGGCGTGGAGTGTTAATTGGGTCATTTCTAGCCGCAATCAGCTGGCAAGGTATCACGAGGTTATTCACCTGGCTCTTAGCACAGGGATTGGTTCAATATGAGCTTGTTTACGGTTCCCTTTCCGCTGTTGTTGCATTGATGTTTTGGATCTACTTAATTAGCACTATTACACTATTCGGGGCGCATCTCAGCGCTAGTATTGATATTTACTGGCCAGAAACCGAATAACACTTTCGGTTTTTAGACTACAAGGCGATATTAATTTTACAATAAATAGCCCTAATCCTCAAAAACCTGCCAATATCCGCGATCCAGCTCATCATCCGATAGGTGGGCGTAACGCTGCGTGACAGCAATGTTCTTATGGCGCGCTAAACTCTGGGCGAGTTTAAGATTGTTTGTTGCAGACAAGACGCGTGTCACAAAAAAATGCCTGAAAGAGTGGGGGGTAATCTTACCGGCTGCTTCAGTACCTAAAATTTCCATTACTTTTTCAGCTACAATATTTCTGCCAGTAGTTGGCGTGATGGTTTTAACTTTAGCACCCGCGCCTTTGTCATGTCTGGCAAATAAGGGCAAAGCAGTCAATGGTTTTCCACTTTTTCCATCAATCAACGATCGAGCTTGGATGTAATCTTTGATTGCTTTTTGTGTGCGCCTTGAAAATCGCACAACGTCTTGGCGATTTCCTTTTCCGATAACCAAAGCTTTACCCTCATTCCAGTCCAAATCACCGCGTTTTAACGCACATGCTTCGTGCACACGCAAACCTGTATCTGCTAATGTCAACAAAAAAGCTTTATCGCGCATTGCGCGTAGATATTCATTTTGATCTTTGGTTGGTTGAATTTCTTCTTTCTCGAGATATTCCAGCATAGTTTGAATATCGCTGGCGGGGAATTGCGGCAGCCGTTTGCCTGGTTTTCGCGTTCGTTGGCGGATCAATAGTTTTACTTTTGATAAATTAATCTCTGCTAGTTCTTCGGCTACCAAGTATTCTAAAAAACCTTTTAGTGCAGTAATATAAAGTTGCTCCGATGTGGCGGCGTATTGCTTCAAGTCATTTGCAAACCAAGTGATGACTTCTACAGATAAATTCAACGTCATTTCATTTTCAACATCGATACCATGATCTTTTAATGTTATTGTGAGATTCTTCATGGCAGTGGTGTAAGCCAACCATGTTTTTTCGCTGCGTGCCAATTTTACCGTTTCTAGATAACTTGAAATTGCCTCTAAAATTGTTTTCATAAGAGATAAACTCCACAAACTATGCTTATTATAATAGTACTTATCGAAAGCAATAATATTTTATCAAGTTTTTCATAATTTGCAACACCCCTGTTTTGATTAAATAGATAAGTTGATTCATTAATTCCAGAAGTGATTTTTTAAAGCAAGAATATATTATTTTTGATTTGAATACTATTCCTATTAACCTCTCCCCTGCCGATTGATTCCAGTTAGAATTATGGTATATAAAACCTATAAAGAACAAAAACTAGTATGTAAATATATAAGACAAATATTTATGCGGACATTGCGTGCATTTACAATCCCGTATGGGACAAGCGAATTATCATTTAAATTGCCTTGGGAAAGGGTTACGCTGTTGATACCGAAGAAAAATGAAACCCATGTTCCCAAATCAGAGTTGTTGAAAAAAGCTTTCAGCGAGCCGTTAATAGCCAATTGTGACCGCGTTGGTGAGAGTCTTTCGAATAAAAAGATTGGAATCGCGATAAATGACCAAACACGACCACTTCCCCATGCAGATATCCTTCCCGCTCTTTTGGATTATTTGTTATCTAAGAATGCAGACCAACGAAATATCGTTTTCTATATTTCCACAGGAACCCATAGAGCTCTATCCCAAGAAGAAATTGAAGCAGTGCTGCCGAATGGCCTTTCTAGAAAATATCATGTGATTTGCCATGACTGCGATAAAGCAGAAAGTCTCATTCATTTAGGAAGGACTTCCTGCGGCACACCAATTTTTATCAATAAACTATTTTATGAATCCGACATAAAGATTGTGGTTGGAAACATTGAACCGCATCATTTTATGGGTTTTTCGGGAGGCGTGAAAACCGCAGCGATCGGTTTAGCAGGACGAAAAACTATTGAGACAAACCATGCGATGTTACCTCATCCAATGGCTAAAATGGGCATTTATCTTGAGAATCCCATGCGGGCTGATGTTGAAGAAATTGGTGAGAAAATCGGCATTGATTGCGCATTCAATGTTGTGTTGAACAATTCTAGGGAATTGATGAACGCTTTTTGGGGGCATCCAGGATTGGTTATGAGGGCAGGTATACAAAGCTCTTTAGCTCTTTGTCAAATGGATATTCCTGCTTCGGAGTGCCAATTTGACCTTGTCATTGCTTCTGCGGGCGGCCATCCAAAAGATATCAACCTTTATCAGTCCCAAAAGGCACTCACGCATGCTTGTTTGTTCGCAAAAAAAGATGGAGTGATCATACTAGCTGCAGCGTGCGCGGATGGAGCCGGCAGCCAACAATTTGTTGATTTTATGCGGGGGAAGAAGAATTGGAATGATGTCATCAATGCATTTACAAGCATGCCATTCAAAATTGGCCCCCATAAAGCGTATCAATTGGCATTACAAGCCAGCGCTCATACAATCATATTGCTTTCAGATTTGCCTGCCAAAGACGTTCAGAGTTACTTATTGACTCCAGCGCAAGATATACAAACTGCACTGAAATTTGCCACACAACACCTTTCGGCTAATCCGCGCGTTGCTATTCTCCCCTTTGCAACACACAGCATGCCCCTGCAATTGGAAAAATAGCGCAGAAAATCGATAAATCGATGAAAACCAGACCACCCTATTTTCAAAACCCACACTTGGACGGAAGTCCAATATTCTGGCCTGCAGGACCGAAAGGTATACTTTTATTACACGGCTTTACCGCCACAACAACTGAGGTGCGGATTTTGGCAGAATCCTTTCGAGAACTTCATTGGACCGTCTCTGCGCCCCTTTTGCCAGGACATGGAACCCAGCCTCAAGAAATGAATCGCACAAAATACCAACACTGGATGCATTGCGTGGATGATGCGTATCTTGTTTTGGCGAAAAAATGCCGCATAGTGGTTGTGGCAGGTGAATCTATGGGTGCTGTGCTTTGCTTATACTTGTCTCAAAAATATTCAGGAATTTCCGCAATTCTATTATTCTCACCTGCTATTAAGATAAAAAACCTACGATTTGCGAAATATACAAAATATTTTATCCCGATACTTGAAAAACCCCACAACGATTCAGAGGATAAAGTTTGGCAAGGTTATCGTGTATATCCCATGAAAGCAGCGCATGAATTCAATAAACTTCAGAAAATTGTTTGCAAAGGCTTAGCATTAATCAAGCAGCCGGCATTAATCTTGCATGGTAATTATGACAAAACAATTGATCCGGATGGCAGCCAAATGATTTTTGATCGAATACGGTCTCAGACAAAACAAATAATTCATCTTTCCCAATCCGGGCATGTAATGCTTCTGGGGCCGGAAATTGAAGATATCATTGGAATAACACGTAACTTTCTAAAGAATGAGGTCAAAATCCTTTGATGTTTGTCAGGGTTATAATCTAAGTAATGAGAACAGGTTAATCAATGTCACTGGAGATGGAAATGGAAGAGTATGCGGATTCGAAAGGAAAAACTACTATCGATCCTGGCGTGTTGGTAAAAATAGCAAGGTTGACTGCACTCAGTGTGCCGGGTGTCAGCCGTATGGCAACTGGCATGCATACTGTGAATAATCTATTAAAAAAGAATTATTCACAGGGTGTCCGCATTGAGGTAGAAAATAATACCGTTTATGCGGATCTATATATGGTGCTGAAGAAAGACACGGACCTTTTTAAAACCAGCCAGTTGATTCAAAAGAAAGTAAGCCGTGCGATCACTGATATGGTTGGGATGGACGTTGGGCAGATTAACATTCATATTGAGGATATCGATTATTCAGACTCAGAATTAAATCCATCAGCGTAAATGAAATGAAATCTCGCACAAAAGCGCGAGCCGTTGCATTACAAGCTCTTTATGAATATGATCTTACGCACCATTTCGTGGGGGATATTTTATCCAACCGGTTTAATGAAGAAGAATTGGATGAAAAAATGAAACGATTTAGCCAAGAGATCGTAATGGGTATTCTTCCAATCATTGAACAATTGGATCACATTATCGCAAAATATGCGCCAGAGTGGCCTCTTGAGCAGGTTGCGTCGATTGATCGTAATATCATCCGAATTGCATTGTGGGAATTTGCGGTGAAAAAGTGTTCTCCAATCAAAGTTGCTATCAATGAAGCTGTTGAATTGGCAAAAATGTATGGATCAGACAGCACCCCTCGTTTTGTTAATGGCGTTTTGGGGAGCTTGGTGGCAAAATACGAAGACTATCGCCTGACTATCGAAGCATTATAGGTAATAAAACCCAAGGAAAAAAACATGAAAAAGACGCAGCTCTCAATTCTCCTCTCATTTTCTTTCGCATTGGTGCTTATGTTTTCTTCTGCTTGCGATGTTTTTGGTTTTTCAGAAGAAAGCATTCAGAAACTCTCTTTTGCTGAAACAGTATTTGAAGCTGTTATTGCCCAACCAATAGAAGAAAATGATCAACTTTTTTTAGAAATCATAGATGAGGTTACTGGAATTGCTTTGAATCCATCTAGATATGAATTGGAGAAGAAAGATAATTTTTCATATTTCATCCGTCTTCCTCTGGCCATTGGTTCGGTGATTAAGTATCGTTTCGTGCTGGTTGATCAAACTGGCAACCAGATTGAGCACGATTCTCTTGGAAAATCCATGCTTTATCGAACAACCATTATCAAAAAAGCTGCTATCGTGCATGATTTCATCTCAGGCTGGGATTCAAACCGCTATCAAGGAAAGATGGGGGAAATTAGCGGATTTATTTATGACCAAAGCAATGATGCTCCTTTAGCCGACATTATTGTATTTATCAATGGACAGCAAACTGTGACCACAACTGATGGGTATTATGAACTCCAGAACATACCTGTTGGAGAGTTCAATTTGGTGGCAATCCACCCTGATGGTGATTATGTATCATTTCAGCAAGCTGCAATGATTGCAGAAAATTCCATTACACCTGCTTCCTTTGGCATGCAGCCAGCCAAGAGAGTGAATGTGACTTTCAATGTCCAAGTGCCCAGCAGCGAACCAACTCTGGGCGAAATGCGTTTGATAACAAACTTATACTCGTATGGGAACACCTTTGGGGAACAAAGGGGTGGCATCAGCATCCTAGCATCTTCAGCACCTATCTTGAATAAAAAGAATGAGCGAGAATATACGCTCACGCTTGATCTACCCGAGGGTTTTGATTTACGCTACAAATTCTCATTAGGAGACGGATTCATCAACGCAGAACATGCCGCTGATGGCAGTTTTAGAACCAGACAGTTAATTGTTCCCAGCAAGAATTTAAAAGTCAATCAAATCATTTCCACCTGGTTTTCACAGGGAAACCAGCCAATCCAATTTAATGTCAATGTACCAAGCAATACCCCCTCAAATGATATCGTTACGATCCAATTCAATCCATATACATGGATGGAGCCATTGCCAATGGTAAAAACCAACCCAACTTCTTGGTTTTTCACGCTCTTCAGTCCACAAGAGTATATGCAGAATATGCAATTTCGGATCTGTCGCAATTACCAATGCGGTTTAGCAGATGATGCATTGACAACAGGTGATCAAGCAACAGGATACCAATTGAATTTGAATGAAACCGCATCCGTAGTGGAATATGATATAGAGGCTTGGGTGGGGTTAAGTTCATTGGGTCCTAATATGCAGTCCATCTCCATTCCTCCTTCGCATAATATTTACATTAAAGCAATTGAAATGGATGAAAAGATCAAAGCGTCAAGTATCCATTCCGCACAATGGGATTTTTCAGAAGCAGCCACGAATGGCGCCAACATGGTGATTTTCACTCCTACCTGGAGTTTCTCATCAGATGATCATTTCAATTTACAGATTGGAACTGATTGGCTTTCTGAAGACTTACGCAAGGCAAAAAGTCACGCGGATGAATTGGAGTTGGCAAGTGCACTTTTCCCACAACCCCGGTATCTTATTAACCCCAATGATTATTGGAATTCCATCAGTCAGTCCTATCAGTGGTGGCAGGATTGGCTTGCAGAATACCAGCGTTTTATTCTAAATTTTGCTGATTTTGCCGAACGCAATGGCATACAAACACTGATGATCGGCGGAAGTTCAATAGCACCATCTTTTCCGAATGGCTCTTTTCCAGATGGCACTCCTTCCAGTGTTACCTCAGATGCGAATAATAACTGGGGAGAAATCATTGATCAGATTCGCGCGCATTTCAGTGGTCAATTGTTCTTTGCCCTGCCCTATTCAACGAATCTTGATAAATCTCCTGCGTTTCTTTCACAAGTAGACGCGATTTATTTAGAGTTTTCATCTGCTATTGCAGAAACTAACTCACCAGCACTTGAGGAATTGAAATCTAATTTTTCTTCCATTCTTGATAAAGAAATATATAAACTATACGCAATTCATCAAAAACCTATCATCCTTGGAATTGACTTCCCATCAATGGATGGCAGCGCTACGAATTGCGCAGATTACGGTCTTGCCTGCCAGGATCTATTATTTACCAGCACTGATCATTTTTCACGAGTTGATCTGGAAGAACAAGCATTAATTTATCAAGCATTCCTTGAGGAATCCATTCAAAGAAGTTGGATCTATGGTATCGTCTCGGAAGATTACAATCCGATTGTTGCGGTTCAAGATCACTCTAGTTCAATATACAACAAGCCTGCTTCGATAGTAGTCGGTCAATTTTTTAATCAATTGACCCGTTGAAATTTATGCGTTCATGCTAGCCACAATCAATACTTATTAGATCCCATTGATAGTGGATGCTTTAAGTATTTTATGAATGTTTAATTTTCCCAGCTCTCTGCCCTAATTGATCATGCAATCGATTGATATCACCGCTTATGATTCTAGAGGTTAGGTAAAAGAATAAACCACACAGGATCCAGGTACTGATGCAAATCAATAGAATAGCAGTACCGCGTGGGCTATGGTTATTGGCTCGTCTTAAGGCATCCGCCAGAACTCCAGTCATTAGTGGCGAAAGGGCTGCTCCACTGGATTCAATGAAGTATTGTATAGCCATCGCTGTGCTGCGAATTTCAGGCAGAGCTACATCATTGACAGTTGAGGTAACATTTGGCGATGCTATGGGAATAAAGAGAGCTGTAAAAGCCAATAGTATTCCAAATAGCCATTTATTTTCTTGGGGAATGTTCAGCGTGATATACAGCAAGAAAGCTCCAACTAAAACGCCAACCATAGCCACCAGAACACGCCCTTTTTTGGTTTTTCTAAAAAAATAATCCCCCAAAGCACCACCTATGGGATATCC
>Ga0209164_1005165_pt1 | contig 11232 bp, 8 predicted proteins | sample MTBNYHSulfiMetaG_FD_187458 | JGI IMG/M metagenome (GOLD analysis project Ga0209164, IMG submission 187458) | Enrichment culture microbial communities from rom New York Harbor, USA that are MTBE-degrading - MTBE-NYH (New York Harbor Sulfidogenic)... | ecosystem: Environmental > Aquatic > Marine >... | reverse complement strand
AAACTTCCCCGAAGGCACAGCGGTGTCTATGCCCCTGCGCCGGGAGGGGATGACTCCGCTGAGGAGTTTCTGGTACGGGCAACTGTCCGGCGTGGTTGAACCGATTGCGGGTGTGGCGGGCGCGGCCGCTGTTCTTCTGGCGCGTCCGATTCTCCCTTACGCCCTGGCCTTCGCCGCCGGGGCGATGATCTTCGTCGTCGCCGAGGAACTTATCCCTGAATCGCAACGTGAGGAAGGCACCGATATTCCCACCGTCGGCGTGATGGTCGGCTTCGCCCTGATGATGACCCTCGACGTGGCACTGGGTTAAGCGCCCCCGCTCTTATTGCTCCTCCCCGAAGGTGACGATGCCCGGTTTCGGTAGGTAACCGCTGCGTTCCAGTAGGCGCAGGATGCGGGCGTAGTCCTTGCGCGAGATGATCAGATCCCGTTGACCGATTGTCCCATGAATCAGAGGCGCGAACTCGGGCGAAAGGCGGATCTCCTGCGCGATCTCTTCCGTGGCACAGTGCATCAGCAATACGTCGGCAAAGGAGATATTCCCGTACTGCTCGGCCCAGGTCCGCAGGTTGTGGAGCACGTTCTGAGGCAGGCTCTGAGCGGAAGCCTTGCGCAGGAACGAGAGCATCTCCTCGAGCGTCACTCCCCACTTCAGCCCGCGGTAAATGGATTCCCGCGTGATCCGATAGCGGAAGACGACGTCGCGCGAAACCAGGTCGGCGATCTGCTCCAGCCGCCAGCGGGCGCTCAGCGGCACATCATCCGCCACGAAGACCTCGAAATCGGGTTGCACGGTCAGGCGCACCGGCCGCTCGGCTTTGGGCGGCGCGCCCCGATGACGCAGAAAGTAGTCGCCTCGCGGCAGCCAGCGATAAGCCACTTCCCCTCGGCGGCTGAAGCGGCCCAGCGCGACAAAGTCCAGGTGCATCAGGATATGAAACAGCCAGTACACCCGCGACTGCAACTCCGGCAGCCACCAGGGCCGCCCCGAGAAGTAACCGTAGCAGGCGTGAATCGGCTCCAGGATCGGCGTCCACTTCCCTTCCCCGACCTGATGCTCCAGGAACTCCAGGATGCGGGCGCAGCCCGGGTCGCCCGCCACAACACTGCGACGAAGATACCGGTAGAGGTCGCCATACTTGTCGAGTTCCGCCCGGGCCATCCAGCGCTCGAGGTTCCGCGTCGTCACCAGCTCGGCGGCCTTCTCGCAGAGCATCTGCTGGCGCTTGGCGAAGCCGAGCATAAAGGCCAGGCGGTCGGGATAGCCTTCCGGCAGAGGAACCCAGAGGGTTTCCTCCGCGATGAGGAGCTGACGTTCAAGGTGTTCCCACGAGCGCTTGAACAGAGTGCCGCTCCGAGTCAGCCGCAAGGTGCCCTTGCGGGCCAGCACCAGCAAAGTGAACAGATCCTCCAGGAAAGCCTGCCGGCCCCGGATCGCCTCATCCGGCTCTCCTTCCAGGCCGGCCGAAGCAGTCTCCGGTTCCTCGAGCAGAACTTCTTTCAGCGTCTCGCGCAGGTCGTCGGGAATCTCCCAAACTGCTTCCTCTTTCCTTCGCCCGAGCCGTGGCAGGAGAAACCCGTGGTCGCGAATGGTCCTGCTGTACTGCTCCAGCCGTCGTTCATGGTGGGCATTCAGACCTGCTCCCAAGACCGCCCCATCCGCGCCGAGCAGCATGTCTCGCCGGGCAAAAGCCGGAGGAGAAAGAAGGAGATAGACTAAGGTGGCCCGCTCCTGCTCGTCCCAGTGATCCAGCACATGCTTCAAGAACGGCGGGCGGCGAAAATTGTCCAGGATGGCGCGGGTCAACTGGCGCTTGGAGTGAGTGCCGCAGACGATGCCGCAGTTCATCGCGATTCGCGCCAAGTGCTCGATCGGCAACCGGGTCAGGGCCTCCGCCAGCTTCACCGGGTGTTCACCCCCCATCGTCCGGGTGAATGCCGGCGCGACCCGATGCTCCCGCCGGTGCGGAGACAACCAGCGCGAAAACAGATTCTCATCTACGCCTCTTCCCAGTCCTGAATGATGTACTTGTACCCTTGTTCAGTCAGAAACAACTGCCGGTTGGCGGCGAATTCCTGGTCCCGAGAGTTGCGGGTCACCAAGGAATAGAAATGCGCCGGGATTCCTCCCGCCTTGGGACGGAGAATACGCCCCAGCCGCTGGGCTTCTTCCTGGCGCGAGCCGAAAGTGCCCGAGACCTGGATGGCCACATTAGCGTCCGGCAGGTCCACAGCGAAGTTGGCCACCTTCGAGACGATCAGGCGCTTGATCTCGCCGCGCCGAAAGGCCTCGTAGAGTCTTTGCCGCTCGGCGTTCGGCGTCGCGCCGGTGATCAGCGGCGCCCGGTAACGCGCGGCGATTTTTCGTAACTGGTCCAGGTACTGGCCGATGACCAGCACGTTGTCCTGCCGGTGCCGTTCGAGCAGCTCGTCAATCAACACCATCTTGCGGGGATTCTCCGAGGCCACGCGATACTTGCTGCGCCAAGGGGCCGTCGCATACGCGAGGCGCACCGGCTCCGGCATCGAGACGCGCAGTTCGTGGCAGATGGCCGTCGCAATCCAGCCCTGCCGTTCGAGCATCTTCCAGGGAACGTCGTAGCGCTTGGGGCCGATGAGGCTGAAGACGTCTTCCTCCAGGCCATCCTCGCGCACCAGGGTGGCCGTCAGTCCGAGGCGGCGCCGGGCTTGAATCTCGGCCGTGATGCGAAACACGGGCGCCGGCAACAGGTGAACCTCGTCATAGATGACCAGCCCCCAGTTGCGGGCGTTGAAGATGGCAAAATGGGGGAAGTCGTCGCCCTTCTTCTTCCGGTAGGTCAGGATTTGATAGGTGGCGACGGTCACCGGCGCGAGCGCTTTCTTCTCACCGCTGTACTCCGCAACGAGCTCAGGCGTGATCCACGTCTTGTCCGCAATCTCATCCATCCACTGGCGCAAAGCAATGATATTGGTCACCAGGATCAAAGTCTGGGCTTGCAGGCGCTCCATCACCCCCAAGCCCACAATGGTCTTCCCTGCCCCGCAAGGCAACACGATGACGCCGCTGCCGCCCTCGGCCGAACCGGCCCGGTAGAAGGCTCGGATGGAGTCCTCCTGATAGGGGCGCAGTTGAAACTCTCTTCCGCCGGCACTTCGCTCGCGCAGGCGAACCTCCAGCGGGTCGCCCTCCACGTAGCCGGCGACGTCCTTGACCGGGAAGCCGAGGCGCAGCAGGGCCTGTTTCAGGTGGCCCCGGCTGCGAGGCTCCACGATGACTTCGCGCGGCCCCGGCCTTTCGAGGAAGAATTTTTGCAGCGCCCGGCTCGCTCCCAGCTCGGTCATCACCAGCGGATCGTCGCTTGAGAGAATCAAGCGGTCCCCTTCCCGGTGAAGAACGACCTTGCCGTAGCGGCCGATCGCGCTGCGGATCTCGACCTCGACGTTTTGCGGAATCGCGTAGCGGCTGAACCGGCGCAGGCCCGACAGAATCGCCTCAGCGTCAAGCCCGGCCGAGGCGGCGTTCCACAGCGACAAAGGGGTAATGCGGTAAGTGTGAATATGCTCCGGGCTTTTGACCAGCTCGGCGAAGGCGGCCAGAACGTCGCGCGCCTCCTCGAAGTCGGGACTGTCTACCTCGAGGAGAATCGTCCGATCGCTTTGCACGATGACCGGTCGTCCCGGCTGGAACATTATGCTCCCTCGTTTCTTCGCCTGGGAAGGCGCAAAAAGGCCAACCGGAGAAGATACCAAATCGTCTTATCAGGGTCAAAGGAAAAACCCGGTGCAAAGGCGGCGGGGCGGCCCGTGCGTTGATCCTAACTCCCCTATGTGTTAGCATTTAGGTTGCCGCCTCGCGGACAAAGCGTGTGCCGTTTGACAAAAAGGGTCCGTCTGAAAAGCCGCCCTTCGATACGCTTCGCTACTCAGGGCTACGGGGAACCGAGCTCCCGAGTATCCCGATTCATCGGGAGTATCGAGGGACGAGGGCGATACAACGTAGTGTCAAACGGCACTCGACGGTGGGAGGTCCAAAGCGCCTTGAAACTGGCCATCCTGAAGGGCAACCGGCTCAACGCCTGGCATCTGGCCCTGTACGAATGCGCCGCCCGGCTTTCACCGCCCGAGTCGCCGCTGGAGATCACCGCGTTCGTCCCGCCCGATAATCTCTTCGAGACCGAATCGCTGCGAACCGCCCAAGTCCAGGTCCCTTATGAATTCGCCGCTGGGCCTTGGTGGCGGCGCGTGCAAGCCCGCTGGCGCTATCGCCGGCTGCATCAGCGCGCCGGGTATGAATTCGCGCCCTATCGGCTGGAGAAACGGCTGGAGGGATTCGACCTGATCCAAAGCTGGGAGACTTTCACTCCGCACTCCCGGGCCGCAGTGCGGGCGGCAGCCCGCTCCGGCGCGAAAACGCTCATTACCGTCTGGGACGACCTGCCGCACAACCAGGAACATCTGACGTGCAAAGCCGCCATCAAGCGCGAGGTTCGGGCGGCGGCCGATGGCTTCCTCGTTTACACGGAGGCCGCCCGGGACGCCCTGCGGGAGGAAGGAGTGCCGGGCGAGAGGATCCACCGCGTCTGGCCCGGCGTGGATCTGCGCCGCTACGAGGCTGCGCCGATACCTCCGGGAGAGCTTTCGCCGGAATGGCTCGGCAGCGACCCGCTCGTGATTCTCTTCGCGGGAAGGCTGGTGCCCGAGAAAGGCATTTATGAGCTGTTGGAGGCGGCGCAACCCCTCTGCCAACAGCCGAAAAACTCGCTCCGGCTGCTCTACGTCGGCTCGGGTCGAGAGCGGGAATCGCTGGAGGAGGAGATCCGCCGACGCCGGCTCAGCGAGTGGGTCCGGGTGGTGAGCCGGCGGCCTTACTCGGAAATGCCCGCCTGGCTTGCCCGGGCGGACGTCGTAGTGCTGCCTTCGATGCCGCGGGAAGGATGGCGGGAGCAATTCGGGATGATCGCCATCGAGGCCCTGGCCGCCGGTCGCGCGGTGATTGCCAGTCGAACCCCCGGTATGGAGGAGATGCTGGGAGACAGCGCCCTGCTGGTCGAAGCGGGCGACGTGGACGCCCTGAGCCGGGCTTTGGACTCTTTGGCCCGCTCGCCTGAGCGGCGACGGCAACTCGCCCGGTCGGGCAAACAGCGCGCGGCGGCGAAGTTCGACCAGACGAAGAACGCCCTAGACCTACTCGAAATCTACCGCCGCGTCCTGAGTGTGCCGAAATCAGCGCAGGCCGAATCGAGAGTGGAGTCAACCGAGGTCGCCCGCTGACTCGAAAGGTGCTATGCTTAAAGTGCGGGCTGTTTCTCCCGCTCCCCCTAACCCCCTCCCGCGAGGGGAGGGGGATAAGTGGTCCCCTCCCCCCATTGCGGGGGAGGGTTAGGGAGGGGGGCGAACGTTTCCCCCCTGCCACCGTCGATCTCGCGAGGGGAGGGGGGATAAACCGTCCCCTCCCCCCATTGCGGGGGAGGGCGAGGGAGGGGGGGGTGAACGTTACCTCCTGCCACCGTCGATCCCGCGAGGGGAGGGGGATAAGTGGTCCCCTCCCCCCATTGCGGGGGAGGGTTAGGGAGGGGGGGAAGCCTCCGCATGCCGCCGTCCATCCTGCAAGGAGATACGGCCAAGCCCGGCGGCGGCTGGGAGTTGAAGGGCCATTTCTTGGATGGGGTTTACTACCCTGCTGGGGTCCAGTCCGAGCGGGAGATGCCTATCCTGCTGCAGATCAGCGCTGACGCAAGCGGGACTTGGTCGGAGAACAAGAAGGTTACTTTGAACCTGGCGAGTGAGAGTGTCGTCGAGGTCTTTCTGCCCGAAATCGTCTTCCCGGGGGAGTGGAAATTCTGGGTCGGGGAGGATGGCTCGACCTGGCGGGCTTTTCTCGCACCCGACGAGGGCTACCGTGTCGACCAGTCGGCGCTCTATGCCATCCAACATGATCCCGGCGGCTTGGCGAAGGCGGCTTACTCAGCCCGGGTCGCGCGTCCGGAGGATTACGCGAACCCCGAAAGCCCCGCCGTGGACGCCGGTAGCGACGATGCATACGGCTACGATTCGACCTCGACGAATCCCAAGGTCATCGACATGGGCCAGCCCGACATTGGGTATAAGTACTACCGGCGCGTGGCGGATGATGATCCGGAGGAGACGCAGCAAATCACCCTCAGCCTCAAGCAACCGGAGCTGAATACGGACGTCAAGTTCGACGGCTTCGGCTATTACGTTTTTGAGGGAGAGGGCGATACTCCCGTCGGCGACTTGGGCTACAACTTTGCGGGTGGTGTGGTGACAAAGGAGATTGAGGATGAAGGAAGAATATTGAGGCCGCGAGGTCGTTACAACCTCCGGGTCGAGTCTTATTATTGGATTGACAACGGCGACGAGGTGCTGATTTTCGATGAGTTGTATCTCTCCCCAGCGAGAGAGATTCCACTCGTCGTAGACCGCGATCCTCCGCTCGTAGAGTAATGGCCCATGACCAGGTACCTCTTTGTTCTATTGATGACGTTGGCGGTTTCGCTCTGCCGGGGTGAAGTGCTGCATATCTTGGACATCACGGACGTCACGATCCTGGGCGCCGAACGGGATGACTATATTGGCTTCCACATGGCTGACCTCGGCGATATCAACGCAGACGGTTATGCTGATGTCTTTCTCTCCAGGAGTTTGGGCGAATATGATCCGGGCGAGCCAACCGCGTACATTGTGCTGGGTGGGACAGATATTCCTGAAGAGATCGACTTGGCCGATCCTCCCGGTGGTATTGTGACAGTGAGAGAGACGGTGGAGTCTGTGCGTGCTTCAGGCATTGGCGATTTCAACTGGGACGGACTGGATGACTTTGTCATCAGTGATGATCTGGCCAGCCCGAATGGAATCTTTGAGGCGGGAGAAGTACTTATCCTGTTTGGTGACAGGCTGTTTCCTCAGAATATCAACTATCCAGACCCCGCACTAAGGTCCGTCCGGCTGCTTGGAAGTAGGCAGATTGGGCTCCTAGGCTTCGAGCGAAGCGCGGCTGGGGACGTGAACGGAGACGGCTTCATGGACCTGCTTCTGGGGGCGCGGGGATCGACGTTTGGGAACCGGATCACGGAAGCCTTTATCATTTACGGTGGCACAGATCTTCCCGCCGAGTTGAGCACGGACGAGCTCGGCGACCATGGTGTGCGAATGGAGAGCGCCGTGTGGGAAGACGGGTTCGGCGAGGAGGTTGCGGGTGTGGGGGACGTCAATGGGGACGGATTCGATGACGTCCTGGTCAGCGCGAGTAACCGCTTCGAAGACGCGCCAGACAAGACCTATCTCATCTATGGCGGGACCGATGTTCCGGGTGACTTCAGCGTGGCGGACCTAGGAGAGCGGGGAGTGGTCTTTGGCCCCGTGACGGGTGAGTGGTTTGGGCGAGTGCTGGGCGCGGCGGGGGACGTCAATGGAGACGGGTTGGCCGACTTTTTGATCGCCTCGCAGCTGGCCGACCCGCAGGGCGTCACGAACGCCGGGGAGGTCTATTTGATTTTTGGCGCAAAGGACTTTCCCCGGCAGATATTCCGCGACCAGTTTTTGCAGTATGGGATGGTCATGTGTGGGGGTGAGCCAGAGGATCGGTTGGCGGGTTTTGTGTCCGGTCCTGGGCGAATCGGTGAAGGTATTTTCCCAGCGCCTCTTATTGGATCAATGTACCTCTCCGGGCACGAGGTTCAGATTCTAAAAGGCGGCCGGCAGCTGCAACAAATCGGAAGAACGGTCGCGTACGACACGCTTGAGCGGCTGGAACTCTTGATCGGGATCGGCAGTGCGCTATATGTGGGGGACGTAAACGGCGGGGGCCGGCAGGATCTTCTTTGCGGGATGCCTCCAAGGTCGCCTCTCGAGCGCCAGCTCGCCGGTGAGGTTCGCATCGTCTACGGCGAGCGGTTGGCCGGGCGGCCGACCAGCGCCGACCTGGACAACAACGGCCTGGTCGATTACCTGGATCTGTTCCTCTTCAGCGAGCAGTGGTACCAGGAGAGAGAAAGTGATCCGAGATAGACGGGCTGTTGGAGTGTCGCTGCCGAGCGGGGTGATGGCGGCTGGGGTTCTCCGGCTTGGGGAGGATGGCTCGACTTGGCGGGCGTTTGTCGCTCCCGACAAGGGCCACCGGGTCAGGCGCTCGGCGTTCTACGCCGCAGTCGGTAGGTCCGCCGAGCCGAGGCGGACCCGTTCTCCTCGCCCGGGGGCCACGCTCGGCTCGCGTGGCCTACTGGAGACATCGGCTCTCGTCAGCCGCGGCAGTGACGACGCCTGGGGCTACGACTCGACCTCGACGAACCCGAAGGTGATTGACCTGAGCCAGCCGGATATGGGGTATCACTACTACCGGCGGATCGCCAATGATGATCCGCCGCTGACCGCCGGGCGCAGGGTCGAGATCAGTTTCCGGCAGCCTTTGATGCCGGATGATGTGGATACCGACCATCTGAGTTATGTCGTGGCGATTCCGGGAGAGATGGAGCCGATTGTCATCGAACACTTTCCTTACAATGCTCATCGGGGCCAGGCGGTGATCAATGAGCCGATTGTGGAGGATATTGTTGAAAAGCTGCAATTCAACCAAAGGTATGATCTTGAAGCCTATAGCAAGATTGGGAATGAGTTATTGAATCCTCCGGATGGCACAGAGAAGTTTGAGTTTACGATTATAGTTGATTCACTTCCGCCGGAGTTGGAATGACAGAGATGATTCGGTATTTCTTGGCCCTTGTGTTTTTGATGTCGGCTTTGGCCGTAGTGAGCCAGGGACAACCGGTGCTCATGCTGGACGATGTGGCCGATGTGACGATCTACGGCCCCTATGAGGAAGATCGTATGGGTTGGAGCATGGAACCCTTGGGGGACGTCAATTCGGATGGTTATGGGGATTTGATTACCCTGACGCAGGGTTGGTCCGTCATCGGATGGGCTGGTTTCTTGGTTGAAGGCGGCAACACTCTGCCTGCAGCGATTGATTTGCTTGGAGCAAGCACTGAGCGTTCAGTATTCCTCCCGGATACGAATCGCATTGGCAGTGTCGGAGACATCAATGGAGACGGATTCGATGACTATGCGGTCGCTGATGTGGGATATGATCTTGAAGAGGTGTTTGATGTCGGGCAGGCGTTTATCGGCTTCGGCACCCAGGCAGATTCCCCTGAGATTGATTGGTCGGAGATCGATAGGCCTGGAATCAAGGTCATCGGCCATCAGTCCCGTGAGTGGCTCGGAAACCGCATCCGGCGAGCCGGTGATTTCAACGGGGACGGTTTTGGCGATGTCTTGATTCAGGGATGGCAGAATCGCTCGCGTAATATCCGGGAGATGATCGTTCTCTTTGGAGGAGGGGACCTGCCTCAGGAATTATCCACCGAAGACCTGGGCGGGCACGGCGTAATCTTGACCAGCGCGTTTTCGCTGGACAAACTGGGCGAGAGTTTGGCCCCGGTGGGCGACGTCAACGGCGACGGGCTGGATGATGTCCTCATCGGAGCGGATGCCAATCCCCCGGGGGAGGACCGGGCCTACCTCGTTTATGGCAGCAAAGACTTTCCACCCCTGCTGAATATCGGACAGCTCGGGGCGCGCGGGGTAATCCTCACGGGAAGCGGGGAGCAATTCGCCGTGGATGTCAGCGGCGTGGGGGATATCAATCGGGATGGGTATGCCGATTTTATGGTTGCGGCCCCGGGGCGAGATTCGCGGGGCCTGAGAAATTCCGGGGCCGTCCACATTATTTTTGGCGCAACGGACCTGCCCCCCCGGCTCGATACCGAGTCGCTGGGTGAGCGCGGCATCACGATTGAGGGCAGTCGTGAGGATATGATACTGGGATTTGCATTGAGTGGGGGAGCGAATCTCAATGGAGATGTCTATCCAGATTTTCTCGTACGCCCGACGACGTTCGATGATGATGTTTATGTTTTCCCCGGTGGGCCCCAATACGCTCAGCCGGGCCGCATCTCTGTTGATGCTCTGGATTTTGTTGTGATTCACAATCCGAAGGGTGGGCTGAACTATCCCAATGTCATGCGCTTTGGGGACATCAACGGCGACGGGTACGATGATATTCTGCTCGGGCATGAATTCGCCAGCCTGCCGCTGCCGGGCGGAGGGAGGCGGGACGCCTGCGGCGCGGTGTATGTGGTCTTCGGCGGCCCGGAGCGCTTTGCCTCGCTGCGGCAGAGATGCGATCTCAACCAGGACGGCGTCATCAACCACCTGGACCTGTTCCTCTTCGGAGCGGAGTGGCAAGAAGGGGAGTAATGCGGAGTAAAGCTGGGGGACAGACGCCGGGCGGGTTCTCATCCCCCCCTCCCCCTAACCCCCTCCCGCGAGGGGAGGGGGGATAAGTAGTCCCCTCCCCCCATTGCGGGGGAGGGTGAGGGAGGGGGGGGAGATGCGCCCTGCTGACGAACCGATGAGCCGAACGAAACAGCGTCGCTCTCTCCAGCGAAGCCAGCTGGTCAGCCGGGCGCGGGCGATGCGCAGCGCACCAACCCCGGCCGAAGCGATTCTCTGGAAGCGCTTGCGCCACAGGCAACTCCTCGGCCTCCGTTTCCGCAGGCAACAGCCGTATGGAGGTTATATTTTGGATTTCTACTGCAAGAGGGTCTCTCTGGCCATCGAGCTGGATGGGGACTCTCATGCGGAGAGGCAGAGCCGGGATCGGGCGAAGGATGAGGCGCTTGCGAGAGAGGGGATCCGCGTGATTCGCTTTCATGATCGGCAGGTCAAAGAGAATCTGGAGGGGGTGCTGCAGGTTATCTATGATCGTTGCCGGTCGGTTCTGGCAGAAAAGCGCGAGGGAAGTGAGGTTGAAGTGTCCCCCTCCCCCTAACCCCCTCCCGCGAGGGGAGGGGGGACAAACCGTCCCCTCCCCTCATTGCGGGGGAGGGTGAGGGAGGGGGGGCGAACGTTACCTCCTGCCACCGTCGATCTCGCGAGGGGAAGGGGAAAAGTGGTCCCCTCCCCCCATTGCGGGGGAGGGTGAGGGAGGGGGGGCGAACGTTACCTCCTGCCACCGTCGATCTCGCGAGGGGAAGGGGATAAGTGGTCCCCTCCCCCCACCGCGGGGGAGGGTGAGGGAGGGGGGCGAAGATTCTCCAAGCGACGAGTGTGACAAGTGCAATCAGGAATCGCGAAGATGGAAATGGAAAGCAAGGAGAACCGGGATCGCTGGTGATGCGAATCGGGATTGACGCGCGCACGATTCTCTCCAACCGGCGCGGGTTTCGCCGC
>Ga0209164_1005163_pt1 | contig 11238 bp, 6 predicted proteins | sample MTBNYHSulfiMetaG_FD_187458 | JGI IMG/M metagenome (GOLD analysis project Ga0209164, IMG submission 187458) | Enrichment culture microbial communities from rom New York Harbor, USA that are MTBE-degrading - MTBE-NYH (New York Harbor Sulfidogenic)... | ecosystem: Environmental > Aquatic > Marine >... | reverse complement strand
GCACCAGATTGATCACGCCGGCCGGGATGCCGGAAGCTTCCCAAATTTCCAAGGTCTTTTCGGCCACCATGGGAGTCTTGCGACTAGGTTTGAACACCACGGTGTTGCCGGCCAGAAGTGCGGGGATAATATGACCGTTGGGCAGATGCCCCGGCATGTTAAACGGACCTATGACCCCAAATGTACCGTGGGGTTTGAAACGAACCGCGGTCCGGACACCCCCTCGTTCTTGGACAACGGGACTTCGCCGCTCTTCGAAGGCTTTCATCGAGATGTCCACCTTGGCCGCCATGGCGGATACTTCCAATACGGATTCCCATAGCGGTTTTCCGGTCTCCACGGATATCGTCTCAGCCAGGTCTTCACGATATTCGATCAGTTTATCTCGAAAGGCTTCAAGAACGCGGGTTCGGTTCGACAGATCGCTCGACGCCCAGTGCTCATATGCGGATCGGGCGGCCATGACCGCCTGATGTACCTCATTTGCCGTGGCCATGCGGCCTTGCCAAACGGTCTCATCCGTAGCGGGGTTTGTGGACACAAAACCGTCGCCTTCGCCTTCAATCCATTGGTTCCGGATAAAATGGGACTTAGAGGTCATGGTGAACGTTCCTCTAAGTGCTGGTCGGATCTATGTGTTCCCAGTAACACCCGATCTCCGGCCCTTATATGAAGCACACAGGCCGAAGATTCCGTAATGCGTATCCCTCCCTCCGGATTTTGCTCAGCCGGTCCGGTGCAAGCGCGAAAATCAAATGCCGTGTTCGAAATCATGAACATTGAACCGTTATCGATGTCGGGCACAACAGACTCCACATGGGTTCTAAGGCTATTTTTCACCGTCCGAATCCGATCCAAAGCGCAGGTCAGTATGGGGCCGGCGTCGAAAATATCTACCATTCCGCTGTCCGAAAATCCTTCATCGAGCAGCAACTTCATGGCAGGAAGAGTGTTCTTGTGCACCTGACCGATCACTTTCTGAGCTTCCGGGGGAAGCAGAGGTACATAAATGGGATGTTTCGGCATGAGCTCCCCTATGAATTTTTTGTCTTTCATGCTCAGATAGTCGGCTCGGGGATACTCGATTCCAAAGAACAGTTTTCCAAGCGCTTCCCAGAAAGGAGATCGCCCCGAGTCATCCGCAACGCCGCGCATTTCCGCTGTTACCAAGGGTTCAAACATGTGTACGTGTTCTGCTACGAACAAAAAGCGACACAGTGACATCAGCCGGCCGTTACCGTGACCCCGACGCTCGGGATCCATGAAAAGTCCGCCGATTTCGCAAGGGCCGCTGTGCTGGGTCACAAGTTCGAGCATCGGAATCTCGCGATGCACGTTCAAGGCCTTGGACTCGTGAACAGCCACCCCGAGCTTGTAGGCGTAGAATGGCTCGAACCCTCCAACTTTGGACACAATGCTGCTAGTGCCGATCACTTCTCCGGTACCGCGGTCCTCCATCACAAACGTATAAGTTTCTCCGCCGGGTTCCTCCGCCTGGGACGCAAAGCTGCGTTCCGAACCGGCAATGCGTTTTCTCAAAAGGTCCCGATCGGCGGGCAGAGACGTCAGACCGAAGCCTGCCTTGCCGGCGAGTCGGACCAGTGGATCTAAGTCATTCATTGAAACCGGTCGAACGAAGACCATGCATCGCTCCTTGCGTCATCCCGAACAGGGTGGCTTCTGTTAGGAAAAGGTGATCATGGGATCAGGGAGCTTCGATTTCTCCGGATCCCAGCTTCATAAGCAGCAGCGCGGTGAGTTTGGCTCTCTCCGTCAGGCTGTCCAGGTATAAGACCTCGTGTGAGCTGTGGAGATGATCCCCTCGAACTCCCATGCTGTCCACAGTGGGCAATCCGGCCGCTGCCAGGTTGTTTCCGTCACAGACGCCTCCGCTGGATCGCCAACTCAGGGACAGACCCAATTCGTTTCCACATTTCGAAATCAGGTTAAGAAGGGTTTCTGTTCGTCGATCGAGCGGTTTGGCCGGTCGGACAAAAGAACCTCGGAGTTCCACGGAAAGACCTTCACGGCTGTTCACCTGTGCGACAAGATGCTCGAGCCGTTGCAGAACACGCATCTGTTCATCGGGTGTTGAGATGCGAATATTGAATCGGCATTGAGCCAGGTCTGGAACCACATTTAGTGCTCCCCCTCCGGAGACCCGCCCTACGTTAACGGTTATGCCCGGACCTTCCTCCTGCATCAAGTTCAAATCCAGGATAAACCCGGCCATCGTGTTTATGGCGCTTCGGCCGTTATGTGGTTCCCTTCCGGCATGCGCCGCCCTCCCGTGGAACGTGGCCACGAAATTGCCGGATCCTTTTCGAGTCGCTACAAGGGCGCCATCGGGTAGCGCAGGCTCGAACACGAGTCCGAATTGGTTCCTGGCGGCGGCTTCGACCAGAATCGAAGCGGATCCGGGTGAGCCGATCTCTTCGTCCGGATTTATCAACAGCTCCCATCCGACACGGCCGGCGAAGGGACTGCGTTCGAACGCCTCCAACGCTTTGAGTACAACGGCCAGTCCACCTTTGGCATCCGCAACTCCGGGCCCTTGAAGCCGCTTCTCATCCAGCTGTGTCGGCGTTCCAAAGGGATCCTTCGATCCGAATACCGTGTCCATATGGATGGACAGAAATGCCTTTATAGGAGCCTCTGAACGCTTCCTCATGAGAAGCGCCTTGCCCAGTGCCGTTTCGGTGACCTGCCCTTTATCATCTATGGACGCGTACCTCGGCAGTTCCATTTCCTCGATATCTGCATCGAGGACCTGGAAATCTTTTTCTATCCGCGCACACATATCCAGCAGTCCCGCGCGGTTACCGCTGCCCGAGTTCATGCTTGTCCAAACCATCACGAGCCGGCGCATGGCGTTGAGTTGAGAATCGATCCAGCCAAGGTATGGCTCATAGGGGTTCATGGCAGATGATGATATCCGTCATGGCATGACACTGAAAGTGAATTGAAAAACATTCGGCCTCACCCGGCCCTCCCGGCGTATGGACCGGGATCAAGGACGTCGCGGCCCGAGGTTCCGGCGACGTCCCTGCCTCGCTCCTCAAGGTGCTTTTGGCGCGCAACCCTTCCCCGAAGTCCTTCTGTTCGTTTCCGTAATCACACGGACCTCCCGAATCGGGGACAAAATAGGGTCACGCCTTCTGCGGAATTCGGCGTCCTTTTAAGTAGGATGTTTCGAACGTATCCGGCAACCTGATTATAGGAGCGCCGCCATGATCGAGGGCAGGTCGACACTTGCTTTTTCACCGGGTTGTTGAGACCAGCCATTCAGAGTATGAGGATCGAATGCTTCTGGAGAATATGGTAATTCCTGAATCACCGCCAGAAGTCCGGAATCGTTTCGGTGAGCTTTTTCCAGGAAGATGCTCTGTTCGATTCCTGATCCAGAGAGCGGCTGCATTCTTCAAGCACATCTTCGACATAGGCATCGTGCCTCATGCCCACCAGCACGGTCGTAATACCCGGAGTGGACCGAATCGCTCTTATGGCCATTTGGCTCAGTGTTTTCGCAGACCCCCAATCTCCATCCGCTGACGCGATCCAGTTTTTCGCAAAGCCGACCTGCTTGGAAGCCTCGGCCTGATAGACGTTTGTCACTGCGAAAAAGCTTTCTTGTACTTTCCGGACATGCGCTTCTACCATGCGGATCATCTCATCCGACAGGTCCTGTTGAGCTAAAAACTGAACCACACCCTGCACTTTGGGTATCAAAAACTGGGTCTGTACATCCAGCCACCGCAAATAACTTCCATACTGTTTCCAGTGGCGCTTCAGGTTGTACCCCACGGAGACGGCGTCCTCCAATTGCTTCTGAAGGGAAGGTTTAAGATTCAGGTTTGGAAACAGTTCCTGTTTCAGCAGATCCTCCGACGCGATCAGATCCCGGATTCGTGCGTTCACCACGGCTTCGCCGCCGGACACAGTGGGTTCCACGTCCGCCAGTCGAAGGAGTTTATGATCGATAATGGCGTTCAAAGGGCGATTGATCAATACACCCAATTGCCTGTCCCGAGCGAACTCGAGCACACTTTGGCCATTGGGCTGATTCTTATTGAGAACCGCATTGGGCTCGAGGAGATTCAGGGGCGTTTCAACGACCTGGAAGTGATTATCCTCGCCTATGTTCTGAGCGATGCTCCATATTGTTTCAAGGCAGGTCCATTCGGGATCGTCGGCGGAATTGGGGAACGTGTTCGAGCTGATGCCATAGAACTGAATACGCCCGCGGTCCACTTCGGATTCGAGATGTTTGAACGCAAGCTCTATCCGCCGGTAGTATTCATTCCGTGCATCCGAGAGGGACTCTCCGACTTCCCGGGCCCGGCTTAGAAAATATTCCGGATTGTGCAACAGAAACACGTCCAGGGTCTGCAAATCGAGACGCTCCAAGCTACGGGTGAGCTGATCCTCGAGAAACTCGGGATGAATACAATGCTCGAGGTTCGGCAGAACGGTTACCAGGTCCGGAAACGGTGTTCCCCGGTTTTTCCGCTTCTGGCTGAGGTCATAATTCCGGCCTTGCAAGTAGCCCGCTTTGGAGACAACCACTAGTGAATCTCGGGAAATCTTGCTTGTACCTGCCAGATCTCGAATTACGGTTCCGACGAGCAGCTCGGAACCGCCGTCTGTGTAGTTGGTGCTGGTGTCGACAAGATTAATGCCGCCTGAAAGCGCTTTAGTGAGGGCCTGGTGATGAGCATCGACGGTTGGATCTATCCGGTAACAGCCAAAACCAACCGCGCTGACACGCAGGCCGGTTTTCCCCAGATGGTTGAAAGAACACGTGTCGTACTTGGCTGCATAACCTTCTGTGCCGTCTATGCCGGCTTTTCCGGAAGTCACTTTTCGATCACTCCTTTCTCGCGGACCCGGGACCTATGTATGCGCTTGCAGAATCGACCGTACCTTCGCCGGCCGGAGCCCCCCATCACCTGCGAGCGAACCTGGAAGCCCAAGGCCTTTTTCGATTCGTTCCTAAACGTGCGAGACGTACTTGACGCGAGCTCTGAACGTCGACAGTCTCACTCTCGCCAAACTCCGGACGAATCCACGATGCTTGCCGACCGATTACTTCTTTAGATAGCTTGGCTCTCTTTTCCAATTTCTGTCAAGTACGCTTACGGCGTCGACTAGTACTATTTCCATCTCTTTCCCGTCGGCGTAACGCCGACCCGGGTCTTTTGCCAAAGCCTTTTTGAAAATCGCCTGCATCACCCGTTCGAAGGGATCGATCATGTGCTTGAACGGTTCCGGTTCATTGAAACAGATATTGTACATAGTGGAAGAAGGAGATGCGCCCTTGAACGGATGCGTTCGGGTTATTATTTCGTACAATATAGTACCTAAACAGAACACATCCGTAGCCGGTGAGAGTGGTTGCTCTTCGGAAAAGTGCTCCGGCGCCAAGTATTGGTTTCCCTTTTGAGATGTTTCCCCACTTTGAGAAAACAATACGGTTTCGAATTGATAGAGGGAGAAACCGGATACCTTCACCTCGCGTTCCCGGGTAATATGAATGCAGGTAGGATCCAGCGCCAAATGTAAGATGTCCTCTTTGTGCATGTAACCCAATACATTGGAAACCCGAAGCCCGATTTCAAGCCCTAACCGGAAAGGCACTTCTTTCCCGCGCTTGGCGAAACCGATCAGGGTTTCACCATTCAGGTATTCCTGAGCGAGGCAGTATTCCTTCTCCTCCCGATGGACATCGAAAATCAGTATGGCCGAAGGATGACTCAAACGCGCCGTCTTGGTCACGCGGTCCCAGGTTTCGTCAAGCCGGCGTCTGTCGATAAACCGTTCGTCGCCTTCAGGAAGAACATAACGAATGATTTCGACTTTGCGTCCCATTTCGCGGTCCGACGCTACGATACTGGTGCGCGGCCCCCTCGTCTCCTGGCTGATGGGAAGATACTTGTTGAGGATGACTTCGGTTTGTTCGATATCGGCCCCCGAGATCGACCTCAGCAGGTACTCTTTCAACTCGATGGCTTCTTCGAAATCAGGCCTCAATTCGAGTGCTTGCTCGATGGCTTCCAGTGCCTCGCGGTGCCGTTTGGCTGATGTGCAAGCCCGCGCCAGATTGTAGTGCACCGCAGCATCAAAAGGATCGATCCGGAGGGCCAACCGATAGCTTTGGATAGATTTGTGGAAATCCCCGGATTTACGGTAAACGATCCCCAAGGTATTGTATGGATTCGCGCTGCTCGGATTGACTTTTAACGCCAACAGGATGGATTGCCGGGCCTCGTTGAACTGGTTTTTTTCAATGAACAGTTTTCCGGCTTTGATGAGATATTTCTCCGCCCCGTCGATGTCTCCCTTTTTCATGTATACTTCGCCGAGCCCGCGGTAGGCTTCGGCAAACAGATGATTTATTTCAATCGCCTTTCGGAAGGCCGATATAGCCTCCTCGTACCTTCCTTCCGCCATATAGCGGTAGCCTTTCTGGTAGAATTCTTCCTCGTCTTCGGCGTCGGCAATAGCGTGCTTGTAAGCTTCAATAGCTTCATCGTATTTGCCTTCGCTCGTGAGCTGATCGCCTACTTCCACTTGTTTCAGCTTGCTCAGGAAAGCGCCTTTGGCCTTCAACAGATCCAGAATTTTCCCGTGGAGCGTCTTGAAGGAATAGGGCCTTAGCACATATCCGCTGACACCCTCATACACAGCTTCCATGATTTTATTTCTTCGGTTCTCCGAGGTAACCAGTATGAACGGGATGAGAAAGAGAGTGGGATCCGCGTTTATTTTCTTCAAGAAATCCGTGCCGTCCACACCGGATAATTCGCGCTCGGACACGATAAGATCGCATTTGGAGGCAGTCAAAATCTTCCAAGCTGCTGGAAAATTTTGTGCACCCTGGACGTGCTTAAAACCCACTTCATCAAGCCACTTCGAGACCCTGTTGATCTCCGATCGGGTAGGGAAAACAAGAAGAATATGTGAATTACGAACGTCCATTGGCGTCTTTGCTCGTCTCGACTCCTTGAAGGGGACGGGGGAGCTGAGAAACGTAAGGGTTACTGGGGATGGTGGCACACCGGAAAGCTCGACGGCGCACAGTTCACTGGAGTTATGAGACGAAACCCACTTTTGGTATACTGGGATCGGCACTCCGTTCCAAAGACATAAGAAAAAGGAACAAGTAGAAGTTACCTATAGATTATCAGGTTCACACAGCCTGATGGTCAACAAGAAAAAGTCTTAATCCGCCGTATCCCTTGGTCAAGGGCGCTCCGGCCAGACATGCGAATCGGTCCCGTGTTGCATCCGGATGTCGGCAGGCGGAAACGGCCTTTATTATGGAAGCTTACGAGGTTGTCTTGCGCCATATCGGAATGTTCACAGCACACGTCTTTTCGACACCTCAGCAAGGTCCCATGGGCTCGTCTTGACTCTACCTCTTTTTCTGTTAAGATGACCCCCGTTACTGCCACCTCAAACCAAATACAATGGGCCTACACACGAACTTTTTATGACGGAAATGAGACAAGGAAGTCAAACAGAACGCAGTCTGCCCCTGGAAAACGTCGATCTTCCGGAGCATTTGCCTTTGCTGACCCTCAGAGATGTGGTCATTTTCTCTTATATGCTCCTGCCCCTTTTTGTCGGCAGAGAGCGATCCATCCGGGCAGTGGAGGAGGCTTACGGTAAACATCGTCTGGTATTTCTGGCCGCGCAGAAAAAACCCACCATAGAAGAACCCAGACCCGGGGACATCTATTCCGTAGGTACAGTGGCCATGATCATGCGCATTCTTCGAATCCCGGACGGCAGGTTCAAGGTGCTGGTTCAGGGCCTTACCAAAGCGCGCATACTGAACTATGTTCAGAGTGATCCCCTATATCAGGTGTCCGTGGAACCCATCCAAGACATACCTTTAACCGAATTTACGCCGGAAGTCGAGGCCCTCGTCCGAACCGTTCGCGATCAGGCTGAAAAGATTTTGTCTTTAAGAGGCATGCTGAATCCGGATGTCTTATCCATTCTGAACAGCGTGGAGGACCCCGGGCGCCTATCCGATCTCGTAGCGTCCAACCTGCGGATAAAAGGAGAAGACGCCCAGCGGATACTGGAGTTGACCGATCCTGTCAAACGTTTGATGAAAGTCACGCGTTATCTGGGCAAGGAGCTGGAAGTGTCCGCCATGCAGGCGAAAATCCAATCCGAGGCCACGGAAGAGATCGGCAAGATGCAGCGGGACTATTATCTTCGCGAACAACTTAAGGCGATTCAAAAAGAACTTGGAGAGTTCGACGATCGGAACGAGGAGGCGAAAGAATACCGGCAGAAGATCAAACGCGCTCGTATGCCCAAATCGGCGGGAAAGGAGGCTCTGAAACAGCTCGAACGGCTCGATCAGATGCATCCTGATACCGCGGAGGCCTCGGTCATTCGTACCTTTCTGGACTGGATGGTGGAGTTGCCGTGGAGAAAAAGCACCCGAGATCAGCTGGATCTCAAACGAGCCAAAGAGATCCTTGACGAAGATCACTACAATCTGAGTAAGGTCAAGGACCGAATCATCGAGTACTTGAGTGTGCGCAAGTTGAACCCGAACATGAAAGGTCCTATCCTCTGTTTTATTGGACCCCCAGGTACGGGAAAGACGTCGTTGGGCAGGTCCATTGCCCGCGCAATGGGCCGGAAGATGTGCCGCATTTCACTCGGTGGAGTGCGTGACGAAGCCGAAATTCGGGGGCACAGGCGTACCTATGTTGGTTCTTTGCCCGGACGCATCATACAGGGGATCAAGCAAGCGGGTTCCAACAATCCCGTGTTCATCATGGACGAGGTGGATAAAATCGGTCAGGATTTTCGAGGGGATCCGGCGTCGGCTTTGCTCGAAGTATTGGACCCGGAACAAAACAGCACATTCAGCGACCACTATCTGAACATTCCTTTCGACCTCAGCAAAGTCATGTTCATTACTACGGGAAACCTGGCGGATCCCATCCCTTCGCCGCTGAGGGACCGCATGGAGATTATCCGCCTTTCCGGTTACACCGAAGAAGAGAAGCTCTCCATAACCTACAATTATCTTCTTCCCAGACAAATCAAAGACAACGGGATTTCTCCGAGCCGAATCATCATCGGACGAGAGGCCATGAGGGGCGTTATTTCCCGCTACACCCGTGAAGCGGGGCTGAGGAACCTGGAACGAGAGATTGGAAAGATATGCCGGAAGATGGCGCGTCGGGTAGCCGAGGGACAAAACGGTCCTTTCCGTATCACCCTCGGCAACCTGCATCGCTACTTGGGTCCTCCCACGTTCTTGTCGGAACTGGAGCAAGAGATAGACGAGATCGGCGTAGCAACAGGGCTGGCCTGGACTGAAAGCGGCGGAGACGTTCTGTACGTGGAAGCCTCTCTCATGAAGGGCAAAGGCAAATTGCTCCTTACAGGCCAACTGGGTGACGTAATGAAGGAATCGGCCCAGGCGGCGCTGAGCTATGCGCGTAACCGCAGCGACACTATGAAAATGGCGCCCAATTTCCATGAGACATCGGATTTTCACATCCATGTGCCGGCGGGCGCCATCCCTAAAGATGGCCCTTCGGCGGGAGTGACCATGGCAACGGCGGTCATTTCGGCACTTACAAAGGTGGCAGTGAAACGCTCGGTAGCGATGACCGGTGAGATCACGCTTCGGGGGAAGGTCTTGCCTGTGGGGGGCCTCAAGGAAAAAGCGCTGGCGGCACATCGAGCCGGTATAAAAACGCTACTGGTCCCGGAAAAAAATATTAAGGACCTGAGCGAGATTCCGGAAAATATCAGAAGGAAAGTCCGATTCATTCCCGTGTCGCACATGGATCAAATACTCGAGGTTGCGTTGGAGAGCCCATTACCGGCGCCGAAAAAACGATCGCCCGGCAAAGCTGCGAGGATCGCCACAGAGTGACGGACGGACCGGTCACATTCGCCGAATCTTAAGAATATCTTTGGGTTATGGGGAACAGGATTCTTTATTTCGATGCCCCTGCCGGTTTGAGTGGGGATATGATTCTGGCTTCTTTGCTGGATCTTGGGCTGGATCTGCGTCAGATAGAAACAGGTCTGTCCGGCTTGGGAATCGACCCCTACGACTTGAAACAGACCACCGAAGACCGCATGGGAATCAGCGGTCAACGGTTTGAGGTTTTGTATGAAGACGGCCGCAGCCACCGGGGTTTCGGGGAAATTACCCGTATGATCGAGGAGAGTGGCCTTCCTTCCAGGGCCCGGGCCCGCTCCCTCGAGGCATTCCAAAGGATCGCCGAGGCCGAATCCGACATCCATGGTCTACCAGTGGAAGCCGTCCACTTTCATGAAGTGGGGGCGGTTGATTCCATTGTGGATATCGTAGGGACCATGCTGGCGCTGGATATTCTCGGGGTCGATGAGGCCTGCTGTTCCCCTCTTCCTCTCGGAAAGGGAAGCATTTCCTGCGCCCACGGAGTTATACCCCTCCCCGCACCGGCGGCCTTGGAAATACTGAAGGGTGTGCCGGTCTATGGCGTGGAACTCGAGGGAGAAACGGTTACACCTACCGGCGCCGCGATTATTTCGGTTGTTTGCCGGGAATTCGGTCCATTGCCGGAAATGAGGATTTCATCCATCGGATACGGAGCCGGAAAGCGGGAATGGCCGGATCGACCGAATGTACTCAGAGCGGTTCTGGGTACCGGAGATGTAAGTTCGGAACCGATCATAGCCATCGAGACCAACATTGACGACCTGACTCCGGAGCTGGCTGGATACCTCATGGAGCGCCTTCTGGACGAGGGAGCGCTCGACGTGGGTTTTCTGCCCATTCAAATGAAAAAATGCCGGCCGGGTCTGATGGTCCATGTGCTGGCTTCATTGGAGAAACGAGATCGTCTGGTGCGCGTGTTGTTTTCTGAAACTACCACCATCGGCATTCGGTATTATCGGGTTCAGCGAGAGACTTTGCCCCGGAAAAAAGGTGTTCTGGAAACCGAGTTGGGTTCGGTAGTCGTCAAAACGGTCGAAATGCCCGACGGAAAAGTACGACACTATCCCGAGTACGAGTCCTGCGCAGCCTTGGCGAGGCAACTGGGCGTTCCGGTGATCGATGTGTATACGGAAGCCGCGGTGACGGCGAAACGAACCTCCGACGTTTGAAAGATCCCGTCCCAGTGTCACTGGAACAGCTCAAAGTGAAGCGGAAAAATGGCAACTGAGACTGATTCGCCCAACCAAATAGACATTGTCATCATT
>Ga0209164_1005162_pt1 | contig 11246 bp, 15 predicted proteins | sample MTBNYHSulfiMetaG_FD_187458 | JGI IMG/M metagenome (GOLD analysis project Ga0209164, IMG submission 187458) | Enrichment culture microbial communities from rom New York Harbor, USA that are MTBE-degrading - MTBE-NYH (New York Harbor Sulfidogenic)... | ecosystem: Environmental > Aquatic > Marine >... | reverse complement strand
ACCCACACTCACATGTTCCCGGGTCGCCCTTATCACCTTGCGGTCCTGTTGGTCCTTGTATCCCCTGCGGTCCAATCGGTCCAATCGGTCCCTGTATTCCTTGCGGTCCCTGCGGCCCTACCGCACCAATTGTCAAATTATATGAATCATAGCGTATTAAGGGTTGACTTGTAGAACCTCCCATCTGACCTGTAGAAACTTCCAAAAGGTAATCTCCATCAGGCACTGCCGGAAGTTCCACGATAATCTCATTCGCAGTAGGTGTACCAACAAGGGTGAGCGGTGTCGGGTCATTTCCAAGCAGTACTACAGGGGCAGCACCATTATCAAAGTTCTTGCCGCTTATCACTATATGATTCCCTCCAAAGTCTACATATACTTCGGTGATAGCAAGTGGCAATACAGGATATGGGCGTATGATGGTTTTATCCAAACCTGTTGAGTTGTAGCTTTCGGTTTGCCCTGCTCTTGCTATCTGGGACATAAGGACAACCGATACAAACAATATGCCGATGACTAATGCCGCTCTCCTCATCAAGAATCTCTCTCTCATCTTTTCCCCCTCCTTAGTGTTTTGATATGTGCTGCTACAGCCAGTGATGCTCACGCTTGCTTCTTTTTCAGCAAGACTATAGTTTCCTCTTACCACGGCATGCTTTGTAACTGCCTACAGAAAACAGCGTGCAAGAAAGACAAGTCACTCGGAGCAAATAAAAAAAGCCGCTCTTGAGGCTTGGACTCAGATAGCGGCCCGACTATCAATACCTTCGCCCTCCGGAAATACTTCGTTTTCCGGACCCGTTTCGCAATATCAGAAAAAGATAATTGTGTACCTATTATTCAGAATGATAGGTATTTGTCAACTTATTTGTACTTATTGTTACAACAAACTGCATGAAAAAATCTACACGATATTAATTAGGACTTATGTATTCACAAATCCCGACGTATTTTTGTCCCGGATGTATTCTTCAGCGATTTTGATTTTTACCCGGTGCGTATAAGCAGGTGTTATTTGCATTTCCCTATCCCTTTAACAACGCAAAGAAAACATCAAATCAATGCATCGAAAACGATAGAAATATATCGAATTATATCTAAGAAAGAAAGCGGATGGGATGCTTGATAGATAATGGGTTATGCGGTATTCTTAAGCTCTTACACTATCCCCTGTTTCAGGATATCGTGCAGGTGGATAATGCCGACTGGTCTCCCTTCATCGTCAGGGACTACCAGAGCGGTTATGGAATAACTTTCCATAATAGAGAGGGCCTTGGCAGCGAGTTCATCCTGGGTGATAGTTTTCGGGTTTTGTGTCATGACCTCCCCGGCGGTTTTTTCAAAAAGACCCCCTCCCCAGATCTCCAGGCCTCTCCTGACATCTCCGTCGGTAACGACCCCGGCCATCTTTCCGTCCGGACCTGTCACGATTGCATGTCCCAGCCTCTTTGAGGACATCTCGATTACCGCGTTGGCAAGAGGGGTGTCAAGTGCAACGATGGGGAGGAGCTCTCCGGCATGCATAAGGTCTTTCACCTTTACGAAAAGTTTTTTTCCGATACTCCCGGCCGGATGGAAAAAAGCAAAGTCCTGTTCCTTCAGCCCCCGTTTTACAAGCAAAGCAACCGCAATCGCGTCACCCATCGCCATAGTTGCCGTGGTTGATGCAGTAGGCACAACGCCCATGGGGCACGCCTCTTCTTTTACCGAGACATCGAGAGAGACGTCGGACTGTTTTGCGAGGGTTGATTCCGGGTTCCCTGTCAGGGAAACAAGTTTCACATTATACCTTTTCAGGAAGGGAACAAGCTTGACAATCTCCTCTGTATCTCCGCTGTTCGAAATCGCAATAATTACATCTCTTTCAGTTACCATGCCAAGGTCGCCGTGGCTCGCCTCTGCCGGATGGAGGAAAAACGCAGGGGTGCCGGTCGAAGCAAGGGTTGCCGCGATTTTTTTGCCGACGAGACCGGACTTGCCCATCCCGGTGACAACGACCCGCCCCTTGCTCTGATAAATGATCTCAACCGCCTTTTCGAATTTGCTGTCGAGCTTATGCACAAGCGCAGCTATGGCCTCTGCTTCGGTCTCCAGGACTTTTCTTGCTATTGTGAGTATGTCGTCCACTCGTTCTTTCCTTTATAAGAAAATTTTAGTATACCATGAACGGAATTACCAGAGGGGCGTGCCGCTCTATTCCTCTGCCTTCAGCAATTCGTGTATTATATAATGTCTTCAGGAAAATTACGGAACGCATGAAAAGATCGAATTTTCTTTTATGGCTGGGTATCTCTGTGGCCGCCGGGGCGGTCCTGGGCATGTTTGCCGACCGGAAGGACCCGCTGAAAGGCGGCCTCATCGGGACCGCTGCGGGGATAGTCGCCGGTTCGGCAGCTGCCGCGTCCTATCAGTATGTGACCGCTCGGGGGAAAATCCCCTATTATTCCAAGTCCTCCCCCTTTTACGACGAGTTCGATACGATCTGACGGTGGTACTTCTTATCCACCCGCCCGTTGCAAAACCATGTGAACCTCCGGCCGGCATTGCAAGACTCTCGGGCATGCTCGGAAGCATTGGGATTGTACACCGCCTGCTTGATGCGAACAGAGAGGGGATTCTCCACCTCCTCCGGATGCCGGTGCCTCCAGAAAAAAAGCGCGATGTCTGGACACAGAGGGCTCTTCGCAATCTTGAGCAGAACCTCTTTTCCATGCGAGACCCTGCCCTGTACCGGCACATCGACCGCTACGCTAGGGCGGTCAGGGATATAGGCAGAGTCCTCGTCCGGGCTGCTCCTCCGGAAACCACAGTGGGGCTGGCGAATTACGAGCAGAAAGGGTTCTCTCCGGTCAGGAGTGATGACCTTCTGCGCGCTGCGGAAAAACCTGAAATCAATCCTTTCTATCCTTATTTCCGGTCAAGGCTCGACCAGCTTTTTCACGAGAAGGCGCCCTCTGTTGTCGGCATCTCACTGAGTTATCTGAGCCAGGCATTCTGCGCATTTTCCATGATCGGATACCTTAAGCGCACCTTTCCGGAGGTGAAAATAGCGATGGGGGGAGGACTTGTTACTTCATGGGTCAGGAACCTCAGCGGGAGAAATCCTTTTTCCGGTCTTGTTGATCATCTTGTGGCAGGTCCGGGCGAGCATCAGTTCCTTGCGCTTCTTGGTCTAAAGGCTGAAGAAAAGAAGATATGGAAACCGGACTATCATGCCCTGCCGTCTGACAGATATCTTTCGCCGGGGTTCATCCTCCCCTACAGCGCTTCGGCAGGGTGCTACTGGAAAAAGTGCACCTTCTGCCCCGAGAATGCTGAAGACAACCCTTACGTCCCTGTCCCTCCGTCTCAGGTGCTTGCGGATATAAAGGAGATTGCGGAAACAACAAGCCCCGCGCTTATCCATCTTCTCGACAACGCGATAAGCCCCGCCCTCCTTGAAGCCCTTTCGTCCACCAGACAAAGCGCGCCCTGGTACGGGTTCGCCCGCATCAGCCGCCATCTGACCGATCCCGGTTTCTGCAGGGGACTGAAACAATCCGGATGTGTCATGCTCAAGCTCGGCATCGAATCAGGAGACCAGCGGGTGCTCGACGCCCTTCAGAAAGGGATCAAGGTTGAAACAGCGTCCGCGGCGCTGAAGAACCTGAAAAATTCAGGGATATCCACCTACGTATATCTCATGTTCGGCACGCCTGCTGAGACTGAGGCAGGTGCGCGGAAGACCCTTGAGTTTACGGTTAAGCACTGTGACAGCATCGACTTCCTGAACCTCGCGATCTTCAATATGCCGGTAATGGCGGGAAACGAGGCAGCACTTGAGACAAAACAGTTCTACGAGGGAGACCTGTCCCTCTATACTGATTTTATCCATCCTGCCGGATGGGACAGGAAGAAGGTTCGCATGTTCCTGAATAATGAATTCAGGAAACATCCGGCGGTTTCAAAAATCCTAAAGAAAGACCCGCCGGTATTCACCTCCAACCATGCGCCGTTTTTTGTAATGTGAGACCGGAGGATTCACATGCTTGTGATGCGCTGTGATAAGGCAAGGATCGTCAGGAACTACGGAAATTGCCCAACCGATGGAGACAAAATACCCTGCATAAGCGGCAACACCGTTGGATCGATAAAGGCAGTTACTACAAAATGATCGACAAGGCCTTGCTCTATGCTTTTTATTACGGGTATGTTGAGGCGCCGGGGCCCCTTTTCTATGACATAGGCTTAACTCTTGACGTTTAACGTGATTCGTTATAATATATAGCAGTGATAAAATCTTTCAGAGATAAAGAGACCAAGAAAGTATATTTGAGGGAAAAATCGGCAAAGTTGCCAGAAGATATACAGCAAATCGCATTAAGAAAACTGAGGATGATCAACAACTCACAGAGTATACATGATTTAAGAGTTCCCCCTTCAAACAGACTTGAGAAGCTGGGTGGTGATCGTAAAGGACAATACAGCATAAGAATTAATGACCAATGGCGAATCTGTTTTATTTGGAAAGATAATAATGCATACAATGTCGGAATAACCGACTATCATTAAGGAGTGAATATATGAAAAAGAAAAAATTACACCCTACACATCCTGGGGAAGTTCTCCTTGAAGAATTTCTAAAGCCTATGAATTTGAGTCAGAACAAATTGGCTATCAATATCGGCGTGCCTGCCAGGAGAATAAACGAAATAGTCTTGGAAAAGAGAAAGATAACTGCTGATACTGCCCTCAGGCTTGCACGGTTCTTCGGAACATCCTCGGAGTTCTGGCTTGGACTGCAGTCTCAATACGATCTTGATGTAACTGCCGATGCGCTCGGTGAGCGTCTTGAGAAAGAAGTCCGAGTATACTCAAAAGTCGCATAAAAATATGACGTTTATTTGTTTTGTTTGCCTGCGAGTGTGCATAGATTCCTTGCGATTAAAAACAATAATTTATAAGAAATCAAAAACTATCCACGATTTCAGACATATCTCAGTTGCATCTCAGTCCCTCACAGTACTCGAAACATCAGAGCATCTGGACAATCCTGCGGCTTACTATCAGAAATTATCACAAGGGTGATATTCCGGCGGGCGGATGTACCACCTACAAGCCTGATTTTTTTATTAGAAAAAATCAGACCAATATCAAAAGAAATGTTCAACGAAAAGCGTAACCAGCGCGCTATGCACCCGAGATGAATAAGTAAACCGCGTTTATTGCGCGTTTGGTTGACGCAGGTGTTATGCCGCAGTTTATTTATTATATTTATTTCGCCGTTATCGTAATAATAAATTGCAAAACAAAGGCGAAAAGAAGAAATAAAATACCTAATACGCGTGGTGCTTGGTCACTGATCGTATATTTTTCGACCATGATTGTTAGAGAGAGTATTTTGCCCATAATTTTTGCAACGACGTTTGTAATAATTTGTATCACTGTAAATATGAACATGGGGAAGTCTGGGTGGCTTCTTCCGAAAGTTATTTTGTACATGGGAGGTAACTGCTTGACCTCGGGGTCTTCTGCGCCAGCCATTTCAGTCATCCAATCAATACTCCATGCACCCATTAAACTAATATTAGCGATTGCAAATGCGCCTAGAATTTTCAAGCCGTCCAGTGATAGCAGAGTACTAAAGCCACGCATATAGCAGAAATAAATAAAACCAACCAAAATCAGCAGACCCGTCACAGCATAAACGAATGTCCTGTATCGAAAATTGAGGTTGAGGTCTGGCTCATAATTCATGGCACTAATTTTTTCCAAGTAGGCCTTCTTAAAATCTTTGTCTTCTGGTTTATTGCCAGACAAAAATTGAATGACTGTTTCCCTATGTGCCCGCACTCTCTTGTCACGAGGGAAGATTCGTGTCTTCTTAACGGCTACTGCAAATTCGGAAAGAAACTGTCTAATCGCCTTTAAGTAAACTGGCTTTAATACATCAAGAGCTAATAGCAATGTGCCAAGTAATCCAAGAAGGATGGAAAGATATGACAGCGTTTTAATCATAGAATTCTTATATAGCGGTTCTTAATATATTTATATATTTAGGCATAACGCTAGAATTCACGGGGATGGCTCCTCCGGCTCCCGTGAAACAATTAGTAGGGTCAAATCTTCATTGTTCACAGATTGTGCTCTATTCTTTGTATCAGCGTCTGTAATTTCTTGTCTCTTTCTGTTTTTTCCCGCAATCGCCTCCTCTCCTGGCTCACCGCCGTATATCCGACCCCCATCATCCTGCCAATCTCTCTGCCTTTGAATCCCCCTATCCGATAGAGCAGCTCCATTGCTATCTGCCGATACAACCCCTTCTCTCTCTTGATCTCATCAATCCCCTTGCCGGTTTCACCTTCTATAGCCCTCAGTATAGCCTCATTGGACCGATAGCGCTGTATCGCTTTTACCGCCGGGATTTCCTGACCTTTCTCTCTATCAAGGTATTTCTCCTTTACCCACTCTATGAACTCATCTCTCCCAAGTATGCTCTGGCTGAATATCTTGTCTTTAATCTCAATCCCCCCATCCAGGTCCGTCTTGATCACTTCCCTGTATGCTTTCCTCGCCCCCTCGGTCTCACCGCCGTATTCTTCAAGAACCATCGCATAATCGATGAATGGCTCCTTCTTGCTCCCGGTGAGATATCCGGGTAAGCTACTCCACGGATATCTGGTTAGATAGGTGATCCTGTCCCGAAGCGGCCCTTTTGCCATGGCCCTGGTTCTTACAGGATTCAGATGAATGTAACGGGAAAGAATCGTCAGATATGAAGCCTTGTCCACCAGGATGCTTTTGTATCTCCCCTGGTAAAGATGTCCCACTCTTCCGTGGCGCCGGTTAAAAGAGCCTGTGTAGGTGATATTGAAGTAGCGCATGAATTCACTAAGATTGCCAAGAGGGGTTTCAAGAAGAAGATGAAAATGGTTGTTCATAAGTACATAACTGTAAAGCTTGACGGTATAATTTTTGATCGATGCTGCAAGTATCTGAAGCATTTTCTTTCGGTCGGCATCATCTCTGAAGATGGCCTTCCTTTCGTTACCACGACATGTTACGTGATACACTGCACCCGGATATTGAATGCGGAGCGGTCTGGCCATGTGATTTTATACCACAGGCATCTCTCCTTGTCAACTATGAAGATTTGACCCCGGTTTGCGGTTCATTCCTCTTGAGGAAATTTTGGAGCTTGCAGCTGGCGGCAAATCCCCGCAGGAAGCCCTGCTGAATGCTGAATATAGGGAAGCCGTCAAGTTGTCGCTTGAGCAATTACCTGAGCCTTACAGGAGCACACTCCTCAGGAGCGTGCTCGGGGATTCGGTCAATGAAATAGCCGCGGATGAAGGCGTCCCGGCCGGTACTGTCAAATCGCGCATTTTCAGGGCGCGGGAGAAGATGAAAATGCTGATGAGCGACTTTTTAGGAGGAGGCAGATGAAGGAATTTGAACCCTCGCGGGATTTCACGAAAACAGTGATGAAGTCGGTCTATAATTTCGAGGCATCGAAGGAAAGCAGGCAGGCCAGTTTATGGGGATTGTTATCGATTCGTCTTATAAGATATGGACTTCCCGTTGGCGGGGCCATCCTCGGGATTTTCAATATTGTGAGGCTCTGTTTTACGTTCATCATGCCTGCTGTCTGCCATTAGCCGGGAACCTTTGCGAACGCCGTGCGTATGAATGGTTAAGAATTTTGAAAAGGAGACGCATATGAACGAGGCAGTACAGGGAGGCAAAAAAAGAGGTTTGATTGCACTTTTTTGTGGGCTTGCCATGCCCGGGCTGGGGCAGGTTTATAACGGGTACATCATCAAAGGGATGAGCATTTTTGTCATCTTTAATGTGTTGTTTTATACCGGTTTGCGTTGGGCTGTCCTGCTTCCGGACCGATATTTGATATGGGGCGTGCTCGCATCCCTGTCTGCCGCCGGCATGCTCTATATATTTGCAGCGATTACCGCGGGCAGGAACGCATATACGGAAGTCCGGCAGACTCCATACGACAAGTGGTACTTCTATCTGGCACTTTGGATGTTGGGGTCTATAGTGGTTATGGGAGCAGTCTATTCGTATACGGCGCGGAATGTCATTGCCGCTTATAAAATTCCGAGTATGAGCATGGAACCAGCCGTGCTGAGAGGAGACCGGGTCTTGGCCGATAAAACTGCATATAGGCGAATGGCCCCCAGGAAAGGTGATGTGGTTATTTTTGTATACCCTGATGACAGAAGCAAGATTTTCATGAAAAGGATTACCGGGCTGCCCGGCTCCGACATCACCCTTCCTGACGGGAAACAGGAAAGTGTGCCGCATGGAATGGTTTACGTCCTTGGAGACAATTCGGGATCCAGCATAGACAGCAGACAGTTTGGATTTATCCAGCTGAGAGATATTTTAGGCAAGGTCCGTCAGGTATACTTTTCGATCGGCCCAGACGGCGTCAGATGGGAGCGCATCGGGCAACAGGTAGGCGGATGAGAAAGCCGCGCGGAAAGGTTACAAACCTTCATTCTTCATTTATCAACTCATTACATCATGAATTGTGAACTATTTGTTCACGAGTTGGAGACAGACATCACCACTTGCTGATCTTAAGAGTGGTAATGACGGGGTCAGGCTTGCGGTTATGCATTCAGCATAGTTGCTCTCGTAACTCTCCCTTAGCACTTTGACCAAGAGGTGAGTGTTATCAGGTGTTACAAATGTTTTTTAGAAACGTAAATAATCCTTCACAGCTATTGAGAGAAAGTCATGGTCCATTCCCTGAATTCTTTTTATTCTTGACAACCTTCCTGGGCAGATTTATAATAAACATGTTTATTATATGAACACGTTAATTATAAAACATGATGAACAGGCGTGAAGCATCAAAGACAGAGACCCGAAAGCTGATCCTCAAGGCGGCAAGAAGGCTTTTCCGTAAGAAAGGGGTCGAGCGATGCACGATGAGGGCTGTTGCAAAGGAGGCAGGCGTATCTGCTGCAACAGTTATCCTCCACTTCAGGAGCAAAATCTCCCTTCTTGAGGTGGCGATTACCGAGGATATAGAGCAAGCCCTCCGCGAAGCATTTTCAACAATGCCTGAGAAGGCAGGTCTCCTTGACCGGCTTATGCATATCCCAAGCGCCATGTTTACTTTTTATGACACAGACAGGCCGCTGTACCGGGCTCTCATCAGGAGCACCATCTTTGAGCCTGAACAGGATAACCCGCATATCACGAAACAATTGAATGAATATTTCGATTATCTTTCCCGGATGATTGATCACGAAAAAGTGACCGGCAATGTTCGCAAAGATGTTGATTCCCGTATAGCGGTGTTAGGCATCAGCGCCCTTTATATAGGAGTCCTGATCCGTTTTTTTCGCGACCCGGGCATTACTCCCCGGATGGCGACGGACATGCTGAGAAACATGAAGTACCAGTATTTAAGAGGTATCCTCACCGGGAAAGTATAACCTGATGCGAATCCAGGAAAGACTCCGGGAAATAATGCCCGATGATGCGTTTCTGAGGGAAGTTGAACCTCATATCTATTCCTTTTTCCCTGCGAACGGAGTTACTCCTTATGACCGGTTCGGAGTGATCTACGACGTAGTCGCATGCAGCCGCATCTATAACAGGCTAGTCTGGGGCTACTCGATCTCGGAATATCAACACCTCTGCACTGATGCCCTTGGGTCATCAAGTGACGAATGGGTTCTGGACGCCGGATGCGGTTCCCTGGCTTTTACTGTAAAAACATATATGCAGCATAAGGGAAGACCTGTAGTTCTCCTTGACCGGTCCATCAGAATGCTCAGGCTGGCGAAAGCCAGACTCATAGAGCTGAACGGTTCCGTTCCGGAAAACATGCTCTTTGTTCAGGGTGACATTTCGCAATTGCCATTCAGGGACAAAAGTATCTGCACCATCATAGCATTGAATATACTCCATGCGTTGGATGACGCAAAAGGCATGATGTGTGAATTGAGGAGAGTCATGACAGAAGGCGGCTCTGTTTCTCTTACGACGCTGGTGAAGAACGACAGGCTTGCCGACAGGTATATAGATAAACTTGGAGAAATGGGCGGCCTGGTGCCGCGCAGCTTTGCACAACTGATTAATATTTTTGAGGATATTGCCATGCCTGTGCAATATCTTGCAAAAGGCAATCTTGCATTGGTGCATCACGGGAGAAGACTGAAGTATTTTCAGACCATTGTTTCCGGAAATACAGCGGGAAAATCATGAACCGGATAGGACATCTTTTTTCACAGATATTGTTCAGTTTGATTACGCCCCTGCTCCTTATGCCCCGGCTTGCGAGGCTTTCAATGACCCGCAAGGTTATCGCATTCTGTTTCGGACGTCTTTACGGGAATAAATATGACAACATTATCGCTTCGTTTAAGGATAAGTATGCAGAACCGATGTCTCTTGCGATGAAGAAAACAAAAGAGAGACTCAATAATGAAGTGTTGGTAATTCTGGACAGTGGTACCGGAACGGGGTTCGCAACGAAACTGGCGGCAAAGGAATTTCCCGATGCGTTTATACTCGCTTTGGATATACTGCCGGGCATGCTGAAGCTGGCCCGGAATAATTGTCACACTCTTGAACAGAGAGTCTTTCATGTCCAGGCTGATACTTTCTCACTCCCTTTATCCGATGAATCCGTTGATCTGGTGTTGGCGCAAAATACGATGCCTGCTTTCCATGAGTACCACAGAGTATGCCGTCCCGGAGGTGTGGTGCTGTATGTTGATACATCAGCCGGCTGGATTGCGGGTCTTGCCAGGCGACTTGTTGAAAAACATAATCTTTTCGATAAAGTCGAGGGCAGGCAAACCGGTATGGGATTTTTTGTCCTGGCCCAAAAGGCATATAGCAATGGTAATACATACATACGCCCCTTCAAGAAAAACGACATTCAAACCCTCCTGAAATGTCCGCTTGACAGGACTGATTTAACCTTCAAAGAAAAACTGATACTATGTGAAAATGGACATGGATATCCGGTAATTGATGGAATCCCTGCTCTTGTTTCGAAAGAAGCAGGGCTTACCAGATGAATTCAGTGTCCATCAGTTAAAATATACCGATGATACAGGTCAGTAATCTCTCAAAATCATACGGCACGCAGATCATCTTTGACGATGTCGGGTTTACGGTCAGCACCGGGGAGCGGATTGGGCTGACAGGCAGGAACGGCTCAGGCAAGACGACGCTCCTCAGGATGATAACCGGCGAGGCAAAACCCGACACCGGTGTGCTCG
>Ga0209164_1005160_pt1 | contig 11246 bp, 17 predicted proteins | sample MTBNYHSulfiMetaG_FD_187458 | JGI IMG/M metagenome (GOLD analysis project Ga0209164, IMG submission 187458) | Enrichment culture microbial communities from rom New York Harbor, USA that are MTBE-degrading - MTBE-NYH (New York Harbor Sulfidogenic)... | ecosystem: Environmental > Aquatic > Marine >... | reverse complement strand
GATATGGCCAACCCGATAGCTCTCAGCTTACGTAATTTATTCCCTACTTCTTACCCATCAACATGAATATGAAAAATATCATGAGCAGTATTCCACCACCTCCCACAACATTCATGGTATGGGAGAATCCGCCCGCTATAACGAGGATAGCACCAATAAGGCCAAGTATAGTGCCTATTTTACCCATATTTTTACCTCCATAATATGAGAATTGTTAGGCCTTACCGATTCTGAATACCTTCGTACCGCAAACGGGGCAGGTCCCCTGGGTGGCGGGCCTTCCATTCTTCATGGTAATCTGCCTGGGATCCTTGATTTCACGTTTCGTTCTACATTTCACACAGTATGCCTGCATTACGTTAACTCCTTTATATATTTTTTTATTTGAATCTTTTATTAGCAACGTACGAAGAACAGTACCCCCCATATGATCAGGTATATGCCCACCAGATAAGCAACCACCCGGGGTATGACGATCATTATAATACCGAATACTATGGCAATGATGGCAAGAATGAACTGCGGAACAGATATTGCTCCTATGAAGGGTAATGTAATATCCATGTTGTCACCTCCTTTTATTCGACGCTAACTATATACCTGAATATGACGCTTGTCAATACTTTTTTCTTTATATGGAATATTTACTTCAATTTAAATCTATAATGTTGAAAACACCAGGCACTAAATTATCTTGCCTGGTGTTTTCATATGCGGCTTCATAAACACGCCTGCTTAGCTATTTCGGTAACTTACCTATTTTTCCCTTTGGCCTTCCCGTTATTGCTCTTATTATTGCTATTACTACTATTCTGGGATGCATTCGTTTTGCTGTGACCCACAGCTTTTCCCTTGGGTACTATGTTAACTGTATCCTCTCCAACGAGGCTAGGTACTATATCATCAACTACTTCGTCATAGCTTCCAACTTCCATTTCTCCAATCGTGCTATCCTCACCTAAATCCAATTCCTGGGTCTTGAAGTGACAAATAACATCATCAATACCATCTCCGTCCACATCTTCCACATTAACACGTAAAGCGAGAGCTCCTGCAAAGTAAATATCTCCATCTCCGAGAAGGCCACTTGCTTCACCCTCTGATGTACATATTATCGCTACAGGAACAACACCTTTTGACCGCAGATTAATGCTGTTGGGTTCACTACCGGGTTTTATATCTATCGTCATTGTGTCGGGTGCAACTATTCCGTAATAGTAAGCTACATCATCTGCAAATAAAGGTATTATCGCGGATGTTTCTTCGTCGGTATACGAAGCGGTAACCATAGCTGTGTTTTCATGCTCTCCCGAAACTACTGTACTGGTTTCTTCAAATGTATCAGTTTCACCATAGGCAAGGTCTCCACTACCCACTGGATCCGTGAAATCAGAGTCGTTCACTTCATATGAAAGGGTTGGGTCTCCCTCTTGTCCAGTATTAGTGACATCGTATTTATAATAAACTGTATCACCTTCTTCCATGACAAGATCTGCTGGGTTATCGGTCTGTATCCAATCCTCTCCATCACTAGAAATCCATTTTGTAATATCTATGCCAGGTGCAGCATATACCGCTGTTCCGATTAGACAGGTTATCACTACCACAATAATGGCCGGGGTTGAAAATATCATTTTTTTCATAACACTCCACCTTTCTTTTTATCGCCTATATATACCTTATCTTCTACTGTATTTTCTGTAAATCACCTATTTGCCTTAAGACATCATCTTCGATATAAGTAACGATATAAGTAATATAGACCCTGTCAACTTATAATAGGCTACTACGTTTAATCAGACCACGTGTATTCGGGTGGTTTTAACCTACACAAACAGGTAGTATCAATCTACATAGATTCGGAATATATCAATACCTTTTTACTACCCTTCTGTCTTTACCAAATATATCCTGCTTACAGGTACTTATGGAATAAATTGATTAATGTGACTATAATGATGCTGATGTTCGCGCTTTGAGATATTATCTGTCCCATGCGCCAAAAGGAACTTAGTAAATGACGTTAAATTATAGGGAGGTTTATAATGGTTACATACCAGTCAGGAGATGAAATACTTGTGAAAATATTCAAGAGCCCTTCACCTGAAAATTTAGAGAATCTTATAAACTCCTGGATCTCGGAAAACACCAACCGGTATGTTGTGGACATCGTTTATAGTTCACATCACAGCATAAATAGTGGCGATGTCTACACAGCCTTAATGACGCACACGAATAAAGTGGCCGAGGAAGAGATGTGACCGGTCTTTAGGCGAAAATCTCTGTATCCTACAAGCGTAGCCTGTAAATTTATAAACACACTTTAGGGCTTGACGGCGATAGGATATTTGTATATAACCTTCATACAGTTAAAGCACTGCCAGCCATCCTCGTGATATATAAAAAGGCTTTTCCCGCATTTCGGGCACGACCCTGGACGGTTACAGTGATTTTCCAAATATTTTATCTCAGGTTCTGCTTTTTTCATGAACTGCTCTTACCTTTTGAAATTTCCAAGGGATTTTATTAGACTTTACTTCTTATTAATATCTACGACAGTGCAACTCGGGTACTGTTTTTCAAACTTCTCCCTGGCTTCCTCATCTGTTTTGGCCTTCACTTCGGTAACAAATGTGCCCAGCTCATCGGCCCTTTCGTAGCTTATTGTATATTTAGACATATTCTTTCACCTCTCTATAAATAATCTATCCTACAATTGTTAATATATTGTTAAGTATTTAAAGTTGGCATGAGGATCTTTTAAATATCTCAAAAGTTGCCCTGTAGCTCTTGTGTTTAATAAATGCTTTAAATAAAAACTGTTGACATCACCTCCAAACAGTTGTATGTTAAGCTTTACAACAGCGTTATGGGAGGTGTCTAAAATGTGTCTGGCGTTTAACTATAAGCACCTAAGTGAGGGAGAACTGGCCAAACTCAAATCATTGGAAGGAGATATAGGAAAACCAGTTGTCGCACTTGAGAAAGGGGAGTCTAAACTGGCAAAGCTATCCGAAGATGATATACGTAGAATACAGGCTCTTGAGCAAGAAATGGATGCAGTGCTGATAGCCTGTAACAAATAATACGACTGGACAACCCACCTTTAAAAATCAAGAAAGCGACAAAGAATGCATATCATCCTATTTTACGCATAAAAGAGCTCAGGGGGTGCCCTCAAAAGCGGGGCCGCCAATATCGGCGCTATTGCTATAGCCGTTCCTTTCCCAGTAGCCTCTGAAATCCTCATCGTCGGATACCTCTATACGGGTGACCCACTTAGCCCACTTGTACCCATACTTCCCTTCAGCTACTACCTGGAAAGGGAAACCTCTCTCCGGAGGGAGAACTACATCGTTAATTTTCAGCGCGATAATTATATCCTTTTCACGGATATAATTTATATCAAGTGACGTATACCCATTGGTGGCATCGGCGGTATAAAAGATAAGGATCTTGCTTCCAGGGTCTATAACTGCGTCTTCCAGGATTGCATCCAGTTCTGGGCCCGTCCACTTGGCAGTAAAGCTCCATCCTCCCACACAGTTCAGCTCGATCAGCCTGGACTCCTGGGGATATTCGTTTAAATCCTTGTAAGAGAGACCGAGAGGATTTTCTACCATACCGTCTACGGTAAGTCGATAAGTTTCTTCATCTATCACCTGAGTTCCTTCAAGTGAATTGTTTCCTTGTTCATCTATAGGGGTAAGTCTGGTACTCATATATTCCAGGGCCTCGCCTTCTCCCGGTGGTGCTACCGGAGCGGCAAGTTCAGTACAACCCGTAAGTGAAACAGGCGCAATAGAAAGTAACATCAAGGCGATAAGTTCGGCTTTTACTCTCATAGACTTAGACTCTCTTGTTGATTTAACTGCTTTATCGTTAATTAGGAAGATTATACAGGAGATAATAGCCTTTCTAAATCTACAATATTCCAACTAGGCATATAATGCAATTTTTACACAAGTTTTGCGGTATTTCTCATAAATCAAATGTATTGAACAACCAAATTCAATCGCTTATGAAATAGACAATGAGCGGTAAAACGAAAGGCCATAATATGAATATTTATTTAATAAATTCATTCTTTTTTAGATTTAAGGAGTTTGCGCGTCATATAAATAATCCATTTATAGTGCACAGCAATGTGTACCACGACAATTGCTATAAGTGCAACACCTACCCAATCATGGATATTAATCCAGTCATTCCGCTCGTAAAGAGCTATAGCCATAGCTATTATTATGTATTGATTTAGTGTAATATTCATTTTAAAGTGAGGATCAAAGCAAATATAGCTTAAAAATGTATTCTGAAGAGATCACTCTGGAAATTGGTAAAACCGTTATTGGGGGTACCGTAACACTCCCCGATGGAGCGGGTAAACGACCTTGCATTGTTTTTATTGCTGGCTCAGGCCCAACTGATAGAAATTGGGAGTCCCCACTTTTATCCGGATCAAATGGTAGCGCACGTCTACTTGCCCAAAATCTCACTTCGTTTGGTTATATCACTTTAAGGTACGATAAGCGTGGTACAGGTCCACACGGGAAACATAATCTATCGATAATTAGCGGAGAGATCAGCTTAGAAAGCCACTTTGAAGAGCTCCGTAGTGCTGTTTCTTGCCTACTGGCGCGATCGGAAATAGACCCGGAGCGGATATTTGTGCTCACTAACAGTGAAGGTGCCATCCATGCCCTATATTACCAGACACATACCGGGGTAACAAAATTCAGAGCTATGGTTTTAACTGGCGCTCCTGGACGCCCTTTAAATGAGATCACTAACCATCAAGTCATATCGCAGTTAACACACCTGCCTGACAGGGCAGATCTAATCTCTCGATACAGGCAGCTGATAAAAAGATTTGAAGACAGCCTGCCTTTTATTACAGACCCTAAATTGCCCGAATGGGTCAACAATCTCCTGTGTGCCTTGAGTTCCCCTGTTAACCAGCCGTTCTCCAGGGAATTCTGGTCCTTTAATTCGGCTGATTACATTAAACTCATAAATGTTCCGGTTTTAATCGTTATCGGTAAAAAAGACCTTCAAACAGACTGGAGGCTTGATGGGGAGCTTTTAGAAAAAGCGGCTAATGGGAAGAGAAACATATCCTTTTATTATCCCGAAAACGCTAACCACGTCCTCAAATTTGAACCGAAGCCCAGGAACGAGCTTTCAGCTAAGAGTGCGATACAAAATTATAATAGTGCAGCGTCTCACCTGGATCCTGAAACATTAAATACTATACTGGACTGGATTAGTAAATATTCGAATAAATATATTCAACACGAATGAACGCCAATTTAACATGACAGATGATAAAAATTAAAATTCTTTTCTATTCAGTATTTAAAGACTTGTTTGGTGCTCATTCAAAAGTTATTGATTTACCTGACGGATCTACCATTCAAGAACTGTTTGCGTCTTTATGCAATTCCGATGAACTGATCCAGGAAATTTATGATGATGCTGGTAAACTAAATGGTAACGCATATATAACCCTCAAAAGAGGCCAAAAAGTTCTGCTTGTACAAGAAAAAGAGACAATACTTCTTGACGGAGACATAGTTTCCATAGTACCACCCATAGGTGGTGGCTAGAAAATCTGTTTCTTCCGTTTACGGACCGGACCAGATAGTAGATAGAAAGCATTAAAATAAATGAGAAATCAGAATCCTTAACCCGATAGCTATCAGGATGATACCTCCAATTATCTCTGCCCGTTTACCAGCCCGTTTACCGAGCCTCGTGCCCAGTAAGAAACCTAAAATCGTGATGCCGAAAGCTGCGATACCGATGACGGTACTGCTCAAAACAATATTTACGTGAAGAAATCCGAGTCCAAACCCAACCGCCAGGGCATCCAGGCTGGTCGCAATGGACAAAACGAGTAAGGTGGCAGTTGAATCATGTCCATGACTTGATTTCACGTGAGCGTTACTCTGTATCGATTCCCAGATCATTCTGCTTCCGACAAAGACCAGCAGGGCGAAAGACAGCCAGTGGTCAAATCCACCGATTATTTTCTCTACTTGAGAACCAGCAAGCCAGCCAAGGAATGCCATGACAGCCTGAAACGATCCAAAAGAAGCAGCTGTACGTATTACCTGTATCCTGGATGGGGAGCCAATGAATATGCTACGACTGACAGCAACTGCGAAGCAGTCTGCTGAAAGAGCAAAAGCTATCGGAACAATGGTGAGGATGTCATCAAACACTTCAAGGAATTATGTCATAAGCGAGCATTTTTATCCAAGGCTAAGCTGACATGAGGTTATGGAGCAAAATTGCAAGTATTACAGCGTTGAATGATACGCTGCAATTTGTTATTCTTACGTGAACGTTTTACCCTGCTTCAACCGAAATTGTTTGACCCCCTGAACTAACGATTATCCAATTCAGGTATGCTCTTTGAAGCAAAAAATTGAATCGCAAATACCCTGGGCCATAATAGTAACCGCCACAGTTATGGCCTTTGCAATGTGGACACCTATGTACTGTATTCCTCCGATTGAACACATCCTTAAGGAGGAATTATCTCTGAGCCATGCTCAAGCCAGCCTCCTCTACTCAGGTCCAATTCTGGTTATAGCGGCGACATCGATCCCGGCTGGCCTGCTTACCGATCGAATTGGGGTGAGAAAAGCTGCGGGCATCGGGGCTATCATATTGGCGGCAGGAAGCGCGTTAAGAGCAACCGCCACCGATTCTATAAGCCTGCTGACATTTACTTTCGTATATGGTGTTGGGCTGGGATGGGTATTTCCCAACTTGCCCAAATTGGTAAGCCTTTGGACACCCAGAGAAAGGGTCGGGGCAGTTACCAGTCTATATACAGCAGGTTTGTACTGCGGACCTGCACTGGCTCTAGCTCTCACTGTAGCCCTGGTACTGCCAATGACCGGCACCTATCAGGGCATTTTCCTTGTTTGGAGCATCCCGGCCATTATAGCTTCTGCAATGTGGTGGATCTTTGTGAGAGAGCCAGGGCGGCAGAAACTTATTCACGACAATGCAAACAAGGGTGGTGTCAACTTTCGTGCAATATTCAGAAACAAAAATCTGTGGTTACTATCTACAGTGGCCCTACTTCACTTCTTCGTTTTCTATACCTGGACCGGTTGGTCTCCAACTTTGCTCATGTTAAAGGGGGCAAGTGCCAGCCAGGCTGGTTTCATCTCCTCAATTACCATTTGGACAAGCATACCGGTGGTATTGTTAATGCCCAAAATTAGCTCTAAGGTAAGGCTGAGAAAGCCACTTATATGGGGGCCCGCTATCGGATTCGTGGTTGCCATGTTGCTTGCCATTAATATCAGTCCAACGCTTGGTTGGTTACCCATGGCACTGTTTGGCTTTGCTGATGCTGTGCTGTTCGTTACGCTATTAACAATGATAGTTGAGATAACCAATTCAAGACAGGTCGGAATTGCAACGGGCGTCCTGTGGACACTAGGTCACGTTGGAGGGTTCATTGGGCCTCTTGCGGGCGGGTATATTCTGGATAGTACGGGTGACATCCGTCTGTCACTTATAATGCTGATAATCGTATCCTCGGCATTAATCGTCGTCGCTTCAAGGCTACCGGAAACTGGAAAGTAAAATAAATTAGGTATTGGGCAGAGTTACAGGCAAGCTAAGACCTAGCTCTGTCAATTACAACACTATATTGCATAATCTTACTATTCTATATTTCTTCCAATCATAGAAATTACTCTATCCAGACTATTCGTAAAATACACATTATATGTTAAAATACATGCCCTGCGAACCAACTAACTGCAAGAAAAGGGGCATTTGATATGGCCTATGTCGAAATGAAAATCGACTCCGTTAGGGTTGCCAAGTACAGAGACGAGTGGCTAATACTGCTTAAGGAAAAAGATGGCCAGCGCTGTTTGCCAGTATATGTGGACAAGAATTCTGCCGATCTTTTGGGCAGGGTGCTGAAAGGAAGTAACTCTCTTATTGACCTGGATGATGATCTAAAGCAGATGTTGGCCATGGGCGAGGAGATAGCGCTAGTAATTGACGATGTCGATAAGGGGATCTTTAACGCCGAGTGCATCATGGGCTGGCAGGGTAAATCATCAGGTGTTAAGTGCTCGGTCGGAAAGATCCTGGCAGTCTGCGCTAAAACGAACGGCCACGTACTTGTAGAAGAAGGTGTGTTGGATAAGGACATATCCTGTCTCAATTTCGCCTTCTAAAGGAGGTGTTGATTAAATATATAGGAGGGTTAAATGTGATATTTTTAGTGGGTCTTACTATAATCGTAGTAGGCTGGTCTTTTCAAACTTATTGAATTCTTGTTAAACGTGATCAAAGGTTAAATCCGATCTTTCTCATATTATATGGAGCAGGTTCCGCCGTTCTTGCTTACGGGAGCTTTTTAAATGCAGATATGACAGCCGGGATACTAAATACAGCCTGCCTGATATTGGCCACAAATATCGCCACCGCTATGGTACGACAAAAAAGCACCTAAAGGGCAACACGAACTCTTAAACCAAATATTAATACGGGTGGAATTTGCATAAAAATACTGGATAAGTCTTGCATTAAGTAAAAACCCGTGATAGACTGCTACCAATAATTATACTAAGGCATTTGTACACAAAGAAGAATGAATGAAGAAATAGAGATGGAAGATTCATACGTTTCTGATGATCTGGAGGAAAATACCAATACTCGAAAATTAAAGAGGTGTGCTTTGCCGGCAAACTTTTGTTTTAGAGATGAAAAAGACGAGTTATGCCAGCAATGCCATTACGAACCTGACTGAAACTGTTTTATTTTTCTCTATAACGTTTGATCATCATTGATCTTATCTACTCATCCGCTGTATGCTCCAGGTTTCCCTCAAGAATCTAATTCACATTATCCAGGAGTCTTTTTAAAAGGCCGCCATCATTTGCAATTCTGTACATTGCTTAAAGAATAACACCCTTATTTTTGCTAAAAATACATCCTCTCAAACTCTATCGATTAGCCAAAAGAAAACAGGAAAATAGTTGTCTCGGTAGTATAATAGGTAACAGGCATTAAAAGAATACAGTTTGGTAAATTATATAACTTTAGCGCTTGTGGGAGACAGATATGAAACAACTCAATTTTGGTAAACCGTGGCCCTTAGGGGCAAGCATAGCGATCATCGTAGCTGTTGCTTTAGGGGGATTATTCGGAGGATACGCTTGGGGAAAGAATGAGGGTTACGAAGCAGGGCAAACAGTCGGCTTAAAACAAGGATATAGTTCCGGGATTGTAGAGGGTAGAAGCCTTGGCTATGCCCAGGGATACGACCAGGGCAGGGATGTGGGGTACAGTGAGGGGAAAGAAACTGGCTATAGAGAAGGGGAGGACGCTGGTTTTGAAAGGGGAAAAGGTGTCGGATTCTCAGAGGGTAAAGAGGCTGGCTACCTGGAGGGTGAAAAAGCAGGATATGACCGCGGCAAGCTATCCGGTTTTGAAGAAGGGAAAATTGCCGGCTACGAAGAGGGACTGGATTCCTGCAACTGCCGCTGCCCATATATATATTATTTACCCCGACTACCAGTTAATTGCTCATGCGACTGAATAATGTAATTTAAGAATAATATGTTAAACGCCATTGACAACTGCCATTGGCAGTAGTATTTTAAAATTATAAAATAGAATAATATACGTTAATGTGGCAGAAGAGGGAGCATTGAACCGCCACCTTTAGCTGGGCACTTGGATGACGGGGAGCCAATAGTGAAACCGGCCTCGAAAGGTCGGTTTATCATTTTTATAATTATTCAGGCTTAAGCTTCAGTCAAATGGAGGTGTGAAATAATGAAAACTTTTTCGCCTAAGCGATTTTTTCTATTACTTTATTTTTTAAGTGCAGGCTCAATAATCGCTGGCTTTGTTATACCGAATGAGGTATTACCGCCTACAACACCTCTTGTATTTTATGGCATTCCTTACTTCATGTTGCCTCTAATTGGCATCATCGTTACCTTCTTTATTATAGTAGCTATACCACGCACGCGAATCGCTCTTAGCCAGATTGAAATCCCGCGGAAGTATACGCCGAAGCACTTCTTGTTACTTCTTTGGCTATCAGGACAGGCTTTTATTCTCGATGTTGTAATACATAATGCGGCTTACGGCATGGGTATTTTGTTATTTGGCCCTGGTTTTTGGGAAGACGAAGCTCTGTTCTTCATTCTGGCTATTATTGTTGTCCCTGTCGGTTTAGTTGCCGGGGCGTTTGGTAGACTGTGGGACTGGTGTATTACCCAGCCTTTAGAGCAGATGCAATCCAGGGAAATACAGTTACCAACCAACTGGGTTTATTTTGCTCCTTTTGCCAGCTATGCCTGGCTGTGGCAATTTGGTAAGGGCATCGAGGTGATAACCGATAGAAGAATACGAGCGCCAGGAGTATTCGCTGCAGTCTTTTTCCTGGGCATCATTGGATTTATTATTATCCGATACGCTATGCACCGCCGTGGAATAGATGGGTGGCGGTAACTCCGCCACATTTAATGTTATCAGCCACCAGGTGGTTCTGGAGAGGTCTCAGGTGCAGGAGAGGGGGCTGGAGGGGGTGGTTCCGGAGCAGTATTTTCCGGAAAAAGGTCAACAAGCTGAGAATATGTGACTAATTGAATCTGGTCGCCTTTTGTTTCCATGTAATCCAGTATATCAACAAAGGCCTGAAACCACTGTTCAGTTGGTTCGGTACCAGTTTCATCCATTCTGCCGTGAAAGGTAATGGTAAGCGGTTTGCCATCTCTTATTCTCTGGTCAAGCGTGTATTTAATAAACTCTACCCACTGGGGACCATCCAGGTCCCTTTGCGCAGAGTTATCTCATATCGATCCGCTCATAGCCAGGGTTGTCTGATCGAACTCATTCTCCCCAACATTGTAAACACATCGGCTCTGCATAGGTACAATAAAAAAGTCATAATCAGACGCCTTATAAGGCTCCAGAGCATAACAGGTTAGCTTTTCGTACCTGGCCGATTGCAGAATATACTTTGCCCCTATCTCCTGTAAGACGGGATAAGTATGTACATTGCCACGATTAAATCTGCTGCCGTCGGGGCTAAAACCTACCACGTCCTGTCCAATTGCTGCCTCTAGAGACTGTTTTATCTGAAGAGTACGCTGCAGCTGCTGTTCATAAGTATCATCCTCCTGCCAGGGAACTGGACCCATGATTTCAAAGCCGTCTATGGCTAACTGCTTCAGGTAACTACCATCTAC
>Ga0209164_1005159_pt1 | contig 11249 bp, 7 predicted proteins | sample MTBNYHSulfiMetaG_FD_187458 | JGI IMG/M metagenome (GOLD analysis project Ga0209164, IMG submission 187458) | Enrichment culture microbial communities from rom New York Harbor, USA that are MTBE-degrading - MTBE-NYH (New York Harbor Sulfidogenic)... | ecosystem: Environmental > Aquatic > Marine >... | reverse complement strand
AATCGGCGATGGCCGACGGATCATTGCTGTCGCACCGGGCATGGGGCAGCATCCTTTTTATCGATTCCACCAAATTTTCCCACCGCCTGTTCAATCCGGGGGAAATTTCGCGGCTCTGATAGGCCGCAAACGAACGCTCGAGCAGTTCGTTCACTTCCTCAGGACGATGGGACAGCAATAAATTGAGCGTCATGGAAAAATTGATTCGTATCTGGCTTTGAATCGGCTCCGGCTCAGCGTTTGTGAGAGACTGGATGAGCTCCAAATCCTGGTAAGGGCCTGGAATAACCAGCGCAAAACCAACCCTGTCTTTGCCCCTTCGTCCAGCCCTCCCTATCATCTGGTGGAATTCCGTTGCCGTGAGGTCGGCGAATTCGCGGCCATTGAATCGGTCGCTGTTCATCAAGACGACCGTTCTTGCCGGAAAATTGACACCAGCGGCTACCGTAGACGTGGAAAAAATGGCTTCCAGAAATCCGCGACTCATCAAACGCTCAACCAATACCTTCCAGTACGGCAGCTGCCCGCCGTGGTGAGAAGCCACCCTCGATTCCAGAAGCGCCTTCATCTGGCGGTGCTTTTTCAGGTGGGGATAGATCTCTAAAAACCTGCCGATTTCACCGGCCATCTGACGCCGCCTTCCCGGTACGGACGGGCATGAAGCCAGTGCACGATCACAATCAAGCCTTGATTTCAGAAAAAATATCGCCGGCAGCAGGTTGCATTCTCTCAGGTTCGAAATGATTCGTCCGAAATCCATTGAATAACGCTTCCTGCGTTTGGCAGGCCCGCGCAGGAATTTCTTCACCCCGGGGAAGAGGCCCTTTCTCCCGCTGAAAGGCATCAGCCTTCCTTCCGGAGACAAAAAAAGCAATTCCAGTGGAACCGGGCGTTCAGAGCTCAAAACCACCTTCGGCGGGGCACCTCGAATCGAGGCGAGCCATCCGGCGATTTCATCGGAATTGGAAACCGTGGCGGACAGCAACATCACGCGCACCCTGGCAGGGAGGTAAATGAGCACTTCTTCCCATACAACGCCCCTGTCAGGATCGGCAAGGTAGTGGGCTTCGTCGATCACGACCAGATCCGAGTCCAGGCTGGCGCCGGTATGCATCGCATCATAGAGCTGGTTTCGAAGGATTTCGGTGGTCCCGACAATCACCGGAGCATCGGGGTTTTCCTTCCGGTCGCCTGTAAGAATTCCACAGTTTTCAGCACCGAATTCCGCGGAAAATTCCTGGTAAAGAGAGTTGGAAAGCGCCTTAAGCGGAGACGCATACCACACGCGCCTGCCGTCCCGCAAGCAGGATCTTATAGCCTCCGAGGCTATCCATGTTTTACCTGAACCGGTGGCTGCACTGACCAGCACGTCATGGTCTCGGACCAGACGGAGCGCTTCCAGCTGAAAATCATCTGCTTGAAACGGCTTCGCGTGCGGCACGCCTATCTGCTTAAAAACCCGGGTTAGTTCCGGAGCGACCTTGAGTTTCGCCTCTCCCGCTTTCAGCCGCACCGATTCTTTTGGTCTTTTTTTATGGTAAGCTCTCCGCCTGCCCATACGCCGCACTTTCCCGTCGTCCGCCGAACCCGCGGCATCATTGGCGGAGTTCTTCCCCGATCCGATGCATATCCGCAAACATGCCGCTCATGATCTTGTCAAAACAAAGCTCCCCCAGTTCGGGAGCGTCGAGAGCCGATCCCCCGTCGCTTCCATGCATGATCTTCAAAGAATTCACATAAACTTTCTCCGCGGCTTCCCTGACGAACAAACGAGCCGACGCCTTCAGGAACTCCGCCGATCTCCCACCGGCAGCCTGTCCGCCGGCGGCTTTCAAACACAGCGAATGCGCAACCTCGCCCCAAGTGATCATTTCGCCCAGCAGAAACATGACAAACTGCGATTTAGCGAGCTTGGCCTTTCGGACTCCGATGACCATGCTGTTGATAACCCGAAGCGCTTCCGCCAGGATGTCCGCACCGCATTCATCCGGAACACCGGCCAGTTCCGAGGCCATGCCCTCGTAGTAACCTCCCTTGCTCCTGACCGTTTCCCTCATGCGGAACAGGGAAATGATGCTCAATTGGATTTCGCTCGTGCCTTCATAGATCGTAAGGATCTTCACATCACGTTTGATTTTTTCAACCTCGTATTCACGGATGTAACCATACCCGCCGAAAGCTTGAATCGCATCGTTGGCAGCCGCATCCCCGGCCTCCGTAGCGAAAAATTTCGCGATGGATCCCTCGACCTGCAAATCAACATCTTCTCCGTCGAGCCGCCTCGCCACGTGTTCGATATACGCCCGTGCCGCCTCGAGTCTGACCGCATGAGGTACCAGCAATCTGTGGCTATACCCTTCCTTTTCGATGAGGGCCGTTCCGAACTGGACTCGCTCCTTTGAGTATTTGACCGCCCTTTCAAGGGCCGCCACACCTCCTCCAAGACCGAACGTCGCCACCATTAATCGGGTGTAGCCGAAAACTTCATTTGCCTGCTTCAGCCCCTGACCTTCCACGAGGCCCACCAGATTTTCAGCCGGCACATAAAGATCTTCGATCGTGAGCGGACAGGTGTCGGATGCCCGTATGCCGTGTTTGTCTTCGTGGGGCCCTGGAATCAAACCTTCCGCGCCCTTCTCAACGATGAAAAAGGACGGCCCCTCGGGGGTATCGGCCAGTATCGTATAAAGGTCGGCAACCCCGCCGTTCGTTATAAACTGCTTGCGCCCGTTTATCCTGTAGCCCACAACATTTCCGGAATCGTCGAGCACGCGCTCGGCCTTTGTTTTCAGCGACTGGACATTGGAACCCGCATCCGGCTCGGTAACGCCGTAGGCAACAACCATCCCCTCGTCGGCGACCTTGCGGACATATTTTTCTTTCTGCTCCGGGGTTGCCCCCACACGAATCGGATCCATACCCAGGCAAATGGCAAGAAAGCTTGTGGCAACAGCCAGGTCAATCTTGGCCATTTCTTCGGAAATGACAGCAATTTGGGCTGCTCCGGCGCCGAGTCCGCCGTATTCCTCGGGGATAAAAATAAGATGCAATCCGATTTCAGGACCTAACATAAATCGAATTAATTCTTCGGGAAACGTTCCCTCTTTGTCCAGATCGAGTTTCGTCTCCAGTTGAAGTTTCTCCCGTTCCAACTTTGCAAGGGTGTCGAGCACCATCGAGAAAAGTTCAGGGTCCATCTGCTTTTTCACGGTCATCTGGAAAATCCTCCTGAAAGCACGTTCGGCCTCCTACCGGCCGAAGGATATAAAAAGGTCACGGTTTCCGGGCACGGATGCAAGAAAAACCCGCCGGCAAGCCCACGCCCGAAACCGCAGTCTTCAACAGCCAACCCCTGATGATTATAATCATGAATTTTTGAAATATCGAAAGGAGTTTCATATCCGATCGCGGATATCTTTGTCAACCTTGCGTCCAATCCATAATAGACGATGAACGCCGAGGGTTCCAGCACCAAACCAGATGATGTCCGCCATCGAGGGCAGCCACCTCGGGATATCTCCTTCGACAACGCTCCGTGGCAAAGCGACAGCGATGAAGAAACGGGCAAATGCCTTCGTCCTGATTTCCTCCCACTTCGATACGCAGAGATGGTGCTGCCGTTCCTTTGGCGCTTTCCACCAGCATTTCGGTATAGGGATGGGACGGGTGGTTCACGATGCGTTTGGCGGGCCCGGATTCCACGACACGCCCGGCGAGCATAACCGCTATACGATCCGCGACCTTCCGTGCAATGCCTAGATCGTGGGTCACGAAAAGCATGGTCAGACCTTTTTCGATCTGAAGGCCGAGCAGCAGCTTCAACACCTTCGCCTGCACGCTGGGGTCCAGCGAGCTGGTTGGTTCGTCTGCTATCAGCATCACCGGGTCGTGAATCAGCGCCCTTGCGATGCACAGTCTCTGAATCGCCCCCATGTTGAGTTCGTGTGGATAACGCTTTAAAAATTCCGGTGCGCTGGAAAGCCGAACCTCGTTCAAAGCGGAAACAACCCTGTTTCGAATCTCCTCGGGGCCGAAAGAAGCCTTTTGAATACGGAGCGGTTCGGCTACGATGTCAAAAACAGAAAACCGGTGACTCACCGCCTCACCAGGATTCTGGTAAATGATTCCAATCCTGCGTGCGAGGCTGCGGTAATCCTGCCTGCGCCACAGATCCATATCCCTTCCCTCGAACAGGCGACTCCCCCGGTCCGGGCCGAGGGCGGCTGCCGCGACCATCGCAAGGGTGGTTTTTCCGGAACCTGTCTCTCCCACGATGCAAAAAACCTCCCCGGCTTTGAGGGTCAGGTCCGTCGATTCAAGCGCTTGAACCGACCCATAGGATTTGCATACGCCTTCCATGACGAGCATCGCCACGATCCCTCCGCGAAGGCATCGAACCGAATGAGAGCCTGCGGCGGTGAAACCAACGTCTCCCGTGCGGCATTCAGGAATCGCCTGGGTGCACCTTGGCTCGAAGAGGCAACCTTCAAGGGGTGCGTGCCCCCCCTCGTGCACCGTCCCGGGCGCCTTCACGTGGGTGTGCTCGTGAACCGAACCGTCTCTGTGAGAATGAACATGCGTAAAGCGATAAAATGCGTCCCCACGGATGCCGCCCAAGTCCCTCACCGTATCCATGCCGGGGAAAGAACGTACCAGAGCCGAGGAATAAGGGTGCATCGGCTCCGTCAAGAGCTCTCCAGCCGGCATCGCCTCCATAATCTGGCCCAGGTAAAGCACGGCAACATCATCGGAAACACCCGAAACCAGTTCCAGATCGTGGGTTATGAGCAGCAAACTCCTGCCGCCCGCCTTTAAATCCCGGAGCAACGAAAAAACGAAATTTTTCGTTGTAGCGTCAAGTGCAGCCGTGGGTTCGTCCAGGATCAGGTATTCCGGATCCAGGACAAGGGCCATAGCCAGCAGAACTCTCTGGGCCTGTCCGCCGCTCAGTTCATGAGGGTAGCGTTTTGCCAGACCTGCATCGAGCCCTACCTCTTCAAGCCTTCTTTGAACAGCAGGACGGGCCTCTTCTCTCCCGTAACCCAAACGCCGGATCAATGGCTCAGCGATTTGGTCCGAAATGCGCATGACCGGATTCAGTCCTGCTTGTCCGTCCTGGAAAACCATGGAGATCCGCTGCCACCGATACCTGTTCCTTTCCTTCTCGCTAAGCTCGAGAATATCGCTGCCATCCAGGCAAACCCTTCCTCGGATTCTTGCATTTTCAGGGAGAAGTCCGATTAGAGCTTTCCCGAGCGTCGTCTTACCGGAACCGGATTCCCCGACGAGTGCCGTGATCCGTCCGGGGGAAAGGGTAAGGTCCACGCCATCCAGAGCGAGAAGGGAATGATCCCCATCGGTGTAACTCACGGTCAGGCCCTTTATCCTCATCGTCATACGGTTTCCTTCAAACGTGGATCGAAGACCTTCTCGAGGCTCACGGCCAAAAAGGTAGACGCCATAATCAACAGGGTCAGACAGACTACCGGCGGCAACAGCCAATGAATCCAAACATCCATATAATAATACCTCAAGGCGTAATGGATCATGATCCCCAGAGATTTTCTGGAAGGATCAAAAAGTCCCAGGAATGAAAGGGATGCCTCCATAAAAACAGCAACCCGCAGCTGGGCGGCAAAGCCAATCACGTAAAGAGGGAAAATCTCCGGCATAAGATGCCTGGCTATCACATACACCCGGCCCCCTCCCATACGCCGGGCCGCTTTTACATGCAACGCTCCATTGACAACCCGTGCCTGGGCCCGGATAACCTTCGCACTTCGCGCCCAACCCAGAAAAGCGAGGGCCAGGGCCAGCACGCGCGGTGAAGGCCGGAAAAAAGCAGCGACGAGAATCAGGACCATGACCGGTGGCACCGCAAGGAAAATATCGGCCATACGCATCAGAAATCGATCCAGGGCTCCACCCGCGACAGCCGAGGAAAGCCCTACAAGCGCCCCCAGCGTCAATCCCGCCGAAGCAGCGATTAATCCAAAAAAAACCGTGTTTTTGAGACCCATAAACAGCTCGGAAAGGATATCCATGCCTCCATCGTTGATCCCCAGCCAGTGTCCCGAGGAAGGAGGGCTTAAAGGACGGAACCCCATATCGTAAGGATCGTAGGGCGAAAGCACCGGCCCCAGCAGGATCAATGCAGCAACCACGCTCAGAATCGCCATTCCAGCCCCGAACCAAGGATCGCGGGAAAGTTTCCTGAGCGTCTCAAAATCCATCGCTCAGCCTCGGATCGAGCCATGAGTAGGCGACTTCAAGCATCAAGTTCACGGCAAGCACCATCAACGAAGAAATCAACACAACCGCCTGTATCAACGGCAGGTCACGCATTGAGATCGCGTTGAAAAGCAGTGTTCCCAAACCAGGGTAAGAAAAAATCGTCTCAACAACCAAAGCCCCCGTAATCATGAACGCGAATCTCAGGCCGAACCTGGTAACCATGGGAATCAGGGCGTTTCTGGCTGCATGGGCATAGCGAACCCGCACCGCCTTAAGTCCTTTTGCCCTGGCGGTCTGGATGAACCGCTGCTTTAAAATCATCACCATACTCGCCCGTGAAAGCAGGAAATTTCCGGGAAAATAGGCAAGGAACAATGTTGTGAGCGGCAGCGCCAGATGAAGAAGCAAATCCAGCGTTTTTACAGAAGCCGTCTGTTCTGAATAAACAGTTTCCGCGCCGCCGGCCGGAAACCATCCCAGATTGAGTGCGAACACCAAAAGCAACAGCACTCCGCTTCCGATTTCCGGAACCCCCTGGAGCACGGTCATGGCACCGACGCCTGCCTTTTCGCTGAACCTGCCACGTCTCCAGGCGGCTTCCACTCCGGCTATAAAACCGAAAAACACGGAAAACACATGCGCACATCCCATCAACAGCAAGGTCCACGGCAAAGCCTCGAGAAACAGCGTTGAGACCGGCACCCGGTAAGCGAAAGAAATCCCCCATTGGAGTGAGATCAGATCGAGCAGATAGCCGCCGAAACCTTCTTCCCCAGTGTAGAAGGCCCTGAGTTTCGCTTCCTGCTCTGAGCTCAACGCCACATCCGAGCCGCTGTACATTGCCGTGACAAAATCGCCGGGAAGAAGCATGGGCAGGGAATAACTGAGATATACCATCACAAGGGCTGCCGCGAGATATCCCAGAACCGCCCCCGAATGTGGTTTGAAACGTATGCCCATGGATCAAATCCTGATGGTGAAAGGTCGAATTACCGGATAAGCGACATTTTGTTCTGCGGAATTGGGATCCCTTTACTGATGCCGCCCTGCGTGTAAAACCATTCAATGCCCTTTTCCGGGTTGCAAGCCGCCACGCCCGGTGGATAATACAACGAAACAGCAGGCAGTTCGACCGCGTAAATCTCCTGGATCCTGAAAACGATCTCACGGCGCCTGGCGGGATCCATTTCAGTCATTTGAGCATCCAGCAACCGATTCAATTCCTGATTGCCGTCGTAGCGTGCGCTGTTGACCGAGCCGGCCCCGTACCTGGGAGAAATCATCTCCGCGAGAATCCTCGGGTCACCCGAAATCCCTCCGTGTCCTGATAGAACGAGGTCAAAATCCCAGTTCCGTACCCGGTTGTCCGTAGTGGCCTGCTCCATGTTCACGAGGTCGACCTGAATGCCCACAGACTCGAGCTGCCGCGCGATGATTTCACCATCCCGGTCCAGGATATTCTGCCCCGCAACGGTAATAGGTGAAACCATCAGTTCCAGTTTAAGCGTCGATCCTTCCTTCCTGAAAAAACCCCCCGGTTTTTTTTCATATCCCATGGACGCTATCATTTTCATCGCCTTTGAGGGATCATAGGGATAATCCGGAGTGTCCGGATTGTACATTGCATGGTCCGCAGACAACAACCCATAAGACGCAGCCCGGCCGAAGCCCAAGTGGGCTTTTTCAATGATTTCCATCCGATCGATCGCGAAGGCAAGCGCCTGCCTGAACCTGCGATCGTTGAAGGGGGCCTTGCGGTGGTTGATCATCAACTTTTTGTTCCAGCCGGCTTCGTTCCTGAGGATCACGAAACCCTTCTTCTCAAGCGGTGCAGCCATTTCAGATTGAATTCCCGCCAGATCCACCTGCCCGCTCATGAGAGAGACCAGCGCTTTTCCTGTTTTGACATAGATCAGCCGATCCGCCTTCGGGCGCCCCTGGTAGTAATCATCGAACGCTTCGAAAAGATAGGTGCCCTGAGCCCTGTTGAAATCACGGAACCGATATGGGCCGCTTCCAACAAACGCGTCCGGGTCGTCGTAGGTTCGTGGTTGATCCACCGTCTTCCAGATGTGTTCCGGCAGAATCGGCATCGTGCCCGCGATATCCGATAAAAACGGTGCATAGGGCTCCCGCAGATAAATGGTCACCGTATGTTGCCCTGAAGCAACGACCCGATCTATATAATCTATGGTAATCCAACGATACGGGTGCTTCCTGAAGTAATCGATCGTAAAGACGACGTCTTCTGCTGTCAGGGCTTCCCCGTCGTGCCACACAGCCTCGGGATTCAATTCGAACGTAAAAGCCACAGATTCCGGGTCAAAGGACCATTTCTCAGCCAGCGCAGGAATGGTTCCATGTTCATCCTTCCATACCAAGGTGTCAAAGACCAGGCTCATCCGCAAATAGCCCGGACCCCGAGGATAGTGCCGAAATGGATTGGGATAGCCCCAGTCTCCCTTACTGTCGGCGATGCGCACTTCCGCGATTCCGTCCCGGGCGGAAGCATTGAAACCCGAAAAAAGAAGCATAACAACTACAATAAACATAAAAAAACATCTGAAAAACTTAGCCATCCTGCCTCCTTTTATGCCAGGAGCATTCCCTGACAGGACAAGGTCACGCCGCATGTCAACGGTTTCCGCCGCTGCAAAAAAAAGCCATGAAGGAGCCTCCCCTTCGGGGACGCGACACACCTTCATGGCGTCAATTCCGTCGTTTCTCTGTATCAACATGCAGCCCGGGCTTCATGCCCGGGTCGATTCCCGGTTTTCTTAGCAAAAGACACATTCCGTGTCAATAGCAAGCCGAACAAACAACAACATCCTGTTGAACCCCTTTTTACGATGCCATCAATCTTAAACGCCCCCCATCAGCCTTGAACGTTACGGATTTCAAGCATCCGTCGGGGGAAGAGGAAAAATATTCAGCATCCTGCACTGTTTCAGCCGGCGGCGTATCCTGAATCCCATTTTCATGTGAAGGTTGAACGACTCCTGCCAGTCCCCGAAAATTCCGGAAATCAAAAGTGTTTTTTCACCCTCTCTCATGGAAAGCATCAACCGTTCGAGCAAATGGGATGCGATGTTGTTGCGCTTGAATTCGGTTCGCACATAGATATATTCCAGGTAGGCCCGGTCCGGAGCGAGCTCGAGCGTGTACCAGGGCGCGAGCTTGAAATTACGGAACGTCGCCCATGCAAAGCCAGCGATTTGTTCTTTGACGTCAAAGATCAGGCACCGGTCTCCTTTGTCGAGTGCCTCTTCCATAAACCGGGTCTCCTTCACAAAACCTTCGAGAGCATTGATTGGCATCAGATCCCGGCGTTCAGCCCATCGCAATGATCCCTTTATCCGGGGTTCACATCTTCCGATTGGTTCACGTAGATCTCTGCTGAGCTCGATCCACTCTTCGCATTTCGAGAAACGTTCCGCGAATTCACGCATTGCCTGGCCGAAAAGAGCCATGTCTCATCCCCTGATAAAATTCCAGCAATTTAAAAGGGCCGACGTCACCCTGTCCCCAACCGTGGCCGGAGGCGGCGTTGACGTCATGAGATCGGGCCAATGGCTTCCATGGACCTTGATCACCCGCCTCAGGGCGTCATTGACCTTTGCGGTATCCGCTGACTGAACCAACCGCTGCGTGTCTGTACGGCGCAAGCCCGTCAATTCCCTGAAAACCTCTCTTACCGAATTTTCCAGCGCCGAAGGGTTGTAGCCCCCTTCCAGAACCATTACGAGCTTACCACCACAGCTTTCCGCTGCGATGCGAAGCATGATCCTCGTGAGCCCTGCAAATCCGTCTTCCGTCAATTTCATGGCTTTCATGGGATCGTCGCGGTGGCTGTCAAAACCCGCGGAAACAAGAAGGATCGACGGTTTGAAAGCCGACGCCACCGGCACCAGCAATTTTTCGTAAATGTCAAGATACTCGGCATCACCCAATCCCCTTTGAAGAGGCACATTCATACTATAACCCACACCTGCGCCTTTGCCCTTTTCAGAAACCCTGCCGGAGCCGGGAAAATTCCATTTAAGATGCGTGGAAAAGAAAAGAACCGTGGGATCATCTTCAAAACAGTGCTGGGTTCCGTTTCCATGGTGAAGATCCCAGTCCACGATCAGCACCCTTTCCACCGATCTTGTTTTCTGGGCATATTTGGCGGCCACCGCGACATTGTTGCAAAGACAGAAACCTTTCGAGGCATTTCGCTCCGCATGATGTCCCGGCGGACGCACAAGCGCAAAAGCATTGTTGACCAGGCCGTCACATACCGCATCCACCGCTCTGCAAACGCCTCCTGCGGCGATCATGGCTGTGCGGTAGGAATCTGCGGAAGCGCATGTGTCCACGTCCAGCATGATAGGCCGACCACCTTCAGTGGATTTGATCTTATCCAGATAATGGCCGGAATGAACTCTTAAAACCTCGGAAACCGTGGCCGGAGTGGATGGGATCAGGATCAAATGGTCCCTGAGGGGCGACTCCAGGGCGACAGGGAAAAGCCCCTGCAGCCTGGCAGGACATTCAGGACACCCCAGCCCCGTCTTGTGATCCATAAAACAGGCATCCAGAATTATCCCGGTCTTTCCAATCGCCATTTTAAAAACACCCCCGCCAAACCTGACGTCTCATTCGATAGAGTTCGTGCCGCTAAATGTCAGATCCCCCTCTACTTCTCTGCGCTAATTCCTGATGGCAAATCAGGCCCTGAAAATTCTTCGACCAAGATAAGCATAATAATATCAAAAGGCCATGTCCATCCCTCTGTTTTGAATGAACATGGCCTGTCTCCACGCATGATGAACAAGCGATTGAAGTTTTCGGTGTTCAACCGCCCAAATACACCCGCCCTATCCGACTTCTGAGAATGGACAACTCTTTCTCGGTCGGGGGCGGAGTCTCAACAACCTCATCGGCAAACAGCATTTCAAATCCCGTCGCCTCCTGAACTTGTTCCCGCGTCACTCCCGGGTGTAACGATATAACCCGCATGCGTTTACTCTCCG
>Ga0209164_1005158_pt1 | contig 11251 bp, 8 predicted proteins | sample MTBNYHSulfiMetaG_FD_187458 | JGI IMG/M metagenome (GOLD analysis project Ga0209164, IMG submission 187458) | Enrichment culture microbial communities from rom New York Harbor, USA that are MTBE-degrading - MTBE-NYH (New York Harbor Sulfidogenic)... | ecosystem: Environmental > Aquatic > Marine >... | reverse complement strand
GGTCTGCGGGGCCATCTCCCGTTCTCTGCAATCGATTTTAACTGCTCAGGCCATACGGGTCATTCCTTTTGTGGCCGGAGATCTGCAAGAGGTGATCGACGCCTGGCTGAAAGGTTCGATCGAAGACACCGCTTTCGCCATGCCGGGGTATGGTGGACGGCGCCATCGCAAGATGGGCGGCGCTTCTCCAATCGGCATGGGAGCATGGGGTCTTGACCCTGAGGAGGCACAGCATCCCAGGCGAGGCGGTCGCAGACGAGGTCAGCCCCATGGTCAAGCTCGATCGGTGCGTTCGGCGAGCGGCGTCGAAGACTGTCTATGTCCGAAATGTGGGGGACGGGAACCCCACCAAACAGGGGTGCCCTGTACTAGGGTGCAATGCCGGACGTGCGGCACTGCAATGGTCAGCGCATCCTATCATAGTTCAAAACCAAGGAGGTGACACATGCCAGCAGGAAATGGCAGAGGACCAATGGGATTGGGCCCCATGACCGGTCGCGGTCTGGGCTATTGCAGCGGGGGGGCAGCTCCCGGATATGGCAACTTGGCGGCCAGACGGGGCTACGGTATGTCACAGGGACGCGGCCTGAGGGGCGGCTGGCGTTACTGGCAAGGCGGCGGAGCCGGCAGGATGAATTGGGGTGGATACGTGCCTTACGCTCAAGGGGCTTCTCCCGAGTTGGAACGACAGTCGCTGAAAAGTCAGGCGGACATGTTGCAGACTGAACTGCAGCGCATACAGCAGCGTCTGGCCGATTTGGAAGCCGAAAAAGAGAGTTGATACACCCGATTCCAACGACCCCATGACATTGGCCACCACTGGCCGTAAGGGCGGGCTTTACGCCCGCCCGCAATTGCGCTAAGGTAATTTGCGACTCTTCTGTTGCGGGTGATCATTCGATCGTCCGTTCGTCGATCGACAACGTGCAAGACGATATCCCAAGGACAGCGGCAAATGGCCTTTGCGCTTGAGCTTGACCTTTCCGGACACTGTATCCAGACCGAGATCAAACGGCTGCACAACCGCGCGGTATCGCGCTATTTTCGTTCAGATCCGGAAACCCGCCAGAGCCTCGAGCAGACCATCGAAGTGACCCGACGCGCGCTTGAATCCCTTGATTTTCAATATCTTCGCAGTCGCCATGCGCCATTGGCCGGCCAGAGCGATGCACATGTGTTGCTGACACAGGAAGACGATCGCATCGGTATCGTTTTGGATGGCAGAAATATTTTTCCCGACCAATAAAAGAGATTGGGGCCGATCATTCCAATGGCAGCAAAGCCGACCTATGAAGAATTGGAAGCCAGGATAAAATCCTTGGAAAGCGCGCTGGCGGCGTCCAGGCGGCAGGACAATACGGTCATCCGTCAACTTTCCGAAGATTTCAAGCAACTCGCCGATCGTTCCCAGGATGCCGTCTATCAATACGACATCGAATCCAGGACCTTCTCGTTTTTCAACAAGCAGTTTCTATCTTTATACGCCATCGAAGAAAATGGAGCTAAAATTCTTTCGCCCGGCAGCGTGCTCCGACGCATCCATCCCGATGACCGTGAAAAGGCCAGGGCAGCCAGAGCCGCCTCCCTCAAGTCCCCCAATCCCATCGGAGAGATAGAATATCGTCTTTTGCAAGACGACGGGTCCGTTCGGGTGATGCACGATCGATGGACCGTTGTTCGTGATTCTTCCGGCACTCCGGTCGCCATCGAGGGGTTCATCCGCGACAACACCTGGCGCAGGCAGGCCGAGATGGAGTTTGAATTATCGATTCGTAACTCCCTGATCGGCTCTTATATCGTGCAGGACGGCGCATTTAAATATGTCAACCCGGAATTCATGCGCATCACAGGGTATACTGAAGAAGAGTTGATCGGTACCAGGCCGCTGAACATCGTTCAGGAGAATTACAAGACACGTGTTCGGGAAAATTGCATCCAGATGCTCAAAGGCGAACGATTTTTCCCATACGAATTTTGCATCGACGACAAATCGGGTCACCCCAAATGGATTCTGGAAACCGCGACATCGATTCAATATCAGGGGCGAAGGGCCGCCCTGTGCTATTTTATGGATATTTCCAAAAGCAAAGAGGTTGAAAAAGAGCGTCTGGCCAAGGAAAAATTATTGTCGGTCCTCGAGCTGGCGGGTGCTGTCGGCCATGAACTCAACAATCCGCTGCAAGTCGTCATGACCTGTAGTGAAAAATTGGCGCCTGCCGCTGTCGGCAATCCACGCGACGTGAAATTGTTCCGTTTGCTCAAGGACAACATCGAGCAGATGAGGAAAAAAATAATCAAGTTTCAAAATATCACCCAATATGCCACCAAGGATTACGTGGGCGATAAAAAAATTATCGATATCGAAGCGGCATCTCCCGAAACACCTGCGGATCGAAGCTGAATGGGCCCCTTGTCCGATCGCATAAGGTGCAGTGGATCTATTGCGTCATTCTGGCGTGCAGTTTCCGGATGCGGGCGCTGAGCACCTTGCAGATCGCCAGGGCGATCTGGGGATATTCGCGCACCATCTCCTTGAATTCCTGCTTGTGCAGCATCAGCATGCGGCACGGGGTCGTCGTGCGGATCGTGGCGGTGCGGGGAAGGTCTTCAAAAAGCGCCATTTCACCGAAATAGTCGCCGGCATCCATGTCGTCCAGTTCGATTTCTTTGCCATCTTCCTGCCGCTTGAAAACAGACACCCGGCCCTCGATGATCAGATACAGGGTGTCGCCCTGATCGTTCTCCTTGATCACTTCCTGGTTTTCCGCAAAATCGATCTCTTCGGTGACAGAGGCGACCGCCGCGAGCTCGTTGACCGTCAGCTGCTCAAAGATCTCGATTCTTTTCAGCCATAAAATGATTTTGGGCAAGGTGAGGGATTCGGTCATGGAACCTTCCTCCTTGGGTTCGGCGATAGGGGATGAGGACAGGATCTGGCGTGCCAGCCGGCGCACATGAGGGTTGAGGTGGTTGGCGAGGGGTTCGATGTCGGATTTGCCGATGTAAGGTTTTTCCGATTCGGCGTTGAACTGTAACGCCAATAATACGGCCATCCAGTCATAGCGCTGCAACAGGTGTTGAATGAGATCGCTTCCGTCTTCGGAGAATTTTTTGATCTTGAACGCCTTGCGACCGATGGCTATCACCTGTTCCACGGGCCGCTCGTCTATCAGCGGCAGTAAAATGCGGGTCAGGGACCGGTCGATCAAATCATCGATGGCCTCCTGGCTGTTGCCCCGTTGTCTGGTATCGGGCGACAGCAGGCCGCGGGCAATGATCCGCATGCGCCCACTGCGGTCTTCGATGCTGAGCACGCGCAGCACATTTTCGACTATCTCCATCCTCTGCTGGGCGAGGTGCTCCAGAAGCAGTTCCCGTGCAGGGGTTTTGGGCAGATTGGACAAACCCTGGGTTTCTGCCAGGGATTTATAGGCGCCTTCGATCTGATCCCGGGCGAAACGGAACAAGTCGGGGTCTTTGATCTGCAGCCGGTCCAACAAGTCGAAGAGAAGTTCACGGGAGGGCTTGCTTGGCGTGTTCAAGGCCTTTATCAGTGTCTTCCCATCCAGGTAACGGGCATTTTCGATGCGTTCTGCGGCGGTGAGGCGAATTTCCGCAAGCGGGTCGGCGAGCAGGGCGACAATCGTTCTCAGACTGGATTTGTCGACGACATGAAAGGCCCTCAGGGCCGCCAGCCGCACGCGCTGGTCGTTGTGACCGAGATAAGGGATCAGGATGGCGTTCAGGTCGTGTTCGCCCGCCGCGTGCATGGCGTCGATGATCTCCGGCAGTAAACCCTTGTCCCTGTCGTCTTCGAGGCGCTTCTTCAGCGCCGGCAGAAAACGGGTGTCCCGGGACAGCCCGGCCGCGATAATACCGGCCTTGCGCGTGTCGGCGTCTTCGGCATTGAGCCATGTCTGGATGTATGCCCGGGCCGTTTCCTGGGCCTGGGCCATCAATCCGGCCACGGCATAGGCCCGCGTCAGGGGGTCTTGGTGATCCATGAAGGCCGTTCGGTCGAAGGCGGCCGTGGCGCCGGTGCCCAGGCGGTAAACGGTTTTCAACACGGCCAGCGTCAGGGCCGGGTCCTTGCGGGTCGCCAGATCCATGAGCAGCGCGGACGCATTGGCACCGACATTGGGTGTCAGCAATTCGAGGAGCGCCATCTGCATTTCGGGGGCAAGCGCGGGTATGCGCTCGATCAACAACCGGTCGGTATCCGGCACGTTGAGCCGCTGCATCAAGCGGGCATGCCAGACGACCTCCTGTGGCTCGGCATTGCGGAACGTTTCCGCAAGCTCATTTTGAATGGAACGATCTCGAAACAACTGAGAGACTTCGTTTTCTTCCATGGATTTCAGGTCGAGCTGGTTGTCCTTGATCAGACTGGACAGGATACCGGCGTACCGCAATTTGAGAAGGATAGGGGCGAGGAGCCAGCCCAGGACAAACGGCAGGGCCACCAGCGAGAGATAGCGCGGATGAAAGAGACGATCGCCGATCAGAATCAGCCCGGAGCCGACAAAGAGGCCGATACGCACCACCGTTCCGCGTAAAAATGGACGCACCATTGAGCGGTAAGATTCCGGGAACAACCCCATCACCACGGCGTTGGCCGGTATGTTGATCGTCGTGCGAATGATCTGGGTGGACATCCGGGCGTAGATCGCCGAAAACACATCGAACCGCAGCAGGAATGCGGTAAAGGCGAAAATATAGTTGAGCGGGTGGAACATCAGGGCCACGGGCAGGCCCCATCGGCCATATATCTTTCCGACGAAGAGCAATATGATCAGGCTGATGATGTTCTGTACGCCCCGGAAGTAGCCGAAAAATTGAATGAGGCCCGATTCGGTGGCAAAAGTGCGGTCCACGGCGAAGTTGAACTGGTAGTTGATGATGGGGATCACCACGTTGGGCATGAGGGTCAGCAGGATCATCAGCCGCAGCAGCATGGACGCTTTCATCATCGGGGCCACGGTTTTGATCTCCTGGATCATGGACTTTTTTTCTTTCGAACGACCCGCTTTGGTTTCGACGTTCAATATGGCGGGGAACCGGCCCATCATGCCGCGCACCGTGACGGCGCCGATGATGCTGATGCCCAGATAGATCACCAGCAGATTATCGACGTTGAACCAGCGCACCAGCCAGGGGGTGCCGAAGCTGCCCAGGATCTGGCCGATGACCCCGCCGGCCGTGATCAGGGGAAAGAGCCGTTTGGATTGCCGTGTATTGAACAGGTCGTTGGCCAGGTTCCAGAAGAGCATGGCCAGAAGCACCTCGTACAAGGCTTTGAGCATGAAGAGGATCGGATAGACCAGGTCGATACCCAGCGGGATCAGCAGGCGCATCCCCATGACACTGGCGCCTGTGAAAAGAAAGGTGCCGGCCAGCAGTTTGGGGCCCGGAAAGCGCTGCATGAAGCCGGCCATGATGCCCATGGCCACCATGGTGACGATGGCGTTGAGCATGTTGACGACCGGCATGAATTCGACGCCGTAACGCTTCAGGAAAGCCGTTTCGGCATAATTGTTGAGCAGCATGCCCGAAGTGCGCACGAGAAAGAGCAGGGCCAGGGTCCAGAGGAACAGGCCGATCTCCTTGTCGTAAACATCGAGCCAACGGGCGATGCGCTTAAGCATGTTCAAATCAACCTATGGTTCGGGCTTGAAAACCAGGCGAAATCCGGTCGTATGAAGTCGGCTGGCAGGATGCGCGTGGGCGCGGTTGGCCGATCGGCAGGCGTGGCCAGGATCGAACCAACTGCCGCCGCGCCGCACCCGGTCCGTGCCGCTGACAGGCCCCTGGGGGTCGATCTGCCGGGTTTGAGGATAGGGGCCGAACCAATCCTGGACCCATTCCCAGACATTTCCGTGCATGTCGTAAAGCCCCCAGGCGTTGGGCGCGAAGCTCTTGACCGGCGCCGGGCTCTCCTGGGTCGTTCGCAACCCCGGGCGCTGTTCCATGCAACCGCTCTCCCCATAATAGCTGCCGGCGTACATGGCCAGTGAGCAGTCGATGCGATCCCCCCAGGCATATGCGCTCCGGGTTCCGGCGCGAGCGGCATACTCCCATTCCGCCTCGGTGGGCAATCGATAGGTGCCTTCGCCCATCGCATTGAGTTTCTGGATGAATTTGTTGGCATCGAACCAGGAGATCTTCGTCGCCGGCAGGGTTTTGTCGCCCAGCCAGCGTAAAAAAAAGCCGCTGCCCATCATGGCCTGCCACTGGCCCAAGGTGACTTCGCTGGTCTGCAGATAGAACGGCTTGTCGATGACGACCGGGTGTTCCCGTTCACCGTCGCCCCGATGGGGTTCATCGGCAGGGCTGCCCATGGTGAAAGCGCCTGCGGGTATCCGCACAAATTCCATGCCCAGGGAATTGACGAGCGTCTCCAATCGGCTTTCGGCCCCTGCAAGACAAGGCCACAGGCAGATCAGGAGGATGAGTGCGGTAAGCCATCGGCTTCGGACCTTCGAGGAGGGGCAGATCATGGTGTATCTCCAATAGTTTTATCGCCTTACAGATAGTTCAACGATCATAATGGTTTTTCCCCCGATTGCCAAGGGGCAGACACTGTTTGATATAGCACCACTTATGATATAGACAAGTCAGATCAAAGGAGACCCAACGCCATGCGCCACCCCGAGGCCGATATTCTTCTGGTGCAGCCGCCGATTCACCATCCGGCCTGTTATTCGACCCTCCTTCTGAGGGTCGCGGCCGCGTTGCAGCACGACGGTCATACCATCGGTCGCTTCCATGCCGGTGCGGGATATTTCAACTATGTTGTGAGGAATGCCCGTGTGCAGGCCGATTTGCAGGCACGGGTCGCCGAGCGTCTGCAGCGGGGCGATGACCAGGGGGCGGAAGATCTGGTCTGGCGGAAGGTTCAATCCCGTGCCGCAGAACCCGTTATGGCTGGCTTGACATTTCGGGAGGATCCCGCTGTCCTGCAGGAATCGCCGGCCGACCCTGACTGGGCCGATCTCTCTGATAGCGTTCGTCGGTTGGATGGCCTCGACAAGGTTTTGGATCTCGTATCGGCCGCCTACCATCCCGCCCGTATCGATCGCCGTGGGTTCGTGCGGCCGGGGCTCGATGACGAAGAGGCTTTGGCCGCTCATCTGGATGATCCGCAGCACAACCCATTTTTCGACTATGCAGACGAGGCGCAGGTACCGGACATCGCCTCGGGCCGGTGCGCCGCAGTGGCAATGATGGTCTCTGCACCCGGCCAGATGGTTGGGGCGTTGACCCTGGCGCGTCGGTGGCAACGGCGATGGCCGACGGTCGCAATTGCCGTTTGTGCCGCCCGGAAAGATTGGAGCACGGCGGCCGAACGGCTTTTGGTCCATCTTCGCGAACCGGCGGCAGACCGAGTAGCCGCCATGGTTCATCGGGCCATTGACGAAGCGGCAGCGGAAATGGCGTCGCCAATACAGGGGGCAGGACCTTGCAGCGAAGAGGGGGGCATTTACCGGCTGGCGTCCGCCGGGATGCCATCTCTTCCGCCACCTCCAGCGCAAAGCGAGGGACGGGTCATCGTCTGGGAGAAGCCCAGCGGACCGATGGCGGATATCAGCCGCCTGCTGTTCCAGGCGGCCAAACAGGGGCATTGGAATCACCTGGTGTTCGCTCCGGGGGATGATCCCGAGTTGACGGCGCAGATCGAGCAGTTTGCCAATGAAAATCCTTATATCATTCACTCCTGGTGCCGGCATGAAAGTCCCCTTTCGCGATACAGCGACGGGGTGTGGCATTTTCCGGAAGAGAGCCCGCCCTATGGCGCCACGCGGCCCATGCCCGGCCGACCGGTGTGGATGCGGCTGCAAGATCCGGTTTATCTTCAGGCCTGTGTCAGGACGCACGGGGCCAAGGGCCTGGCCCGGCAGCGCTGGGGCGATCATGGCCGTCTCCTGCCGCAGCTGGGCAGCCGCCTGGTCTACCGCTATTTGCCGCCTGATCAATTGCCGTCCGGATATTTCGACGAAATTTGCCGCATGGTCGAGGCCGGCGGCACGGTGGGCAGCCAGTGGCTGCGCCATAACCTGCAACGTGCGTACTTGATCGGTTATGCGGAAGAAGATGTTTTGATCGCGGGCAATTCCAGTCTGAAACGGCCGAGGGAAGAGTATGTGGATGCAGTGAGCGCCCAATGCGGCATTGACCTGCGCAACTACCTGGAGCGCGGGTACACCTCCGTCCGACCCGAGTACCGCAGCCTGGGGATCGGTGCCAAGCTGCTGGAGGGCCTGACGGAGAGAGCCGAAGGCCACAAGATCTACTCGGTCATCGCGGAAGACAACGTGGCCACCCAGAAGATGGCCATTCGCAACCGGACCCGAAAGGTGGCCGCATTTTTCAGCGAGAGGACCCGGAAGCAAATCGGGATTTGGGTGCCCGAGTGGATGCTGCCCGAAGGTGTCGAGCTTCCCCCGCAGCCCGATTTGAGTTGATTTTTTTTACGGCGTCGTCCGGCAAAAAATTTTTTCGAGACCATCGAGTTTAAAGGCAATATCGTTTACTCCAGGCGTTCAGGTTTCCAAACGGGCGGGGATAAACCCCGCCCCTACGCCGCCGGTTAATGGCAACGGCCTCTATTTAGAACAAATTTCGTAGAGGCTGCACGTTTGAATCGACCGTTTGAGTTTTCAACCCGATCTTGTAGGGGCGGGCTTTACGCCCGCCCGCAGCATCTAATTAAAATAGTGACATTCAGTTTAATGGGGAAAGTGAAAAGTGAAGCAATGAAGCCGACGGACATTTTGTTGCAGCCGGTAGTGGAGAAAAGCGAGCGCTGATGGATTCGAAGCGGAAGCAGATCGGGGTCATCACCGTGCGCGGCCCGGACTACCATCCCACCCGGCGGCTGGCGGAAGCCGCTCGAGAACGGGGATGCGATCTCGAGCCGATCGATCCCTATCGCGTATGGCCCGCTTATCACGAGGGACGCGCCGTGCTGCTCGGCGATCGTCGTGCCGTCTCCCTGGATGCGGTCTTGCCGCGCCAGGGGGCTGAAATCAAGGATGCCGCCCTTCCGCTCATCGCGCATATGGCACAGATGGGTGTCGCGGTGATCAACCGGTTGCCGGCCATCGAACGGGCCAAGCACAAGTTTTTCACTTTGCAGGCTCTTGCAGGGGCCACCCTGCCGGTGGCCCGCACCGTCTTTGTCTCCGCGGCCGAGGGCATCGAGGCAGCTCTGGATGAATTCGGGGCGGCCGGCGCGGTGCTCAAACCCGTCAGCGGACGACAAGGCAGCGGCATCTGCAGAACCTATCCAGGGGAAGTACTGCCCCGGCACATTCGGATCGAACTCGACAACGGCCGCGGCGTTCTGGTACAGCAGTATATCGAACCCTTGGGGCGAAAGGATCTGAGGGTGCTGGTCATTGGCGGCCAGGTGGCGGGGGCCATGGTGCTGGCGCCTGCTCAAGGGGATTTTCGCGCCAATGTGCATCTGGGCGGGCAGGGCCGCGCCCTGGAACTTTCCGCTTCATTGGCGGAAACCGCCATTCGTGCCGCGGCCGCCATTGGATTGGAGATCGCCGGGGTCGACCTGATGGTCGCGGCCGATGGCCGTGTGCTGGTCAACGAGGTGAATTACGCGCCCGGCTTCAAGGGCCTGGAGGCGGCCACGGGCAAGGATATCGCCGGCGCCATGATGGATTATGTGCTTCGCGTGTTGGATTGCCATACCTGAAACTTTTTACTTTTCTATCCTTCGCCAAAACATTTCGGTCCGTTCGACCGATGGGAGATTGAATCCATGCGCATTACCGACCTGGAGAAGACGATCGATGGCGACCAGGTGATTGTACGGGCCACGGTCCGCTGGGAGGATTGTGATCAGCCGGACAGGGAGATCTACATCGCCACCGAGAGAGAATTCGAGGCAGATATCGAACCGGTTCCTGACGCCTTTCTGGTAGGCGCCATCATCCCGGCCCTGCACTTCGGCGAACGGCGCATTGCCATGGACCCGTGCATCTGCCCGGTGCTCAAGGAGGGGCTCTCCCGGGTCATGGGGTTGATGGCGCACTGGTCCAACGGCCAGATGCGGCCGCTGCGATTGGAGGCACCAAGCCTGCCGGAGCCACGATATGAAGGCATATCCCGTCGGACCGGATTGTTTCTCTCCGGTGGGATCGATTCCCTGGCCACCTTGCGCCGCAATCATCTGCAATTTCCGTCCGGCCACCCGTACCGCGTGCAGGATGGCCTGATGGTCCACGGATTCGATATCGGCGGCGTGGTCGAGCGGGGCGCCAAGTTGCATGTCTTCGAACGGGCCAGGGCGCACATGGCGCCCGTGGCGGCCGAGGCAGGGGTGACCCTCATCCCGGTGTACACCAATATTCGCCACTTGTGTGACCAGAGGGAGCTGTGGCTCAACCGTTTCTTCGGTGCGGTCCTGGCGGCTGTGGGTCATGCGTTCGGCCGGCGCATGGGAATCATGAACGTGGCGGCCTCCTACGACATCCCCAATCTGGTCCCTTGCGGCTCGCACCCCCTGCTGGACCCGGCTTACGGCAGCGCCGATGTGCAGATTCGCCATTGCGATCTCGAGCTGTCGCGCATCGACAAACTGCGCCTGATTGCCCAATGGCCGGTCGCTTTGGACAATTTCAGGGTGTGCCTGGCCAATGTTCCCGATCGTCTCAATTGCGGCCGTTGCGAAAAGTGCGTGCGCACCATGACCGGGTTGATCGCTATCGGTGCGCTCGAGCGGAGCCGTGCCTTCGTGGAAAACGATGTGGATCCCGCTCTTTTCGACAGTTTCAAAATCACCATCCGCCACCGCGAACCCTTCTACGAAGAGATGCTGCAACCCCTTCGGGAGCAGGGCCGCGACGATCTGGCCGCGTTGATCCAGGCCAAGCTGGCCGAACCACCCAATGGATAGCGCTGCTCACTGGTTGACAGCACCCAACGGGAACTTTATAGTCCGGACCTCATTGCAAATGCCTTCGGAAAAGGAATGACGTGAACGTGACCAACGCCCCTTCGCCACCCTTGCGCATCGCCTGGTTCATCTGGAGTCTGGGCGCCTTTTTCTACCTGTTGGGCTTTTTCCATCGGGTGGCGCCGGCCGTCATGACCGAAGAGCTCATGCGGGAATTCGATATCAGCGCCGGCGCCCTGGGCCAACTGTCGGCCTTCTATTTTTACAGCTATGTGGCCATGCAGATCCCCACCGGGATCATCGCCGATACCTGGGGGCCGAGGCGTCTGCTCAGTACCG
>Ga0209164_1005155_pt1 | contig 11254 bp, 6 predicted proteins | sample MTBNYHSulfiMetaG_FD_187458 | JGI IMG/M metagenome (GOLD analysis project Ga0209164, IMG submission 187458) | Enrichment culture microbial communities from rom New York Harbor, USA that are MTBE-degrading - MTBE-NYH (New York Harbor Sulfidogenic)... | ecosystem: Environmental > Aquatic > Marine >... | reverse complement strand
CGCTGCTGCGGGAGCGGCGCGAGGACATCCCGTCGCTCGCCTCGAGCTTCGCGTTCCGCGCCGGCAAGCGACTCGGCGGTGGCCCGCTGGTGCCCAGCGCCGAGGACGTCCACCTGCTCCTGGCCTACGACTGGCCCGGCAACGTGCGGGAGCTGGCGTCGGTGATCGAACGGGCGGCGATCCTCGGCGGGGGCCGCAGGCTGGAGGTGGCGGCGGCCCTCGGTTCCTCCGCCCCGGGGCCGGCACGGGGCGAGACCCGGCCGGCTCACCTCGAGGAGCGCGTCGAAGCGTGCGACTTCAGCACCCTGGACCGGGCCATGGCCCGCCACATCGAACGGGCGTTGACCGTGACCCAGGGTCGGGTCGAGGGGCCCCACGGCGCCGCCAAGCTGCTCGGGATCAACCCCCACACCCTGCGCGCCCGCATGCGCCGGCTGGGAGTTGACTGGCAACGCTTCCGCGCCAGGTGAGATTCTCTCTTCCCGTACCCGTACCCGTACCCGTATCCGTACCCGTACCCGTACCCGTACCCGTACCCGAGCATGACCCCGGTCACGTGTCAGCGGGCCCATCAGGGTCCATACTTGCTCCGAGACGATCCCTTACGGGAGGGCACGACCATGCACGCTCGATCCGACATCGCGCGTCTCGCCATGCTGGCGATCGGTGCGGCGCTCGTCGCCACCACCGTCGGCGCCTGGGACCTTGCTGCTCCCCGCTTCCCCGAGCCCCTGCCGCCGCCGATCGCGGTTGAGCCTGCCTCCGGCGAGCCGCCGCCCGAGCCGGACCAGGCCGCCACCTTCGAGGACCAGGTGATGGAGCTGGTCAACCAGCAGCGCTGGAGCAACGGCCAGCTCGCGCCCCTGTCCCGCTGCGCCCTGCTCGACACCTCCTCGGAGACCCACAGCGTCAACATGGGGGTGCGGAGCTTCTTTGCCCACTGCGACCCCGACACCCTCACCATGCCCTGGGATCGCATGGTGGCGGCTGGTTACAGCTACAGCTCCGCCGCCGAGAACATCGCTGCCGGCTACTCCACCCCGGCGGCGGTGGTGGCGGGCTGGATGGCCAGCTCCGGGCACCGCGCCAACATCCTGTCCACCTCCTACCGCGAGCTCGGCATCGGGTACCACTACGACTCGGGCGACACCGGAAACGTCCGCCTCGACGCCAACGGCGACTGCACCCCGGACGGCAGCGGCGGGCCGTACTACCACTACTGGACCCAGAACTTCGGGCTCCGCAGCGTCGTCTACCCGGTGGTGATCGACCGCGAGGCCCACCAGACCGCCACCGTCGACGTCGACCTCTACCTCTACGGCACCGGCTGGGCGACCGAGATGCGAATCCGCAACTCGGGCGGCGTCTGGACCGCCTGGCATCCGTTCGTCGCCAACGTCGCGTGGCAGCTCGCCCCCGGCCCCGGCGTGCGCCAGGTGGAGGTGGAGATCCGTTCCGGGACCACCGTGCGCTCGGCCAGCGACACCATCCTCTCCACCGCCCCCGACGACGTGATCTTCGCCGACGGCTTCAACTCGGGGACCACCGGGGCGTGGACGGCGGTGGTGCCGTGAGGGGGAGCAGCCCGCTGGCTCGAAGCCCTGCGAAGCGTCGCTGCTGCGTCAGACCCTGGTCAACCCGGTCGCGATCCTGATCGCCTCCTCGACCCGCCGCATCGCCTCCTGCGACAGGTCGCCGTACGTGCCGGTGATGCGACGCCGGTCGATGGAACGCAGGTGGAGGAGGAGCACCTTCGAGCGCACCTCGAGACCGCCGTCCGGCGGCTCGATCACCGCCTCGAACGGGTAGACGCGAGAGGTCTTACGGCTGGTGACGGCGGCCACGATGACGACCGGGGAGTGTCGGTTGACGAGGTCGGGTGAGATGACGAGGGCTGGGCGCTCACCGGCCTGTTCGGACCCCTCGACCGGGTCGAGACGGACCCTGACGATCTCCCCCCGCCTCGGGCCGCTGCTGGGAACCACGCTCCACCTCCTCCTCGAGCGAGTGGTACTCGCGCTCCACGAGCAGGTACTCGTCGGCCATGTCGGCGAGACCCGCCACGATCTCCTCCCGAAGGCGCTGGCGGGTCGCCTCCTCGAGCCACTCGTTCATCAAAGCCGCCACTGTCAAGCTGCGCTGGCCGGGCTTGACCGTCCTTTCGAACGCCTCGACGGTTTCGCCAGGCAGGGCGTAGGTGCGCTTGAGCACGCCCACGATACGGCCCTCCTTACCGAACATGATGCCATACAACCGGCAAGCATACAACGACCCGACAGCGGTCGCCCGTCGGGTCGGGTCCAGGGAGGGGTGAAAGGGAACTCGGCGTGTCGCGACGTGTCTAAGCTGGGTGAGCGCCGGCCGCGACCGGCGCCGCACGACCCCGAGGAGGCCGACCGTGACATCGAAGACCCTCGCCCGACTCGCCCTCATCGCCCCGCTCGTCCTGGCCGCCGGCGTCGCTCACGCCGACGGGCTCATCATCGTTCACGACCCGCCGCTGCCGGGGCCGCGGCACCCCTTCGCGCCGCTCGAAGTGGAGTACCACCGGGTCGAGGTGAAGATCACCGGCCAGGCGGCCACCACCACCGTCGACCAGTCGTTCTTCAACCCCAACCCGCAGCGCCTGGAGGGGACCTACATCTTCCCGATCCCGAAGGGGGCCGCCATCGACAGCTTCGAGATGGACGTCAACGGCACGATGACCGGGGCGGAGCTGCTCGACGCCGACAAAGCGCGGGTGATCTACGAGGACATCGTGCGCCGGATGCGGGACCCGGCGCTGCTGGAGTACACGGGCCAGGGGCTCTACCGGGCGCGGATCTTCCCCCTCGAGCCCCGCGCCTCGAAGCGGGTGCGCATGCAGTACACGGAGCTGCTGGGTCGAGACTCGGGGCTGGTGGAGTACCGCTACCCCCTCAACACCGAACGCTTCTCCTCGGTACCCATCGAGACTGTCTCGATCCGGGTCGAGCTGGAGAACCGCGACGGGTTGCGCACGGTCTACTCCCCGAGCCACCCGGTGGAGGTCAGCCGCAAAGGCTCCGACCGGGCGGTGGTGGCGTGGGAGGCGAGCCGGGTCACCCCCGACACCGACTTCCGACTTTTCTACGCCCCGGACACGAAGCTCGACGTCGGCGTCGACCTGCTCCCCTACCGGGACGGCGCCGGCGACGGCTACTTCCTGCTGCTGCTCTCCCCCTCGACCCAGCTGCCGTCGACGCGCGTCGGCGCCAAGGACGTGGTGTTCGTGCTCGACACCTCCGGCTCCATGGCCGAGCGGGGCAAGATCGACCAGGCCAGGCAGGCGCTCGAGCTGTGCATCGCCAACCTGAATCCTCACGACCGATTCGAGGTCGTCCGGTTTTCCACCGAGGCGGAGTCGCTGATGGGTGGTCTCGTGCAGGCCACTGAGGGCAACCGGCGCCGCGCCACCGAGATGGTGGGCGCGTTCCGCCCGATCGGCGGCACCGCCATCGAGGATGCCCTGGCACGGGCCATCGAGCCTGCGGGGCCGCGGGCCGGCCACGAGCGGCCCTACGCGGTGGTGTTCCTCACCGACGGTCGGCCGACGGTGGGCGCCACCGACGAGGGGGTGCTGCTCGAGGGGCTCCGCAGGGCGGTCGGCGACCGCGGGATCCGCATCTTCTGCTTCGGCCTCGGCACCGACGTCAACGCCAAGCTCCTGGACCGGATCGCCGGCGAGACCCGGGGCCTTTCCCGCTACGTGCTGCCGGAGCAGGACCTCGAGCTCGAGGTCTCGGGTTTTTTCGCCAAGATCAGCCACCCGGTGCTGGCCAACCCCCGTCTCGGCGTGTCGGGCGGAGTCCGGCTGAGCGGCATCCACCCCCACGACCTGCCGGACGTCTACCGGGGCGACCAGGTGGTGGTCCTGGGTCGCTACCACGGGTCGGGTGACGCCGCGCTGACCCTCGAAGGCACGGTGGACGGCCGGCCGTGGCGGGCCGCGTTCGACGCGCGGTTCCCGGCCAGCGCCCGCGACCACGTCTTCATCCCGCGGCTGTGGGCGACCCGCCGGGTCGGCTTCCTGCTCGACCAGATCCGGCTCCACGGGGAGAGCGCCGAGCTTCGGGACGAGGTCGTCGAGCTGGCGCGTGCTTACGGGATCGTCACGCCATACACGGCGTACCTGATTGTCGAGGACGAGGCGAAGCGCGGGGTGCCGGTCGCCTCCCGCTCGCTGCCCACGGTGGACCGCGACGCGCGCGCCCGCGAGGAAGCGGGACGCATGTTCAACGAGGTCAGGACGCAGTCGAGCGGCGACGCCGCGGTGGGGGGCGCCCAGGCCATGGACGCCCTCAAGGCCGCGGAGACCGTGGTCGCGCCCTCGGTGGCGAGCGCCCACGTTCGCCGGGGGCAGGGGGGTGCCGGCCGGGTGGACGAGGCCCTCGCCGCGGCGGAGCAGCGCTACGTCGGCGGGAGGACGTTCTACCGCAACAAGGAACGGTGGGTGGACGGGACCATCGCCGGGCGAGCCGTGTCCAGACGGGTGCGGCTCGAGCTCGCCTCGGCGGAGTACTTCGACCTGCTCCGCCGCCACCCCGAGACCGCCCCCTGGCTCGCGCTGGGGCGCGAGGTGGAGCTGCGGGTCGGGGACGTGGTGTACGTGGTGGGGGAGTGAAAGAGCTGACAGCGGTCAGCTGTCAGCCGGGCCTTGTCTACAGCTACGCGGGGAGCCTCCTGCACCCGTAGGGGCGCAGCGTGCTGCGCCCCTCCAGGTTACACCGAAGTATATGTATGCAATCATGTTGTGCCATGGAGGGGCGCGATACATCGCGCCCCTACGGGAATCCGGGCGGGCGCGAAGCTTGTCGCCCGCCGAATTCTGCGAGCGCCTCAGCCTTCAGCTCCCCCCGCCGGTCGGGGTCGGGGTGGGCCGCGTCTCCGCCTCCTGCCGGAGCTGTTCTTCCGCCTGCCGCTCCAGCTCCTCCGCCCGCCGGCGCTCCTGCTCCGCATCCCGCTCGGCCTCGGCGAGCTCCCGGGCGCGCAGGCGTTCTTCGCGGACCTGGCGCTCGAACTCCTCCCGGTGGGCCTCGGCCTCGGCGCGCGCCCGCTCCCGACTCTCGCGAGCCTCCCGCTCGATCTCCGCCCGGTGGGCCTCGACCTCGGCCCGCGCCCGCTCGCGGACCTCTCGGGCGAGCTCGCGCGCCTCCTCGGCGTCCGGGGCCAGCGCGCCGGCCCGCTCGGCCAGCTCGCGCGCGAGGCTCTTGAGCTCCTCCAGCTCCTCCGGGCTCGGTCGTGAGGCCTCGGCGAGGGCACGGGCCTCGGCAGCGAGGCGCTCGATCTCCTCGGTCGAGGGCTTGAAGGTGGCGGCCTTTTCTCGGATCTGCTTCCCGAGCTCGTGCATCCGTCGCTCGAGGTCGGCCTCGATCTCCGGGCTGACGAGGTCTTCGGCGGTCGCGAGGTGCCGCTCGGCCAGCCGCCCGAGCTCCTCACCGAGCCGCTCCAGCTCTTCGGCGTGGGGCTCGAGGCGCTCGCTCATGGTCTCGATCGCCTGCTCCAGGTGCTCGAGCTCGAGACGGTGCCGCTCGACGCGCTCGGTCACCCGTTCCACGAGCCGGTCGAGCTCGTCCTCCAGGCGCTCCAGCTCGGGGTCAGGGGGGACCGGTGGTGCCGGGCGTGCCGCAGGCGCGGGAGCCGCGACCGGCCGCGGAGCCGGCGCGGGGTGGGCCTCGACCTTCGGGGCAGGCTTGGCCGGGGCTGGCGTCGGCGGGGCGGGAGGCGGAGCCTCGGGTGGGTTGTCGAGGGTGGCCGCGACCGTCACCGCCGCGGTGGCCGGCCGCGCGGCCCCGAGGTCGACCCCGGGCAGCAGGACCCCCAGCGACGCCACGGCGACCGCCAGGCAGGGGGCGAGCCAGCGCGAGGTGGGCCGCTCGGGCGAGGCGGCGGCGATCAGGCGCTCCACCCGCCGGCCGAGGCCGGTGCGGGACGACAGGGCGGCCACCGCGGTGGGCGGCGCGACTGCCCAGTGCGCCACCTCCACCAGACAGCGGGCGAGGTCGAGGGGGCGGCCGGTGGTGCGGACCGCAGCGTCGTCGCACTGGCACTCGGCCAGCTGCTGCAGCCTGTGGACCGCGAGGCGGTTCAGGGGCTGGACGTAGAGCATCGCCTCGACCGCCCGGCTCGCCGCCAGCCAGGCCGGGTCGCGCCGCGCGTGGTGGGCCAGCTCGTGGGCGATGAGGGCCTCGCGCTCGGTGGACGACAGGTCGCCGAGGGTCCGCTCGGGGACACAGACCTCGGGGCGGTGCACGCCCACCGCGAACGGCACCGCGATCCGGCGGGACAGGCTCAGCCGGACCGGCCGCCGCAGCCCGAGGGCGGCGGCGAGCCGCCGGACCAGGCGGCCGGGGGGCAGCGGCTGCCGGTCGGCGAGGAGCGCTCGCAGCCGGCGGCTCGAGACCGCGAGCCGGGTCCCGCCCAGCAGCGCGCCGGTGGCCCACAGGCCGACCAGGATGGCTGGCCACGGCAGGGCGCGAGCGCGGCCTGCGTGACCTTCAGCTGCCGACCGCACCCCGTCGGCCGCCTCCGGGAAGCTGGCGGGGACGGCGGTCACCGCCGTCGGCAAGGGTGCGGCGGCGACGCGGTGGGTGCCCTGCGGCAGGCGAGCCGAGACCGGCACGGCGAGATCGACGGTGACCCCCCCGGCACCAACCGCCAGCGACAGGGTGGCCGTTGCCAGACCGCCGAGCAGGGCCACCCGCAGGACGGTCTCCTGGGCGGCCAGGCGGCGGGGCCCGAGGAGGGCGCATCCGATCCAGGCGGCCACCAGCAGCGCGGTGGAGTGGAGGAGGTAGGTGAGGAGCCAGGCGGCGACGGTGCCAGTGGTCATGTCAGCTCTCCTTCTCGTCCAGGACCGCACGCAGGCGGGCGATCTCCTCCGGGTCGAGCCCCTCCTCCGCCACCAGGTAGCTGACCAGGGCGGCGGGGTTGCCGGCAAACAGTCGGTCCACGACCTCGCCGACCATGGAGCGGCGGACCTCGCGCTCGGAGACGGCGGCGCGGTAGACGAACTGCCGCCCCTCGCTGCGGTGGGCCACGACCCCCTTGTCCTCCATCTTACGGAGCATGGTGGCGATGGTTGTGGGGGCGAGGCCGCGTTCGGGCACGAGCGCGGCGTGGACCTCGGCGGCGGTTGCCTCGCCGCAGGCCCAGAGCACCCGCATGATGGCGTGTTGGAGGTCCCCGAGCGTGGCTTTCGGCATGGTCTGTCCTCCCATCGACTACCAAGGTAGGACTACCATGGTAGTTTGTCAAGTGGGAGCGGCCAAACCGAAGGCGGGAAATGCCTTGACAATGGGACGGCGGCCTGGATACTCTGTCTCACCTCTGGGGGTCGGTGGGCGCCCCCCTTCACCCATTCTCGACGAGACGACGGAGGACTGATGAGACGGACACGATGCTTGGCGGTGGCTTTGGGCGCTCTGGGCATTGCTCTGCTTGCCGGGGTCACCCCGGCGCTGGCGGCGCCGACGCAGGCGGTGCGGGTGCCGGTGGAGGCGACGGCGGACCTGGCCCGGCTGGGCCTGCAGCCGGTGGTGGACCTGGAGTACGGGAGCTTCCGGTGGCTGGAGCTGCCGGCGGCTCAGGTCGACCGGCTGACCGCGGCCGGGGTTCCCTTCACGGTCGTGGAGGGAGCGGGCACGGTGCAGGTGCTCGGCTACCGGTTCGACCCGGTGGTTGACGGCGAGCCGGAGGTGATGGGGCGGGTGAAGGGCGAGGCGGGGCCCGGCCTGCGGCTGATCCAGCTGGTCGCCCCGGTGCGTGACGAGTGGGTGAGCGAGCTGGACGCCATGGGGGTTCGACTGCTCCAGTACTACCCGCACGACACCTACCTGGTGTGGACGGACGGGGCGCGGGCTGAGGCGGTGGGCGGCCTGCCCTTCGTGCGCTGGCAGGGCCTGATCGCGCCGGAGATGAAGGTGAACGCGGACCTCCAGACGCGGACCGGTCCGATCGCGAACGTGGACGTGATGTTCTACAACGACGGCTCGGTGGGCGGCACCCTGGCCGCGATCGAGGCGCTCGGGGGTCGGGTGCTGCAGCACTACCCGTCGCAGCCGGACCGGGCGTTCTACGATGCCATCGTCGAGCTGGACGCGGTGAAGGTGGACGACGTGGCGGGGCTCGCCACGGTGCTGTGGATGGGCTACGAGAGCCCGGCGCCGACCCTGGACGACGAGATGTCGGACCAGATCCAGGCCGGGAACCACCCGGGCGGCGTGCCGGTGACCGGGTACAGCGCCCACCTGACCAGCCTCGGGGTGGACGGGACCGGGGTGGTCTGGGCGGTGGTGGACACCGGCGTCGACTACGACCACCCGGACCTGGGGTCGCACATCGCGGGGGGCTACGACTTCCCCGGGGCGTGCTCGTTCCCGGGTCAGCCGGGCTCGGACTGCTCGGGCGGGGGTCACGGCACCCACGTGGCGGGGATCATCGGCGGCGACGCCACCGGCGGCTTCACCGACGCTCAGGGTTTCCTCTACGGCCTCGGCGTGGCGCCGGAGTACAGCATTTTTGCGATGAACTCCCTGTCGGCGTCGGCGTGGCCCCCTTCTGGCGGGTGGCAGGAGCACTCGAAGCGGGCGGTGCTGGGCAGCGCCATCGGCGGCAACAACTCCTGGACCACCGGCGAGGGGACGCAGCACGGCTACCAGGCCTCCGAGCGCACCCACGACTTCATGGTGCGGGACGGCAACTTCGACACCACCGACGTGGCGGAGCCGTTCATCGAGGTGTTCTCGGCCGGCAACTCCGGCTCCAGCGGGCTGACCGCCCCGAAGGAGGCGAAGAACCTGATCGTCACCGCGGCCAGCATGAACTACCGCTCGGGCAGTATCGACGCGATCGCCAGCTTCTCCAGCCGCGGCCCGGCGGTGGACGGTCGCTTCGTGCCCACCATCGCCGCCCCCGGCGACACGATCGCCTCCTCCCGCAACGACCTCGGCGGGAGCTGCTCGACCGCGATCTCGGGCACCAACAACCTCTACGCGTTCTGCTCCGGCACCAGCATGGCCGCCCCCCACGCGGCGGGCGCCGTGGTGCTCGCGACCGACTACTGGCGGGACCTCTACCCCGGGACCACCCCAAGCCCGGCGATGGCCAAGGCGCTGCTGGTCAACAGCTCGGTGGACATGGCCGCGTCCGACCGATGGAACACCAGCGAGGGGTGGGGGCGGGTGAACGTCACCAATCTCGTCGACCCGCCGGCCCTGGTGGTGTACAAGGACCAGCTCACCACCTTCGACACCACCGGAGAGAGCTTCGTGATGGCGGTCGGGGTCCCGGATCCCAGCCAGCCGCTGAAGGTGACCGTGGCGTGGAGCGACGCCCCCGGCGCGGTCGGGGCCAACCCGGCCCTGGTGAACAACCTCGACCTGACCGTGGAGACGAACGGGAACACTTACAAGGGCAACGTTTTCGCGGGCGGGTGGTCGGCCACCGGCGGCACCGCCGACATCAAGAACAACCTGGAGAACGTCTTCGTCCAGGTCCCCGGCGGCGACGCGGTGATCACCATCAGCGCGACCGCCATCGTCGGCGACGGGGTGCCGTACTCTGGCGACACCACCGACCAGGACTTCGCGCTCATCTGCTACAACTGCGCCGAGCAGGCCGACTTCACCCTCGCCGTCAGCCCGTCCGTCCTCGGCGTGTGCGCCCCCGCGGACGGCAGCTTCACGGTGGACATCGGCCAGATCCTCTCGTACTCCGACCCGGTGACCCTGGCCGCGTCGGGCAACCCGGCGGGGACCATGGTGGGCTTCACCACGAACCCGGTGACCCCGCCCGGCAGCAGCACCCTGACCATCTCCGGCACCGGCGGCGCGGCGGCGGGGAGCTACCCGATCCAGGTGGACGGGACCTCCACCACCGGCACCAAGACCCGCAACGTGACCCTCAACGTGTTCACGACCGCCCCGGGCGCCGTGAGCCTGGTGGCGCCGGCGGACGGGGCCCTGAACCAGCCGGCGCGTCCCACCTTCGAGTGGACGGCGGCCGACCAGGGGGACACGTACCTCCTCCAGGTGGCGACCGACGCCGCGTTCGCCAACCTGGTCCTCCAGGAGGGCGTCGCCGGCACCACCTTCCAGCCGGCCTCCGACCTGCCCACCAACACCCAGTACTGGTGGCGGGTGAGCCCGCAGAACATCTGCGGCCCGGGAGACTTCTCGAGCGTCTTCACGTTCATCACCGAGGCGCTGCCGGGCGACTGCGGCCTCGGCACCCTTGCCAGCACCGAGTACTTCGACGACCTCGAGAGCGGGGCGCCGGGGTGGACCCTGGGCACCGGCGGCAGCGGCAACACCTGGGCCCTGTCCACCGCCCGCTCGTACAGCGGCAGCTACTCGTACTACGCAGTCGACCCCTCCACGACCAGCGACCAGCGGCTGGACACCCCGGCGGTCACGCTGCCTGCGAGCGGCAGCCCGCTCACCCTCCAGTTCTGGAACTGGCAGCTGATGGAGGACAAGACCGGCGGATGCTGGGACGGCGGCGACGTGGAGATCTCCACCGACGGCGGCTCCAGCTGGACCCCGCTGCCGAACGCGGTGATGCTCACCGATCCCTACGACGGGCCGACCACCGGTCTCGGCAACCTCGACGGCTGGTGTGACGACCTCGGTGCGGCGGCCACGGTGTGGAAGAAGGCGGTGGTGGACATCGACGCCTACGCCGGCCTGACCGTGAACTTCCGCTTCCGCCTGGGTTCCGACTCGTCGGTCAGCCGCGAGGGGTGGTACGTCGACGACGTCAAGGTCCAGTCCTGCGTCGTCTTCGACCCGCCGATGTTCGCCGACGACTTCGAGGACGGCACCACCGACGCCTGGTACTTCGTGATGCCCTGACGGGGCGACCTTTCGCCCGACCCGAACGGCGCCCCCCGGGGCGCCGTTCCCTTTCCCGCCCTCGCTGCGGGTGCCCGGCGGCGGGAACAGGACCGGGGGTGGGAGCACTCGAATGCGCCTCTGCGCTGCTCGTGGCCCAAAAGTCGTGCCTTCTTAAGGAGAATCTGCCTCCGCTCGCTGTGTAAGGCCCTGAGATAGTGCATGGTTGTTGAACCGCCAAGGCGGCCGCTGGCCGCAACCAAAGGGAGCCCCGCACCGGCCGGGCCAGCGGCCGCCCAGCTGTTGAGCTGTTAGCAGTTGGCCGTTAGCTCCCCCTCCCTCCCGCACCTTCCCAGGTGGCGAAACGTCCTCCAATCTCCACAGACGTCGAGAGCTGCGCCGTC
>Ga0209164_1005153_pt1 | contig 11258 bp, 7 predicted proteins | sample MTBNYHSulfiMetaG_FD_187458 | JGI IMG/M metagenome (GOLD analysis project Ga0209164, IMG submission 187458) | Enrichment culture microbial communities from rom New York Harbor, USA that are MTBE-degrading - MTBE-NYH (New York Harbor Sulfidogenic)... | ecosystem: Environmental > Aquatic > Marine >... | reverse complement strand
CTCCAAAGGATCCATTTCCAGTAATGCGACATCGGAAGTCCCGGGCAAGGTTCCCTTTATTTTTTCAACCAGGAGCCTGTCGCCTCGAAACAAGAACCACTTGGCGGTATCCGTGCGTTCTTTCGGTTCAAGCGATGCAGGTTCGGATGATCCTTCTTCCCGTTTTCCCGAGTGGTCCTTCATGAGTCGGCTCCAACTCCTCGTTAAGATGCCCAAAGCAAAAAAAGAAACCCTGTCAACGACCTCGAATGTCGAATCTCCAACAAGGGAAACACTCTAGAGCTTCACTCAGCCGGGTAGTTGCTCTATCGCCGGGAATCGTCGGGTTCGGCCGGATCGCCCCGGGACTCCACGGGCTTTTCCGCCGGCTCCCGGAATTTTGGACCCATCTCCTCCATGACGGCCCGGGGTGACCGGTCTATTCTGAGGCTGAGAATATCCGGGCGTGCGTAGTGCCCCGCCGTGTCGAGGACGTTCTTCTGCCGAATAATGGCCTTCAAGTTGATCTCCGCCACGGCCATGTCCTCACCTTCGCCGAGAGGGCCGGCCAAATACTTTCCATAAGGCGTAACAATGCCCGTACAGATACCGCCTCTCAGGTATCGTACAAACGATTCGTCGGAACAAATCTCGGTTTTTTGCTTGTCCGTCAGCCATCCGGTCGAGTTGACGACGAAGGCCCCGGACTCGAAGGCATGATGCCGGATGGCCGCATCGATCTGCTGGGACATCAAGTCCCCGCCCATGGAGCCCGGAAAATGGGAACAGTGGATCTCTTCCCCCTGAGCCATGAGTGCGTAACGCGCCAGCGGCATGTAGTGTTCCCAGCAAATCAGGGCTCCCACACGGCCTACTGTCGTATCATAGACCTGCAATCCGCTGCCGTCTCCCCACCCCCAGATCATCCGCTCGTGAAAAGAGGGCATGATCTTGCGTCTTTTCCCAAGAAGGGATCCGTCGGAATCGAAGATCAGTTGCGTATTGTACAGGGTGCCTCCCTCCCTCTCGTTCACTCCCAGGACCACCACGGTGGCGGATTTTCTGCACGCCGACCCCACCGCCTCCGCGACCGGGCCCGGAACCTCGACAGCTTGCTCGTACAGGTTCACAAACAACTCGGTAATGGCCACAGGGGGCCGCACCCAGGCAAAATAGGGAAACACGGGGATCAGACTCTCCGGAAAAACGGCCAACTCGACGCCCTCTTCACCGCACTTCTCAATCGTCTTGATCACCTTCTCCGCTGTAGCATCCCGATCGAGCATCACCGGCGCAATCTGAACAGCCGCAGCTTTAAATGTTTTCTTCTCCCGGTTCATTGTTTCGACTCCTTTCCATGATTCCGGCATGGGTGAAACAAAAAATACGGAGGCGGACTCCGTTCTTAAGAAGACTCCTCAGAGCTCACGACAACCGATCGGGCTCTGCCTTTACCTTGAGTTCATGTGATTCATAATCGAATTCCACTCCATGGATCAAGAACTTGCCGGTTCTTCTTCCGAATCCTCACTGTAGGGTTGGATTTCGCGTTCTTTCAGGGTATCCTGTCATAGAATCGTTCCAGTGTCGGTTTTGAACATTCAATGGAGCACTCCAATGCGCATCGATACTCGATTGTCCCTGCCGGATGACGCCGCTTTCCTTTCGTGGGTCATTCTCACAGCAGGAAGAGCGCATGTCAAACGCGGAATATGGGAGGTGATCCTTGGAGAGTCCGAACCGGCATGTCTCGATTTCTTGGAGCGGCTCACCGTCACCGGGAAATCCCATCTGTTTCACCATACGTGTTATCTCATCGCAGAGGTTGACGGCCGCCCTGTAGCGGGATTGGGGGGTTACGATCCGCGGGTCCTGGGGTATGCCGCCCTGCGCCAGGCCGTGCAGGAAGTGCTGAAAGAAAAGGGAGACGTCGGATTGCAGGAGGAAGCTATGAATCGCCGGGCGGCCCGGGTTTTGAGTTGCATCCCCGACGACGTTCAGGGAGCCTGGATTATCGACAGCGTGGCCACCCTGCCGAACTTCCGACGTAAAGGCATCGTCAGCGGACTCCTCGAAGAAATCATGGAAAAAGGCCGGCGTCTGGGGTTTCGATGCGCCCAGATCAACTTGTACATCGGCAACACGCCGGCACAGCACGCTTATGAAAAACACGGATTCCGAATACTGGATGAAAAACGGGACCCCGAGTTCGAAGCGGAAATCGGGTCCCCGGGAATGATTCGAATGGTGCGAACGCTGTGAGGACCGTCTACCACTAATCACACAAGGCGAAACTCCTGGATCGATTGCTGAAGCAAGCTTCCTCCACACCGATTCGCGTTCGCTCGGTAAATAGCCTCGATATACCGCCCACCTACCGTTCGAGCCGATACTCGAAGAGCGTATCGGGCTTGATACGCATTCGGGCCAGCTCCAGCAGATGCGTATGGTGGGTGAAAAATACGACCTGCGTTTTTTTCGATAGGTCCGCCAGCAACTCGAGAGCGGCGCCGGCGCGTTCATCGTCGAAATTGATGAGGGCATCGTCCACAATGAAGGGGATCGGCTCATTGGCGTCCATGTGCCGCTCGATTCCCGCCAGCCGGAGCGCCAAATAGAGCTGGTCGCAACTGCCTGCGCTCATGCCGTCCACCCGGACGCGTTCTCCGTTGGGACGCACTCCCACTATAATGGGAGTATCCTTCTGGTCGTAATCCGTTGAAAGCCCTTTGAAGGAACCCAGCGTCAGATACTTGAAGAGTTCACTGGATCGGGCAAATAGCGGCCCTTGACTTTTTTTGCGATAAAATTCCAGCTCTCGACGGAGAATGGCGGCGGCCAGGCGGATATGGGCATACTGTTCCGCGGCATCACGAACCTTCGCGAGAAGCGACTGCGCGTTCTCCCAGGTTTCCGCGGCGTCACTTCGACCATCCATACGATCGAGCGCCAAACGCTCGGAAATAATCGTTTCACTGAGGTCCCGAATACGTTGCTCTTTTTCCTCGACGCGCTGCTTCGTGTTTCGAATCAGCACGGGAATCGCATCTGCGTCCGTTTGCTCGAGTTCGGTCAGGAGATCCGTCACCGTGCCTCCCCTGCTGTGGGTACGCAGTTGGGCTTCAAGTTCGTTCCGTTTTTGTTTCAACCCTCTTGCCCTGATGGAGCTCTGTTCCGCCGCTTCCAGATCCTCGGGAAAGTCGATGCCGGCTGAGGCGCACATTTCCGTCAGTTCGGACTTGTACTCTTCAATCTGATGCAGCAGTGCTTCGAGAGCTTTCTTTTTTTCACCGAATTGACGATGGATCTGTTCCAGGGACGCGGCGTTTTTTTGTGATCTCGAGAGCCGCGCGTTGAGTTCGGACACGACCTGTTCCGTGGGTGCGTCCGTCAGATCCGGAATCCACCGTTTGGCCATTTCCAGGACGCGCTTCTCGAATCGCTGCATATATTCGGTCATCTTTTCGACGCGTTCGCGGTTGCTGCGGGACACCTTGACGTTCTCCTGGAGCTTCCGGATACTCTCGACCACCATGTTGGCTTCTTTCGGACTCATCGTTTCCTGAAGCCCCGCATCCTTTAGCACGGACCGCCATTCCCGATTCCAAGATTCCAGAGTTTCGACAACCTGCTGTTGTTCGTTCAAGGCGGCTTCCACCGCTATTCCGCTTTTCGTCATTCGTTCTTGAAGAGCTTTCCGTTCCCTTTCCGTTTCCGCAGCGTTTTCAAGGAGCTTTTCGGCAACCTCCAAAAGGGCGTCCAGGCGGGTTGCTTCCTTTGGAACAGGTTTCCCCACAACTTTCAGTGCGTTCGATACGGATGAAATGTGCCCAAAAATTCGATTTCGCAGGTTCTGAACTCGAGCACGACTCTGTCTGAGCGATTCCGCCTTTTGAACGAGCCCGGTTTGCATCTGCAGCCAGCGTCTCATCTCACGAGGCGAAAGAGGTTCTCCGCCAAGTTCCTTCCAGCAGACTTTCCATTCCTCCTGAAGAGTCTCCAGGGTTGAAGACCATTTCTTCTTTTCTGCAAGAAGATCCTCCGTAAGACGTTTGGCGCTGTTCAGATCCGATGTCAGTCGGGCGTGCAAAAGCACGCGATCCGCCTCGCGGCGGAGACGGTCGGCAATAGCGTCGGCCTCGGCCACACTCTGTTCGTAAGCATGCGACAAGGAAGTTTCCGAACCATCGGCCGTTTCCGCACCCGGATCTCCGAGCCCTTCTAACCACGCTTCACGAACCCTTGCCCAACCCGCGTCCCGTTGTTGGCGGGCCTTGTTCAGCTCTTCTTCAGTAGGCGCCTCGCCGGCGAGTGCGGCCTCATCCATACGGCGCAAGGTCTCGGCACGGCTTTGGGCGGCTTCTTCGAGACGTTCCCGGATTTGTTCAATGCGTTTGTTCACCTCCGAGAATGCCTCATCGAATCGATCTATGGTCTCCGGCGAAGGAACCGCGAGCATCTCGAGTTGCTCCAGTCCACCGGACCACAAGGACAATCGCTTCAATTCTATGGAAACCTGTTCGGAAAGACGTTCACATTCCACCACCGCCGTCTCGAGGTCCCGGTCCAGCGGTCCTTCCGCCCGCGCCGGGCGAATGGCCGACATCAGAGTGGGCGTGTCTATGGACCCGGACAGCACCGTCAGGCGCTGCTCGGTTTCCTTCAGCTCTCTTCGGTGTTCGGTCAGGTTTTTCTCAGCGGACTCTCTCTTTTGAGCAAGGGCTTGATACCGGCCCGCCGTATCGCTGATCTTAACGCGCTGAGCTACGGTCAAACGTAGTTTTTCGGCTTCATCGGGTTCAGCTCCGGGCCGCAGGTCTTCCAGTATGGAAAGGGCCTCCTTCCACAGCTGTTCCATGGAAGAGCGCACATCCGGCAAGTCTCGCTTGGCCTGCAGATACTTACCGAGATCCTGGTGGAGTTCCGCAATGACCCTTTCCTGCGCGAGCAGATCTTCGGAAACTTCCAGCCTCGTCATCCTCTCTTCCAGATCCTTGATTTCCTTACCGGTCTGATCCGCGGTCCTTCTCGCCCGATCGAGTTCCCGGAACAGCTCTTTGCGATGCTGCGGAAAATCTTCATCCAGAAGAATTACTTCACCCATGGCCTGGACGCGAACCAGCACTTCCTTTCTTTCCGCAACAATAGGGAGAACGGCCTCGAGGCGTCTCAACCGCTCGAGTTCCACACGATCGATATTCAGTCCGGTTTCAAGATCCTTCTTCTCGGCAAGCGCCTCTTGCCACGCTTTCGAATGATGCTTCCAGTCGCTGGATGAAAGGGATAATTCCTTGATTCTTTTGGAGAGTTCAAGGTACTCGCGTACGGCTGCGTTCACGGTCTGGTTCTGACCTCTAGGTCTGAAAAGCTGGTCCGCTTCCGAATCGAGCTCTTCAAGAATACGGCGCAGTCGTGCCCCCCCCATGCCGGCGGAAAAGAGCGCTTCGCCGAGGTCGCCCCCCCCGGCGACAATTTCGTTGCCCCCTCGCACCAGTTCCGAATGGCTGATCCCGAACATGGTTTGGAAGATTTCCAACGGAACGCCACCCAGAAAGGGTTCAAGGGCTCGATCGTCCAGCGGATGTCCACCCGCATCCAGCAGGGTATTCTTGTTGCCTTTCCTGCGAATGAAACGGACTTCCGTTCCGTCCAAACAGCGCAGGCATGCACCCAGACGGAGTTCCGGGTTTGGGTGAATAAAATTATCGAACGTATCGCGGGGTATACCATACAAAAGGCCGGCCAACGCCCTCAGTGCCGAACTTTTGCCCGCTTCGTTAGGACCGTAGATCATATGGACTCCCTCCCGTCCTTCGGAGAGATCCAGGGAAAGATCGAAGAACGGTCCGAACGCCTGGAGATCGATGCGGCATAATCTCATTTATGTTCTTCCTCCAACAGTCTGGCCAGGAGAAGATCCCGCGCGCTTTGCAGGAGTGACCGAAGTACTTCCGGACGTTTTGGATCAAAGGCGTCGGGTCCATCCAGGAGGTCATGGGGCAGTTTATCCTGCAACGGCTCCAATTCACCTGCGAGTTGAAAGAGCTTATCCTCGTCCCCGCAGAGTTCGTTCACATGTTTAACAATATCGCCGATGGGGTCGTCTCTCTGAGAAAGCATATTCAGGTCGATGGCCGGGACGGTTCGAAGAACAACCTTTTCCACCCAGGCGAGCCCTCCGCTCGAATCCATCACGGCCTCCCGAATTTCGTTGATCCACCGGCCCTGATTACGCGACAACTTGTCGTGAGCGCCGCATGCGCCAACGAGCACAATTCGGACGGCCAGTGGTTTACCGTCATTTCCGTCCACTTCCCTTTGCACGTTCACGGCAACCATAGAAACCAGTTTTTCGGGACTTTCGACTTCCTCGACGTTTACGTTACAGATTCCCCAGCGAAACACATCGAGCGTTCTTTGCTCGACGGCGACGACCTCCCCGTTGTCGACTTTGACCAGAGAACATCCTTTCATCCCCGCTTCCCGCACATTTCGCCCTTGAATGCAACCGGAAAAAACGATCCAAGGATCTCTGCTGACGACTTCCCTCTGATGAATGTGGCCCAGGGCCCAGTAATCGTACCTTTTCGAGGCCAATCCGCTAACGGAGCAGGGGGCATAATTCTCGTGGCCGGGTCGTCCTGTAAGGCTGGTATGGAGCATCCCGATATTGAAGCAGCCGGGCATGGCTTCAGGGAACCCTTTCGATAGATCGTCACGAATGGAGGCATGAGCGAATCCCTGACCATGAATCGCAACTCCAAGATCTTTCAAAACGACTGTTTCCGGCCTTCTAGCGGACAGCATCCGGACGTTTTCAGGCATATTCAGGCTTCGTGTAATCCGACTTTCGGCGTCATGGTTTCCTTTTACCCAGAAAACCGGAATATCGGCTTCTTTGAGACGTCGCATGACATTCGCCAGAAAAAGCGCCGTATTGTAGTCTTTCCAGTCCCCGTCATACAGGTCTCCTGAAATGCAGACAAACGAGACGGACTCCTCTATGGCCAAGTTGGCGAGGTTTTCGAGAGCCTTGCGTGTGGCCCCCCGGATTTCACGGACGGGCGCGCCGGAGTACTGTTGCAGACCGCGTAGCGGACTATCCAGGTGGATGTCTGCTGCATGCACAAATGAAATCATGGAAAGTCTCCCTCCAAACGTTGTTTCGCACCTTCCGATTCGTCCTGCATCGGCTCCTGAATCATACCCGAAGATGCGAATCTTTCAAACAAACCATGTTACCGGGTTGAGAAGCAACCCCCCGGTGTTTGTCGTAAGAGCCGACCTTCTGCTTCGCTTTCGGAAACGTTAAGAAATGAGTTGGCTCCTAAAGTTGTTTCGGATCCGAAAATTCCCTTGACTTTTTCGTTCACTTGGTAGAAACATCCGCATTCAACCATCCGACATTTGGATATTGACCCGGTTTTCGGGTTTGCCGGATGTTCCCGCATTTGTCCCATGGAAAACAATACACTGCATGCGTTTCCTTCTCCCCCAAAAATACCTCTTCCGAGGGAGCGATTTCATACCTTTGAGGGATACAATTTGACGAAGTGTTATGCTCTTATGGGGATGTATCTTTATCGGATCGCCCATCGACACCGGTAAGGAAGATCCAACCAGACAGATCGGCAGCGTTGTTCAGAACGTCGGATGCCCTACACGACCAATAGCTTGGGTAGGTTCGTTTTTCGATAGTGGTGGAGCTGAACCGATTTCCATTCCCCAAAAAGCGTTTCAGCCGAACCAGCATGGACACCAGGGACAATAGACCGTATGTCCCGGTAATCCGTACCTCGAAACAATAAATCATAAGGGAGGGACAACATGAGCCGAATGCTGATTGCACCTGGTCGGTACGTTCAGGGTGCTGGTGCCATCAAGGAAATTGGTGTGCATGCAGCAAGAATGGGAACCAAGGCTTTGGTAACGGGCGGTAAAACCGCTCTATCTACCTGCGGAAACGCGATCAAGTCCAGTTTGGACAGCAACGGCGTCGGAAGCTACCAGGAAGCTTTCATGGGCGAGTGCTGCGACAAGGAGATCAATCGCCTCGTAGGTATAGCGAAAGCGAACGGCGCCGACATCGTTATCGCGGCAGGCGGCGGCAAGGTCATCGATACCGGGAAAGCGGTGGCCCACGAAATGAAAATACCCGTCATTATCGTTCCCACCATAGCAGCCACGGACGCGCCCTGCTCGGCCCTGTCCGTGGTCTACACGGAAGACGGCGTTTTCGATCGATATTTGGTGTTGCCCGCCAATCCGAACTGTGTGCTGGTGGACACGGAAGTTGTGGCCAATGCACCCGTGGAATTCCTGGTGTCGGGCATGGGAGACGCTCTGGCCACTTTCTGGGAAGCAGACACGTGCAACAAGAGCTGCAAACCCAATGTGCTGACCGGAGGATGTCCCCCCACCCTGTCCGCTTACACCCTGGCAAGGCTCTGCTATGACACTTTGCTCGAGCATGGTCTGTCGGCGAAACTGGCGGTCGAGCGCAAGGTGGTAACGCCGGCGGTCGAAGCGGTTGTGGAAGCCAACACGCTTCTGAGCGGACTGGGATTCGAGAGTGGAGGTCTCGCCGGAGCCCATTCCGTACACAACGGCTTCACCGTTCTGGAAGCCTCGCACCACAAACTTCACGGTCAAAAGGTGGCTTTCGGGACCCTCACCCAGCTGGTGATGGAAGGACGACCCAGAGACGACATCGAAGAAGTCATCTACTTCTGCAGTTCCGTTGGACTCCCCATCTGTCTCGCGGACATGGGGATAAACAACCCGACGCGCGAAGAGATCAGGAAGGTGGCCGAGGCCACCACGGCGGAAGGTGAAACCATCCATGCCACCTGGTTTCCCGTGACTGCGGACGCCGTAGAAGCGGCGATCTGGGCCGCCGACGCCCTCGGAACCTATTACAAGGGTCTTTAAACCGTTCGTTATTAGCGGCAGCGTCCATTAAGGCGATCACAGGATCGCCGGACGCCGCCCATTATTCCGAGATTTTGGGGCATCGCCGGTAGAGATAAAAAGCGCGAAGGATCCGCGGGAGTTCTCGCCGACAGTGAACCCATGTTTCGGGACTATACAATCCAGGAGATCGCGGTAATCCTCCCGGAAGAGAGGGGAAGAGAGTAAATGATTCCCTTCGGGACGGTGCGATCGCCTGAATGGCCAGGAGGACTTCATATGATAAAGGAAGCGCTCGGAATGATCGAAACTAGAGGCCTCGTCGCCAACATCGAGGCTGCGGACGCCATGGTAAAAGCGGCCAACGTGATTCTTGTGGGTCAGGAAAGGGTCGGCGCCGGTCTCGTTACCGCCATGGTGCGAGGAGACGTGGGCGCCGTCAAGGCAGCCACGGATGCCGGAGCCGCCGCAGCCGCGAAAGTCGGCGAGGTCGTCTCCGTGCACGTGATCCCCAGACCGCATCAGGATGTGGAGCAGATCATACCCCAGCCCCAGCCCACAAAACCGTAACCATCGGTCCTGGGTCGTCTTGCGAATAGGACAAAACCAGGAGGAGGCAGTAAATGCAAGATGAATTGATCAACAGAGTCATGGCCGAAGTTATGAAGCGGGTTGGTTCCGCTCCTGCCAAGGAGGCCGCAAAAAAGGAGGCCCCAAAGGCCAATCCCGCCCCATCGGCGGAAGATCTCGTCCAAGTAACCGAGTACGTGGGCGTAGGCCTGGGCGAAACTTTGGGCATCGTCATTGCCAATCTGGACCCCATTGTTCACGCGAACATGGGTATTGATCCAAAGTACCGATCGATCGGTGTCATCGGTGGCCGCGTGGGAGCCGGACCACAAATCATGGCGGCGGACGACGGCGTCAAAGCAACGAATACGGAAATCGTGGCTGTCGAGATGCCCAGAGATACCAAGGGCGGCGCGGGCCACGGTAACTTGATCATCTTCGGCGCAGAAGACGTATCGGATGCTCGGCGCGCGGTCGAAGTGACCCTCGAGGTCTTACCCAAATACTTCGGCGACGTCTATGCGAACGATCAGGGCCACCTCGAGCTGCAGTACACGGCCCGAGCCAGCAGATGCCTGAATCACGTGTTCAAGACGCCGGAAGGCAAGGCTTTTGGTCTGATCCTCGGAGCCCCTGCCGTGATCGGCGTGCTGATGATCGATACGGCCGTCAAAGCGGCCGACGTGGAAGTGGTCGGCTATGCGTCTCCGGCAAAAGGAACCAGCTTGACAAATGAGGTGATGATCTGGGTATCGGGAGACTCGGGAGCCGTGAGACAGGCTGTAATATCCGGTCGTGAGGTCGGAGTGAAACTATTGGGCGCCTGGGGCCAAGAACCCAAATCCGTGACCACGCCCTACATTTAGGCGAGAGGAGGCATCCATGAGTAAGAGGCAAAAACGCTTCCAAGTGCTCGCTGAACGTCCCGTTAACCAGGACGGATTCATCAAAGAATGGATCGAGGTGGGCTTGGTCGCCATGAACAGTCCCAACGATCCAAAGCCTGGAATCAAGATAGCCAACGGGAAAGTGGTGGAACTGGATGGCAAGCCCCGCGCGGAGTTCGATCTTATAGAGACTTGGATCGCCGATCATTTTATCGATCCTTCCGTGGCGGAAGAAGCCATGGCGCTCGATTCCGAAAAATTCGCGCGTATGCTGGTGGACATCAATGTGCCCCGATCGGAGATCGTGCGTCTGTCCGTGGGCATGACTCCGGCCAAGATCGTCGACACTTTGAACCGAATGAACGTAGTTGAACTCATGATGGCCATGCAGAAGCTCAGGCCGCGCAGAACCCCGTCCAACCAGGCCCACGTAACCAACCTCAAGGATACGCCCGTGCTTCTGGCGGCGGATGCGGCGGAAGCGGCGTACCGGGGATTCAGCGAGCTGGAAACTACCGTTGGTGTTGTAAGATATGCACCCATGAACGCGTTGTCCATTCTGGTGGGCTCCCAAACGGGACGCCCGGGCGTGATCACTCAGTGCGCCGTTGAAGAAGCCCTCGAACTCTCCATGGGTATGCGGGGATTGACCGCCTATGCGGAAACGGTCTCTGTTTACGGTACGGAACAGGTTTTCGTCGATGGGGACGACACGCCCTGGTCCAAGGCTTTTCTGGCGTCCGCTTATGCATCCCGCGGGATAAAGATGCGTTTTACCTCGGGAACGGGTTCCGAAGTCCAAATGGGCTACGCGGAAGGCAGGTCCATGCTGTACAACGAAATCCGATGCGTAATGATCGCCAAAGGGGCCGGAGTGCAGGGTCTGCAGAACGGTTCCATAAGCTGTGTCGG
>Ga0209164_1005152_pt1 | contig 11259 bp, 7 predicted proteins | sample MTBNYHSulfiMetaG_FD_187458 | JGI IMG/M metagenome (GOLD analysis project Ga0209164, IMG submission 187458) | Enrichment culture microbial communities from rom New York Harbor, USA that are MTBE-degrading - MTBE-NYH (New York Harbor Sulfidogenic)... | ecosystem: Environmental > Aquatic > Marine >... | reverse complement strand
GAGCGAACCGGGGAGCCACCGGTGAAAACGCCATACGTGTCACCACAGCCACAGCCGACGCCATTATCGGCCCTGTGAGCATTATCCTGGTGGACGCCATGATGGGCGAAGTCACGGCGGGCATCGTCGGTGCCGTCTGCGCTAGTCCGGCGAAAAAATATCTATTGCCCCTGACCCAGGAAGCCGTCGAGATTATTGGAGTGCGGCCCGAACCGCTGCCCCACCTGGTGGACATCATAGTGAACGAAAAAATGAAGGAGCTGATCGAATAATGTGTGAAGCAACGGCCTATCTGATCAGAAACGGAAAAGAAGAAAAGCTGCTGGAAAGCGTGGACATTGTCGAGCCCGATAACGGCAAGCTTCGTATCGTCAACATCTTTGGTGAACAGAAGCTGGTTGACGCCAAGATCAAAAAACTGAACCTGGTGGAACACAAAATCGTTCTGGAGTAAATGAGCATGGTGGGCGACCCGATGAAACCGCCCACGAACCGATGAGTAGGCTTCACTGAGACTCCCATTAAAAAGCCCCGCTCCATCGGCTGACCGAACAAACCGGTTAAAAGCGGAACACGCTCCCGGCCGAGGCCAGTTCAAAACGGTCTCCGAAATGTTTGGCCAGCTCCAGCGAGGCCTTCATGCCCGTGCAATGCGAAACACCGAGTAATTTGACGGAGAATTCCTCGAACTTTTCGATGATTCCGGGTATGTCTTCGGAACCGACAAACAGCAAATGAGTGCCCCCTAATATGGCTTGCAGTTTGTCCACGCCCATCTGTCTTTTGACATGATTGAGGATGTTGACCACGCCCCCATGGGCGCAACCCAGCACCAGCACAGGATCTTCATCCGTCTCGATCAACAGGCCGGCGTCGTCGTCGATCGGATCCGGTCGGAAGGAACCTCCTCCGGGCAGCACGAGCCGGGGGTCCGAAGGCACGGAATCCGGGTCCCGTTCGATGCCTACAACAAACCACACGCCCGGGACGACCTCGAGACTACGGTCCTTGAATCGGAAAACAGCTCCCAATCTTTCCAGTTCGTCACGAGGGTAAGGACAACCGACATACCGGGCGGGATCGTTTTGATCCTCGGGATTGCAAGCCATGTGCTGCGTGAACATGGCCGGATGCGCCACCACCTCGACGCGTCCCACCTGCTCGAGGACCCACTTCAACCCACCAGTGTGATCGTAATGGCCATGACTGACAAGTATCTTGGTCAGCCCCTTAAGATCCCTGTCCAGTTTTTTGAGATTATGTGCGATCGACAGGCCCGACCCGGAGTCAAAAAGCAGTTTTTCCCCATTCCGTTCGATGAGCACACTGAAGCCGTGCTCTCCCATGAACCCGGGGGCTTTGATGCTGTTGTCACACAAAACGGAAATAACGGTTTCCATAGGATGCTCCTTCTTCATTCGCGGAAAGCAGCGTATGTACTCTCACCAGGTACCTGGGGGAACCCTTCTGAGTCATGAGTTCTCATATCCCCTTCACAAGACTCCCATCGTTGAGGTCATTCCGGTTTACGAGACTGTGTCGCTATTTCAGAAACGTCATTCCGGGCGAACGCAGTGAGATCCGGAATCCGGAAAATTCGATAATACAATGGATCCCGGGTCTCCCCCCGACACGGGCGGGAGATGACGAATTGTGACACGGCCGCTTGCGCCGCAAAGACCCTGGGCCGGCCGTGCTCTCCGGAGAGGATGGTTCAGGAATCCCCTGAAAGGTCTTATATGATACATACTCTAATGTTTGCGTTCTTTGCAACCCTGCTTCCCGAAAATGGGACAGGGCGTTTTTCAGATGCTGCTCCATGGCGTCTTTCGCCGCGGTCTGATCGCTGGACACAATGGCTTCGAGGACGGCGCCGTGTTCGAGGACCGTCTTCCCGGGCCTTTCCTCGATGAGCAACGTAGCTTTCCACTTTTCGAACAGCCTTCCTATCCTTCTCACCATCGAAAGCAGCCGTATAAACGAAGCAATCCGTCCTCCACTACACCATGAGACTGCTCAAAAATTGAGCAATGCGTTATTGATGTTTCGAAAATTCAACTAGTTACCTTAGGCACAGTTATTGCACTACAAAAAAATGAATAGCGTAAAGGAAACAACTTCGAAGGACCCCGCGAACAAACTCTCAGAGGAAGCTCTATGAATCAGCGACTTCGACCGGCGAAGAAAACGCCGCTAAAGCTGAAACTGCTTACCGTGATATTTGATTTTGAAATAAACAGACGGAACATTCCCGCTTTCCGTGCCGCTGTTATAAAAAAGGTAGGACGGGAAAACGTCCTGTTTCATAACCACCTCGGAAAACGATTTCGCTATGGATATCCACTAATCCAATACAAGACGATCGACAGAAAGCCGAGTATGATCTGTATAAACCAAGGGTCCGACGAAATCCTTAAATTCTTCGGACAGGCCGACTGGGATATTACGATCCATGAACGGAGAATTGAAACCGAAATCCAGGAACTGTCCCTCGACTATTTCGAATGCGGATTTTCGGCTGAGCCGCTGAGATATAGCATCCATAACTGGTTCGCCCTCAACAAGGCCAATTTCGACAAGTACTACGCCATGAAACAAGCCCCCGCCAAGACGGATCTTCTTAGACGCGTTATGATCGGTAATATGCTGTCATTTGCAAAAGGCATTGGGTGGGACGTGGATCAACCGATAGAGGTCATGATCCCGCATTTGCTTAAGGCGCGGTTCTTCTCGTTCAAGAACTATCAGATGGTTGGATTCGATCTCGATTTTGTCACCAATGTGTCTCTGCCGAACTTCATCGGACTTGGAAAATCCGTTTCCCGCGGCTTCGGTGTAATAACCAGGATGCAATAGGAAAAAAATCGAAAGGATGAACAGACCCTATATGCGAAATAGAAGGGGCGCTGCGTGGATTGCTGCTGTGAAACGATTTGTGGACAGGTAATCGAATATACTAGATACGGTATCAAAACGCACACGCAGGCGTCTTTGAAATAATCGATTTAAGAATTGTAGGGTCAGGTCCATGAAAACAAGGATGACAATGTAGAAGCGTTACTCCATGAATCGATTCTCCGCAAGGCATACCCTCCGTATTTCTTTCCCAAATCGGTTGAAAGAAATTTGGTAACAAATTAGATTAGAATTGTAACGATTTGCAGAGAGTCTGAAGGGAAAACCGTCCAGGGTTTCCATGCAACTCACCATTTTTGGCATAAGCGCCTCCGGCGCCGGCCTGAAATTTTTGAAAGAGACGAAGGGGGAAACTTTTTCAAACGCTTTCCCCATGAATAATTCCCCTGGTACAGGATCTTGCATGTCTCGATGGCAATTCGATAAACGCGACTACCAGCTGCTGGGCATCGTCAACGATGTTCTGACGCGCGACCAATCCCGTAAATACGCTCGGAAGCTGGTTTACCCCTACCTCCATCCCCACGGCATCAAGGAACTGGGCGAATCCAGGGGACTACGCATCGCTTTCGCAGTGGTTCACCTCCTGGAATCCCTCGAAACCGGAGAACTGGACGACCGGCTGGACGCCCTTCGTTCCTTACGTGAAGAGGTGCTGAACACGGCCGTCGGTTCCCTTCCTTTGAATACGGCTCGCGTTCTTTTGACGATCATGAAGGATCTGGTGCGCGCCCACGGCGACGAGCAGCGCCAGCTCGAGTTGGCCCACGATTTTCGGACCGCTGCTGCAGGGAATCCGCGAATCATTCGGAAGCAGCTCCGCCGCTATCACCTCCTGGAAATGTCGGAAGACTGGAACCAGGTGACCTTCGACGATCACGTGCACGACGTCAACACCAAGGGACGCAAGTCTTCCAGTCATCTCATCATGGACGCCTGGATCAAGGGGATCCGCCGTCTGAGGGTCATCTACTACAACCATCTGGAAGCCAAGTTCGCCGTCGAACTGCTTCGAGCGGCTGAAATCATGGGCATTACCGTACGAATCGGCGTCGAGTTCTTCACGAAGATCCGTGATCGTTACGCCCAGATTATCTGGGTCCCCCGGGGTTTCAACGACGTTCAGGACTTTCTGTGTTTTCTGGCCGAAGGACCGGTCGGCTCGTTCATGGAAGAGGGAAAGAAGGTTTCCCTGTATCAACAGCGCCACGTTAACGCTGTTTTACACGAATTCAATGTTCGTCACCGCCACAACGTCGGCAAGATCTTCGGTTTCGACATGCCGGAAATCGACCCTACCGAGTTTTCCGCCTTTGTAGGCACGGGACAGGCCTCCATCATGCATCTGGCCGAATTCATCCACAAAGAGATGCTCGCCCGGATGCGAACCCATACAGCCAACCTGTGTGAACGCTTCAAGACGGCCTCTGATGATGAGCGCGCCGAGATCGAGAACCTCTTGCAGAAAATGAACCGTATGGATTCCGAAGCTATTATGGAGACGTTTCTCAAACCTTCGGCCAATCCACATATCCCAAACCCCAACATCCCGGCCGAAGGACCTGATGTGCCGGCGTTTTTGAAACTTTCCGCCCGTCAGCTCATCGACCGATTGAGTAAACTACATCCTGTCTACTACGTAACCCTCAATCTCACGAACCTCAGGGTGGAGGATGTGCTGGAGCTGCTTTACGACTGTGAAGGCGCTATATCGAGGCTCGAGATCTTCAACCTCAAAGATTACGCCGAGGGGAAGACCGCCCATCTCGAACAAATCAACGAGCTCCAAAGGGCCATCAACGGCGGAAACGTGATCCACCTCAAAAGAATGATCCGATCCATGATCGACCGTCTGAACAACGGCGGCATAGACCGGGAGCGTATCGAGAAACTTCACGACATTCTGCATGACATCGCCGGCCTGAAGGATACGTATAAAGGTGCGCCCATAGAGGCCCGTATCGGCAGTGATTCCACCGGGCGCGCCCCCTGGGTGCACGGCATGGGGCTGGCGATCAAGGAAACCCTTACAAAACGGGCGCGAAAAGAGATCGAGCATCCAAAGGGCCCCGTACGGGATATCATCCCTGTTACAGCACAGGCCGTTCGCCGCACGACCCATCTACCGAGAGGAGGGGATTCCAGGGCGGCACGATCCTTTTTCAGATTCGTGCGCCATCTGCCCTGTCTTGGAGTTCTGGCGGAACGGCGCCGGGAAGACTGGGTCGTGGAGGAAGACTCGATTCGCCTGGAATCACCCGGCAACATCGTCACTCTGGGAGGCGTGCAGACGGAAGTCACCAACGGCCTGACGCTCGATCCTCCGGCAACCAAAGCCGAAAAACAGGGCCTTTCCTGGAAATACCTCAACACCGGTCTCAAGAACGGCCTGAAACTGCTGATCGGGTTCATCCCCGCCTTTCTGACCTTTTTCCTGACCAAAGATTGGTGGCTCCTGGCCTACTTCGGAGCCTTCATCTGGTTCGGCATTACGGGGTTGCGGAACGTTTTGCAGTCGGTCCTGGGAGGAGGCGGTATTCGTCGCTCCCCTCTTCTCAGGTGGGACGATTTTGTCAGCTGGGAACGCATCACCGATTCTCTGATGTATACGGGATTTTCCGTTCCCCTCCTCGATTACGTGGTCAAAACCCTGCTGCTCGACAGGGGATTCGGCATTACCACGAGCACCAATCCTGTGGCGTTGTACGCTGTCATAGCACTGGCCAACGGATTGTATATTTCGACTCATAACGCCTTTCGGGGCTTTCCCAAGGGCGCTGTCTATGGGAACCTCTTTCGGACCCTGGTGTCTATACCCATAGCGGTGGCGTTCAACACGGCGGCGGGAGGCATGCTCTCCTTTGCCGGTGCAACCGAAGTGGATTCCATCCTCCAGAAGTGGGCCGCCGTAATCTCGAAGCTGGCGTCCGACCTGGTGGCCGGCTTTCTTGAAGGCACGGTCGACCGCTATCAGAATATCCGCATGCGATGGAAGGATTACAGCAGCAAGCTCGCCAATGTGTTCGATACTTACGCCCAACTGGAACTGCTCTTTCCGGAAAAAGACGCGTCGGAACTGCTGCGTGAACCCCAAGGGCTGGGAACCCGGGTAAGGGGTGAATTCCGTAGTCTGCGTAAAATCATTATCATCAACGCCCTGGATCTTCTCTATTTCTGGATGTTTCAGCCCCGCGCCCGTGTAACCCTGCGCGCCATTTTGAGCACCCTCCCGCCCGAAGAGCGGCGGATCTTCATCGAGTCCCAATCCATTCTTCAGGAGCAGGAAGAAATCAGCCTGATGTTCGTGCACGGTCTTGTGGGAAAGAACTTCCCAAAGGCTCTTTCCTTTTACCTCGACCGCTCCCAAGAATACCTGGACGCCCTCAAGAAATGGGAGCAGCGGACGCCGGCAGGATAGTAAAAGCAGCATGTTCATGCAGTCGAAAAGTCGGGTCATTTAGATACAATCATCGTTCCTTGCCGTTTTTCGTGAGAAAGTACGTCATTTGACATGGAGGTTTATGTATTCATGGTAAACAAGGCAGACATCCGGGTCGTCAGAACAGCCTGTCCCGCGCATTGCGGAATTGACGCATGCGGCATCCTGGCCCACGTGCATGAAGACCGAGTCTTGAAGCTGGAACCGGCGGATTTTCCGGATCCCAAATATCGGAGAATCTGCCTGCGCGGCCTCTCGAGCCTGGACATCACCTACCACCCGAATCGGCTCAAGTACCCCATGAAGCGCGTGGGACAGCGGGGCGAAGGTAAATTCGAGCGTATATCCTGGGATGAAGCGTTGGACACGGTGGCAACCCGTTTCAGGAAAATTGCATCCGAATACGGCGAATCCTCCATAGGCTGGGTGCTGGGCGGTCCGGGCTCGGGCACGACCAAGTTCGGGGCGTATTTGAGGCTGGCCAGCCTGACTCGAGGCACACGAGTGAGCACCTGGGGTTATGGCGACGCCGGACTCCCATGCGGCACCCGGGTTGTTTTCGGCACCCATTTCCCCTACGAACTCCTTGCGGGATGGTCGGATCCGAAACTGATCATCGTCTGGGGCTCGAATCCGGGAGAAAGCGTTCCACTGAATCAGATGCGGCGGATCATGGACGCCAAAGAGCGCGGCGCACGCTTGGTGGTGATCGATCCCAGGTTCACGGTAACGGCCTCCAAGGCGGACGAATATTTGGGCATTCGGCCCGGCACGGACGCCGCTCTCGCACTGGGTATGATGCACGTGGTGCTTGAAAGAGGGCTGCAGGACGAAGCGTTCCTGCGGCTCCACACGGTGGCTCCTTACCTCGTGAGAACCGACACCGGCGCGTTCGTCCGGGGAAAAGACATGGGCCAGGGGGAAAGGTCCGACTACGTGGTATGGGACGAGGAGGCACAAAGTGCCAAACCCACCGGCGCTTTAGAAACAACCGCAGCCCTGACGGGCCGTTATCGAGTGAACGGACTGGAGGTCAAACCGTCCTTTCAGCTTCTGCAGGAACTCGCCGAAGCCTATCCTCCGGAAACAGCTTCCGAAATCACCGGTATTCCGGCGCCATTGATCATCCGCCTGGCGGAAGAAATGGTGCGCGCCCGGCCCGTTTCCATCGTAACACACATGGGCCTCAGCCGAACCTATCACGGCGATCTTTCCATCCGGGCCGTGGCCGCTCTCTCGAGTATCACCGGCAACATCAGCCTCTCTTCCCGTTCGGGACATCGGCCCATAGTGCTCAATTGGAAACCTTTCCTGCACGCCGATCCCTCGGGGCCGACCTCGAAGCGTCTTGGCGTTCTCCAGATGTACGACGCCGTCACCTCGGGAAAACCGTTTCCCATAAAAGCGGTCTGGATGGCGTTTATCAATTTTCTGAACCAGTGCGCCAACAGCAATCGGATTCGCGATGAAATCTTCCCGAACCTGGAATTCATAGCCGTAACCGATCTTTTCATGACCCCAACAGCCCGGTATGCGGATATTCTCATGCCCGCCTGTTCCTTCCTCGAGTTTTCGGACTTGATTATGGGGCCCCATCCTTATCTCCAGCTTCAGCATAAGGTCATTGAACCGCTCTACGAATCCAGGTCGGACGTGGATATTGCTTCCGGCCTCGCCCGCAAAATGGGCCTTGAATCCTATTTCGACCTCGGAGAAGAAGGATTCATCAATCTGTTGCTGGACTCGGGCCATCCCTCGGTGGAGGGTATCGATGTGGAACGGCTGAAGCAAGGTCCTGTCCAGACGCACGCGTCTCAGATTCCGGACCGCGACGACGAGATTCGTTTCAGCACGCCGTCAGGAAAGATCGAACTGTACGCCGAAGGGCTGCACGTGTTTGGACAGGCGCTGTCCGTTTATTTGGAGCCCCTCGAGGGTCCATGGTCCAATGAAAAGTACCCCTTGACCTTTATTCAGGGGCACAGCCGGTTCCGTACCCATTCCATGTTCGCCAACGTGCCCAGAATGCTCGAGTTGAATCCGGAACCCGTGGTGGAAATGAATCCCCTCGACGCCCGGGCGAGAAACATACACAACGATGAATGGGTCACGGTTTACAACGACCGCGGAAGGGCCACACTAAAGGTCCGATTAACGGAAGGAATCCGTCCGGGCGTGGTAAACATCTGTGAAGGTTGGTGGGTGGATCAGTTCAAGGAGGGGGATTTCAACGCCCTGACGCACGACGCCGTCAATCCCGTGCAAGAGAAGGTGTTCGAGCCCAATATGGCCATGAACGACGTTGCTGTAGAGGTGTCCAAAGCGTAGGAGAGTGAGACTTGGCAAAGCGACTGGTATTGGTGATCGATCAGGAACGATGTATCGGATGCGAAACGTGTACCGTGGCCTGCAACCTGGAAAACAGCCCGGCTGCGGGACCCTGGATCCGCGTGGAAACCAGGGACGCGCGAATCAAAGATACTCCCGTGGGCCGCTACCCTGAATTGAGGATGGAATTTCTGCCCCGGCTCTGCATGCACTGCACCTGCCCTCCTTGCGTGGACGCCTGCCCCACCGGGGCGCTCGTGAAAAGGGACGACGGTCCGGTGATTCTCGATGAAGCACAATGTGACGCATGTATGTCTTGTCAGGACGCGTGTCCTTACGACGTCATCCTTTTTAACGAAGAAAAAGGCGCGGTGGAGAAATGCCACCTTTGCAGCCACCGCATCGATCAGGGGCTCGAGCCGTTCTGCGCCATATGCTGCGAAGGTCAGGCCATTCATTTCGGGGATCTCGAGGACCCGGACAGCAAGGTCGCCCAATTGGTCCGCGACAGGGAAACGTTTCAACTGAAGCCCGAACTGGGAACCGGCCCGTCCGTGTACTACTGCCCCCCGCTGAAACGCCGGAGGCTGGTGTGATGTACACGCCACCCTCCGGGAGGCGCATACAGGACGATTCCCGTTTTATGTGGCACTACCCGATCAGCTCCATGAACGCCTGCAACCGAACCCGGACCGCCTCCCGTGGCATGCTTCCTTCGGTTTCCAGAAACAGGGTGGCGATGCCTCTATTCTTGAGTTCGCGGTCTATGTAAGGATATTCAAACAGGTAAGGATGGCAGTATTTAGGTACCACAAACACGGCGCCCTTGATTTCGTACCGGTCCAACTGGTCGCAAATCCAATCCAGTCTTGGTTTCAATGGATACCGATAGCCCGAGGGTACATTGCCTAAATACCGGTCGACCAGGGCTTCCATCGGATCCGGCCCGGGTTCCACGGGTTCCGAGTAATACCGGGGTCCCATCCAGACATCGTCCAGTGCCACAAAGCCGCCCAATTCTTCGATCATTTCCATGAGGTTGAAATCCGCGGTCATGCAGTGTTCGAAAATCAGCATGGAGAGAAAAACAGGGATGCCCCTATCTCGTTTTTCTTCCTCGCGGGGCAGCTCCTGCAACAGCTTGCCGAGCATACGGTTGTGTTCTTCCCTGGGCAAAACGAGGCCGGCTCGAAGCGCTTCCAAGATTCCGCTCCCAGACAGAGGAATCTCTTTCCGGGACCTCAACTCGTACAGTTCCCGAATCAGCCTTCGGTTTTCGTTGTAGGTCTCGATGGCCGAACCGATGGCTTCATCGGTGATGCGAACACCGCAAAACGCCTCGAGCGATTCACGGAACCGGACCAGTTCCTGGGCATAGTACCGTCGGCCCTCCCGGGTTTTGAAGAAGGGTGGGTTAAAATAGTAGAGATACGACGTCTTACCATGGATTTCCCAGGCTCGCACCAGGGTACGCGCGTTTGCACACGCATCGGTCACGACCAGACCGTCCAGATAGTCATATTCTCCCGTGAGAGCCTGTCCCAAGGCGGACTGACAGTAGTCGCACACAAAGATCGGGAGGATCGTTTCCCCTTTCTGGACCGTCTCTTCGTCGCTTTCCATAAGTTGAACCGGTAGAATTCCGGCAGCGTACATCAATTCTTCCGGAACTCCGGAATAGATGTACCCGAACACCTTATTTCCGTCCCGTTTCCATTTGTCGGCAATCTCGTGGCGGTTTTCATAGGCCGCCCTAAACTCGGAAAAATGATCCACGGCAAACTCCGTCTTGTATGTATTCAGAGGATGTTTGGAGGCGTCCCGAAGGGAGGCGCCTTCCCCCGAGAACGACTACTCCGATATTATCGCTTTCTCTGTTCCAGGAGCTCCAAGAAAGCGTCGATCCTGCCGTGCACCTGGGCCTCGGCGAAGCTCCTGGGGTCGGCCATGTCCGCATCGAAGGTGATCGAAGGAGTTCCAAGTTGTTCGTCCAGGAAAGCCATCTTATCCAGCACCACGCCTGTGATGTTGATGCAACTCCTGTTGGATAGAAAGATCGCACCGTCACAGCCCCATTCCCGAACCAGCTTGCGGTAGCGCTCGTGGTTGACCGCCGCGCTCGCGTTCTGCATGCAGGACCAGAGTCTCACGGCAACGCACTCCCAGGGTTTCTCCGGATCCAGCCTCCGGCCGTCCAGAAAGGGAGTCAGCCAGATGGTGGGAATATAACCGTCCACTGGAATCACGGCGCCCCGCTCCGCCAGATAATCGATCACCTGGAGTCGATACCAGAGAGGAATATTGTCCCACAACAAGCGTAGCTTTTCATTCGGTACGATACCCAGCCGTTGGTCCACGCGTTCACGGGTGTCCTCCAACAGAAGGGCGTAATAATCCACCGCCTCCGGTTTTCCCAGCGACGTCACGGCATAGAAGAGATCTCCGGCGGATTCTCTCAATCCTCTGGGACAGGGTACGGATTTTTTCAGTTCGTAGATTTCCCAGAACAACTCCATAGCGCGCACGGAAAGGGCCACGGTCTCCTGGAATCGGGGTTCATCCAGTTTCCCAAGATG
>Ga0209164_1005151_pt1 | contig 11261 bp, 8 predicted proteins | sample MTBNYHSulfiMetaG_FD_187458 | JGI IMG/M metagenome (GOLD analysis project Ga0209164, IMG submission 187458) | Enrichment culture microbial communities from rom New York Harbor, USA that are MTBE-degrading - MTBE-NYH (New York Harbor Sulfidogenic)... | ecosystem: Environmental > Aquatic > Marine >... | reverse complement strand
TTTCCAGGGCGGCGGTGCAGGAATGGGTCAAAAGAATCTTGCGGGCGCCGAACTTCTCTTCAAGCAGCGCATGGCATTTTTTTGTAAAAAGCCCGTCTCCGGCAATTTTGCCGCTCAAAACAGACTGAGCGATATAATACAGCTCTTTGCCTACAATAAAGGGCTTATTAAACGGAATGCGATAGGCCATAAAGAAACCTCAATACTTTCCTTTTGAAAAATTTATGTTTATAAATATTACGTTTATATGATAATATCTAAATTTATTTAAGTTTCATTACATTTTTATGATAATTCAGTGAAATTTTACTAAATAACCTAGTAAAATTATAATATAAAAACACTTTAAGGTCCTCCAACCTACCTTTGTGTAACCTTGAAAGTATAGTTAAAAAATAATTTGTCTCAGCCATTCTAAAAACATTATTTGTAAATTTTAAAATATGATGAGATTCTCGATAAAAAACTTTAGGATAATCATTACTTATAATTTTTTTGGAAATAAAATCTAACCCTTGAAGAAATTTATTTTTTTCTTGACCACGTAACATAGAAGTTGCACTAGAATAGTATTCACAAGGAACAATATTAATAGAATAATTGAAATTTTTTTCTATATTAACAGATAAAATATAATTATAATTTACTTTTAATATATCTAAATTATTACTTAACCTAGAAAAATCATAATCAAATATAAAGTTACCTAAGCTATAACATATATATTTATCTTTATAACATTCTATACCTTGTATTACATGAGGATGTGTTCCTATAATTAAGTCTGCCCCAGCGTCAATTAATTTCTTAGCTATTTTCCTACTATCTGGACCAGGATAATAAGAATTAATATAATTCCAATGGGCATAAAGTATAACAAAAATTTCTTTTTCTTTTAAACTCTTAACAATTTTTATCAATGTATTAATTCTATCAGGTGCAGTTCCAGGGGTAGAATCTGTAGCATTTTGCCATCTCGTAAAACCCACAAAAGCAACATTAACATTGTCATTCGTTATTAATAAAGGCCTAAGTGCACTATTTAAATCAAAACCAGCACCAAAAAACTTTTTATCATGTTGTTTCAAGAAGTTTACAGTATCTTTTAAGCCATCAGCTTTATAGTCCATAATATGGTTATTAGCTAACGAAAATATATTGAAATATTCAAATATGAAATTGTTTTTTGGTATAATTTTTTTATAAATAGGTTGATTCCAGACTTTTATATCTGCGTTAGTAATAGCGGATTCTAAATTGCACACATTTAAATCAGATTTTTTAAATAAATCTATAATAGAATTATCTAAACTGTAATTACTCAAATCTATATCTTGCAAACAAATATCACCAACAAAATTAATGATCATATTTTTTTATCCTCTGATTTTGAAAATATCATGAATAATAAACCCCCAAAACTAATAATTAACAAGAGTGTCGTTAGGCGCATAAAACTTACAGTTAGAGCATATTCACTTTCAACTCCAAACAATCCATACAATATAATAAATGATCCCTCCCTTACCCCAAGGCTTCCGAATGATATAGGAAGAAAAAAAATAATAACTAATAATGATGCTACAAAAATATTAATTGAAAGCATGACATGCATGTTTAAAGAGTAAAAAAATAGATAATTAGCTATTCCAGAAGTAATTCTTATTACAAAGGTCAACAAAAACATATTAAATATGTATTTAATTTTAAGAAAAGATCCCAATTTTTCAATAAAAATTTTACCAGACTCCTGTATATTAAAGTTAATTTTTGACAATTTCAAAATAATTTTTTTTTCTAGTAATTTCAAAATAATATTCTTTATGTGCGATTTATTAATTAAAAATAGAGGTAAAACTACAAAAAATAAAATTAATAACGGATAATATATCCTATCAATTCTCGCTATAATTTCACTATAAGACGAGTATTCTTTAACAATCGGAAATGCTACTATAATCACGATAAAAGTACATAAAATTGCAAAAATTTTTTCAAAAAAGATTAATATTGTGTTATTGTATAAATCATTTTTATTATTACTAATTGATCTAATCCTATAAATATCCCACCCAATGCTTGAAGGCATAAAATATCCAAGAAACATCCCTATCCAATATTTTTTTATTAACTCAGTAAATTTTTTATTAATATTCAAACAAGATGACAATGAATAATGCCATCTCATTGTAGCTATAAAAATCTGTCCTACTATAAGAATAATAAACCCATAAAAATATAACAAAACATCAATTTCTTTTATCAATTGCAACAAACGTGCAATATTTATTTTTGAAAAAATTATATATAATAATATTACAGTTACAAATAATTTACCTATATTTTTAATTATTTGTATATTTTTTTTCTTCATTATTAACAAGTATATGATTTTTTTAATTTTGCAATTTAGCTTTAATTTATTCCTTGAACCTGCAAATTTTTTTCATATAAATTCATATTAATAAATTTGTAATATTCGAAATAATATCTTTCTATTCTAGAAGAACTTACTTGTTCGTAATTTAAATATAAACATGTCCTATTTTAGATATGATAAACGGCGTCTTGCCGCTTTTGGTTTTTTCAAGCTGATCCACAACCTTGAAGTCGATTCTGATTTCATTGCCCAGCCGTAACCGAAGCCCCTGTTCAAAGGCCTTGATCGATTCTTCAGAAAATGTCTCGTCAACGATCATGTTGATATAAATGTGATCTACCGTGTCCTGAACGCACTGGGAAAGCCTCACTCCCTTGGCGTTGTCAACCGCATGCTCAAGCACATTGCCGAGAAAACGTCCGTCAGGGGTTTCAAGATAATCATTCTGCCTGCCGACGATCTCTTTGACCCTTCGAAACTTACTACCGCAGGGGCATTGACCCGTTCCGGCAACAAACTCCACGTTATCCCCGACAGTATACCTGATCAGGGGCATGGCATAATTATAGAACCCCGTGCCGACAAGCCGCCCAACGCCGCCGGCGGACGGGGCGCCGTTGTCATCAATTACCTCGTTGTAGGCAAAATTCTCAAAAACATGCTTGGTCTTGTGCCGGCACTCGCTGATAACTGCAACGTCCTCGTGATGGGAAAAAAAATCATGGACTCTGCAACCGTATGCTTCTTCCAACAGTTGGCGTCGCCGTTCAGAAAGTGTTTCCCCGGCCGTGATGATGGATTCCACCGGGTGTATCCGTATCCCTTTTTGGCGAGCAATCTGGCTTATCATTAAAATTGAGAATGGATAACCTATTATTACATGAGGTCGAATATCATTGATCATCGCCAGGATCTCCAGCGCAGTGTCCTCTTTCAACAGCTTTGAGTTGAAGCGCCACAGATTGGCCAGGGGGTACCGTCGGGCAAGAGCTTGAGGGTTCGCGAATGTGTAGCTCTGGATGCTGAACGTCCGTTTGCCGGGGAAATAGCCGGCCCACTGATAGGCCCGCAATACGGCTGCCAGCTTGTGTGCCTTGGTTGCATTGTCAATAATGTGGTGCAGGGGCGTGCCTGTTGACCCGCTGGTGGAATCCCAGTTGATCCCGTATCTTGCCGCATCCTCGGCAATGAATTCTTTTTGCCTGGTCCTGAGCGTCTCCTTGTCAAGGAGAGGAATTGCATGCATGTCCCGCCTGCCCCGAAAATGCTCAGGATCGAGCTTGATCTTTTTAAAAAGATCCCTGTAATACGGCACTTTTAAAGACGCGTGCCGGATTATTTTTTTCAGTTGATCATCCTGGTACGATTCATATCTGGCCCTGCTCCACTTTTCCGAACACAGGTAAAAAAAATACCGGCTGCACGTTCCTGCCGCCAGATTGACAGTGGATTTCTTCATCTTCCTCTTCGCTGTCCAAGGGTTATCAGTGGAAGGTTCTCACGTGGAAACGGCCGATAGGTGATTTGTTCACCATACCATGCTCCCCACTCCGGAGGATGTTTGAACCTCAATTTTCAATGTATTCTGAACCTCGGCAATTATTTCGTCCAGTTGCGGGCGATTCTCTGCTGAAATCAATATCGGTCCCTTGCGCATGGTCTTGTCCGTCATGGGCCCAACCGTGTCCCCTACTTGCAGATTATCGAGAAAAACCTTGTGCACTCCTTTTATTGATCGTGCCTCGCTCACTCCCCGGATGCTTCGAATATGCCCTTCAGGAAGGAAAAAACAGAGATAGGCCGAAGCATGGTGCCTTATCTGATCGACATCTATTGATGCATTTCCGGTGCCCGTTGCGTATTCAATGAGCAAACGATTTGCATCAACCCCGGAAGCAAGAGGTATGAGATCAGAGGAAATAAAAACCCCGCCGCCGCGAACAGCCGTTTCCACGAGCTTGATTTCACCGGTACTTTCATCAACGAGAAATTCACTGTGGGTGATGCCGAACTTCGGATTGAAACCTTTTATCAACCTGCTGTTCAAATCGAAAAGTTCCTCCTGCAGCTCGGGATGTACATTGGAAGGGAAAATTGTCCGGCTGGGGATAAACATATCTGACATATTGAAATATTCACGATCCCCGATGACAAGGTTGACAAAATCATTGCTGCCCATGAACCCTTCGATAACTATTTCCTTGCCTGTGCAGAATTCTTCCAGGATAGCCTGATGAACAGCGGAAAAATTTATAGCCTTCCCGAATGCAGCCTCCAGTTCGGCCATGCCGGGTACCTTGGCAACCCCACGGCTGCCCTGGCTGTCCACAGGTTTAATGACCAGAGGAAATTGAAGATCAGCCGCAACAGATAATGCTTCCCGGCAAGACCCCACCTGCACGTGTTTCGGCACGGGAATACCGATCCTTTGGCAATATTGACGCATCTCGTACTTGTTGGTGAATCGCAGAGCACAGTCGTATCCTATTCCCGGCAGTCCCATTTTGTCCGCAACGTAAGCAACAGTGAGAACGGGAATGTCAGTCTGGTCGGTCAATATTCCTGAAATGCCCTCTTTCCGAGCAACCTGCAGAATTTGCTCCCTGTCCCGCACGTCAATTTCATAAGCTTTGTCCGCCACTGAAAAACCAGGGTAGTTCCCGCCAATGCTGACGACAATAACTTCAAAGCCCATGTCCTGAGCCTGTCTGATTATCGGCACCTGACACTGCGAGGCGCCGAGGACCATTACCTTACTCATTCGAGGTTTTTCTTATCCGAAGGTAGCGTCTGACCGGCAAAAGTGTTACCCATCCGCCCTGTCCCCGCTTTCCACGGAATCGCGGACAACGTAAGGAGGCTTGCCCATGGTTCGGAAATGCAGGCGTGCCACGTATTCACCTATAACACCTATGGCAAACAACTGGAGACCGGCAAACAGGGCAATTTCCGCAGCGATGAATGCAAAACCTGGCACATAGTTAGTCTGGAGCAGACGGCGTATGACAACGTAGAAAAAAAGGCCCAGCCCGTAAAGTGCCGTAAACAATCCTACTCCACTGGCAATTCGCAGGGGAAGGGTCGAATAACCGGTGAGCATATTAAAAGCGAGGAGGAACAATTTCCGTAAAGTATATCCTGATTTGCCCGTTTTTCTCGGCTGGTGGTTAACAAGGACATGGGTCACCCTGGCGGCGCTCCATGACAACAGGACGTCGATGGAAAGCTGGGCATCCCTGAAATTCTGAAAACCACGGCGCATATCGGCTCGAAAGGCCCTGAAAGCGCTGCTGTGTCCTCCCATCTCAGCGCCGAGCACGACTTTCAAGGTCGTTTTCAACAGCTTTGATGAAATGTTTCTCCATGCACTGTGGCTTCTCTCGGCAGGCCGGCCGTATACCACATCATAACCGCTGCACAACATATTCAATAATTTGGGAATCTCTTCGGGCGGGTGCTGCAGATCATCATCCATTGTTACAATGATTTCGAACCGCGCTTCCTGAATACCGGCAAACAATGCGTTATGCTGCCCGTAATTGGTCATCAGATTAAACCCGCGGACGAATGTTCTTTGCTCCGCCAGTTCCTGAATGACATTCCAACTGTTATCCCGACTGCCGTCATTGACATAAATAATCTCAAAGGCCTTGATGAGGGGTCGCATGGTCCGGTCTACTCTGTCAGCAAGTTCAGCCAGGGTTTTTTCGCCGTTGTAAACGGGGACCACTATTGAAACACTTTTGTCCTGAAGCGGCTTTTCCTTAAGATTGCTCAACGGGAAACTCCTTTGTATAATTTCCTTCCATACATTATAGCATAAGGAAATTTTATTCCCGGTGTCAAATTCTCAATTTCACTTGTTTACGATGGATACTTGACCCGCAGCAAAAATCAAAATTCCGGCTGACTGAAAGGCGCTGCGCAATAACCTCCGATTCAGGGCAACAAAAATATCAATTCCCTATAGGTGCAATATTTTTCATTTTTTAAAAAAATGGTTTATGATTTAAAAATTATCTTCACACAAAAAGGTAGTGAACTTACCTGATCTTCAAAACTATTATCGAGGTTCCATCCATCTTCTCAACAAACGCAAACTGCTATCTGGTTACCACCAATCCTCAGCAAATTTAAATCAGAATAAGGTAGAATGAAAATTGAGTATATTGTGAATCGTGCAAATGATATCCACAGGAATCCTCATAAAAAAAATACTTGCTGCAACGCAATATCATTTTAAAATATTGCAGTCCAAGTTACATGCAGTTCCTCTGGATCATGGAATAATCCTGACGTATCATCGCGTTCTGTCCAAAGATAAGATTACAAGGCTTATCGAGCCGGGAATGTACGTTACGGATGATACATTCGAGAAGCATGTTGCTTGCCTAAAAGACAACTTTGAGATTGTCTCCCTGCGCGATCTCTACTCTTGCTTGAAAGGGGAAGAAAGAAACACCAATGATAAGCCGTTTTGTGCGATTACCTTTGACGACGGGTGGGTTGATTTCTTCGTGTATGCTTTTCCCATCCTGAAAAAGCATAAAACCCCCTCCACTGTTTTCCTGCCGACATCATTTATCGGCAGTGAAAAGATTTTCTGGACAGATCGGCTGGCCCACCTGCTCTCTTCAATGCATTCCGGAAACAGCAGCATAACTTTCAAGAATCCCTTATTCAATAAAATGGCAGGACTGCGGGGCTCCTTTGCACAAAAGCTTGAACAATCGGTTCAACTGTTAAAAAACTATGATTACCTTGAGATTGAACATATTCTAAAGGAACTTTCCACATTATTGGGCATACAGGAAATCAATCTTCCCAGGTCGTTTTTGAATTGGGACGAAGTGCGCGGCATGGCGAAGACTGAACTGGTTTCGTTTGGATCTCACACCGTAAACCATGCAATTCTGACGAAACTTAACGATACGGATATTATTTATGAACTTGAGGCATCAAAAGACAAACTGGTGGCAGAGGGAGCTGTTGATCCCGAGTTTATCGCTTTTTGCTATCCCAACGGCAATTATAACCGAAAGATTAGAGAGTTGGTCATGCGTACCGGCTATAAGTTATCTGTTACGACAGATTGTGGATGGGTCAGCAAAAATATGAATTTATTCACTCTTAAACGGATCGGCCTGCACCAGGACATCTCTTCATCTTCATCATTACTTTTATACAGATTTCTGAAATTGTTATAAATTTACTTCCAGGGAACGGGGAGCATTCAGAGTGAATGTTTTGCAGATCGCGTCTGGGGACCTCTGGGCAGGCGCCGAAGCAGTTATCTACCAGCTTATCAAGGGGTTGCGCAGAATGGACAATTGCGCGATAACTGCTGTCTTTTTGAATAACGGGAAGCTGGCGAGGGATGTCCAATCCCTCGGCGTCAATGTATTTATCCTGGACGAAAGAACCAGGTCATTCGCATCACTTCTTAAAAATTTCCGTCAGATTGTACGAACGAAACGCCCGGAGATAATCCATTCCCATCGCTACAAGGAGAATCTATTAAGCTATCTAGCATCAAGAGGTTTCCAAGGCCGGCAACTGATTTCTACCCAGCACGGCATGCCTGAGAATACGCAGGTTCGCCGTTCATTCAAATTCCGCATGATATGTTCACTGAACTTCAAGCTGCTGTCACGATATTTTCATTCCGTTGTTGCCGTTTCTGAAGAGATGAAAACCTCCATGGTGGTCAATCATGGTTTTGATCAAAAAAAAATAACTGTGATTTATAACGGCATCGCCGTTCCTCCGTCCACCATCCGGCCGCATCATGGGCGGCTTGTTATCGGCTCTGCAGGCCGCCTCTTTCCGATAAAAGATTATGACCTGCTCGTCGACATTGCCGCAAAAGCTGTAAAAAAATGCGACACCGTTGATTTTCTTCTCGCCGGCGAAGGGCCCATGAAAGAGAAACTCATTGAGAAAATAGGGCAGCTTGGATTGGAAAAAAGATTTACTCTGCTTGGACATGTGGACGACATGGCTTCTTTTTATCAAAAACTTGACCTGTACATCAACACTTCCGTCCACGAGGGAATTCCCATGAGTGTCCTGGAGGCCATGAGTCACGGGTTGCCGGTCATAGCTCCCAGGGTGGGAGGTTTTCCGGAAATAGTGACTGACAGCTTCCAGGGATTCCTGGTGAGTAATCGGGATCCGGAAGTTTTTGCGGATAAATGCATTCTTCTCTCCAATGATGTTTTATTACGATCCAGAATGTCCTCCGCGGCCAGGCAACGGATTGTTCAATCTTTTTCCAGTGAGGCAATGTGCGACGGATATTACAGCCTGTACGAAAAGATATTGAGCGCACGGGCCTGACGCATTGCATGAAACAACCGGGAGAAACCACTTGTTGATATTGTTTCTTTTTCTTGCGGCTCTCTTCGCCACTTTTTATGCCTACTTCGGCTACCCCGTTTCACTGCTTTGCCTCAGGGCATTCAAAAGGAAGCCTGTTCAACGCGAAGAAATCACCCCTCATATTTCCTTTATCATAACTGCCTTCAATGAGGAGAAACGCATAAAGGGAAAATTGGAAAATTCGATCAAGCTTGTTTATCCGCGGGAAAAACTGCAGATCATTGTTGCTTCCGACGGCTCTACCGATGGAACGAACAATATTGTCAGTTCATTTGCCCGGCAGGGCGTTGAATTGTTGGAAGTGAAAAATCGCGGCGGCAAGGAAAACGCCCAGAAAGAAGCGGTAGCCCGCGCAAAAGGTGATATTCTCGTGTTTTCCGATGTGGCAACCATGATTGATCCTGACGGGCTGAAAAAAATTGCCGCCAATTTTGCCGATCCCTCTGTGGGATGCGTCAGCAGCGAGGATAAATTACTTGACCGGGACGGGAAGCCCTCCGGTGAAGGTTTTTATGTACGGTATGAAATGTGGCTGCGGCGGCTTGAGTCCAGCGTCAACTCCCTGGTGGGCCTGAGCGGTTCCTTTTTTGCCGCCCGGAAAAAAGTGTGCCTGGATTTTGCAGGAGATGTGCAGAGTGATTTCCGCACCCTGCTGAACAGTGTCAAACAAGGGCTGCGAGGAGTGGCGGATCCCCTTTCTGTAGGTTACTACATGGATTTGACTGATAAAAAAAGAGAGTTTGACAGAAAAATCCGAACCGTCCTCAGGGGATTGACCGTATTCTGGACTCACACGGATTTGCTGAATCCCCTGGCGTACGGATTATTTGCCTACCAGTTCTTCTGTCACAAATTACTGCGCTGGCTGGTTCCCTTTTTTCTTGCCGTCGCCTTTGCGACGAACCTGATTCTTGCCTTTGACTCTTTATTGTTCCAAGTCCTCTTTTTCGGACAAATGTTTTTTTACGGCATGGGCATTGTTGGCTGGAAAACTGAGAAACTGCACGGAATTTTTAAAATTCCCACATTTTTTCTCATCGTGAATGCTGCAATACTTATTGCCTGGTGGAAATATCTGAAAGGCGAACGAATAGTGCTCTGGACCCCTTCGCAGCGCTGACGCGCCGTAAAAAATCAACAGATAGAGATCATTTCCATATGTGCGGCATTGCCGGAGTATTCGCTATCAGTACCGACAGACATCCCGAGCGATCCGTGCTCGAACGGATGATTTATGCCGTGCGGCATCGGGGACCGGACGGTTTTGGTTTTTACATCTCTGAGAGAGCAGGCCTGGCCCATGCCAGGTTGTCCATCATTGATCTTGAGGGGGGGTGGCAGCCGCTGTCCAATGAAGACAAGTCCCTGTGGATCATTTTCAACGGGGAGATTTATAATTATCCCGAACTCCGGGTTGACCTGGAGATGCGGGGCCACGTTTTTGCAACGCACTCGGATACCGAGGTCATCGTCCATCTCTTTGAAGAAAAAGGGCCCCAATGTCTGGACGAATTGAACGGTCAGTTTGCCATCGCCATTTACGATGTCCGCAAGCAGGAACTGTTTCTGGCCCGGGACAGGTTGGGGGTGCGGCCGCTGTTTTATACCCGGCATGACGGCTGCTTCTATTTCGGCTCGGAGATCAAATCCCTGTTCAGCGCCGACCCTTCTGTGCCGAGAAGGTTTAATCCCCGGGTTTTGGGCGACATTTTCACATTCTGGACCCCGGCGGCCCATGAAACGGTCTTCGAATCCGTGCACCAGCTTCCGCCGGGCCACTGGATGCGGGTGGACAGATCGGGAGTGCATGCTCCCGAGCGATACTGGGACATCCCCTTCTGCCCCGATCCCGACGGCTCGGTTTCCGAACAGGAGTACGCCGCCGGATTGCGCGACCTCCTCATTGACGCCGTCCGCCTGCGGCTGCGGGCCGATGTCCCGGTCGGGGCCTATTTGAGCGGCGGGCTTGATTCTTCCGCCATCACCTCCCTGATCAAACATTTCACCACCAATCCCCTCAAAACCTTTTCCGTGGCTTTTGCCGACAGGGTTTATGATGAACGGGATGAGCAGGGCCGCATGGTCCAATACCTGGGCACGGACCATCATGAGATTGTCTGCGGCTACGAGACCATTGGCTCTGTTTTTCCGGAGGTCATCTGGCATACCGAGGTCCCGATCCTGCGGACGGCGCCGGCGCCAATGTATGTCCTGTCCGGACTGGTCCGGCAGAACGAATACAAGGTTGTCCTGACCGGCGAGGGCTCCGATGAAATCCTGGGCGGATACGATATCTTCAAGGAAGCCAGGATCCGTTCCTTCATCCATAAGAACCCGGACTCCGCCCTGCGGCCCCTGCTGCTGAAGCGGCTCTATCCCTATCTTGCGCTTTCCCCCACCAGGTCGGCTGAATACGCCCGCCGGTTTTTCGACACCGATGGCGATGTCGACGACCTGTTTTACGCCCACCGGCCGCGCTGGAAAACGACCCGGGGGACCC